>JAABUV010000527.1_pt1 | contig 57779 bp, 54 predicted proteins | sample 5559971 | NCBI WGS metagenome assembly JAABUV01 (sample SAMN10711881, study PRJNA513362) | rock metagenome | isolation source: Antarctica rocks | place: Antarctica: Victoria Land, Knobhead nord | collected 2015-12-19 | reverse complement strand
TCACCATCATTGAAATAACCACGGGAAAATCCATCAATAGACAAAAGAAAAAACCCCCCATCAACATTCACATTCACATTCACATTCCCAAATAACAAAAAATACAGCTATAAACCGTCTCGCTAGCCACAAAAAAAACAGAACATACAACACCCATCCCATCCCCTATCCCAGCGCCTTCAGCACACCAACTCCAACCATACCTCTGTATAAAAAACCCCGTGAAAACGAGTGCCGTGCCTTGTACAGGACCTAGAATACACGATTGGAACTCACTCATGAAATATATCCCATATCATATCATATCCTACACCATAGCCCCCCGTGTTTATATCCATCCGAGCCACCACTCGCTCCCCATGCAGGTTTCCTCAACGTCGACCTTTCCACCTTACCTTCCCAACTACCTGATAGACCTCGTGAAGGAAAAAACAATTAGTAGAGGACAAAGTTAGTATCTAGAAGTAATACCATTTCGCATGGAACGATAAAATACGACCGATACATATCTGCGCAGCTTGATGATGCGTGTAAATGTAAGCGCAAGATAGTGGAGCATAAGGTAAGGACTGTGGTACCCTGCCCTTTTGCTAGCTGGTGCGGTTGTTATGTGATAGTGGCATGCAGGTTGGGTATGCATGGTTAGGTATAGCATAGCACATCCGAAGACTGGTACAGATGGGGAAATAATAATAAACGAACAAATCGGTACGGAAAAGTCGAGATGCAGCCTAGATGTTTGAGACTCGGCAATGAAATGCCCACCGACCGTAGCTAACCCCCAATCCACAATCCACAATCCAACCAACTACAACAAAGAATACCCATCCCATCCCAACCTCCTAACTTCCCCCTCAAACCCCAGCACACCCCACACCCCACCCCCCTCCTCCCTCCCCCCTCCCCATCCCCATCCCCCTCCTAACCGCCCCCTCCCCAACAACCACCCCACCCACAAAAACCCCAACATCAACCTCCCTCCACACACCCCCCTCCATCAAAATCCCCACCAAAGAAGCCAACACCCGACTCACCATCCCCACCTCCAAATACGGCCCCCGCGACCGCGCCACGGCCTGGAAAGAAATCTCCACTCCATCTGTGACGCCTGGACTGGAGATACACCACCGATCTACACGCTGGTTGGCAGGTTGGGGTGCTAGAGCTACTAACGCGTTCACGATGGCGGCGATGTAGGTTTCTTGGCTGATGGAGATGGAGATGGAGCTGGTGGAGAGTTGGATTTGGAGTTTTGAACTAGCGTTTGATGTGGAGTTTTGGCTTGTGGAAGTGGGATTGGCGAGGGTATACATTATGGGAGGGTCACTGCCGGTTTGGGAAGTCGGCGATATGGAGATCTCCGTCTCGGTGGTGCCGAAGGGGCCGGATGCGGCTTCGACTTGTGGTTTGGTGATTGGCGCCGCGACGGTTTGGGTTGTCGCGTAGGTTACGTAGCCGACGGGGTTGGCGCCGTAGGTTAGAGCGAAAGAGGCGGTTTCGTAGCGGTGGGTTGCGAGCATGGTTTTGAGGGCGGATGCGATGCCCCAGATGGCCCAGCGGACGGTGGTGGTGTTTTGGTTCGGGGCCGGGGTCATGGAGAGGGCGAGGTTGGGGAAGGAGGAGGTTTGCCATGTTTTTGTGGTGGAGGGGGCGGTGAAGTCTTGGAGGGCGAGGTCGAGGAGGGCGAAGATGCTTGTGATGGTGCAGGCGGTGGGGGGGAGGAGGGTTCCGTTCCAGGTGGGGGAGGCGGCGAAGTCTTGGATGCTGGCGTTTAGGGGTGTGGATGCGCTTGTGATTGTTTGTGGGGAAGACTCGAGGGGTGTGGAGCTTGTGAGGGGTGTTGCTGTGGTGAGTTTGAGGATGTAGAGGATTGAGAAGATGTACGATAAGTAGACACGTCGAGCCATCTTGCCTGTGTCTATCATGAAACGATGTCCCTAAAACGGATCGGAAGACTTTCGTATGAAACCTGGCCGTAAAGTGAGGCATTCATTCCTCTAAGTATTCCATCAAGTTTGGATCTTGATATTCATGGCTTTTGCGCTAGACGATTTAAGCGTAATTGACCATGAGGCATCTGTGCAGATTAGCGACACATCTGGATCGCATAATGACATCGAAAACAAAGCGTCGAGCTAACCGTCTTGCCGCGCGACGTGAATAGAACACCTTGCACAAGCGCGGTATGTTCGAGAAGCCGATTAGCAGGTTTCGTAATCCCTATGAGCCGCTGCCTTGCCACGTGGGTTATGCACATTCATTTGCACGTTTTTGAAACTCTGTATGGCACGGTCGTCCTTGGATTGACTCCACCCAAAAGTGTACAATAAATAGCATGGGTAGTATGTTTCGGGTTTTATCTTTCCAAGCCTGTTAGCAGGACCAAGTACACCACCTTGATGCTTCATCTTCCAAAGTCTGGTAGCAGAACCAACTGACGTACCTCGATGCTTCGTCTTTGTCTTACACGTTGGACTTAGTAAATTCATAACCAAGGTCCATGCCATCATACTCCCTAAACGTCCCTGATGTTAGAACCCCTCCTACCATCTCCAACTTCTCCTGCTGTTCTAGACCCCACCCCCAAACTTGCTACACCACTTATCAGCCGTGATCCAACCGCATCCACAGCCCCCATTGGCTTCATCAGACTTGGCCCTGTGGAAGCAGCAGTCTCGACTCTGAACAGCCTTATTGCCGTACCATTCCAAACACCCACTGTACCTTTCTGCACGACCATCTCCGAGGCAAAGATGAAACCCCAGAGTAAGGACTCGTACCAGCCCAAGGATAGAGGCGTCCATTCGAAAAGATGGACGCGAGGTGGTGTTGCTTCCAGACCGGGTGGAAGTGCCTGCGGTAGACTGGATGAGGATAGAAGGGTGATTATGGTGTGAAGAGGCAGGGTTGGAAGCCAAGAATCTATCCAGTTTGCTGTGGGGTTGAACCCGCTTAGGGATGGCGGCATTATTGTCGCAGCGTGACTGTTTAGGCTTGTGGTGCTGTTTTGCCTGGAGAAAGAGGACTGCCCGGCCGGCATCTTGCCGCGAGCTTTTTCGGACATGCCCCGTAATTGGGTAGGCAATGGTTCCCCAGCTGATGATGAAATGGAGGGAGTTCGTGATGTATGGCCAGAGGGAGAGGATCGAGACGGGGTGGGTATCATCTCCTGATTCTCATCGTCAGAGTCATCATCGTCTCCAATTGCGAAAGCGCTGTCTTCCTCTGGGACGTCACTGAGTGTGGGTGTCCTCGCACCGTGCGGGGCTCGGATGCTATCGACAGAGCTGTTCCGTGATGTGCGTGAGGGACTTGTCGGCAAGTCCGATGATTCAGCTGCTTCCTTGTTTCGTTGCATCATGCGCTCGATCTCCTCTTGACCACTTTCTAAAGTGAAAGAGCGTAAGGCTTCAAACCTTTTCCGCGATCTGAAAATCCCTTGCACAAATACCTTGTTGCCTGGTCACCGATCAACGCTGATTTCTACTGTTGCAGTCTGTACCACTTACTGGAATACTGGTGCTCTATGATGGCATTCATCGATTCGAGCAAAGATTGCAACAAGGAGTGATTGGTTTCGTTCCCGAGTAGAAAGCTGGGCGCAGACATTGATGCGAATAGTTGCAATAAAGTCGAACTTGCTCTGTGGCTAAGGTGCTCTATGTACGGGGCAACATTGTTGATGGTGGCAAGAAGCGACGGGTAGATGGCATCCAACTTGCCATTGCTGGATGTAATAAGGGAATGGATCGACTACCTCATCAGCTCTACAGCATCAAGCATTGTGTATGACTCACAATTATTAGAAAATCGGCATAGGTGCCCTTGAATTCTGCCATCCTAATTATGGCAGGAAGCTTGTCCTGGCTTTCGAATTCTTGATTGAGAAGCTTTCCGAAATTCGGCTCTGAGCTCAGTGTCTGCAAAATAAAGGCGCACATTCGGACTACTCCTTGTTTCGAGGGATCGGCCTTGTATTCTGTAGCATGAAACAACATCAAGATCATGAAATCGTGCCCACGATCGGTGTCGATAATGAACGAGCGGAATCGCTTATTGCACTGCAGGGTCTCCCAAAAGAGCATTACCACCTCTGACGACCACTTCAATGACTTTTGACTTCCAGGTAGATATGAAGATGTTGCTTGTAGCGACTGGTTCAAGGTCCTGCTCATACCGTCCGCGAGAAACTCAAAATCTTGTGGTCGATGTAACCGCCCAAGGAAATGTCGGAAGTAGTTCTTCGGTGCTTGTCCTTTGCGACTTTCGGGTATTGAGTAAACGACAAGGACAAGGAGAAATTGCAAGCAGTAAGTGATGAGTATTTGCTTTGGATCATTGTAGACCACATGATCGTACGGAACCCGCCAAGCTGCAGGATTGTAATTCAGTGCAGTATTGAGCTGCGAGCACAAGAGCGAGAGCACTAGTTGTTTATCTGGACAAGTGGTGATGTACGTCACCGCCCTCATTCCTTTGATCGGTAGTATATGAGCGGGCATATACAGTGCTTTACTCGAAATGGTCAATAGCAGCCTCAAGACCTCAGTCCTATTGTTCTCCATCTCTTTATTCGAGCTCATTGAAGTATTGCACCCCACGCCTTTCTGCCAGATCGCATACGTGGCTCTGTTCCGCGACCTTTCGCTGATAGGAAGCGTGAAACCTACGTAGAAGAGCATATCGATCAGTGTGTCGATCAATTCTTCTCCTAAGGGCCTGACATCCTCAAAATGCTCTTCCTTATCCGGCTTCAGATCTTCCTCCACTTGCGAGTCGTCAAATAAGACTTCTGGTTTCGTCACTCTACCCTTCGTCCTCCTCTTCCTCTTCGTCCAGAAGAACTTGTCTTCCCATACCTCCAAATGGTCTGCTTCGTAGAGGAATGGTAGAATACGCGTGAGAACTCTTATGCAATTGAGCGCATGTTTCTCGGGTGCAACTTGGGCGTTGGGGAATGATCGATGCTGTCGTAGTGTGAAGAGCCGGGTTGTGAGAGCTAGGATAAGAGTTTCGATATTGGAGAGGGAGCTGTCTCGCGCGCGGCGGACATCGGTAGGGGAAAAGAGGCTGAAAACATCTTCAGTGGATTCGGGGAGCTCCCAGAACTTCTGCGCGTTAGTAACATCCGTTGAATCTGCTTTAGAGACGCACTCCTCTCCAATATGGATCCTCAGATGTTATTGCTTCGGGTTCTGAAAGCTTGAAGATTCCTTGCTTGAAGACGAGCTTCGAATCAGAATTCCCCATGACGAAGTATGAAAATCTCTAGCATTGTCTATGGATGTGTGAGCGCTCACAGTCATAACGAGTTACTTATATCACTTACCGCACGTTGTTCAATACTTTATGCAACATTGAATGTCTGTCACTCGGATATAAGTCTGCCAAGACTGAGTATGTCCGAAATTTTATCCCTATGAATCTTTCTGTAACCGTTATGTAGAGTGGTAACACTGCAATGGTACAAGTAAAGATTGATACGACGCAGCAGGTAAAATTCGAGGCAATCATCGTTCTCACGTGATTTATTCTATGAGCGTACTACCAGAATACATACCCGAGCTACTCCTCCCTTTGTTATACAGCCATTTACTGTTCAGTCCGACCGATGCACCCCTTCCGGTAGTAGGGCTTGGTGTACTTGGAGCACCAAGGATGCTGCCTTCTCTTCCTCCAAATCCAGGCCCAAGCGGCGATGGCGAGCCATAGCTTGATCTCCTTGCAGTATACTCTTTCCTCCCCATAGACTTCTGGCCCCACAGACTTCCTGTAGGCGAATCGCTTTGCTCTCGGCCGTACGACGGACTTCTTGCCACAGGGGTGCTGTATGCGCTGTTATTTCTGGTAGCTGGAGATATGTTTCGTGGAGTCGGCGAGCGTGGGTATCGAGGTGGTGTGATGTATTTGGTGTCTGGTGTGGGGGGAGGCGTGGCACTGGGGTCGAGACCTAGTAGCGATCGTTGTGATGGAGTCAACGGGATGTCGGTGAGCTCGTCTTTGTTCTTGACCAGTGGCAGCAGCGCTACGGTGACGTTGTATAGCCCCAGAAGCCAGAAGCCCCAATAAAACAGTCGAATAGCAGCATGTCCTAGAAAACCTTGAAACCACTCACTGTAATCTTGGGTCAGCCAAAGTACTATTTGTAGCAATGAGTGTGAACCTACTGTGAGTAGACGAGGAGGAGTAGAGCCGCTCCATTCCATGCAATCTTCTTGAGGTTGCTGTCGTTGAACGAATCAGCTTTTTGTCTTTGCGTGATTTCGTCAAACTTGGGATGGCGCCAGGAGCCAGGCGAGGGTGTTGAGACTGCAGCATGTAGAGTTTGTGACTGAGGTGTCGAGGGAGGTTTTGCCGTGGTCATGGTAGTAGAGTGACAGGCTGCTATCGGTTATGAAAAATTAGGATTGTCATTGATGGCTTCATGGGACTCCTGCTCAGCATGCCGAGGTCAAACAACTATGACAGATCATTATCAAGCCTTTCGTTTGGTTGTGCAACGTCAGTATCGATAACATTCAATGTTCGTTGTTCAACACACGCGCTGAAAGGGCTTATTCTAGCGTATGCAAAATTCTAGCAGCTCCTTCGTACTATTCTAGGGGCATAAACACCCCTTCCCTTATCAGTCAATAATGTCAGCGATATATCATGTTGGTGCGACTGCGGTCAATGTCATGATACCCAGGGATAATAATTCGGCATACACGATATTACTTTTTGATCATGAGAACTTTCTCGAGGAATGAACGCTTTAGCTTTTATTATTACTATTCTCCAACTCTTACCAGAGTTTTACATCTCCAACATCACATTTCTTAATTTATTTCCCCAGTCATTACCCCAGCACTACATGTTTATGTTTATGTTCATGTTCCCTGATTCGTTTCCCCATTTCCTATCCCTAGACTCATCACCCCAGATGATCACCTCCACCTTCAGTTCGTCCAACACAGAACATCTCTGTTATACTTATTGAGCGTCAATTGCGCCGCAGTAAGCTTGCTCAACGCATCTTGCGCCGTCCTGGCAAGCTGCGGTCCGTATCCCTTCACTTTCTCGGTATTCCCTTCCTGGAAATCGTGCGCCCCCTTCGAATAGATCGACCTGAGTGTCGCACTTACTTGTTGCAGACCACTTTCGAGATCCACCAGCCAGCCCAGCCAGCATCCCGTCTGGATGTCCAGGTTGGCCAATTGTTGAGAAGCCATGTCGATGGAGCCTAATGACTGGGTGAATTGTTGGTTGAGGCCGTCGACGATTGTGGTGGCGTCGATCAAGGACATGTAGGCCGCGTTGAGGGAAGGGCGGGTGGTCGTCCCGTTGCTGAGCGATGAGGACAGTGAGGTGAGATCCATCTTGACGCGCACGAGCTTGTCGCAGAGGCGGGTGGCGGAGGTGAGGGCGAGGAAGCTAGCGATGATGGGGAGAGTGAACTTCATGGTGGGCGAGTGTGGATGCTTAGAATTCTGGGTAGTGTTGGATAAGTTTTGTTGGATTGAGTGGAGGAGGATGTTATGCAAGCATTCCCGGAGGCAGTACTAAGTATTATATATCGTCCATAGGTTGTCTGGATCCTTCCTTGTCTTACAGAGGGTTCGATAGCCCATATGGGTTGATCCACAAAGACGCCAGTGGTGGTATGCTGAGGTGAAAAATCGCGGGATTTCCCCACGGACATGCAATAGTCCAGAGGGACGGCTGTAACCAGCATGAATGTCAGGGCAAGTGTGGTCGGGATTCTGTCATATCTAATGGTTCGATGTTCAAAATCGATGTCTAGACCGTCAATGTATAATGACAGAGGCTAAGGCCTAGATGACAGGTAAGCCACGGCGTCTCTGGCGCACACTTGGCGGAAAGAGATCTCACAGAGGCGTAGAATTCCTCTCCTGACGTCCGGTACCGAAGCAAAATATCTCGGTACATGACAACCGTTCTGCTCTACATTACTTACCCTGGAAATGGGTACGCCAATCCACCATAAGACTCCTAAGGCCCGTAGCTGCCAAGCTTAGTGTACGGTAATAAGCTTCACTAGCATCAGAGTCAAGCGCCTCCACGACCGGCGGCAACTTGGTGATGACCCTTGAGAAGACTCGCCTCGACAATCGTGGGCTAGCTAGAAAAGCCATCTACGACATGTAAGCTTGACAAATCGCTAAGCTCAATTGCTTCTCAACCTCTCGAGCCCCTCCGTTCTCTTGTCTATACGGACAACCTGTCCAGGTAGTTCGATCCGACTCCGGATCCTAATTTCCACAGGCTCGTCTAGCTCGATTTCACCTCCCTTGACTTTTCGACGGGACAAAGGAGTGGTTTGTTCGCGAATGGCGTGTTTTGACTGTCGGGCCCGGTCTGCTGTCTGCGCAGATTTTCCCAGGTGACTTATATGAAGAAGTTCGATTATCAGGACGGCTCACCTGGATACGATGCGCCAGAGCAAACGAAAGTGCCTTGTTCGCAAAGTCGAAAGCGTTCTCAATGTTCATGATGCTAGCTAGTATGCAAATCTCGATCGTGGCCCTCCTACTGATGAGATTTTGCAGTCCATATAGGCGATGTTCGTGTCTGAGTCCCCTATAGTGGGTTGGAGACGAGAGCACGGTTGTAAGCCAACTGATATACATGTTGTCTATGATCTTTCACAGTCGCCATTGACGAGTCTTCGAAATCCTTGGCTAGTTGCTGGACGCGTTGGTGATGCCGGTACGTCTTTTTTCACGCCTGCAAAATGTCCATGCCATCGACATAGATCAATGTACCCTTCGCTGGCTCCGCTAGGGGTTTAGAAGTCTTGGTAGGGTTGCTGAACTTGGGCCAGGGAAAGGGTAGTCTCGAGATGTTCCCGCATCTGAAGAAGGGTGAGCTATGTTGTGTGGACGTGAGAGATCGTTAGGTATCAAAATCACCCTAGTAAACCATAAAGATAATCCGGTAATGGTCGTGGGATGCCCGAGAAATACCGCTATGTTGAGGCTTTTCTGCACTAAAACGGACGCCGCCTGCGACATTCTCTTTGGGATGTGTATACCGGCTGCCCTTGCTGTTCATATCTTCGAGCTAGAAGCCTTGCGTTGGGCTGTATCGCACCCGCGTCTTCATCAATATGGTCCGTCCCGGGTGTCATTGGCGAGTTTTACACAAGGCTGCATATATATTCAACGCCTTCGCTATGTCGTGTGCACATTCCACGAGACAGTTGACTCTCCTAGTATTCGTAGTCCTCGACCTACCGGCCTAGCCCTCGGTCAGCGGTCCCGTTATCCCCTGCTTGTTGCCTGTCCCCAATAATTCTCCTGTTATCCTGATTCTGCACGCCGCCGATATCTTGGCTTGCGAAGGTGCTTCTTGCAGCCATGATATTGAACCTCGCGCACTGTAGATCTGCTTCTCCAGGTGGCAGTACCACTAGGACGTATGTGTTGTTTGTGAGTCTCGATATGATGAGGTTGAAGCGCGGGGCTTTGATAACGAACTCAGCGAATGGATTCGACGAAGAGGGAGTGTTCGTGTAGTTCCTGTGTCAATGTCAGCAACTTGCCTTTCCTCTAATTCTAACTGCGATAGGAGGAACTTACGATAGGGAATGCTTGAAAGTCTTGATGACGTTACTCAACCTCTCTTGCCTGTCCGCATATGGGTTCCTCTCCCCTACTTTCTCTACCACGCTCAGGACCGTCAAGAACGTAGCCCTCTCAAAGAGGACTACCTCCTCCGCCCTCGTCTCTGCACTCAATGTCCTCAAACCCTTCTCCATCACGTCCAGATCCGGAATTAGCGCATTTACTATACTGCCCCACGCCCCATACAAGCTTTGATCCCATATACTCGTTCCATATGTCTTCAACGTGCCAGCAAACTCTTCGCTCCGCTTCTTGATAGCAGCTGTACGATCCGCGATGACCTTCTCCCGATAGTCGGTTTGCACGAGGTCCATCTTGTGAATGAGACAAAAGATGTGGGCTTGGGGACTGTATTCGGCAAGAGCAGAGATGATGGCGGAGTAGGTAGTAAGGTCGCGTGGACTAGAGCCCTCAAAGGAACGGGATTCGACATCGAAGACATAGATAAGGAGGCCAACAGAAGAGAAGACGTGGGATTTCTGGGTTGTGAGATACGTTTCTGTGAAGGCGTCTTGTCTGCGATTATTGATTGCATTAGCAGGCGCACAGAGACGGGTGAGGGAGAACAGCAAATGAGCGTCGACAAACCCTCCACAGTCCCACAGGTTGAGCACAAGGTTTCCCAGGAATTTGATGGTGCTATGTTCGACATCAATGGAAGCGCCGAGGCGGCGCACGTCTTTAGCAACATAGTTGCTGAAGATGATGCTACGCATAGAAGATTTGCCAGAGCCACTTTTGCCCATCAAGAGGACCTTTTTCCTCTTTGGCTTCTTGAGAGCGTCCATGGTTTACGGAGGATATGATGAGTACCAATTAGGTTGATTGGCTGGTGGGGTGGGGTCTACTGTGGGGTGGAATGGAGCCTTGCAGGTCCGGAGATTGTGTTGAGTATTGTGGGACACTTCGATGACGGTGTGTACGGCGTGAGACTACCATCTTCTTCTGGCTTGATGCTTGTAGAGCTGAGGATTGCAATAGATTTGCAAGCTCAATGGCAAGTAGGTATATGGGTGACGAGGCTTGACAGTTCCTAGTCACCATGCCAAGGTGATAGAAATCTGCCCCGAACTCACCCCCCTTCCAGCCTACCTAGGGTGAGCGTTGCTTTACGCATCGCGCATCCAACGTGGGGGGCTGCTGCCTGACGGCCATTCCTGTTAGAGAATTGAAAACCATTATACTCGTGCTGACCACAAGTGAGTCCTTACGCTAAATTTTAGCGTCTTAGTAGCGGGTTTTCCGCATTTATCTATTAATAAATAAATGCCTACTAGTAGTCTTATTATTTTATCATTATCAGTACCCTACTATAGCCCCCCACGGTAAAGAAATACTATATGCGCTGCGGGTAGTAATAGTAATATTAAGGCTACTATATAGCGAAGGATTCAGGGAAATCTCGCGTAAGATAGGGGTACTAGCTAATATCATAATAAGAATAATATAGAGAGCTATTAATAGGGCGGGATATAAAGACTTTTAAGAAGTCCTAATATATCTAAGGGATATAAATCGCTCTAGGGCTCCTATATAAGCAGAAGACTAATTAGACCTATTAAAAACTATTTACTAGGCTATTCTAAAGTACTTATAACTAGGCTATATTGAGGCTATCTTAGATTAAAAAAATATTAATATCCCTAGAGTAAATAAAAGGCGGAAAAAAGACCTTAAAATAGATAGGCGTACTAAAAGATAGTATTTAAGACCTAGGATACTCCTAATAAGGGTAGCCTTATAATATACTTATATTAATAATAATAATAGCTATATTATTAAGAGAATTAAGCGGAAAATTAAATTAAAGAAGCCCCGTTTAACCTATTATAAAGAATATAAGAGAGATAGTCTATATATTTAAATATATAATAAGTTAAAAAAGGAGTCTATTTTTATTACCTTAGATAAATACTATTATAAAATATAAGGAGAGGATTAAAAATAATAATATATATCTATTAAAGAGGGGACTATAGCTAAAAAGGTCGCTATAACTAATACTCTAGTATAATTTACCTAGATATACTAGGCTTACTATTTAATAGAGCCTAATATTAGGCCCTAGTATTACTAGCTAGCACGTATAATAGCTAAAAGATATAAAATAGAGGTAGATATTATTATAGAAAATTAGGTAGTAGAAGAAAAGGTAGCTAAATAATATTATCTTTCTAAAATACCTAGAATTATAAAATATATACTATTTAAGGTAAGATTAATCCTCTCTTTTTATAAGGAATTACTAATAAATTAAAGGATAAGAATTAATAAATCTATAATTTTAATATTATATATAGAGTAGGAGGTAGAGGGAAAAGGAATTAAAAATGTCCTAGGAAAATCTATTAAGTCTTTAAGTATATACCCCTTATTATATTAAAAGGCTAGGGTATTAATAGTAAATAGTATAAGGAGTATATTCTATTAGCTTACTTATATACGTATATAGAAGATATTATAATAAGAAATCCTAGAAAGAATATCTAAGTTATTAAGGATAATACTCCTATATATATTAAGGTAGTAAAACTTAGTATAAGGACTCTATATAGGCTAATAGGCCCTAAAAAGGACGCTAAGGTATTTAGATTATTACCTAAATACCCCTATTCTTCTAGGTATATATGCGCGCATACGTGCCTAGGGCGGATAGCCTAAGGTACGCCTATAACGTATATAACCCTTATACTTTATTAAGATAAAAGGGAATAATATAGTATCTTAAAGGTAGAATAGACTCCTAACTTACTTAATCTTTATTAGATTAAGTTATTATAGGATCCTCTTAAAGATACTTTATAACCCCGTTAGTATTAGATAAAAGGGGTAAGTAAAAAGGCGAAAAATAAGGCTAGGAAATATCTTAAGTATAAGTAGAATTCTTATTACGAATACTATATATTTATATACTATTTATATTAAAGCGATACCTAAATAGGCTTAGCGTCCGTCCTTCTTATAAAGACGGATTTCTTATATATAGAGAATATATCTTTTACCTACTATTTATATTTAAATATAATAAATAGTAGTACTACCTTCTAGCCTCTACTAGATACTATTAATTATTCTAGTATGTTAAGATTATCTACTAGCGGTACTAGTACTAGCTCCTTAAGTACTAGCGGTATTAGTACTAGCTCTCTAGAGTACTAGTCCTCCTACTAAGCCTTCCGTAGCGATATTAGTCCTATAGTAATAATAGTAGGTCTATTAGTTAATTATAAGCTATTAGTAAGATATCTATTAGCTATACTAGTAATAGCTTTATAAGTACTACTAGCTATATTAGTACTAGCTCTAGAGTACTAGGTCCTTATTTAGTCTTCCGCCCTACTAATATCCCTAGCCGTTAACCCTATATAACCCTTTATAAAAGAAGCCTTTTATAGCCTTAGATACCTTTATAAACCGCCTTAGAAGACTTAGTATTAATAAGAGCCTTATTTATTACCCCACGCTATTATCTAATAATCTTAGGATTCTCTATTTAGAAGGGGAAGTAGGCCTTTCTATATCCTTCTACTTAAAGATAGCGGGACTATTAGATATTACAGATAAGACGTTAACAAGGTCCTTATTACCTTTAGAAATACTATACCCCTTAGTAACTACAGTTAGGTACTATTTAAGAATTCTTAGATACTACTCCTTCTAGAGAAAGTAGCCTAAGTAATAGGTATAAATCGCTATCACGATTTTTAATAATATTAGTAAATCTCCCTACTACGCCTTACTTACTAATAATAATATAGACGCTCCTAGCTTTTTAGATATATAACGTACTGAAATATCTAATATAATAGCCTAGGCTATAAAGATTTTTAATTAAACTTAGGTAGCTTATTATATCTTCTAGCCTAAAGATATTAGCTATTTTAGTCCTAATTTATAAGCGAATAACGAGAATATCTATTATAATATATTTAGCTTTACTAATTATTTACGTCTTAAGGCTACTAGTATTAGTATAGATATTATAAGATAGAATATTAATACTTACTTACTTAGTACTATAAAAGACTAGTATAATAATAAACTAGATTATTTAAGTAAATCCGGTTTATAATACACTCTAAACGGTATTATTAAATAGTATTACTTACTTAAAGAATATTTCCGTAACTTATTAAGACCCTTATTACCTATAAATACAGAGTTATAGTTATAGCTATTTAACCTAAATAAGTTTATTAGAATATTAAATATTAATAGCGAGAATTCCTACTATTAGCTATTTACGCTACCCTTATTTAATATACTAGTCTATTAGTAAGACTATACTATTCCTATTATAGATACGATATCCTTATATACCTATAGTAAGGTCCTTAGTACGCCCTTACTAACTAAGACTACTTAGCCGCCTACTAGAGTCTCTATTTATAAAGATATACCCTAATTAACGTCGTTAATTCCCCTTATAATTAATAGCGAAAAATTCTATTTAGATCTATTAATTACTATATATACTAATAGTCTATTTCCTAACTAAGTTATTAATAAGGCCTTATAAAAGCCTTCTTTAGAGCTACTATTAAGAAGAACCTTAATAGTAACTATCCTAGACTAACCGTCGAGTCGGGATTTAGTACTAAGAATTAGTACCGACCGAATACTTAGTACTAGCTCTAGGTACTAACCGAAATACTTAGTACTAGCTATTAATACTAACTTACTAAGGCCTTAATACCTTAGCGAGTTAGGTTAACCCAACTTAAATTACTAAGGTATTACTAAGACGCTAAGCCCCTAATAAAATAGTAGAAGGAACTAAAATAGTCTCCCTATAATATATATTTAAAATAATTATTATACTTATAACTTTATCTTCCTAGTATCCTTTATCTATTCTCTTAAGTATAGTAAATATTTATATTACTATTTTATATTACTCCTACCTTATTATATATATAGGGCTTATACTATATTAACTCCTATAAAACCTAGTAATAAAGATATTAAATTAGAATTAGATAATCTTACTATACTTAATTCTATATTAAGTAGTATTCGTCCTAGCTAATCTATAATTTAGGTTAGTTAGGGTATATTAGATAAATCCTTTTATTAGAAGAAAGAGCTTCTTCGAAATACTATTTAGTCTATTAGAAAAGAATTCCTAGAATTAGTACTAATAAGGAATAATAAATATATTAAATAGAATTTAGCCTCTAAAGTCTAATTTAAAGTATAGTAGGGGTAGACTACTATTAATAAAAGTATTAAATTAGGGTCTAATACCAAAGTTAAAGATCTCCTTTAGTTTAAAAAAGCTATATTAGGTAAATAAGCTAATATCTAGGATAACTTTATCTAATTAACTTTAATAGTAGAAGGATTACTAAAGATTATATATAAGAAGTATAAAAAACTTCTAGACTACCTAATAGTAACTAGTAATTTAAGTATATTTAATATAAAGAAATATATTTAGACGAGTAAATACTATTTATAAAAGCGGCTAAATCTATTATTATAAATAGAACTTTCTTTAACTTAGGTAAGTTATCTATAATAATATAAAATAGTAATATAAAATTAATTCTTTAGGATAATATTAGAAGAAAAGTAATACTAGGTTTTCTACTAACTTTTCTTAAGAGAAGTAGAACGAATAATTATATAAATACTTTCTTACCTTAAATTAATCTTTCTATACTATTAATTAATTAGAGTTTTAGTAATTATTATTAATAGCCCGCCTAGATTTAACCCTAATCTATTATACTAAATTATAGAGTATAATCTTTTTAGATTTTAAAGGAATATATACGAAATTAAAGTAGATTTAGAGTATCCCTAATAAGTTTCTCTTATACTAGATACCTAGTCTAGTCCTTAAAAGGTCGCCTATTTTAGAGTACTAGTCTATTAGGTTAATGCTAATTTTTAATATTAGGAATATCTTATTACTTTTATACTACTTAATATCTATTATTTTAGGTATTTACTTATAGCGGAACTAATAAAGATATTAACTATCTATAAAATTAAAGATAAACTTTTCGGGGTTATTACTAATAATACTAGTAATAATAGAATATTAAAAGATAAACTAGAGAAATCTCTTACTTAGCGCGATATCTAATAGGATAAACTATAGAACTTTATTCCTTATATAGCTTATATCTTTAACCTTATAACGTAAGACTTTATTAAAGCCCTAGATTTAGAAGCTTTAGATAATATAATAATATTATTAGAGGATACTTAAGTTAAAGATATCTAAGCGAGTATAAGTCTATCTACTATTATTAAGAAGGTATAGTATAATAGAGGTAATATAAATAGGTAATATACTTACTAATTTTTATAATAGATCCGCGCTCTTATAGTAGCTATTAACTCGTCTCCTTAATAAAAGCTTAATTTTTAATAGCTATAAGAAAGCTCTATTAAAAGACTTAGAAAACTTATATAAGATATTTATATTTATTAGAATTCTACCTACCTAATACTTTATTATATATATCAGCTACGTGAATTTATTAATTCTTAGATAGATAAAAATATAATCAATCTAAAAATTAATAAGATTAGCCTTAGCGGATATAAGTAGTTAATTATCTTACTACTTAGAAATATATTAAATCCTATCTATTAACTTACCTTAATAGTTTCTTAAATAATAAATATAGGTATATATTTAGGGTTCTAATTATACGACGCCCTTTTTAACTATTTTAACTATATTAAAATAATAATATATAATAGTAGGATACTTAGTAGAGTAAGTATTATTAATACTTATAAAGTAGCCTTAATAAAACTTACTAAGTATTATTCTAAAATAGAAGGTAAAGGTAGATTAATATATAACCTTACTAATATTCTAGACCCTTCTATAAAACTAAGTCTATATAAAACTTAGGATAAATAAGAGGAGTTAAATAATAATAATACTTTAACCTCTTATAAAGAGATATATAAGAATAAATTTATTAATTACTTTTATAAGTATTATAAAATAATACTAATTACTAGAAGGACTAATATATAAGATATATAAAATATTAATAAGGTAATATAATATAATAATATATTTATATTTATACTAACTAGTAATAGCTTTTAATAAGAGTAAAGAGAAGTCTACTTTAATATCTAAATTATAGGTCTTTATTATAAAGCGAAGCTATTTAATACTTTTATTCTAAAAGTCTACTAGAGGATATTCCTATATAGGAATATTAGAAGGATAATACTTTAGCTTATCTAAATCTAATATAAATAGCTAAGGATATCCTTTTATATTTAATATTATTTATAGGTATTAAGAGAGTCTTTAATTTTACTTAAAGAGTATATTTATAGGATTATATATAGTTAGAACTAGAGTTTATAAAATAAGTAATACTTCTAAAGTATTATAATTATATTATAGGTTTAGACCCTAAAGAAGCTCTTATTAAACCCTAGGATATTCTTTAAAGGGAAGAAGATATTAATTAAAGTATTAATAGAGGCGAAGATCCTTTTAAGTTAGAATTAGTAGATATCTTAAGATAAATAGATTAATAGTTATTATTTTAAAGTTATTTAATAATTAAGTAGTATATTTAAAAAGTAGGTTTAATTTCTATATATATATATAAAGGTAATATAAAAAGGTAATATAATTCTTTATCTTACTAAGAGCGTTATAATACTAAGAGCGCCGTAATATTAGGAGTACTATAATACTAGGAGCGCCGTAATACTAGGAGCGCCGTACTATCCTAGACCTACCCTCTACTCCTAATACTATAAAACTATTACTACCCTTAAGTACTAAATAATATAATACTAAAGCTCCCTATTAATTCCTTTATAAGCTTTAGATCCCTTTATATAATAGTAATATATTTAACGTGGATATAAAGTAAATTTAAATCTATATTATAAGATATATTAGTAAGTAATTATTATAAAGATTAATAGTAATATAAAATAGTAATATACTTACTTAAGAGAAAAGATACTATAAATACTTCTATAATATCTTATAATACTTTTAAAGCTAAACTTTAGATTTAATATAGGTTTATATTAACTCTTATAATATCTACTATAACCTCCCTTATAATATAACTAAATAGTAGCTTTAGGATAAGGTTATTAATAGATTTTTAATATTATCTTATCTCCCTTAAAGCTCTAAGACCTAAGTTAACCTTATACTTTTATCTTTATATTATTAGTTTTAGTACTATTATTTATAAAGGATTAGCTAATTATATTTTAATATATTACCTATTTATATTACCTTTCCCTTCCTATATAATAGCTTATTTACTCCCCTACCCCGTAAGGGTTTACCCCCTTTAGTAGCTAGGTCTTCCGCCCGGAGTCTTAGACCTGAAATCGGCCCCGGCACTGATGCGCCCTGCTTCCAGGGTGGAGGTGTGGTATTTTTAAAATATGGGGGTGGCATTTTTGAAAATATTCCAGAAAGGTGTGGTATTTTTATAATTTGCCGAGTATGAAACGCAACGGTAACGAATAATCTAGAATAATAGGTAGTATCAGCCGACTACTCAGGAAACGTACCTAGGTAGAATATGAGCTAGAATATTGATATGCTGACCCTTCTAGTGTTCACCGTGGTAACAAGACAACACCACCCTCGTAAGGGACTTTACCTCCAGAATCAGGGTTGAGTACCTTCACCCATGGCATCTTCAAGTCTAGCTTGATGTATTGAAACTTCCATAAACTTCACTTTTAAGATCACAGCACAGTCAGTCTTTACAGCCTGCATGTCAGTCTCACATGCCTCCTTCCCTCGAGCAACCCCTTTCTCATATCAAGAACAAACATCTTCTGCTCAAGATCCTTGCTTCGCACCACAATGCGTCGTCTAAAATTGGAGTCCAGTTCGTCAAGCTGGCGAACAATCAAATTACTGAGGTGTAAGCAGCGTCAAAATCAAACATCGGCGTTCAGATGAGGAGTTTAGACCATCCGTATTGCGTAGTAAGGTCATTACATCGGTCGTCATGACCAATTTTCGTCGACATCTCATAGTGACGCTCGTTTGCCTGAAAAAACAAGCATTACAGTGCGTCAAGTGTTGAGAGCAACCAGTTGTTGCTATCCTTGCTTGACATTCTGAACACCTGCTATAACAGCTGCATATCTTGCAGAAGGCCTGTGCGCAGTTCTATTCTCGTCTCGAAAAAAACCTCTCATCATGCGTATGGTATCAGGCCGCCGCATCGAAAGTACCGCCGAGTCAATCGCAATATGTGGCTCTCGCTGTACCGCTCAGGCTTGCACTCAACCATTCGCCAATCATCGCCTCGCGCCAGTGCGCTAGTATTGTGCGCATACTCTGCATTTGGGGCCTCGCAAAGCTCAGGTATATGCGTTGGGAGAGATCATGAATGAGCAATAAGATGTGCTCTCGAAGAATATCTTGCGCCCTAACTTCGCCTTGGCAATAGCCAGGAATAAGCATACACCCCTATCATGCGATTCAAGGGCCTGAATAGAGTCGCAACAGCTATCACTTTCCTCTCCTTTGCGATGCTTTCTTCCCCAGCAGCGTCCTCGCAAGGCGGCGAGCTCAACCTCAATACCCTCGAATACCATCAGGGGTCTCCACATAATGATACTTCCCTCATGTTATACAGTCCCCCCTCCACAGCTCAGTCTCAAAAACCTAAGAGGACAGACATTGTTCGTGATAGCACCTGTAGATTCTCAACGATAGGGTGGCGTATGCACATCCTCAACGCCTCCGTTTGCCTACCATCACCCAGCGCCATATCGGGTTTGTCTGAAATGTATACACAAATTCTGAAAGTCTTGTCCGACAACTCCTCGTCCATACAGGCTTCGCAACGGATTATATTCAAGCTCGGGGCCCTTACGCTGGTGATTACCGCCTTTCAGCCAATACCTTCCTGGCAGTTTGTGAAAGCCGTCGGCTCTGTACTGGTTGTAATTTCAAGCTCTGCAATGTGTATCGCGTCATTTGCTTTCACGTTGATGCTCGTGTTGGGTGTGTACTGTGGTATTTGGCTGGTAGAGCTGGTCTTTACTGGCAGAGGACAGCGTAATGCGATGATTGGATGACATATCGTGAATCAGCTTTTCTCTTCCAACAGCATGGCGGGAGAAAGCCAAGGGAAAGGGTTTCAATATAGGCAGCTTGAATGAGCAACAACTCCAGGTTCCTCTAATTAGGACAGATCGACCTCCAGCCACTGTTCAACTTTTAGGTCTCAACATCCCTGAAGTAGATGAAGGACAGGTTTTCTGTCACAATCTTGCAATTCCTGCCCTTGATGTGGGAAAGCTATGGATTGACTCCCATTACAGGAACGTGCCGTGTGGCTCTGTTGAGTCGGGCTATGCCATTGGAGTCGTGTTCAAATGCGTGTTTGTACCAAAGTGAAGTGCTATCATTGAACATATCTTCAAGCGACAAGACTATACGGTTTGCTTGGGAAGTAAGGACTCATTCGCAACCGCCAAACCGACAGACAGTCACTCTGAAGTTCGTGGAGGTGATTCTGCCGCAATGTCGTAGACGCAAGTCCAGCGACTTATCCATAATGTTCGTATGTCTGATTCCCTTAGGTCCAGTAGCAAACCTGGAACATCATATTGGCGATGAAGGCTTTTCCGACTACTTCCTCGACCTTGCTCGCGCTGAATGATCAGGAGATCGGTCCGTTTAAACCAAGACGTTTGTGAGACAATCAGTCACAAAATGACCGAGTATACCGCATGCAGAACATTCAGATTTATGAGTCGATTGAGGTGCTGCGAATGGCCAATGACAGCGAAAAGTCGAACTTCGCTGATCTCAGTGATCGTCAACCTTGTTGGCATGATACCCGAGACTGGCGAGGTTTATTACATGCAACCCTCAGAATAGCAATGTTTAGAGCCTGAAGTAGGGAGGTTCAATAGTTATACTCAGGCTTGAAGGGGGTTTCCATCAAATTTCTTCAAGCAATAGATTTTGCACATATACGAAACGTCAACATTAGCTTCCAGTCTATCACAATATCCGTTCGCTTCTCCAAACCGCTGCTTCGATGAATCGTTGGCACGGTGGTTGACAGACAGGAGAGATGATGGACAAAACGACGGAGAAGGCGCCGCCCTGCCAAGGCTACTACACCAGACTTAGTTAGCGTCAATAAGCCCTTCCCTTTTGCTGCTTTGTTCTTTCTGTTTTGTGCCACCCGAAGTCGATCGTCGTTGCGTTCAAAAATTCGTCTGTCTGTACAGTATTTTTATCACGTGTGAACATCGAAATGTCTATGCCGTAAGTATAAATCAGAATCAACCCAATTTCGAAGTATGCAGGACATCTTCGAGGCATCTCGGGATTACATGATGTTTTCGACAACATCTACCTGAAACCTTCTGCCAGTAGCCAAAGATTCGCAGAACGAACATATATATCAGTCAGAGTCCTTCGATATACGACACCGTCCCCGGCTAAGTCTCAGGAACGGCACCAGCGAGGACAAGTGAACGTAACATCGTCTTCAACCAGCATTATCAAGGTTCTGTACGTTCCACGGGTACACTAGTGGCGTCAGCCTGTGTGGACTTTTCCGGCCGTTATCGTGGCTTCTAAGTGTGGGGTCAAAGCTGTGCTACCCGACTCGCACAATATTGTTTGATGAAGTCTTGAATATGTCCCATCATCATGCCAGTTAACAGAATTAGAGTCGATTCCCTTGCCGAAACGTTACGATGTTACAAGTGGCTCAGGTCGATGCCAACGCTCTCGGTGCCCCTGGTTTCGTGCATGATGCAACATGAGGTCTATTCCGAAGCGACCTGTATGATCATTACCACGGGTTGTCAGCCAGACACCTATGTCAGACACGTCATCACTGTCGCAGTAGAGGCCTACCTTGATCAAAGTGCATGGTCCGGTCCGCCTTCGTGCGTACTTATGGAAAAGGAAATGGATCATTGTCCCTCTCTTTTTGTTTTTTTCCCATGAATAATCCCTTTATCACAGTGAGTCATACATCGCTGACGATCCTAACGTGAAAGATATATCGCATTCATCATCCGGGCGCAAAGACTGTACTGTCAAGGAGATCAGTCGAAAGGCTGATGCGCTCCGTACTGATAGTGTAGGTGCATGGTCTTGCATCGTCCGTGTGGCAACCTTTGCGTCGATTTTTTCATAGGCCGTCAGACAGTACTGACCGGACCCCAAATTAAATATGATCCTGTTCCAGATAGAAGATAGTGAGCTAATATAGATGCTACTTACGAGTCAGGGTTCAATATCGCCACATGCGGAAGGTCAAACACCGAAAGGGCCTATAAGACGTACTTTCCTGGTCCATAAACAAGGGCTTAATGGCCGTAATACGCCGCTTTCCGTATTACTCGTGGAACTATAAAGCTGTTGGTTTCCCAAACTCATGTTGCGTTTTTTGAACAGCAGAACATTCACAGACCTTTTCACACTCGCTTGACATTTACATGATCACACTTTCAAATCAGAATTTTCATCGAAGGAAAATGGCTCACGGTCGTTACCTAGTATGTTGTAACCCTTTTACTCTACCTCCATGTCACGTCTAACTTATCATCAAGCAACCAGCGCCTCCAAGCACAGCTGTCAACGCCATTAGCGGAGCCGACAGTGTTCAAAGCGAAGGTCGGACCTTTCTTGCAGGGTCTGTACGACAATAGTTACAAGTGCTGATACTGTCGCAGGGCTCGACCAGTCAGGCGTGACTTACGATCCAAGCATGCCAAAACCGAGTAGTGTCCTCGACCTCCTCGAATACTACCACCGCGAATTCTATTGTCGTGAGCTGGATGGCTCGTACACCTTGCGCTATGGCTTCAACATCTCTATGAACCTTCAGCCGGGTTACTGGTGCCTGGGAACGAGTGGATATCCCTACTGGGTGCGGACTTTTTTGTAAGCTAGACGGGATTTGATCGATCGGCCAGGCTGTATCTTCTATCGGTGTTAGTGTAGCCAAGGGCAGTTGTGAGGAGGGAAGCATGCGATACTGTGGTTCCGTTCATGTTTGATTATGTTGGGTGGAGTCAGGAACAGAGTATTGGGGATGTTCGATTCTGTAGGGTGGATCATTGAAGCAATTGTTTGGGGATATCAGAGCTGATGGTAATTTCTCACGCCGGTCTTTCACACGTAATACTCTCATCTCCTCTCTGCAACCACTCAGCTTCCAGACAGCTTTTACTTGATTGACCAGCAAGGGATAGGCTCGCGTGCAACAAGGCCTTGGAAGTATTCTCTACTATTGTAAGGCACAGCTAGGTAGACCAATTGATTCATTGAACAGGAGATAGTACCTAGTATGTACAGGGAGAAGGTTCGACGGTGTGGCACAACGTCGTCTACGGACTATCTTTTTATGTAAGTGATATCTCAAACTCGGAGTCTCAATCAACTCACTGCCGCCACGCGAATTTACTGACGATCCATTCCAATCGTGATCACCCAACCTAGGCTGCAGACGGTCCAAGCCAGCGACTAGAGAAGCACCATCAAGTCCATCTCTAGCGACCCTCCCGATCGGTATTTGATGAGCAGATGGGATCTCTTCTCTATCATAGCGACCCGCAGAAGAGATGTCATTGGTGCTTGCCATGGCGACTCCAGGCTTGGAATTGAGGCTTTCGCAAGAATGCTTTTCAGCTCCAAGGCCGGATCCATACGATAAATTGACCAAGTGCGTCCTCGGACCTCAATGTACGACACCTTTGCTACGCCGGTACTGTGATACTCAATATTATAGCTCTCGACGGCGATTTTCCTGTACATGGTGGGGAATGTTGTAGCTACGATATGGCACTCTGGGTGGCTACTCGCCGTTCATTTGCGGTCTGCAGGGGCCACGGCCTTGCGCGAATAGCCACAAGGCGCGATGATCATTTCAGAGAACATACATCCGAAATCCGTATATATATATATATATATCTGGGGCCTGAAGAGCAGCGCTGGCCTAATGATGCTTCTTACGACGGACCGGGCCCTTAGTTTGTCCGGAACGCGCTAGGAATTCTTAGTTCTACCCCTTTTGCAGCGCTTTGGTCTGATCTCTGACTTACATAGCCATTGCTTCTATGGGAGTGTCGCTGCAGGCTCTTCAGACTGTTGTGTGTGTGTGTGTTGGTGAGGCCAATTGCACCTACAATGAGCCACCATGCTTGGGCTTACATCTTTCCGTCGCTCGACCTCGTCCAGAGTCCTTCGAGTGGTCTTCCTTATCCTAGCTGCTCTGTCCTTGACTGATTTGTACTCTTTGAGTTCCACTCTACCCAGTCGGCATTCGGACTTCAAGTCTATCCCTGATATGCGAAGCCAGAGGGTCTTCATCGTCAGCATCCATTGGAACAACGCACGAATTCTGCAAGACAATTGGAACAAAGCAGTGCTTGACTTGGTGGAATACTTTGGCGTTCACAATGTGTACATCTCCATATACGAAAGTGGAAGCTGGGACGAGACTAAGAACGCTCTGAGGATGCTGGAAAGTGATTTAGATGAGCTGGATGTCAAACGAACAATTACACTGGAAGAAAGCACCCATTTGGATGAAATTCAAAAGACGCCCACTACGGGATGGATCGAAACTCCCAGGGGCAAGAAAGAGCTGAGGCGAATACCATATCTTTCGAAACTACGAAATTGGTCACTACAGCCACTCAACGAGCTGGCTACAAAAGGGATCAAGTTTGACAAAGTGCTTTTCCTGAATGATGTTGTTTTTGACGTATGTCTCCTGACTCTGGTCGCCGTTTCTTCTTCTGACTTGCCTTGTGCCAGAACTCGGACATTGCCAAACTCCTTGCCACACGAGACGGCGAATATGCAGCTGCTTGCTCTCTCGACTTTAAGAAACCACCTCACTATTATGATACGTTCGCGTTAAGAGATAGCGAGGGGCATGAGGCGGTGTCATCTACATATCCATACTTTAGGTCTAAAGCATCCCGCGATGCGATGATGTCCAACCAGCCCGTACCCGTGCAGAGCTGCTGGAATGGTATAGTCGCTTTTGACGCAAGATCCTTCTACGGTCCTGATCCCTTGAAGTTTCGTGGCATATCCGACGATCTCGCGCTACAGCATGTTGAGGCTTCGGAGTGCTGCTTGATACATGCCGACAACCCTCTCACCCGAACCCAAGGCGTTTGGCTCAACCCTGACGTGCGTGTTGGATACAATCTGGAGGCTTACGCTGCGGTACACTCAGGGTCCTCCTGGCCTGGAACTGTACAAAGAATATCAGGGATCTGGGCGAACCGAATTCGGCGTTGGTTCACCACAGCCACGCTCAAGGGTTTTACGATCAATAGTCGACTCCGAAGATGGGCAAAAGACAATCCTGACATCGCGGAGCCTGGAACGTACTGCCTGATCAATGAGATGCAAGTGCTCGTCGGGAATGGGTGGGCACACGTTTGAGATCGAAAAAGGGTATCTTGTCTCTATCTATAAGGTCTGAAGTCTAAACGGTCTATGCGGCTTCAAGACTCCCGATCGCCAACACCTCATCACATATTCGGTGTCTCTCTGCCCATCACCTTTCCTGCGTCAAGTTTGTGCCTAGAGCGTTGGTACTCAGCTCCGCCGAAAGCCCGTCGAAGCCGGGAGTGCGCTCGTTGATGTTCGAGTTTGTGGCCCAGAGAAAGACGCCGATTCCAAGATTGTCCCCTTCGAATCGATCAATATGCTATGCCGCATAACCTTGGGAGATGTCGTAACTCACCAATCCTTGCCCATCCAGGGTGGTGGGTAAGCGCACAATGCGTCTCTATGCGTTTCGCGGCGTCGTGAATCCTGCGATAGGTGCTCTCGTCGGTCTTGAGTCCGGGATTGTACCCACTGCCGTTCGGTAATTCACTAGGAGTATATCGATCCAGCATCATGATAGTGAGAACGCAGGACCCTTCTTCTTGTCAGCCTCTTGTCGCAGCACGCTATGCAGTAGTGGCTTCGCAACATACCAACAGTGTACTTCCTCGGCGTCCTTTGCGGATCAAGATCGGGCTTAGTCGCAGACGCTCCTCTGGCAACAAACTCGAACTCTTTCTCTGGGCGGCTCCACACCTCTTTGAGGTAAAGCCTGTTCACTGCCTGGAAGCAGTCCGCGATATTCCAATCACTCGCACTCCAGCTCGGAAACCTTGATGAGCTTGCGCAATTGCCATCCCCTTCGCTGGTGAGATTTCGTGACAATACGAGACTAGGCAGTGTGAGGGAGGTTGCGGGAGCAGATAAGGCTAGAGGGATGAGAGAGAGTAACAAAGGCACCGTATGAAGGATGGTCATAATGAATGACGAAAGATGTTCGAGTGGTATGAGCTTTCACGATGAATATTCGTGAGAAAAGCCAGGGAATACCGAGAATGTTCGAGTCGAGTATCGTTCGGGGCCATCGGTTCCACTTGTACCCTACAAAAGAACCTCTATGGCACTCTATCCCGGTCTTATCTCCTGGAAGTTTTCTCGGGTACAGAGCACGCGAAGTATGCAAGCAATCGCGTCCATCGACACTCCCACGTACACGGATCCCCCACTGAAATTCTCCGGACTATCATTCTTAGCTGATAGAAATAGCTTTGAGCTGTCAAAAAGTGCGCCGGTCCACCTTTTATTTTCCGGAGCGCAGATCAACTCGTGCGCATCCGTCGAACCGTCGTCGCGAATCGCAAGTATGCATATCAAAAGCCTCATGTTGATATGTAGCCGGGATTGAGACCCGTGCGATACAATGATGAGAGGGAAATCGCGATAAGTCTCAAGTCAGGATGGATTATGTTGGGAAAACTTAGCTGCAGGCTTTTTTGAGATAGCTCTGGCTGTTTGTGTTCCAGGATTAGAAAATACGTACGCACTATCACACGCTTTGCGAGCAGGTGATATCATACCGCTGTGATTACTCTCGTTCTTCTCTCTTCAGCCATTCGCTGCAAGCCTTTTTATAATAGATCAGAAAAGGTGGTTTGCAAAAACACGGTCCCGTTAGTGCCCCTGCCAGACTACCTGCCCGAGACGTTTGCAAAAACTACGTTCCATGCCTTCACTGGACTCATGCCATCGGCTTTGTCACAGAATGAATGCAGCTCATCGAAGCGCCTAGCAAAGAGTATATCAAGCATGCACAAGGACTCGGTCCAGCTATGACATCCTTTTTATCTCACAGAACAATCAATGCGCCCCAAGGTGCCGAGGACCCCCACGCCTCTCATCAACAATGGTTGAATCCACCATATCTAAGCGACGACGATATTCTACGAGATTAGATCGTATCTATCTGAAGCTCCTCTAATTAGGCTCGAGTCGCCGGTTTTCCAACCTTCCAGCAACCACCGGAATCATCATAGCAGGTTTCGGTCTATCCCATGAGCCCATGTCCTGGCGACTTTGGCACTCGTCTCGGCTGTGCCTACGGGACGTGGGATAGCTTTATATTGCTCCCAGAAGAGACCATCAAGACCCAACACCGCCATCCACTTCCATCATCAATACAATTGAGTAAAGCACGCCACAATTAGCACCATCGACCAGGTAATCTGGAGCCATCAGGTCCGATTCTACCCCCTTATCCGACCGGAGCAGTCGCTGGGAGATCAGGCTCAAGTCCTGTCAGCTATTTTCTGATCTGTTATTGGACGATATAATGCGGCATAGGCGCGCACGACTGGGTTCCTAAGATGTGAAGAGCGTAAAATTGTTTGCTGTGCGCGAGCTGCGGATGAGGGGTGGGTTGGGTGGCGTGGCGTGTAGGGATCCAGTGGTAGCGTATGGAGACCCTGTGTCGTGAGTAACGTGATATTGTGGATAATGGATGATGTTCGACGTTCGAACTAGGATGTACGCTTCACGAAAAATTTATATACTGAGAATTGGATTCGATGCAGCTTGTGAGTGTGTATGTGGGTAATGCCCTATGTCACGAGCAGGCTAGAAATTACGGACGCTGGAAGAAAGGTTAAGATATGACATGACACAATATTTTCTATGTCAAGAAGTTTCTTGTAACTTTAGGAGACCTCTGGCAGAACCCAACCAACATAGCTCTTTGAGTGGTCACGCACTCAAGCTTTACACAAAACCACGCTGTCAATCAAAGCGAATGATCGAATAGTGCTCGGCTCACGCTCAGGATGATCGTATCACGTTCTCGTGCCGTTGGATGTTATATGCTAACATACTACTGTGGTAGGTAGCAACTTCTTAATAGCAGCACTGCGGAATTCCCCAATCACTGTAGATAAAAGCCTTTCTTGGCTTCAATGACGCGATACGATGATTATGATGAGTTGTGTTCAGCATCAGAGATCAATAGTGTATGCGCCCAGGTGATTGAAAGTATAGTACATCTCGGCGCAGCCATGTGTATCGCGACTGGTGCTTGGGTCGCCTATCACTATTTGCAGCCTCTTATTTCCAGTGCTTGTCCGCCTTCACGGGTTGGGAAGGAGGATCGTCGTGTATCGATCTTACGTGTTATTCTTGGATGCAAAGTGTAGTTATTCATTGGTGGGGAGGTTATGCTGTAGCATGCTTGTATATAAATCGTTGACGTTCGATGCAGATGGGTGAACTTTCATTGGGAGCAGCATAGCGGTCTGATATATGTCTGTTGGTTTTGGAAGTGCGATCGGGCCTCTGGATTGTAGAGCAGTACTTGGAGAAGCGGTGCATTATATATGATCGGGCGGATGAACCTTGATGTATCGGAGCCTGTTTGTGTTGCTGCTGCTGTTCATGCCGCATAGGGACTCGGGCCTGAAAGTAGCGGATGAGAACCTAGATATTGGTGCATGAGGAATGCACATATAGCTTCTATAGTGCAGAAGTCGTTGCCTTCAACCTTCTAGCTCCTTTTAATTTATATCCACTCAACCATGTGATAGGTTGTATCGATGCTCCATACCTCAGGTACACGCGGAAACACATGTTCCGTAACTCTGATTTGAATGTGCAATCCCAACGTTAATTGGTTGTAGTCGAGAATCTCCACTTCTTCGGCAGCCCAAGAGATGCAGTGAAGAGGCGGAGCAGGTCTTACCACCAATGTCGCCGGTCTCTCTCTATAGATTGAACGAGAATATCGAGGAAAGTCCCCATATTGGAGCCGTGGTAGCTGATACCAGCCACCACGACCTCGTCACAATGTTTCTCGTAGCTCAATTCGATAGGCAATCCTTCTGGCTGTAGCAGGTGACAGTCCCATCTTGGACTGGCCGTTTCTTCTATACGGGGAACTTTGTGATCCTCGCCAAGAGCAGGAAACCAGATGTTGGCAGATTGCGCCAATGGACGCTCTTCGAGGCAAAAGAAGGAGATGCTATTCAGTGCGAGGAAATGGCTCTTCAGTCCCTCAATCATGTTTTCCCAGGTATCGCCTGAGTCTATGGTGATGCGGTGTAGAGAAAGCGCTCGAAGACTTTCACAGGAGCAGGATAGTAGCTCCAGGATCTGTTTCGTTGTAACGAACAGGTTTGTCAAGTTAAAGGACTGGAGTTCTTTCAATCCATGCCCAGATAGTATACTCTCGATAAATGAGAACGGGGAGCGATAATAGAACATTAGGGATAGTTTCCGAAGTATCGGAGCGCGTGAGATGAGGTTTCCCACCCATTCAAAGTATTCCGGGCACATTGGAATGCCAACAAAGAGCTCTTGAAGGTGAGCCCATCCAGATGTGAACCCCGGCCGTTGATGTAGTGGCAAGTAAAGCTGCTTCGGATCTTCCCAGCCCGAACAGTGGAAATCTACCACCAATGACTGGACTGGTAAACTCGCGTTGGCGACAATGATCAGAAGGATTCCAACGATATCACTTGGCGCTATGTAATCCGGTTGATCAACGTCTGGCAAAGGTGTGTAGCCCTGAATATGAAAAGACCTGCAATGTACCAATTTACCAGCCAGAATATCTTGCAGTATCTGTGCTCTAGGAAGGGGAGCTTCGAAACTTCCCATAGAGATTCGATGCCATGGAAATTCGGTTTGAAAGTCTTGGTACCAATTATCCTTTGGATGTATATCGATTAGAAGAGTATGAATGTATTCTCTAAGCGGCTGCTCATCTGAGATGTGTATCAATTTTCTCAAGCTCTTGAGAGAAAGGTCAGTCCGTACCATCGTGAAACAGCTGAGGCAGAAGTAGTGGAAGGTCTTCCGATTCAGTTCTTTACAAGCCGTACGTAGAGAACGTAGGCTTGTAAGATCCAGAGAAGCAGCGACGAGCTCGAGTATCTCACCAGGAAGCGCAGCAAGATTAGTTGCCATATCTTAGAGAGCTAAGGATGCAAGGTCAGTGTCTTGATCACTCTGTCAAGGCCTATAACTTGAAGGTTGATGGTTGAAGAACGAAGACGACTCGGAGTACTCTGAAGGAGTCGAAGCTGGCGGCAGCTAGGCCTAAAAAGGTTAGAGTGCAGATCATCAGCGGCTAGCTTTATAGAGGTTAGTCTAAACCTGATTGAGTTTAGCTGTCGCCGTGGGTGACTTCTCTTCCCTTTCTTATTCATGCGCACCAAATGCAACAAACCTTACTTCCATAATTGACAAACGTGGCCTGCCGTATGTAGGCTCCTTCAACTGCTATGTATATGCTACGGCTGAGGGTCGGGGAGCTTCAGCCTAAGGGGCAGAGGTAGCATGAAACGCACTAATATACATACCCCTATACATATACCCCTGACTGCGCCCCAATATACCTTTCGCCAACCAGCAGGGAGATGCAAGCGCCCCAAACATCCTGTCGGATCTGTTCCTTCACAGTACTTGCGATCTTCCATGCTCACCGCAACGTGAACGGACCGTGGCTGTCAGCCGCACTGCCCCTTTGTCCTTGTCCCTAAAGAGTAAAGGATCAAAGGAAGCCGACGCTCCCCCAACAGGAGTCTCGACCCTGCGTCCAGCCTGTTGCACACTTACGGCGTGACGCCTGTAAATGGGTTAGTTAGTAGGAGTATGGCACGACTCCCCTCTCACTTCTTTGTGACCTGCCCATCTTTTCCTTCCACTTTCCTTCGTTTCATTTTCGTCTCAACCATCTCAGCATTTCTGCAGGCAGTCTTTCATTTGCAAACCCCACATTCATTCATTCATCCATTCATTCATCCAATCATTACTACTTTCATTACACTCTTCTGGCAAGATGTCACTCCTTCTCATCGCCATTGTCCAGTCTTTACTTTTCAGCGCCGTGCTTTCTCAGGGAACTTGCAAGGAAACTTCCGATGTGAAATTCACTTTCTATGGCATGGCTGACGGTGGAGATACTGTTGCTTTTTCGTGCGGCAATAACGGAGGGAAAGCTGGAGGTGCGTTTCTACCGATTCCCTTGGCCAATGCTGGTAGGCCAATGACCTAACGCCAATGAAGGCATCGGAACCTACTCCAATCCCGAGACTTTTGCGACTGCTAGAAACAATCCTAGTTTCACAAAGTGTGAGATAGTGTACGTCCCGTACCTGCAAAAGTACTTCCAATTCACCGACTACTGTGTGCAGTGCGGTATGCATCTTGTCTCGTCTTCATCCCTCCACTCAAACTAATACTCCCCTTAGATACGGACTACAGTACCAACAAAGCACTTCACGTCGACCTCTGGATCGGCTCTGGCACTAGCGGTGGTCCCGCCCAGGTTCTATGCGAAGACACCTTCGGCTCGATCCCCGGCCAGACCATAATCCAGAGTCCACCCTCGACACTCCCGGTCAAATCTGGCGCTTTATGGGATGGCACTTCCTGCCACGACGCCAGCTCTTCGGACCCTTACGTCTTTTTGAAGCCGTCGACTTCCGGCCTCTGCTCTGGCGGCGGGTCCCCGGTCGGAGGGCAGAGTCCATCACCGAGCTCCTCAAGTACTCCATCCCCAAGTCCAACACCGTCGTCCACTCCAGCAGCTGTCCAACCCCCTCCCGCCTCCGTCACTCCTGTCGTTCAGCCACCTGTCCAGCCCCCACCCGTCCCCGTCACTCCTGTCGTCGAGCCACCTAGCCAGCCCACTCCCCCCTCTGTCACTCCCATCGTTGAGCCACCTGTATCATCCACTTCCTCTTCAGTGACACCTAGTGTTACTCCTACCACCATGATAACCTTGGTGGCCACGTCATCCTCGTCGGGAAGCAGTACCGTCTTGTCAACCACTTCAAGCACACCAAACTATTCGGGCAAGCCAACAACCTGCGCGTCGGGTCATGGATGTATAGGTAAACCCTCTGCATATCTTTATAGAAATGGGGAATTTGGAGCTAACAATTTCCAGGCGACCCGTGCCAGGCCTTCGATGACTGTGCTGGAGATTGGATCTGTATGGGTATCCCAATGACGTGCCATGACAACAAGCTGGATTGAGCTCTGAGAGTACCTGACTGATGAATCTGAGATTCCACCCGCATACTTAGTTCCATTCAGTTCATTCACTCCTTTATGGAGAATTTAGGAGAGGAGGTTTGGTGCTAGATGAGGGGATTTTTCCCAGAGACGAAATTGGTAGAATGAGAAACAGAATTTTACGAAGCAAACATCATGTGACCGGATGAAGCGAAGCAGTTCCTCCATGAGCGCACTTCTTCATCCCTTCCTCTACATCACAACCACAAGGTTCATATAAGTATGAAAACCTCGAATCCATGCCGCTTGCCACATACTGAGACATCACATCCTCCTTCCCAACACGTCGACTCCTCAATATATCTCATCTCCCACTTCGCTCATCCGCGCTCCTTTTCCCTTCTCCACAATCCCCTTCTTCTCCCCACTAATTGGATCGACTCGCAATATACAGCCTTCAATCCATTCAGTGCGTCAAAACCGTACGACGAATCGGTGCACAATGACAAGTAACCCAGTTCAGTCGTGACTTGAGCTATCGAGTCTGAAAGACCTTACCATCAACATCCGCCGCCGTTTAACTGTAATTAATCACTTAACAACAACAACGTATGTATTGTGAACTTCTAAAAGGGTGAGTATTAAGTAATTCATACACATCCTACCTACCTTCTTCCCATGAATTCTCCCTCATGAATCGTCCCTCATGAATCGTCCCTCTCGATTTCCATTCCTGTTTGGTCACGATTCTCGGAGAAGTCTCGAGGCCTATTTTCAAGTGTCGCTATGCACATTCACACTTCTAGTACGTGATAGTGTACGATAGACAGCCAACAAACATCAAGACCCTCCTACACCTCATCCATTGTCCCCAGCTCATCCCAAAGAACAAACCCACCCACCCACCTGTCCATTGTCCACTCCATTATCCCCCACTCCACATCGACAAAGCACCAACAAAAGAAACAACGCGAAGCCCCAATCCCTCCATCAAATACGCACCCACAGATCCTGCCTCGAGGCTCCTCTGCATACCAATTTCTCCCCAAAATCAGACACACACACATACACATACACACACACATATATACGCACATACAAACCACAAACCCCAAACCCACCCCCCAACCCCACCCCAAAATTCATGTTTCCCCCCAGCCCCCTCACCACCCTCCTCTACCCCTCCACTCTCGACTTCTGGAAATCGCAGGTGGAGAGACTCAAGAGATATATCGACGGTCATGTGACAGGCTATCTGTCGAAGAAATTGGAGCATCGATATCATGAAGAAGCGAAACCAAAACTCACAATAAACCAACAAACAACGCAAACCTGGCCTAATTGGCGCATCATTTGGAAAAGGGCTCAGGAGCAGATTGCTTTTGAAAAGGAAGAAGTATCACCGGATGAACAGCACTCAATTATGAAACACCCAGTAGAGTGGCCAAGAGTCAAAGTTCAGGGCTTTAGAAGGCTAGTGGAGTAATGAAAGCCATGACTGAGTATTTGTGGCAGTCGATGAACGGCAGGCTCTAGGACAAACCTCCTACCGGTTCGAATACCATTAGCTAATGCAGCTTTTTCCAGCAACATAGCGCTACGTACCCACTTCTCACCCTCCCCGCCCCATCCCACCATCAAACCCTTCCAAACCACCATCCTCCAACCCCCCTATTCTCACCCCTCCTTCCACCCCCTCGCCTTCCCCGAACTCTCATACCGCATAACCCCCACCCCATCCCCAAAAAAGTACCTCCCCAACCCCATCCCATCCTCCTCCTCCCCCTTCCCACCCCGACAAGCCTCCACATCCACATCCCCCATCCCCTCTCCATACTTCCTCGCCCGTGCCCTCGCTGGCGAGAACGGGCTTAGAACCTCGCCATCAGCATCGATACCCGTAGCCGTTCCACCCCCATCCCCGTCGCCATACCCAAACGCACCATAACAGCGCCCAGATCCCGCGTGGACATCCTCACCACCACCACCAACAGCAACCGACCACCGAGACTGCGCTTCCACATCACCACCTCCACCCCCCAGACCCAGATCCAACGCCGGCGGTCTCCTCTTCTTCCTTGACTTGTTCGCATACCGAGGCGCGACTTCCTCAAATGTGGGCACGTAGTCCCGCAGAAAAGTGTGGTAAATATGGTAAATGACGGCGACGGATAGACATGCGATGATGACGGTTAAAAGGAGGAGGTTGAGGAGGCTCATTGCTTTTGGGCGGTGGTGATGAGAGGAGGGGTTGCCGACACCGAACTGTTGTGGGCGTGTGGAAGTGTTGATGTCGTTCATTATTGGTGATTGTTTGTTTACTGGCACCAGGACGAGAGCTTGGGGTTCGTGCTCTAGTTGAGTGTTGCTGGCGCAGGCGACGTTGGTAGCTCGTCACGTTGAGGTGGTAAGGAGGGACCGCATGGCTGAATTGGGTGTTGTGGTTGTTGTGACAAAGTTTGGACGATTCGGAAAGTATAGTGGAAAGGCACATCCCTTACGGTCGTAGCTGCCTTGTCCGACGCGACGGCACCGAGATCTGAAATTTTGGTGATGATACCTGGAGTGAAGATTTCCACGAGGCAAGCGGCAGACACTTATCTCGGTCATGGAGGCTCTGGGCTCGAAATAGTGCCTGTTGTCAAAAGAGCAAAGTAAAGATCACAAGCGGATACGATTTGAATCCTCGAGAGCTCTCTCTAGTTGCTGCTTTGCTTCCGTACGGAGGGCATCCGCCAATCTTGCTGAAATACTCGATGATTGAGTATTCAGACCACCTGTTGTACCTCCCAGATCCATCCATCCATTATTGAGGTCTATCGCACACATCCTCCACATGCTCTCCAACCCCTTCATCAATCGAAAACCTCCCCATGCCCACTCCCCACACTTGATTCCCCCAACTCAAAACCCAATGCTATCGACGTTCAAAGTGTCACAATCAACAAACCCATCGCGTACCACGCGTAATTTACTGAAAATACAACATATCAGAAGCTTGCAGACGTTTATCACGGAGGACGATATCCACTCACAATACCACAACCATCCTGTATCTATGCACCTGTCAAACAAATTAAAGATGTAGAAACCTTGAAAAATACCGAATGGTGACATTGTAGATGAAGACTAAGATGTCAACCTCATATCTATATTGGGAAGGAGCAAGACCTGGTATTATTCGGTTAAAATATTTGAAACGGTCATACAATTTTCCCACTCTCGCAAGGGTAAAAGTCCGATAGATGTACGAACTTTAAACCACTTCCTCACATACAGCATTTTCCAGCCAATTTGTGGGAGCCGGTGATTTCTACCTCGCCCTTTCTTTGTACGAACGATGCTTTGAATTCATTCGAGTGGAAGTATTGTAGATGTGTCTGGTATACATCTCTTGCATCTAGCGTAGAATAAAACTCGGTGATCGAAGATATCGATGTAGGATAATATCCTCTTGTATGTTCGCTAGACTAGTCACGCATCCATGATGCTCATTGTGCGACAGCATCAGCAAGCCACGTTCATATAGATCACTATTGCGCAAGAATAAGTAAGGTTTGCTTTCTGTCTTCCAAAAGCTGTCTCCTTCTAAGAAAAGAATATTGCAATCCGCAGGCGACTCTATCTAGATTCATTGCATGACATACATATCCTCTATCAGTGAACCAATCCGGTGCATTCACCGTCCGCTATCATCCTTGAGGACCAGTCAGATGGATGTCCTCATTTCATCATCTGCGGTGACTTACCAGCATTGCAAACACGATCTAAATCTGACTATAGGATAATAGTCTCGTCGCGCTTCAGGGTTACGGTGTCGTCGGTGAGCTTCTGGCGGGGCTTCAAGGTGACAGTGTCGTCGGTTGGCTCAGCACGCTTCAGGGTAACAGTGTCATCAGTTGGCTCAGCTCGCTTCAAGGTCACGGTGTCGTCGGTTAGCTCCTGACGGGGCTTCAAAGTAACAGTGTCGTCAATTGGCTCAGCACGCTTCAGGGTCACAGTGTCGTCGGAAAGCTGCTGACGGGGCTTCAAGGTGACAGTATCATCGGAGAGCTCCTGACGAGTCTTCAGGGTAACAGTGTCGTTGGTTGGCTCTGCACGCTTCAGGATAACGGTATCTTCGGCAAGCTCGACGCGAGGCTGATGATATCGTATGCGTCAGCATTGCAATCTCTATGATCACGCTAGGGGTAATAGAAACAGAGAAGGGAGTATTTCCACCCCAGAACACATCACATCATTTGAAATCTGTACGAAAAAGATGGATTTGGGGGTGGAGGACACCTACCTTGAGAATGACGGTCTCATCGGCTAAGTCCTCGCGAGCCCTCAAGATGACGGTCTCATCAGCCAAATCCTCGCGAGCCTTCAAAGTAACAGTATCATCGGCCACTTCGGAGCGAGGCTTCAGAATGACGGTGTCCTTGTTTGCATCGGTACGAGGCTCGAGAATAGGTGCCGTATTGGCAAGCTCGTTACTATTGTAGCACACGTCAGACATGAAGATCCAAGGGTGTTGCTCATCAAGGGACTCTGTAACGTACAGAAGCGGTGCTGGGAGTGCGAGAGCTGGAGAGACGAGCACGATGGCCGCGAGGGTACCGGCGGAGATCTTCATGGTTTTGTTGTGTTTTCTAACGTTTCAAGGGTCTTGTGGGAATATTGATTTTCGTTTCTTCAAGACTCTTGTGTGTTTGAGGAGATGAGTGTAGGTTCCTGGAAGACGAAAATTAGTTGATAGATATCAAGAAGGGAGGATATAATGTTTCAGAGAAGGAGATAAGCAACGATAACATCCCAGCGAAAAGTTAGAAAGGGTGGGCCTTGCCCCAGTCAATACTCAACGCAAAGTGTCATTAGCCAGTGACGACCTGCATGTTACGGACACAAGGATTCTTCGGTGTCATTTGGACCCCACTTATCTTTAGCTGTCATTGGGGTACACAGAATGATCGAGATTGACTTCGTGGATAGGGGTCTGGCTTTTGATAACGATAACATCTTGACTTGCCACACGGCACTGAACGCTCAACACGCAGCATCAGAATTGTGAATCTAATCTCTCAGCAAGGATATCCTAGTGCGCCTATTGATGAGGCTCAACAGAACGAAACCCTGGCGTTTCATATGGATCTCGATGGAGTGCAAGGACCGATAGCTTAGTCCCAAAGCCTGGACACTCGTAAGATTAGCCCATGATTGGAGGGGGAGCTTTCAGAACGAGACCCACAGTAGTGACAGATGCTGAGTGTTGATGAACCCGCCATCTGTGTCACATAGGCCCAGTTCCGTAAGGGTCTCGTCGTTCACAACGCTATGCTGGAGATAGTGTTGCCGGCGTAGATCTTCCCTGTCAACTAGGTGGGACACGACGAAGACTGTAGACTACGTAACCATCGTAGTAAAGCCAGGTTGCCCCTGCGAACGAAGAAAGCGACTGTATCTAAGGCTGCAACCATACGAGCTGGGAGTGAGGATTCTTTTGATTGAGACAGGTCAGTTGAGCTCTCCGAAAAACGCTGTCTGGCCCATGACTGCATGCGGTATCTGGTTCTTGTTAGCCAGCTATATACGGAAGTTGACACCAGAAGTCTTGAGCACGCTCTCCCCGGAAACCGCACCACTGGTACCTAGACCCCGAAGGATTGGGCCAAGTTTCCTGGGCGTGGTGCTCCCTAAAGTATTCGATTTAGCACTGACACAAGACTTTTGGTGTCGCGTCCGTATCAGGCAAGTTATTAGAAGATCTGGCACTGTTTTAGCTACTACCGTCGGGCACGTAGAGCCTCCAAGAGCTGGCACAAAAAGGCTGTTGCAAGGCTATGCAAGCAAAGCTGATTGCCGAAACGCAGGGAATTGAGTATAGTAGTAAATGCACGGAGTGTCTGAGAAAAAAGGCCACAAGCTCTACCATTAGACCAGCGCTAATAGGAATCGAACCCATTATCTTATGATATTCAATCGCGAACAGTCTGTAGATAATTGCCACTGTCTTGAAGACAGACACCTTACCACTTCTCAGGGTCCCGAGGAAGAGCCTTAATGATGAAAACTGGCGAAGCTTATGTGGTATTGACGCATAACCTTACAAAAGCCGAGGGTTACCGTATTTCCTGCTGAATATGCCCAGTGCTTTTATGGTGAAGGTGAACTTGTAATTCGGGTACGAGATCATACTGAATTAATAATTAGCGACCCGGGAATGTTGGACTGACCTTGGCAAAACTTACGTGCTCTTGTTGAAAACTCCTTCGATACCCTCCTGCTTCCACTCTCCATTCCTGTGCTGCCTTTGCATTATGAGCCTTACTGCCCTTTCGATGGGCTCAAGCTCTGGATAATCAACAGACATCAATCCAATAAGCGCCCACGAAGTCATAACGATTTGACTCTCACGCTGGACATAGACGCCAGATTCGCAACTCTTGTAGCTCTCACCCCAGCCGCCATCTTTCCTCTGCTTGCCAATCAAGAAAGCACATGCCTTTTTCACTCGAATACTGTTCCCATATAATTCATCCATTGAAGCGAGGGACTCGAGGGCGAACATGGTGGCGTACGTGAAACAGATGCCCCAACTCCCATACCAAGAGCCGTCCGTACGCTGCGCTCTACGGATATATTTGAGAGCACCCTCCAAAGCTTCCGAAATGTCATTCTGACGGTACGCAGGGTTGTATCTTGAGAAGAGACGTAGAGCTGTCACGACGGCCGTGCTGCATTCCGGATAATCGTACTCGACCATGATCCTGCCAAAAACCTCGGCAGCATTCAAATACTCCAGATATTCTGAGCCACGTGTTGGTTCATATGATGCGAAGCCTCCAGAAGCGTTCTGCATGGTCAGGAGTGTATCAATGGCGTCTCGAATTCTCTCATTTGAAACCATAGCCGGAAACCCACATCCATTTTGGAGCAAAAGGACAGCTTTTAGTGCCTCGCTTGTCGTATCACTAACAGTATAGCCCTGTAGCTTCGTACTGAAAGCCCAAGCACCCTTTCGCTGTTGTCGATAGCAAAGGTCCTGTTCTCGGCAATTGTCTCTCATTTGCTGGTCGTCAAGAAATTCCAGAGCCTTCGTCAGCATGGGGGTCCACGTCGGGTCAGCGGCCAATCCAGCTTCCATCACAGCCTGCACAAGCCAAGAAGTATCCCAGGTTTGCACTCCGTTCGTGCCATTCACAAGCATGCCCTCATTCTTCATCCATAGGTATTCAGGCAAACGCTCGCGATGCCGCTTTACAGAGTAGCTATCTGCTCCCTCCCGGATGTAGCAGGCGATCAGGTTTAGGGGGGCGCTGACCGGAGCGAGATCGGCAAAATCCGTATTCTCGTCCTCGCATTGTATCAAATCATAAGTCCAATCTTCCGCCCGCTTTTTGAGTGACTTAGTCCTGAGAAAGGGGTTCCAGATGAAGACAAGGATCCAATTGATGATATTGAGAACCCAGGATTTCGGATGGTAATTATCCTGCGGTGCTATGCTATTACGGTACGACGGGAAATCAATGGTGGAGTATGGCTGTGTGTAAACCTCTTCACGGATCTGACGGATGAGGGCATTCTGAGGATACACAAACTTCGTGGAGTAGATAAAGGACATTGGGAGGAAGACCATTCGCATGTGTATCCACCATCGCCATGGAGCAATTGGAACCCAGTCTGGGAGCAACCTGCAGTCTAGCATTAATCGTGGCTGTTTCAGACGTCCATCACTGCTGGCGAACATACCATAACTCTGGAGGCACAGGATTGACAGCCTCCCAATCCATTAGTCCCAAAACAGCCAACAGAAACTTTGCCCAGTGCGGTCCATTGACAGCTCCGCCCAATTGATGTATCATTCCCCTTGCCTTAATCATCCTTTTATCCTCCTCATCTGCTCCCAAGAGTCTCAGCACAACGTACGTCATGGTCGTCCCGTAAGCTGTGCTCTCGCCTTCAATATGTAGGCCCCAGCCCCCATCGTGTGGGTTTTGTCTAGCGAAAAGATATCGCTTCATCTCGATAGCAACCGGTTTAGGTATGTGCGTGTTCGTGACATACCATGCGACGACCACCCCCGGGAGGAGGAACATGGGACCACCATACTCGCATGCCCAATTACCTGGAGGGAGCTGTAGACGAGAGAAAAAGGATAGAGCGTTCTGAACACAGTCGAGGGCTGTCGTGGGTTGTGGAAGGTCTGGCAGGTGCTAACACGTCTTTGTCAGTCAGTCGATTGAGAGCATCTGGACGCGCATGAGGTTGGCATGGTGCTGACCAGAGGCAACCCCAAGAAGTACCTGTCCGCTGTGCCCTGAGGCCAAGCCTCTACCTCTTCTTCAGTCTCGAGATAATGCCACGTCTGCCGACCTTGCTCGTCGAGGAGTCTCCATCTCTGGATGTCTGTAGCCTCATCTTTGCTACGGGTTGTTACCGTAGAGCCATTCTGGTACTTCTCCTGGCTGGTACCACCATTAGCTTGATGCTTGATGACCATCACAGTCCAATTGGACTAGCTAAAGCGGCTCTGTGTCGGTGGATACACCACAATCGCAACATGTTAAACTCGGTACATCTACTATTCTAGTAATCTACAGCATAATTCCTCTCGTTATGCCAAGAAATGCCAAGGGTAGGGCTGAGTCTTGAATAACGGAGTAAGGCAAAAGGCACAGAATGCCGTCTTAGGAGACACTAGGGGTGCAGCAAGTAATGATCCCATTGATATTGAAGGCAGTCTTATTTATTCCAATACCGTTGTGACAACCGAGCTCTGCTCGATAATCAACACAACCAGTCCTTTTGAATAGCTAGCCTGAGATTCTCCAAAGATGACTTGTGATTAGTATGTGTATCTTAGATGCGAAAAAGGGAAACTCCAAGCCCAACGACCTCAATCACTCAAGTCGGGATTGGCAACGAAAAGTCTCCCCTGGCCCATATACCCCATGGTATTCGTCCTCTCATCCACACTTCCCCTCCTCCTCAAATCATCAGATGTCTTTCTCGGCTTCTCTTCCGACTTCGGGGCTTCCATCTGTCCAACATTGCCAAAACTATTCTCATGCTCCGATGAGCTGGCACTCGTATGTCCGGAGGAGGGCGGGAAGTATCCACTTCCCGCGTTCTGGAAATCTCGAGGTACGGGTGTCTCTTCCATTTCTGGTATGTCCTCACTCGGGCTTTCCCCTGGTCCACTGTTCGCGGTGCTACCTTGGCTGTACCGATTCCGCCGCCTCGGGTCAACGTCCAGCCATCGATTATCGCCCGACACTCTTCCCATGCTGGTCCGTTGATTGTTCATGCTCGTCTTTCTATCGTCGTCGTAGTGATTTGCCTCGTCGCCCACTTCGCTAGCGCTCAATCGCATCGGCACCCCTCCTCCGACCATGTTCGCGTAGCTGTAGCCCGTAGCTTTGGGCAGACCATGATGCCTGATCTTGCTTCTGACGCCCAAGCTTCCGCTACCCATACTGCCACTTGTGCTTGTTCGGCCCTCGGCCACATTCCCGGTGATCTCTCTTGCCGCTCTTATCTTTGCAGCTTTGTGCTGCGCCGCCAGTCGCGGATCTTCGTGTTGTGCTCGATCGCACCATACAGTAGCCTTTTGTTTCCGCATCAGCGCTACGTAGCTGCCCGGTGTGGTCGAAGCGCCCGAACGCGTGGAGGCGTTTCGACTGAGAGCGGAGGAAACGTTGGATGGTGTGCGTTGGGGCATATATCCAGAGACCGCAGTCGATGTTGTAGATTGTGAGAGGGTGCGTCGGGATTTGACCATTTGGTTGGGATATTGCTGGGATGCAGGTGAAGTTGTGTTTGGTGGGTGTGGACCCTGCCTGGCGTATGGGGCATAGGGAGATGCATTTCGTTGCTGCTGTCCAGAGTAGTCAATGTCTGGTACAATCTTGCTGAGTGGCCGAAGGTCGTTGTTGCGGCTAAGTGCCTTTGTAGAGGGCACAGGATTCCTGTGAGTGTTTTGGAGATGCTGGTATGAAGGAGCGGGGCTGCGAAAGTCGATTGCGGCCATAACAGTGTGTTCTAGCAAGCTGATGCAAAGAAAGGAAAAGACGAGTGGTGAAGATATTCCTGGAGCTGCCAATGCTGACTGGCAGATATGCAAATATTTTATGCAGGGGGGTGGTTATGTAGATATCGTCGGCTGGATGCAATGGTCAAAAGCTTTGTTCTCACTACAACGACAAAGCTCAGATTGGAGTCCGGTATTCATGAAGGTCTTGGTGGTCTGTTTCCAAGAATGATGACTCGTACCACGGTTGAGCTTCGTCACTGTCTCACACTAGAACTACCTCCGCTTCGGCAGTGAGATACCGAACCCTTTGGACATGACCACAATATCCACATGGAAGGAGTGTTGACGGTAGTGAACTCAAGGGAATGAATTCGGATTGTCGCTCGCATTGATTCAAAGTCCCTTAACACGTTGAGGTCAGGCAGCGAATGGTGCCGGCGTGCAGGGAAAGTATAAAGAATCAGAGCATTACCGTGGACTAAATGTTGCAAAGGCTCTCAGTGGACATGGACGGAGACCCTCGAGCCCAAAGGAATGCTGAATCTGCATGCAGGGTTTTGATATCTACGACTACGGCCACTGCTGCATGCAGGATATCTCCGCTCCACCAACCAGACGCTTGCAATTACCACGAGCAACGATGGCTTCTCATGATAGCGGAAGAAACCTTATCACTCCGCATTCGAGCACTCCAGAAAGAGGTCAAGTATTAAACGAGTCCATTCAAAGAGTCGTGTTTATAATATAGCTTCTGTAGCTCCTCCAACTCTCGGTACAAGCTCTAATGATCTTCACCGTCCCATCATGTGTGCAATACTGGCTTTCCGGGAGAGTCGAGAAGCTCCACATCGTCATCTGCGTGGACCACGTTCTCCATTTCTGTCTATATGGCTACGTATCTCCAAATAGTTGCGATATCCTGTCAAATGCAGTGTCCCGCCTATGGTAGGCTGTAACCGCCATCGACAATGATATCCGTTCCGGTGACGTAGCTCGAAATATCGGAGGCCAAGTAGAGATATGCTCCCTTGAGTTCATGAGGTTCTCCTTCTCGTCCCATGGGTATCTTATCTCTCCATATTGACTTCGTTTCTGGAGGTACAAAGTTGGATAGCTCGGTAATCATGTAGCCGGGAGAAACGGTATTTGCACGAGCGAACTGAACCATCTCAACGGCTATTGACCTCACAAAATGTAAGATCGCAGCTTTGGCTCCGTTGTATGCAGCCTGCAGCTGAGGAATGTTGACGATATGCCCACTCATGCTCGCAGTAGCAATGAAGCTACCGCCTCGGTACCCCTCGAGCTTGTTGCCATGTATATCCGTCCCCTCTTTTTTCTGACGTCTCCAATGCTGGCCGGCAGCATATGCGCAATAGTATGTACTGTCCATGTCGGTAGCCATAACCTTGCGGTAGTGATTGATGTCACCATCAAGGAACGTGCCCTGCGTCCAAGGAATGCCTGCATTGGCAACGAAAATGTCAAGACGACCGTTGAACTCTTCCACGATCTGATCAACGACCTCTTGAACTTGCTTCTGGTCTGTCACGTTAACTTGGTATGCTCGACCTGGGACATTCATACACTATAAGCAGCGTCCCCATATGAAGACTCCTCGCGGCTCACACGTCACTCCATACTCCTCCTCAATCTCCTTTGCTCTATCAAGGGCTTTCCTATTGCCGTGGTACCAAATAGCGACATTTGCACCAGATTCTGCGAATCCTTGGGCCACAGCTAACCCTATTCCAGCGCCAGCTCCAGTCACAATAGCTGTCTTGCCTCGGTTGTCGAACAACGGGAACACCTTGTCTTCGTTGGGAGCGACTGTGTTGTTATGTTTGAAGCTACCGCTATTGCCACCCTTCAGGGGGCCTTCAGTCGTGTCCTTCATTACCATCGATGGAGGCCAGGAGTGGATTAACTCAGGAACGTCCGAAACTTTGGTGTTAGTAGCATAGATAGTCGACAAGGAATGACATAGGTTTAAATCCAACAGGGGCAATATCAAGTATGACGACTCCGCAACAGACTTTTAGGGCGCCTGGGGGGTCGAACAAATCATACGGTCTTAACCAATAGATTTCCTTAAATAAAGCACCACGGGGTATATACATACAATATCCGGGTTACGAGATCGATTTTTAAGTTACTAAGTAGATACTTTCCTTACTAAAAATCTCGTGAGGATGAAATCTCGCCGTAAATCTCGCTGTATTTATAATAGCGCTAATGATACTACGCTATTGACTAGGCTTACCCTAAGAAGTACCGTGCCGTGCGTGCCCTGTACCTTCCCCGTAGTAGGGACTGTTAGAAATGGGCATCTAGCCCCATCCATGCTAGCGTCTTGGCATGGTCCATGTAGATATAGTTTTTAACTCCTTATTCTTACCTCCTTAGAGTACTATATAGATAGCTATAATTATATTACTTAATAAGTTATAAGACCTAGTAGCCTAACTACCTTAGCTACCTATATCTACTCTCCTATAATAGTAGTTATTTACTAGTCTTATAGGCGTAATTTTAGTTTATACCTATAATATAGTACTAGGAGGGAGTAAATATAAGAACCTTCCTTACTAGTAGTAAAAGCTCTTACCTATCTATTAAGTTACCTAGATTTAGGCCTAGGGTACGCTAGGGAGTAAAGGGATTACCTACTTATAGTAGGTACTAGTACTAGCCGGAAAGATATAGGATATTCTACGGGATATTCCATGTAGGATAGTATAAGACTATAGAATAGGATAGGTAAATTAGGTCTTAATCCTATATCTTTATAATAGTATAAGATAGGGATAGGATAGGATTTTTTAGTAGAATAGGATTTTTATAGGACTACTTTATAGGATAGGATATTTTTAGGATATCCTATAATTAGTAAGTATATAACATAGTATTTTTAAAAAAAATATTCTAGAAATCTTTCTTATCTAGAAAGCTATAACTAGAAAGCTAACTAGAAAGCTAATATTTACCTTTCTAGTTAGCTTTCTAATTATAGTATTCTATATAGTAAAGATTTCTAGATATTTTTAAGATATCCTACTATTTTTAAAAATATCTAGAAATCTTTACTATATAGAATACTATAACTAGAAAGCTAACTAGAAAGGTAAATATTAGCTTTCTAGTTAGCTTTCTAGTTATAACTTTCTAGATAAGAAAGATTTCTAGAATATATTTTTTAAGAAATACTACGTTATATACTTACTAATTATAGGATATCCTAAAAATATCCTATCCTATAAAGTAGTCCTATGAAAATCCTATCTTATAGGATTATCCTATAAAAACCTATACTATCCTAGAATAGGATAGGACTAAAATCCCTAATCCTATACTATATTATAAGATAGCTAGCGAGATAAATATCTTATACTATCCTATATCTTTCCAGCTAGTAGGTACTAGGAGTAAATAATAGATACTTCCTTACCTATAATAAAAGCTTATAGTAATCTATATTAGTAAACTAGGAACCTATATAAAAGATCTAAACTACTAAATCTACTAAAAGCGCTTTTTTCAGGTAAAATACTAGTAATAAATAGGAAAATTTCAGGGTTTTTTTTTATTTTAGCTTAAAAGTCCTAAATAAAGAAAATCCGGATTTAAGGCCTTAAAGCCGTGATTTTCCTCTAGCGCTAGGAAGAAATAGGAAGCTCGCTAGAGTTATAATAGCTACGTCGTTAACGCTAGCGTAATATAGGTTTTAAATACAGTCGATTCACTTAATTTATATACGCGTAGAGTACCCCCCCTAGCCTAGCCCGGTTTCCTATACCTATATTACGCCTGCGATTATTTCTCCTACTAAGTATTAGTACCATTAACTACTAATAAGACTTAGTACCTTATTATAATTACCTAGTTAGTACTAGCCTAATATAGTTATATTATAGCTAAGTAGTAGGGCTTATCCCCTATTAGTCCTATTACCTAGTATTTCTAAAAGTTATTAAATATGTATTTTTTAAGGGAGGTATTATAGTTACACCCCCTTTACTTATAATTACACCCCCTAACTACCTACTATTACACCCCCTAACTACTTATAATTATACCCCCCCCTATTAGGTTAGCTTTATATTACTATAGTAACGCCTCTTATAACGCGTACTTCTAATATTTCTAGCTACTTATTATTCTTTAACTCCCCTACTCTAATTAATAATATACCGTTCCTTATAAATCTACCTCTAGATAGTCTATTAAATACCTCTCTTAAGGTAATAAAAGCGTAGATTAATAACTTTATAAAATTATATAACTACGTAGTTAGAATCTAGAGGACTAAGGTTAATAAGAAGGAGATAAAGTAAAAAGCCTAGTATTTTTATAACTAGGGGGGGAAAGAGAAGGTATTAAGGGGGTAAAAATAACTATATTCTACCTCTTAAATTATTAACTATCCCTTTAAGGCTATCGCGATATATAATTAGATTATAGATACCTAATTTCTTAAGGTAGAGAACTTATCTTATAATTATCCTAGTATAAAGTAGGTTAATTATTAAGCTTATTAGGCTACTATTATATCTTTAGAGGTATAAGACTAAATTAGAAGGTAAATACTAGTAGGAGATAGATCTAGTTAAATTATTACTACCCTATATCTTAACTATAATAAGGATAATCCTATCTTTATAGCCTAGGATATTTATAATATTAGGGCGCGTGTAAAGAGAGTTAATCTTAAGCTATTTATAACTATATAAGCTCTTCTTTAATAGTTATATAAGAAGGATAATTAGTATATAAAATACCTAAAGGATTAGAAGGAGTAAATTATATACCTATTCTTCTTATATACCTCTTATTATAAGATACTAAAAATAAACTAGGAGGTACTTATAATAGATAGTACTTATAAGATAAATAAGTATAAAATCCCCCTCTTTATTATTACTAGAACTATTATATTAAATATATTATTTTATATAACCTTCTACTTTCTTAAAAAGGAAGAAGTAGAGGATTATATATAGGTAATATAATAATATCGCGATATATATCTCTTACTAGATATTCTAGATCCTTTAATTAGTATTATAAATTATAAATTAGCTCTTATACTAGCTCTTTATAAGTTATACCCTTAATCGTGAAATATACTCTATATCTAGTATATTAATAAAGATATTCTTACTAATTATAAGGCTAAATTTAGTATAAAGGAGGACTAGGACGAGTTCTAAGTTACTTAATAAGTAGTTATTTACGCGTATACTATTATAGATTATAAGTATATATAGAATAGTTTATAAGATAAGTATAATAATTATAATAGTAGTATTATTACCTACTTAAAGCGGCGATAAATTAATTTATACTAGAGAAAATTTATTAGGGCGTATATTAACTAAGTTCTATATTTCTTTAATATAATAAGTTTAAAGCTAAAAATAGATATACCGCGTTAAAGAGAGAGCTCTATTATTTAATAAGTAAGTATTATAGATCCTAGCTTATATTTAGCCTATTATAGCTAATAAAGTAATATAAGTAACTTTAAGGTAGTTATTAAAAAGATTAGAAATCTCCTTAATAAGTAAAAGGTAAAATATAAAGGTAATATAAAATTAATAAAGATATATATACCCTTTAAGGTAAAGATACTAATATTTTATAATATTATTACTTATATCTCCCTCTTTACCCTTAGACTTATATTAAAGTAATAGGAGAAGATATAAGCTAGTATACTAAAATAATATACTAATATCTTTATAATAATATTAGGTCTCTTATATACTTATAGAATTAAAAATTAAATAGCTAAGTCTAGTAGTACTAGTATACTTAGACTTTATAATATCTACCCTTACTAGTAATTTAAAAAGCTTATATCCTATCTAATATAAGAGTATCTAAATATATTAGAAGATAATAATAACCTTAACCTACTCCTTACTATCTAAGAACTAGCTATTACTTATATAAAAGGTAGACCTTATAATTAATAGGAGCTACCTACGCGCGTAGAATTAGTTATATAATAGTTAACTTAATATAAATCCTTATAATTTAAACTTATTAAAGAATACCTTACTTATTAAAGCTCTAAAAACCCCTCCCCTTAAGTTAGTACCCTAAGCTATTATATTATAAGAGGTAGAGTAAGTACGCCTATATTAAGAGGCTAGGTAGAGGAAGATATTAGAGGTAATTTACTAGTACTAGAGTAGAGGTTTATACTAGGGGTAAGAGAAGGTCTAGTAGTAATATTAAGGGGACGCGGTAGGGGCTAGAGCCTTCTTACCTTACTAGTATAATAATAACGTGCTTTATAGCCTAAGTAGCCTACTCCCTAGCCTAAGCTATCTACCCCTACGCTTATAAAGGGCGCCCTACCTACGCTAGTATTACCCTTAGCTAAGGTAACTACTAGGCCTATAATAGAGCTAATAGGATATAGATAGTCCCCTATACTATAGGTAAAGAACTAAGTAGGATATAGAGGTATATATAATATTAACGCGTAGTAGCTAGATATAAAAGAAGGTATATATATTTAGTAGGGGGCTTAGTAGTAGTATCTCTACTTAAGACTACGCCTAGGGGATATTACGGTTACTAGATATTAGCTAATTAGAATACGCGCTAGCTATAAAAGTTCTAATTAAAAAGACTATAATAATAGAATATTTTAAGCCTATTAGATTTTATAAATAATTAATCTAGTCTAAAGAAAATTATATTAGAGATATTACTAAAGTTTTAGTAGTAGGATCTCTATACTATATTACTATAGTAACGTGGAGCTAACTTAATAGGGGGGGTATAATTATAGGTAGTTAGGGGGTATAATAGTAGGTAGTTAGGGGGTATAATTATAGGTAAAGGGGGTGTAACTATAATATCTCCCTTTTTTAACTTATAGTATTATTTCAAGCTCTAGGGCTAATATATAAGCTTAGCTAGTTATATATATAAAATACGTATATTTTTATAATTTACAGGTTTCCTAGTTTACTAATATACCTAGTATACCTTAACTAGTAGCGATAATAAACTAGAGTAGGAAGAGGGTAGTAACACTAAGTAGGAACTAGACTAGTATATTACTAGTAAGTATATACTTTAAGGTTATAATAGGTCTTAGTAAGTAATAAGATACTAATTTTATATAAAATAGATATAAGTAAGACTATTTAATATATTTCCCTAGTTATTTTCTAGACTTAAATCCGCTTAGTTATAAATAATTCTAAATAATTTAGATAATAGCTAGGAGATAGGCTAGCGACGAGATCTACCTATATATAGTACTAGCTACAAACCTATTACTTATTAATAGAGCTAAGAGGTCTCTAATCTAAATATAGTTAGAATAAAACTAAGATATTATATAGTAATAAAGCTCCTTTATATAGAGTTTTTATACGCGCGGCGAGCGCGCCCTTAGTAAATATAATAATACCTACTTTAGTTCCTATTAGTAGTATTAGCTCTACGTATAAGAGATACTAGGTTAAGAGATAGAAGGTATACTAAGTAGAAAAGTTATAATAGATATATTAAGGCTACCCCCCTTAGCTTAAAGGAATTATAACTACGCGTAGGAGTAGGAGTAGTAACCCTATAACTATAAGTATAACCGGCGGGATTTTAATATAATCTACTTCCTCTTATAAGTAGATTACTATATAGCTTAGTACTAGGAAATAATAATAAAATAGTAGTAATATAATATATCTATACCCCCTTAGTAACTATAATAGCTCCCTCCTATATATTAGGATAAGATACGCGGTAATTCCTAATAGGAGTACTATAAGCCTTCTACTATACTACCTAGCTAAGGAATATAATAGTAATTAAGGCCCGCGTAGTATAGGTTTAAGAGAAAAGGATATTATAATACTATATAGTATAAAAAAGGAACGGCTATAATAGTAGCGGATAGTAAGAGGGCTAAGGGTACTTAGATTAATTAAACTATATAGGGAAGGGTAAGAGGGTAATTAGTAGGGTATAAATCTTTTAGGAGGTACTATTAAGAAATAGTATAAAGGAGGGGGCGAGGCCCTAGTATAAGAGAGGAGTATCTAGAGGTTAGGATATAATACTAAGGAAGTAGGGAGTAGAAGGGAGAGGTTAGTATATAGTAATTAAGGGTCTTAAAGTAGTATAACTAATTAAGAAGGTAAGAGAGGTTTTCTTCTATAGGATATAGTTTCCTCTTAATAAGTTAGACTTAGAACGCCTTTATTAGCTCTAAGTAGCTAGATAGTAGAGTATAAATATAAATAAATAAATAAATAAAGCTAGGAGATAATTAATATAATTTAAATAGATAGCTAATTAATATCTAGATCTAGCTTAATTTTTTAATTATACTATTAATAGCGGATATCTATTTAACTACTAGGCTACTAATATCTAGATATTAATAGAGCTTAATAATCTAAATTAATATTATTAGAATAAATAGACTATTTAAGTAGACTACTACTCTAGCCTAATAGATAGGCTTAGTATTAATCTAGATATCTTACTTAAAGATATTAGTAGTAAGGTAACTATCCTCCTATTAATAATACTAGGAAGCTTATATACTATAAAAGCAAGAATATAAAATATTATAATAATAATTTTAAAAAGGGGTAAACCTAATTTTTTTATTACCTTTATATATAATTCTAAGTAGCCTAATATTTAAAGCTTACTAGTATCTAGTTAGATATTAAAGTACTATTATAACCTAATTACTTATATCTTTAATTAAAAGCTCTAGGAGCTAATAAAGGACCTCCTTAAGTAATATATCCTTAATATTTATATAGGCTACTATTATATTATTAAGTTTTAGAAGTAAGGTCTCTTATATACTTATATTCTCCTTATTATATAGGAAGAGGATTAGATCTAGATAATTAGTATTATTAATAGTATTATTTAAGTATTTATCCCCCCTTAATAGGATAATAATATACTATATAAGTTAATCTTATAATATATAGTTTATAATTACTATACTAGTATCTCTAGTAATAGATATTTTAATTAAGAGAAAAATTATTATAATAAGGCTTTTCTAAAGGATTCTTACTAAGAGATATCTTTTATATCTAATAAGAGTTATCCTTTTTATAAGTATTTAGTTAGCCCCCTTAAACCTAATTCCTCTATTAATAATAGGTAGGTTATCTCTTATAACTTATATCTATTAAAGAAATATAGTATCTATATTACTATTAAGATCTATAGCTTTATTAAGTCTATTTTCTATCTATATAAATATATTTATAAAGGACCTAATTAAGCTAATATCTCCCCTACTAGGAATTATATATATAATAATAATAACCCTACTCCTAATAACTAGTTATAATAGTAAGGGGAGTTAATAGATAAGATTATAAAGTTTTAGTCTACTTACTAGATTAGGTCTATTAAGACTATCTAGAAGATACTCTTATTTAGTATAAGTATTATAAAGCCTTATATAAAGGATTTATAAATCTACCTTCTAGATTAATAGTATACCCTTTTTAAGCTAGCTAATAATTAGGCTATTAATAAGGCTATTAAACTAAAGCTAATAGATAGTAATAAGCTTTATAAGACTATATTAATAGAATATTTTAATATATACTATCTTACTAAGGAAGCTTATAATAATAATTAGCTATTACCTTTTATAAAATAGAATAGGAAACATCCTATTATTATAAGGGATCTACTTAACTATTTATACGCGGATTTTCCTAAGTTCTTTATATAGAATAAAATATTTAAATAATAGAAAATATTTAAAAAGGGGAGACTCTTAGGCGTATTAATTTTATTAATCTAAAAAGTAAGGATCTCTACTACTACTAACTACTCCTCTATTATATTAAGGGGACTATATCTTTTAATAACTTATAAATAGTAGACGGCTAGCTAATAAGATAGAAGGAGGCCTATATAAAGCTTAGATTAACTAAAAAATAATAGATATATTAATAAAATCCTTAATAAAGGAAAGGATTTTTAGGAAAGTTATAAGTTATAAAGTCTTTTTATATTAATATTAGTTAAACTCTAACCTATTAACGCCCTTATATTATAGAATAAGTATAAGGAGTATATCTTAAATAACTACTTATACCTCTTATAATAGGATTTTTTAATACTTTAAATCCTAGATAATTACTATAAGTAATAGTTATTTACTAAATAGTACGCCCTTTACCTAATTAATAGCTAATTAGAATATTAATTAACCCCTAAATATACTAAGGATCTAGCCTAATAAAGCCTACTTATTCTAACTATTTTATTTAATAATTTTAATAATATTCTAAATAGACTTTTATACGAAGAAATATCTTACTAAATTACCCTTAATACAACTAAGGTCTTATAAAATAGGCTAAATACTAACTAATATTATACTACTAATTAGATTATTACTACTATTAATACTAATACTAATAATAAGTTTAGTACTCTAGGTATACTATTCTTCCTTAATAGTACTAGGGGGACTAGTAAGATAATAATATAAAATATTATTATAAAAAGGCTATATTCCTAGTAAAAGGTTAGTTTAATAGTAGTATCTTCTAGTATTATATTAATACTATTATAGAGAGGTTAGACTACTTACTTATAATTTAAGATACCCCTAGAATTTAATACTACCTCCTTATATAAGATTAAGAAGGGGACTAATCTTATTAAGCTAATTAAGTAAGCTTATATTATCTTTTAAGATAAGTCTCTTATATAGAGTTAATATAATATAGAAGCTATTAGTTATAACCTTTAAGATATCTATAATAATAACTACGTCGGCAATTTCTAAAAATCCGGAGGGGTACCCGGGGCCGGCCCCGGGCCGCCCCGGGCCCCTAGGGCCGTGGTTTGAGAAAGCTTGCCCTGGGGCCGCAGGGGTAGACACGAGTCCGCCTGGGGCTATAGGGGCCGTAAGGGCAACCTACCTAGCGCCTAGGGCCCTAAGGGACGCGCTAAGATTAAGGGTTTAGTGGCTAAGCGATAGCATTACGGAATACTATTATTAGGCTTCTAGGCGCTAGGGAATAGCGTTAAGGTACCCGTAATAGTAGTATAATAACGATTTTATTTATATTCGAATATATATTCGAATATATTCGAATAAATATTCGAATATAAATAAGCTAGTTAGATATTCGAATATAAATACGCGATTTTAGGATATTCGAATAAAATTCGAATATCTTACTATATTAGGTATAGTTACCTAGTACTTATTATTTATAGCTATTTATCGCTAGGTAATAATAGTAAATACTAGGTAGTAATAGTAAATACTAGCTAGTAGGCTAATAGTAGTAATTACTAGGTAGTAGTAGTAAAAAGGGTAGAAAATCTTAGAAGAATTACTACTTTATTTAATTATAAATTTCTACTTTAATTTATTATTAACTATAATTTATATAGATATATAATTTAATAATAAAGATAATATATTTACTCTAATTATATTAAGCTTTAAAATATATTAAAGTTATTATTAATTATTAATTATTAATTATTATTATTTTAATTATTATTATTTTAATATTAACTATTAATATTAATTAATTATATAACTAGAAATAAATAATTCTATTTATATCTTTTATATTTTCTATATTTAGATATAAGATAACTTTATATATCTTTAAATTATATATAGTAGATAATTAAAGCTTTAGAGAAGATTAATATATATATAATTTACTAATATATATCTATTAATAGTAATTAGCTAGCTATCTACTATTAATAGCTCTTAACTTAAATATATACTAATAGATTTTTTTATTATTATTAGATTTATAGACTAGAGAAAGAAGAGGTTAGTAATTATTTAAGTTTTCCTCTTCTTCTTTATTACTCCGACTCCGCTTTTTAATTACTCCGACTTAGCTTATAAATTCTTAATCCGGCTTATAAATTACTCTAATTCAGCTTATAAAATACTCCGATCCAGCTTTTTAATTACTCCGAGTAAAAATTCTAAAAGTTATATAGAGAGTAAAATAATCTAAATATTCTTCTTTTTTACTCTTTATTCCCTAGGTCTTTATTATAAAGATAGAGTCTAACCTAGAAGAGGTTCTAAGTTTTAACTCCTCTTTTAAAGAAAGAGATCTATTTTTAGATTCATTTAAATTAGAACCTATTCTAGATAATTTTAACTTTAATTTTAATAATTCTACTATTCCTAAAGTTATTAATCCCTCTTCTATTACTACTACTAGTAGTAGTACTCCTCTACCTTCTACTCCTAAAAGGATAGGAAGACCTAAAGGGTCTAAAAATAGATCTTGGTAAGTTTCCTTATTATATCTATTTAAATACTTAATTAACTTTTTTAATAGATCTTCTTTTACTAGAGTAAAGAAGATAACTACGAAAGTCTGAAAATCTTCTCACTCTATATAATCCCCTTTAGATTCTAGTAAAAGAAAGATCGTGCTTACGTAAGCTTTCCTTATTAATAGATTAATAAGTAATATAAAGACTAACTACTTCTTAGATTTACAAATATATCTAAGGAGAATTTTATTCCCTCTTTTAATATTCTAACTAAGTAAGATATAACTCTTAATTTTATATATATTTACTAATATTTTTTATATATAGATTCCAGGATTTACCTATTTTAGAGCTAGGAAATCTAAAGATTAAATTTATCTTTGATTTCTAGTCTATTAGCGATCTATATAGCTTTCTAAGTAGTTTTATAATATAAAACTATCTTAAATATTAAATAGTAATATAGTCTTTTACTTACTATTATCTTATTTAATTTATCCTTATAACCTTCTCTATTAATATATTAATTAAAAGTACTTAGTAGATTATTCTTAATTCATTATTATAGATTAATAATACTACTTTATCTAATATCTAATATAGCGTTTAATAAGCTAATTAAACTATATAAATAGTTTACTTAATTCTTTTTTATTAGTTATAGAATTAATAGTATAAAATACTTTTAGTAGTATTAAGATATAGTATATAAAATTAAAATATAGTATATATATTATATATTAATATATTAGTATTATTTAGTATTATCTAGTATTATTTAATAATATTTAATAATATCTATTAGTATCTATTAGTATTTATTAGTATTTTAGTATTTTAATAGTATTTTAATATTATATTTTAATATTTAATACTACTTAATAATATATAGTATTTTTTAATACTATTTAATATTTTTTAATATTTTTTAATACTATTTTATAGTATATTTAAATTATCTCTTTTCTTAATATATAACTAGTTATTCCCTCTTTAATTAGAATTATCTTAGATATTATCTTATATATCTTTTATACTAAAGAAGTCTTAAGTACTAAGATATTATATTAAGTATACTTAATTAATAAACTTAGATATCTTTAATATCCTATTATTTAATTAATTTTTACTACTTTTTACTACTTTTTACTACTTCTTATATTACTCTTATATTATATTACTCTTATATTATATTACTCTACATTTTTATTTATATATAAGATAGCTACTTCTTCCTTAACTAGTAAATATAGTAAAGGATATAAACTACCTTCTATTAAAAATTAGGTATATTTATTTAAGAATAATTACTATAAATAAGAATTATTACCTTTTATAATAGGAAAGGATTAATTAGTAAGTAAATTAATATAATTCTATATAAATTATATCTAATAATTTATATTATAAATTAAAATTATATGCTTAGCTTTAAAGTATTAATATATTTATTTATTTATTTATAAATTATATACGCGTCTATCTAAACTAATAAAAGATAATTACGGGGGCCTACGGGTATTTTATAGTCGCTACGATAGTAGCCGACTTATAGGGGAAACTATATACCTATATTAAGTATAAGCGCGGGTAAAAACCCTTACCTTTCCTACCTTCTTTATAACTTCTATTCCGTTTTCTCTTTATACTATATTCGGTCCTTTATAGTAATAGGCGGTCGTATTTACTACTATATTAGTCTAGCTCCCTAGGGCCGGCTTATATACTATAAAAGCGAAATTCGCTCCGGTAGTAAAGATTTACGTCTAAGGTCGGCTCTAGTATAACTACTTTACTGCGAGCGAGAACTAGCCTAGTAGCCTAGTCTAGATTATCTATCTCGCTACTCGTTTTACCCCCCCCGCCTTCGCGAGTATCTTATAGGCGTCTACCGCGCCTAAGGTATCCTTTAGCTCCTAGCGGCGGTCTTAGAGCCTAGGGTAATAGATAAGGATATACTTCGTATCCTACCTACGTTAGCCGTACCCGTAGCTTACGGATATATAACTAGGGACTTTATACTAGTATAAGAAGGCGGCTAGCCCGATCTTTCCCGTCCTTATCTACGTAAGGACGGAGCTCTCAGCCTTCTAAAGGCCCTTATAGAGGGTCCTCCTACCGGTCTATAAGCCCCCGAGCTAGGCGGGGGGGTAATCCCTAGCTCCTAGTCCCGACTAGTATTCGTCCTAATATAGTATCCTAGGAGGACCTCTACTAATAGTATATTATCTTCTCGATCCTCTAGGGGGGGCGGGCTACCTCCCTAGTATCTACCTTATATTTACTTATATTAGGGATTATAAACTAATTACTACTTATAGAAACTTAATAATCTATCTTTTATATTATAATTTCTATTAATCGCTTACCCTTACCTAGTAAGAGTTTATCTAATACTAATACTTAAACTTAATAATAAAAGATAGCCTTTATACCTTTAAAATATCCTTAAGTAAACTTACTATTATTTAGAACTTAGTAATAAAAGCCTTAGTAAAATAAATTATATTAATAATAAATAGTCTTATTATTTTACTTTATTTAACTAGCGTATAAGGCGGTTACGCGAATATTACCTAGAATTAACTTATATAATACTAACCTCTTATTAATAATATATTACTTATTATTTCTCCTTAACCTTTAAGGACTAGAGTAGTAGTAAGTAAGTATTTATAGTTTATATATATAAATACTCCTTATTATAAAATAATATTACTTACTAATAAATAGACTTATAGCCTTACTATAAAGCTCTTACTTTAAATATTTAGCCTTAGGGTATCCGCTTCTAGTTATTCTAATATTAAGATAAAACTAGGTTTTAAGTTATAAATAGTAGTAGGTAAATTTACTTTATTTATAAGTTTATCCTTACCTATATAATATACCTTATTTAATATTCCTATAGGCTTTTACTTTAGATCTAAGATACCTTTTTATAGAAATACTATAACCGCTTATATATTAGATAAGGACCTAGGTTTAGCTAGTAGTAAGGTCTATATAGATCCTAATACTTACTAGCGCTATAAGGACGACTACTCTAAGGGTAACTATAAGCCTACTAAAGATACGGCAGGTAATAAGGCTGTAGTAAAAACTAAAAAGTTACTTATATATAAAGTAAAGCTCCTCTTTCTAGGCTAAAAGTCCCCTATTACTTAGTTTAAAGATGATAGTAATTAGGTAATATCTAGGATCTCTATAATTAAATATAAAAATTAGCTATTAAGTATAAAGATTAAAATTAAGGCCTTAGTAAATAAGGATATACCTACTTTAAAATATACTCGCGTAGAGGAATTACTCTATACTTAGGTAATCTAACTTAACGCTATATATAATATCTTAGACTAGCCGGTTATTTATATATATCCTACGGCCTATATAGGATCTACGGCGGGTAATATAAATAGAAACTATATTAAGAAAGTATTTAAAGACTTCTATATTATAATACGCGATTAAGAAGTAATTACCTATTATTAAAAGGGTAGGTTAGGTTTCCTATCCCTAATATTCTACC
>JAABUV010000526.1_pt1 | contig 57916 bp, 64 predicted proteins | sample 5559971 | NCBI WGS metagenome assembly JAABUV01 (sample SAMN10711881, study PRJNA513362) | rock metagenome | isolation source: Antarctica rocks | place: Antarctica: Victoria Land, Knobhead nord | collected 2015-12-19 | reverse complement strand
GCGGCTGACCCCTGGTGTGCTGGTGCGCAGCGAGATGCCGAAAACTGTCGACGGCAACTTGTGGGGCTTCCAGCTCTGGGTGCGCGGCCCTGACCGCTTTCCAGCCTGTGCTGCTCTGGCTGCACCGAAAACGGGCGTGGCTGCGAGCGTGTCGGCGGCTTCGAGTCTCGGGATTGCTGCCTCGCACGCGTTTGCATGCTGTAAGCTGTTGCGCATTCCTCTGGCTTGCTTCAACCTGTTACGATGTCAATGTATCAATGAGCAGCCTGTCTGCCGGGACTGAACAACCCGGCGTGAACGGACGCGGGGCGGGGGCAGGTCAACCTGCCGGCCAGCCAGAAGATGATAAAGCCGCGCTACCAGGACTACCAGGCGGACCAGATCCCGGCCGTGTCGGCCGACGGCGCAGCCGTGCGCGTCATGGCTGGCCAGGCGTACGGCGCCGCGGGGCCGATCGCGCTGCGCAACCCGGGCCTGCTGCTGGATGTGGCGCTCGACCCCGGCGCCAGCTTCACGCAGCCGGTGCGCGCCGCCCTGGCCGACAGTGCAGCCTCCAAGGTTGCGCGCACTGCCTTGCAATCGTTGTGTGATTCACGTAGCGCGTGCGTACACTGCCTTGCAGTCGTCTTATGGGTTATGTAGGCGATGCACGCTCTGCCTTGTAGCCGTATGATGCTCTGCTTGGGGTTTGAGCCACAGCATGCGCACGTCGCTTGGGAGCTGGGCTGACATTGTTGTGTGCACGCAGGTCGACAGCGAGTGGAATGCCTTTGTGTACGTGTGCGACGGCGACGGCGTCGTGTGCGGCACCAAGGCCGAGCGCGAGCAGGTGCGGATCCCTCCTGGAGCGTGCTCAGCTGCGCAGCTGTGTGCACCGCGTGCGCGCTACATCCCGATGTGCCCAGTGCTGAGGCTGGCACCTGCCGGAGCGCCTGCCTGGGCTCGGGCGCTGCAGGCGCGCGTGCAGCCTCACACCAGCCCTGCAGCCCCACAGCACGTTGGGAATGTCGTGGGAGCAGCCCCGCGGCCGCGCTCATTGTGGGATGAAGAGCTCTGACCACTCTGCAAAGAGATGCCGGCTGACAGCGCGCAGCGGCGCATTGCGAGGCGGGGCGCGCATGCGCGCAGACGCTGGTGCTGGGCCCAGGCGACCATGTGACGGCGAGCGCGGGCGGCGCTGGGCTGCGCCTGCTGCTGGCGGCCGGGCGGCCCATCGGCGAGCCCGTCGTGCAGCACGGGCCCTTCGTCATGAACACGCAGGCGCGCCCGCGCGCCCTGCGGGCCCCACTGAGCCCCACGCTTGCATACCAAGCAGGTGAAAGGTGACCTGCGGCACGCAGTTTCGGGTTGCAAGCGCGGGGAGAAAACCCACAGGAGGTCTGCTTCACCTGATGCAGCATGTGCAGAGCCTTTGCTGCCGCCTGCAACAGGAAGCAGTCTGTATCACGGCTGCATGTAAACCGCATGTGCTTGGAGCTGCCGCCTTGCGCTGCTAACTGTGTTATATGAGCTTCGGCGTGTGAAGCGCGTCCTGAGAGGCGCGGCTGGTCGCAGGCGAAGATTCACCAGGCGTTCGAAGACTACCAGTCCGGCCGGCTGCAGTCGCCAAATGACGACGTCTGGGCTGCTGCGTGAGCAAGCTGAATCGCCAGATATGATGGCAGCCTTGTGCATGGGATGTAGCTGCCATTACCAGACCAGCGCGCATGTGCTGTGGTAGTAGGAACGTAACATGAACGCGCTTGAACTACAAGCAGACATTTTCTGTGCTTGCAATGCAGGCGCACAAGAATCTGCTGTGAGAGAACATGACTTGGTATGTTGCTTTATTTCTTGGAGAGGCTCGGTGTGAAAGCGTCATGCAGAAGCAATAGCAAAATCATTTGCGCTTGTGCAGGGTGTAAAGTGAACTCGTACGTCGCGACTGCGGATTTCAGAGGGCACTGTCAAATAGGTCGCATGCGGGCAAAATGTAAGTCAACCTAGACTTCTGTCAAAGATAACGTGGGTGCTGGTGTCTGCCCCTTAGCAAAGTTATCTCACTCGCGCACTCTGTCCACTGCTGCATAAGTGCAGACAACCAGCCACCCGGACCCTTCTCGGCCCCAGAAACTCTTCAACATGGAATCATTGCCTCCTCAGCCTGCGCGAGTGGTGTGCCATCCGATCACGTTCCGGCCAGGCTCACGATGCGGGCAGGCGCACGGGGTAGCCGCCGGCCGCGCCGGCCACGCCTGGCACGCTCACGGCAAACACGCCGCCCCAGTGCGGCGAGGCGTCCGGCCCCGTCTCCACGCGCGTGGTCACATACAGCGTGGCCAGGCCGGGCCCGCCGAACGTGCACGCAGTCGGGCGGCGCGCGGGCAGCTTGACGTGGTGCAGGCGCGCGCCGGAGCGCGTGTCGTAGCACGCGACCGCGCCTGCCTCGCCCAGCGCCACCCACAGGTTGCCCGCCCTGCGCGGGGCAGCCCCAGACTCTGGCCAGGTGCGCAGCCCGTGCGCAAGGCGCCCGGATGCAAGGCAACATGCGGCAGTGGATGGAAGGCACGCCCCAGCACGACGCTTGCTCCTGCGTTTGCAAACGTCAGCGCTGCCCGCCACAGCGAGGCCGCCAGGCGCCGGGCGCGCGTGCTCGGGCCCACCACTTTGCCACCCGCAGTGCGGTATAGGGTATAGGCGGCGCCTTACATGCGGCGCCGCACCTGTCGATGGTCATGCCGTCGGGCACGCCGTCGGCGGCGGGCACCGCGGCGACCAGGCGGCCCGGCGCGGCCGCGAGCGGCACGCCGCCGGCGTCCGCGTCGTACGCCGTGATCGTCTGCGCCCCGCTGTCCACAAAGTACATGACTGGGCCGTCGTCGCCGCCGGCGCCCATGTCCCAGGCCATGCCGTTGGGCAGGCCCAGGCTGGCGTGCGGAAGCACCTCCTCCAGCGCACCCGGCGGCGCCAGCCTGCGCCGGGCGCGCGCTGAGGCGCCCGGGCCGCAGGATCCGTGCGGCCCCGCAGCCTGTCGCTGCCATCTGAAGCTCACCGCCTCTGCTCGAGCCAACATGCCCGGCATGAGGAGGGCGCGGGGGGTGTGCCTCTGCCGGTGTGCCTCATATCGCAGCTGGTGCCAGGACAGGTGTCACGCACTGTTTGGGCAGGATACCGCGTCGCAGCTGGCAGGACCGCGGTGACGCCCTCTCTCGAGTCCCGCGTCCGCACAGCCGCTCGCCTCGTCCCCAGTCACGCTGATAACAAGGGCGGCTAGGCCATGTTGTGCGCTGACAGCAAGGCGCTGTCGCGCACCGATACAACCGGCCGGGCTTGCCGTCCCGCCACTTGCTGTGCATGCGGCCTATGATGAGCTCGCCGCCGGGTGCGCCCTTGCCGTCGTTGAAGCGCATGTCGTCAATGCCATGTTCGGCCGGCGTCTCGGCCACCGCAGAGGACAGCGCCCTGGCTGCCACGTCCACCACAACGACCCGCCTGCGCGCATTGCAAGGGAACGACGCTGCGAAGACCCTCTGCGCACTATCATGTTAAACTGCATGTGCTGCATACCTCAGCACTGCGACACACACAAGTAGGGCCTGTCACTCACTGTCGGGCCATCCGCCCCACTCATAAGCCCACTGCACCGTTGATAGACTCAGGTCGCCAATGCATGTGTATGTGTCCACTGCGGCCACTGCGAGCACCCAGCACCGCGCACCTGTGCAGGCCGAGCAGCACCTTGCCGGTGTCGCTCGTCAATGCGACGCAGCCCACGCACTCCGGCGCCTCGATGCTGAAGCGCTCGCCCGTCTCGGGCTCCCACGCGTGCAGGCGGCACTTGTTAATATCCACGAAATATAACCGCCCCAGGCGGTCGTCCCAAACGGGGCCCTCGCCCAGGTCTGTCCGCGCGTCGACTGCCAACTCAACCACTGGCTCCGCTGGTGCCATGCTGCTACAACCACTCAACCTCTGCTGCAATGCCTGTCACTCGGCTTGGAGTGCTCAATGTCGTGCCTTTGTAACCAGCTTGCCCTTGGGCATTGGGCTCTGGCTCATTGAGCAGCCTGATCAGGCCTTGAGTCAAGCTGGTTCAGCTTGACTCAGGCCAGCAGTCTCAGGCTGCCCTAGCTGGTACAAGGCGCTATTTGCGTCGGTAGGAGAGAGGCGCACTCCAGGCTCCGGGCTCCAAAGTACTGCTTTGAGCCTGTCCGGTGGGCAGAGCCGAGTGTGCGCAATGCAGAACGTCGACAGGGACCTCAAGGAGGCCTTCAGGGGAACACTTGGCGGGAACTTTGAGGAGCGCCGCCAGACCGTAGAGCGCGTGTTCACCCCTGATGCACACTTTTGGTGCGCCGCACGCCAAAGCAGAGCCTTTGGTGCGCATGCTTGTATGCCCGTATATGGGCAGCAAACAGAGCATAGGTTAACGCGTTTCAAAGCTCGTCTGTGCTCAGACTGACGCCCTCATGGTGGGCGGCAGGCACCTGGCGCATAATGCCTACGGTGCGAAGGCCCCCCCCGCAAGCTCGATCGGCACAAGTTGCAACTCTGCAAAGCCAGCTATGCGCAACCAACGTAGATCTGTGTCTCCTGTCGTGCAGCATCGCCTGTGCTGTTGCAAAGAGTGCGTGACAAGCTCTTTGTGGTAGACTGCGGGCTGACTTCCGTGTGCGTGTGGACTCGCAGGCAGAGACAACATCTGGGGGATATATCAGGTGACCTTCTTACTGCCTCAACACATCCAGGCTGCTGGCGTGCTGAGGCCTGGAGCGCAGAGGCATATGCTGTATGTGCACCAACTGCTTGTGTGGTGCGCTCTCTGCAGCTGTGGGCGGCAAACAACCTCCGCACGATCCACGTCGACTTCACGCGCGTGGTGTATGACAAGGAGAGCGACCTTGTCTTGATCGACCTGCTGGAGTACTGCAGGTGCGCCCGCCGCCTTCTGCTTTGTTGTGGGAATGTGGCTCCTGTGCACACTTGCGTCCCAGCACGTGTGTGACACTCACGCCGCAAGCGCGACGCAGCATCTGGTACCTGCTGCCGTGGGCGATAATTGGCGGGCCGGTGGTTTCGCTGCACGTCATCCTGCAGCTCAAGGACACCCCGCACGGCAAGCAGATCGCTTACCAGGAGGTGATGGCACTCCTCTGCTGCTGCCAACAGAATACGCTCTTGCTGCGTGAAGTGCTCTTGCCAGAGCGTTTGCTGGAACACACACTCATTGCCGTGCAAGGCAGCTGAGGGGAGATACCAGGCAAGCGCCTCCAGCCAGCCGCGCAGTTGCGCGTACTGGTGTGTGCACCTGGGTGGCTCAGCTGAGGGCTCGGCCAAGACAGCGAGTGCTCTGGCTTAAGCCAGGGAGGCAGCCCCACCTGCGCATGCAGGTGGCAAGTGGGGCTAAAGGGTGCCTGCGCTCTTTCAGTGATTTACTCTTGGGCGACGTGCGCAGGACCACGCGATGCTGCTGGAGAGCCTGCTGCTGCTGAACACGCCGAAGTCGTTCGTGGCCTTCCTGGAGAACAGGGTCCTGCCCGCCCTGGGTGCGCCGCTGCAGATCTTCCCGCAACCTCTTGCTGCAGTGGTCCTGAAAAGGTGCCGTTCTTGACGTGTGGAGTTTTACAACACGCACTTTGCTGAGCCAGGGAGCAGCAGGTGCGCCTGGTGCCCTATTGCTGCTCCTTCCCAAGTCGGACACCTGTGTCCGCATGCCCCACGTGTCAACGGGCCCATCGATTTTGAAGTCCCTGCAAATTCACATGTGCTTCTGGCAGCAGTGGGCCCATTGCACGTGGGGCATGCGGACACGGGTGTCCGGCCTTGAGAGGAGCAGTTTTGGGACCAGGCGCACCCGCTGCCCCCTGGCTCAGCGAAGTGCTGTGGTGCAGCACGGCAGTGTCTCGGCCGCCGCGCAGACGCGCTAAGCGGCCGCGGCGCGCAGGCGCATTCTACAGCGCGCTGGGCAACGTGCTGTACAGCGACGATGTGAAGGAGGGGGTGCGCAGCCCCACCAGCTCCCTGGAGCCTAATATGGAGCCTACTGTTGGGCCACAGTCACAGCGCTGGTCAGGGCAAGGCCAACCTGGCGGCGCGCATTGCGGGGGACCTGACACAGCGGGTAGCAAGCATGGTTGAGGTCGAGTGCTGTGCCCGGGCGTGCCCAGGAGGGACGGGCTGGCTGCCTGCAGGCTGCAGGCTGGCCAGGGTATCAGCAGGCTGGGCTGCGCATGCGGAAGCAGCCAGCCGAAGCTGCGCGCCAGCGCGCTTGACCGTCGCAAGGCGGAGCCTGCCGGGGCATGACGGAGGCGCACGCGACTGCTCGGCAGCCGCTTTCTGGACAGTGCGGCTTGGACAGCAATGTGTGAGCACCTAAAGCCTGTTGCGCTGTTGCGGACGGTCACGCCCGCCCCGCGCGCGCCGCGCGCAGAAGATGACCGGGCCGCCGGCGGCGCGGCTGGTGGATGTGAAGCAGGACCTGCCGGACGTCGTGGACGCGCTCTTCAACGGCACGCCGGCCGAGCGCTATGCGGCGTGCGGCGCGCTGTACGCCGAGGACGCGGTGCTGTGGAACAGCATGTACACGTGCGCCCCTGGCGGGCATCGGGGACTTTTTTTCCCAGGGGCCGGTGCGGAAGGACCTGCCCATGGATGCACGCTCTCGCTGGTCTTGGCCGGGGGTCGTTCAGGGGCGGGGCATGCGTCGCCTGGCGTGTCCCGAAATCCGCGGAGCTATGTTCACCTTGTTGTGAGCACTGCCCGCTGACGCGCTGCTTTGTGGCGGCCTTGCTTCTGGTTGTCGTGACGCCATGCCTGTGTTCAAAAGGATATTGAACAGGTTGTGGGAGTATGACAGGGAGCCCAGCACGGCGGCCAAGCCATTATATTCTGCTCGGCCTGGCCTACGCGTGTCTTGCGACGCCGGTCCTCTGTTTGGGGGGCAGCCGCCAACATCCTACATGGTCTGTGATGTGTGTGCAAGATTTGGCTGGCAGCTGCATAACTGAGGCAGCCAGGCCCCGGCTCTGCCACGCAGGGTGCGCGGCCGCGACAAGATCGCCGGCGCGCTGCACCTGTGGGTCATCCTCAACCGCGAGTTCCGGGTGACCATCAACCGCATTGGTGCGCAGCCCGCTGGCGCGCCAGCTGCGCGGGTGTGGAGGAGTCAGTGCTGTCACTGGACAGGGGAGCATCGAGCATCAGGTGCACAGACTATATGCTGTCAGGGACCCACTCAGAGCGTTGGTGAGGCCGTAAGCCCATGTGTTGATAGCAGTGGACAAGGAGGTGCTTGTCTTAAAGAGCTTGTAGACATACAGGGCCTCTGGGGTGCTGCGCTGGTACATGACTTCCCACGCTGCCGGGTCGCTGAGCTGCATGAGCTGTGTCACGGTGTCGCAGTGCCTTCGGGCAACACCGTGCTCGTGGACGCCAGCCACGAGTTCAAGCCCTTTTGGTGGCCGCCGCTGCTGCCGGCGCGCGTCATGTGGTGTGCAGCGTCTAGCTACTGTCACTGTTTTCAGCCTTGCGCGCACCTCGTCAAGCTTGTGACGTGTCAGAAAAGCAATATCAGGTCTAGCCGCTTTTGGCATGCAACCAAGTGTATAAAACGCGTATGTGCTTTGCAGCTTAGCAAGCGCATTGAGGATGCTCATGACCGTGTCAAATTTGCTTTCGTCCGTACAGCTCTCCCTGCTGGCTTAGCAGGGGCAAAAAGCTTGGCTGTAGACGTGGCGTGTGTGCATATGCAATTTACTGTTCACCTGCGCAGGAACCACATCATCCTGACGCTCGCGGATGGGCCAGACGGGTGCGAGTCCTCACATCCTGCGTGCGGGGCAGCTGATGCTTGTCGCTGATACCGCCATTGCTACCTGTGCCACTATCTGCCTCAAGCAGTGATGTTGCTACCTGTGCCTCCATTTGCCTCGAGCAGTGATGCAGATCAACTGAGCTTTGCTGAGAACTGGGCAGCCTGGCCATCACGCGAGCTGGCAGAAGACCCTAAGCACCGGGCCCCAAGGGACCTGCAGCATGATGCCAGTGTTGATGTTGACTGCATATGACTGGTATGCCATCGACGGCTCTGTGCCAGGCGCTGTGACACGGGGTTGTGTGGCATCTTACATGCTCCGCACGCGCGCCAGGTCCAAGGTGATTGTGAAGCACGAGAACCACCCGCTGGTGGTGGAGGCCACGCTGGTGTCCAACCTGGGGCCCATCAGCTGGCTGCTGACCATCATGCGCGCCATCAACGGCATCCTGTTCGGCTTTGCCGGGCGCCTGATCTACTACATCTGCGACATTGTGCACCGGCAGCTGCCGCTCCTCCTGGACATGGAGGTGCGAGTGTCGCAACTTCTGCTGCTGCCAGGCACCCAGATACCAAAGAGTGCATATGGCTGTTGTGCACAAGGCAAAAGCGCTCCCAGTGTGCCTTTGCAATGCCTTTATTGCTGCACAAGGGCGGTACGGCTTCATGATGGTGGATTATCCGGCCTTGTTGACCTGCAGCAGGCAGAAAGCTTTGAAAGGTCCTCATCCTTCAATGTAAGAGTCCTTGCTATATGTGTCCCCATATTCTTACCGCTCATATGCCTGTGAAAGAGCATTCAAGGTCTTTCTGCGTACCTGTTGAGCTTGCTCTTGATCAATAGAAGACGGGTGCGAGCGCCGCAGGCGTACCGCCCCACAGAGTTCACCAAAGTGGCCAACAGGCCGTACGCGCTGGAGCCACGCAAGGTGTCGTGCAAGGAGATGCGCGCGCGCCCCCCGAAGAACTCTTGACGCGCGTCTCGCGTCTGCGCAGCTTTGGCGGTCAACTGCCAGAGACAGAGATATCCTGGCAAGAACATCAAGGACATATAATAATGCCTGACATGCACGCGTTTCTGCAGTGCAGTACTAGTGGTCCTCATGCTCTGCAGCCGCGCAAGGTGTTGTGGTGGAGTGATGGTTCCGCGCATGTGTGTTATTAACGCATTAACGCATTAACGCAGGCACGCCGTTCCAGTCGCTGCCTGCAGTCGGTGTCCTCGCAGGGCGCCAGAGCATGCGTATTACTGCCTGCTGCACCCGTTGCCGCCCTGGCCGCCCCCGTTGCTGCCATGGCCGCCGTTGCCGCCGCAGCCGTTGCCGCCGCCGGCGGCGCCCGCGACGACCACACCGATGGGGTCGCCCGGCTCCAGACTCGCGCCGTCGCCGCCGCCCAGGAACTCCAGCCATGGCTCCGCGGCGTGCGCTCCGCCGGCTGGGAGCTTCGGCACCGGCGGCGCGGCGCTCTCATGCGGCCCAGCGCCTTCAGCTGCCGGCGCAGACAGAGCCGCATGCTCGCCCGCCTTGCAGCGCGGTCGCGGCGCGGCGCCCGCGTCTGCGATGCCGCCAGCGGCTGCGGCCGCCGCGCCGCCGCCCCGGCCGGCCTCCCCCGCAGCAGGGCGGGCGCCCGACGCGCCAGCGGCCTCGGGCCCCGTGTCCATGGCTACCGCGCCGTCTGAGCTCACAGCATCAGCGGCGCGCGCGCCCGCGCTCGCCCCATCACCTTTCCCGCCTCCGCCGCTGCTGCTGTCAGAGCCGGGGCTGGCGCGGCCGTCCGCGGGCGGCGCTGCGGCGCCGCCGTCCGCGAGCGGGTGGGCAGCGAGCGGGGCGGCGGCCGCTGGCGCCGCCTGCGGCGCCGCCGCATGGTGCTGCGCATGGGGCTGCATGACGTCGGGGCCGGCCTGGGCGGCTGGCGCCGCCGCGGGGGCGGTCGGAGGGAGCGCCGCCGCAGGGGGCGCGTCCGGCATGTCCGTGTCGGGCGCTCTCGCCGCGAGGCCCCCTGCGCAAGGCAACACACATCCCTGTCAGCGAGCGGGTGCACGCCCACTCACATCCTCCCCTTCGGCTGCCGAACAACAAGTACAGTCCCGCCTCTCGGGCCAGAGTGGTCCTAGCTAGCGTGATGCAATAAAGTTTTTTCCAAGCGGCTCATTTGAAAGCTCGTGCAGTGCCACCTGTTCAGCGCAACCTTGGCTTGGACTGATTACGAATGCAGGATCAAGACCAGTCTGCTGTGCCAGCAAAGCAGTCACAGGATGGTTGGACACGGGACCCAGTGTGGGCCGTTGCACACTGCACTGGCACCTGCTCCATGGTGCAGCAGAGGTAGCTTCCCGTGTTGCGGAGGGGGCAGGGACGCACCAGGGTCTGCAGCAGCCTCCGCGCGCCGCCGGTAGAAGAGCACGTACGCCGCGGGCGACTGCACGCGCGCGGCGTCAATGGGCGACACGTGCGAGTCGTCGAAGCAGTGCCAGGCGCCCTGCCCGTCGCGGCAGTACGCCGTGTAGTGCCCGCCGCCGTACCCGCCGTAGTGGTTGCTGACGGCGTACAGGTCGTACACGGGCGGCACCGCCTGCGTTTAGGTGTAGGGTTTAAGGGTATAATGTCGGCGCACTGGGTGTACGGTCGGCGCATTGGCGCACGAGAATGCATGCACGCAGTGCTGGCGCAACCTCGCACGCCGCGCCCGCACTTCTTGACATGTCACGAAGCAGGAGGTGCGCCAGTGCGGTCTGTGCGGGGGCGCGCGCGGCCTGCCCGCCTGCTCTGTGCCGGCGGTCCTGGAGCCGAAGCCCGGCGCGAGCGCCTTCCCAACCCTATCCAAATGCACACCAAACCAGGTGCCCCGCAGTGCCCACAGGTCTCCTGGTGCCCGCTGGCACAGCGCCAGACCACCATGCCCAGGGCACACAACTGTGTTCCTGTGGTCTATAATAGATGGCTTGTGGCCGGCGTCGGGGGCGCGCCTGCGCGTGCGCGACGTAGGGCGCCAGGTCCAGGCCGGCCAGCGGGAAGGCCACGGGCGCGTCCAGCTTGACGCGCCCGCCGCGCGCGTGCTCGAAGCGCTTGACCAGCACGACCAGCAGCTCCGGCAGGCGCCACAGGTCCAGCTTCTTGGCCGCCTGCACGTGCGCGCGGCAGCGGCCGCAGAACCAGCTGTCGCCCTCGCCCAGCTGCTCCGCCTGCAGGAACGCCTGTGCGCGCGCGGCGGGGATGGGACAGGGTTAGGGTCAGGGATAGAATTTAGCCAAAGCCAGAGGCCGCCTCGCAGCTGCCGGCTGGTGCGCCCATGCCGTGCTGACCGGCCTGCAGCAATGCATGCAGGCGCGATCATTCGCCAGGACACTGCCAGCTCTTCAGAGGTGGCTGAGAGGGGCAAGAGCGGCGCCTCCCGCTTCGCTGCCTTGCCGGCCTGCAAACGGCTCTTATGCCTGCTGCGCTGATGCGTGCGACAAGTTTCTTTAAAAAAAAAAAAACAAGAAGGAGTCGATCACGTAGGCAGGGTTAGGGTCGGCGCGCCTCGAGGCACTCGTGGAGCGTGTGGCTGGGCGGCGCGGCGCCCGCGCGCGCCTGCGCCGCGCGCGCGCCCTCGCTCAGCACCGGCGCCTCCAGCGCGCCGGCGTCGTACTCCGGGCCGCCGTCGCCGCGCCAGTCCACCTGCGCGCAGCCGGCTCCTTCAGGGTGGTTGACATGCAGGTCCAACAGCGGTGAGCTGCTTGGCAGGGCAGTATCAGCGCATCCTCACCCAAACAGGTTAAACGCTCACAGCGGGCGCACAGCAGGCGGCGCTCGGTGCCCATTGTCCACCCGGGCTTAGAGTCACTGCTGAGGACACTCCCAGTGACGCACGGTAATGCAGGACGTGGCGGGAGTGTGTTGCACCGCTGCCATATGCTCTGCACCTGCCGGTCGCACGACATGCCGCATCGCCCAGTGTGAGCAGGGCGCATGCAGAGTGCGTCACGAGCCCAAGGCCAAGCGCACCGCAAAGTACGCTGGCCGCGGCGGCGCGGGGCGCGGCTCGGCGCCCAAGCGCGTCTCGCCATACTCGCTCGCCCGCTTGAGCTGCCAGGCCGGCCCCGCGCCCGCGCCTGCATTCACCGCCCCCGCGCCCTCCTCATTGCGGTCCGCCGCCTCGCCTGCCGCGGCCTGCGCGGCCGTGCACGCGCCAGACGTCGGGCGCTGCACCAGTGCGCCTGTGTTGACTGGGTCGCCCGGGACCCGCCTTGCCACCTTGCTCGCCTGGCGATCACAGCAGTGTTCCTACAAGGGCACCGCACCTCCATGCCCCTGCAATCACGCTGTGCTGCCACAGCAAACTACGGTGAGTTCAGACATGAGCAGCAGGCTGAAGTAGCGCTGTCGCACGGCGTGAGAGGAGCTGCGCTTGTCAGGCAAGAGGACCAAGTCTGCACTTGACTTCAGAGGCACTGTGCGGGCCGTCAATTGGCGTGACACGCTTTTGCAGAGGCCTCAAAGTGACCTGATTCTGCTGGTCAGCAAGCGCTGGCTGGTCAGCAGCGCACAGGCAGCCGCCCCGTGCAGAGAATCTCCAGATCAGAAGCTTTGCAGGAGGCGTGCCTGGCCAGCAAACATGTCGAATGGCTCCACGGTGATCGCGGGCAGCGGCCGCGGCGGGACGCCGGCGGGGCTCGTCGCGTCGTGCGCGCCCACATCGCCGCCGCCCACCTGATGCGGCTTTGTTGCGATGGCGGCCAGCGGCAGCAGAGGGCTGCCGACAGGGCTGGCCGCGTCAGCCGCGAGCGCCGGCCGCTCCGCGCCAAACAGCAGCAGCTGCGGCTGGCCCGGGCTGCCTGCGTGCGGGCTGCCCATGGGGCTCGTCACGGGGCTGGTCGCCGGCGTGCCGCCCTGCGGGCTGATGCTGAAGGCGCCCGAGCCGATGACGCCCGCCCCGCCGCCACCCGGGTAGGCTTCCGCTCCCTCGGTGTCGCCGTGGCTGTGCCGCATGTTGCGCTCCATGCCTGCATCGCCTGCCGCGCCCTCCGCGTCGGGTCCCCTTGCATGCCCGCCCTGCCCCGCGCCGCAGTCGGCCGCCGCGTCCGCGCCGCCCGCAAAGCTAGCCGTCCACGCCCCACCCGGCTCCCCCGCGCCCTGGGCGGGGCCGGGCGCAGTGGCCGCTGGGGCACCCCACGGCGGCGGGCGTCCCGCGCGGGGGTTCCCCTCCAAGGTCTCCCCGGCCCCCCCCCCGCGCGCCTCATGCAGCGTCACTGTGCGCGGCGCAGCCGGCGCTCCCTCCGGCTCGCGCACGTCCATGGGCACGGTCTCCCACAGCGTCGAGCTGGCCTCCTCGCCGCCAGGCGTGCTGGGCGGGCTGCTGGGCGCCCCTGCGAGGCCGCCTCCAGCGCTGGGCTTCTGGGCCCCGGACCCCCCTGTGCGCATGCTGCCCAGCGCCGGCGGCGTGCCGGGCGCCTGCAGCTCGTCGTCGCTGGGCGCGCGCGGCGGCGGGGGCGCGGACATGGCTGCGGGCGCGGGGGGCGCAGCGGGAGCGCCGGCGCTGGCGGGAGCCTGGCGCAGCTCGGCCTCGGGCTGTGCGCCTACGGGGGCACAGCGTGTGTGCGTCACAGATCTGAGCCGAATGGCAGTCGCATGTGACCATACACAAGGTCGTCACTGCCATGCTGCAGCATTTGCATCGCATGTCTTGCAATTCACGCCGCTGGCATGGGGTCCATTGATCATGGCATAAAGTGATATCTAGAAAATAAGGCACAGCCAAGTAAACACCAAAGCGTGCAACAACTACGGGCACAGCCTCCATGATCATGGCGGAGCTGCACGCACCGCTGCTGCCTGCGGTTCCCCCGACGGCGCCCACGTCCGCATACACAGACACGTCGTGGCCTGCAGCCTGTTCACTGGCCGTCGCCGCCGCAGGCTCGCAGCGCACCCTCTTGAACGGCCTGCACCGCAGTCAACATCATCACATTGTAGTGATTGTTATGTCATAGCTTGTACACAAGAGGCATACTGCTTCGCCAGCAACATAATAGGGTGCAAGACCTCCACAGCATAGTCGCCACCGGCTGGCCGGGCCACCGCTGGCACTCAACAGGAGCATGGCGCATGGCCGCGGTGAACGAGACCAAGACGATCGCGGCATGCACCGGTGGCGCCCCGGCAGGTGTCAGCAGGCATGCGCAGTTGCGCCGGCCGCCGCACGTGAGCTGTAGCGCAACGAGCGGCACATTGAGGCGTGGCGCCTGCCGCGCTGCCGCCTCCGCAGCAGCACCCAGGCGCACCTCGGGCGGCACAGCTGTGCTGGCTGTTGCACTTGGGCTGCAACACGCTAAGACGGGGCGCCCACCTCAGCGCCGCCTCCACGGCGGCGCCCAGGCTCGTCTCGGGCGGCACGAGGAACTCGCGCTGCCAGTCGGCCTTGACCGCGCGCGTCCGCACCGCGCCCAGCTCCTGCGGCGGCAGGAACAGCACGAGCGGCGCCGCGAACGCCGCCATGGACGCCGACAGCTGGTAGTACGAGCGCTTGCGCAGCTCGCGCCTGGCGGCGCGCGCGTCGGGGGCCGGTCAGCGCCCGCCAGGGACTGCCTGCAGGCCCGCGCTCCCACAGCACCCTGGGCGCCACGCAGTCAGCAGCCCTGGACGGAACACGCCCCATGCAATGTGCCTAGGGCCGAGCACACATTCAGGCAACCAGGCAGCTGCACATCAGCACCTGAGGCACAGCACTGCCGCTGAAGCCTGTGGTGACCCCGGCTGAACGGGAGTGCGCTGCCTGGGGACGCACTTGTGGAACACGTGCACCTCCTGGCCGCCTCCCAGCGGCCCGGCCGCCTTGGAGGGGAACAGGTAGGCCAGCAGCAGATCGCGCTCGGCCAGCTCCGCCAGCGCCTCCGCGCCGTCGTCCTGCCGGCCGCCCGCCGCCGCCGGTCAGCAGATACAGGGTTAGGGTATATGGTAGGTGGGGCTAGAGTTAGGCCCCACCCTATCAGCAGACCCGCCTGCGGGCAGCAGGCTGAGCTGCGGGCGCGCCGCTGCTTCGCGGGGCGGAGGCGGTGCGGCATGCCGGGCCCGGGTCCTTGCAAAGGTCCCGGATGCGGCGCTCGGCCCGGCGCTGCTTGTGCGGCGCGGGCGCGCACCAGGCGGCGCGAGATGCGGTGCTGCGCGCTCTCGACGACAAGCAGCCGCTCCTCCGGGCGCTCGGCCTCCGGCAGGCCCGCCGCGCGCGCGAGCGCGCGGTAGAGCGCCGCCACCGTGCCTGCACATGCGCCCGCTGAGGTCCAGGCTCTATGCGCGAGGGCACCACTGCCGCTTGGCTGGGCGGCATGCGCAGGCCAGCGGGCGTGCGCAGCCGCCAGGCCGCCCCTTGTGCGTGCGCAGCGACGGCAGTGATGGGCGCCGCGGATCCTTCAACCGCGGCTGGGGTCACCAGCAGCGCGCTCATGCATTCCCCACTGAGGTGAATGCGGTGTGGGCTCGAGCCGGTCCATAGCGAGCAGTGCCAGCTGCGCGCAGCACTGGGGCGCTGCACGGCGCGGCCCGGGCGGCGCACCGGCCTTGGGCAGCGTCAGCGCGTGCGTGGTGGGGGGCACGGCGCCGTCCACCGCGACCAGTGTCACCAGCAGCGTGCGCGTGCGCGCGCTGGGCAGCGCGAGCGTGGTGTACATGAACGGGTCGAACTTGACGCTGCGATTGCCGCAGGCCGGGCACACCAGCGTCGACTTGTACTGCCCCTGCGCGCGGCGCGCGCACGGGAGCTGCGATGGCGCCCTGCAAGCACCATGGCCTTCTTGAAGCTGCGGTTGCGCAGGCCGGGCACACCAGCGTCGACTTGTACTGCCCCTATATGTGGGGCGCAAGCGCGGGGGCTGTATCGGCGCCCTGCAAGCCCTGACCCCCTCCTTGAGCGTCGCTGGCAGCGCAGCACCTATGCTCCAAAGCATGATGCCACAGGCCGAAGCTAACAACACCCAAGCCCTGCTAAGCCTTCTTACCGCAAGCGCCGCGAGCGCCGCGCAATGCACAGTATCGCTTCACACCGCAGGCGCCGCGCAAAGCACAGTGCTCTTCTGAATTCTACAGAGCAAGTGCACGCTGCTCAGCACTCCTGGGCATGTCAGGTGCGACAAAATCAGGACGCATCTTTCACCAGGCCACCCCCACGCCCAGACCGTGCACCTGGAAGTGATCGACCATGACAGAGTCGTTGCGCGCGCGGTAGTTGGCCCACGTTTCATCCGCGACTTGCTCGTCCGGCTGCCCGGCTGCGTCCTTCTCCTCGATGTAGGGCTTGTCGTGCACGCGGTTCAGGTCCTCGTGCAGGCCGTCCAGCAGGAAGGCGAGCAGCTGCGCGCGTACGATGCGAGCGTGAGCCTGCAGCGGCCCCGCCTGGCTGCCGCCCAAGTCCTCGGTTTCACGCTGCGGTGTCATCAGCGGTGAGCGGGGTCGCCATGCAGGCTGCACAGCATCAGAGCCAGCTGTCCCGCATGCATGTGAACACGGGTGTCTCGCGCAGCTGCACGGCCTGGAAAGTGTGCTGACTGCTTCTGCCGTCACTTGCGTTGAACCCAGCACGGATGCATGCACGATGCGACCCCAGCACTGCTTCGTGTCCGCTGCATGCCTGTGAATGGCGCGAGCGCCTCGCAAAGGCGCAGCCCGCGCACCTCCTGGCTGTCCTGCTGCGAGTAGCCCTTGAACTGCGGCGCGAAGCGCACCAGCGCCGCCCTGAACGCCTTGGGCGCCACGCTCGACACGCCGCCCTGGCCGCACACCATGCGCACTCGGTGGTGATCCTGGTGCCAACCCGGGCTCCACCACAAGTGTGCTGAGAAGTTGAAGCCCAGACCGCTACCCTTAGCAGCAGAGCGGCGCAGGCCAGACAGGCGCCCCACTCCGTGGGACGTGTGCCGCCACCGGATGCTTGCATCATCGTTTGCACTCTGGGGCACGCTGCCACAACCAAGTGCGAGAACGTAAAAGAGAGCAGACAAGTGCAGCAGGCACGCACTTGTCAGAGCTGGGCGGGATCATTGCGCCGCACGCCTTGGTCAGCTCACAGAACGGATTGCAGTCACATGGAGGGGCGCAGGGCAGACATGTACAGCACAGCGTCTGCAGGGGCCCAACGCACGCGCGGGCGCCAGCAGCCAGCGCGCCTGCCAGAGCCGGCGCATGAGCGCGCCGAACGCCTCGGCCAGCTCGCCACTGTTGCCGAGCGGGTTGTCGCGGTTGAGGTCCGCCGCGAACGCGCCCGGCAGGAACACGCGCGCCAGCGGCGCCGTGTGGCTCAGGCACTGCAGGCTGGAGTTCATGAAGCACGTGTTGCCCAGGTTGGACAGCCCGGCCAGCCCGCGCGGCGTGCCCGCCGCCTGCGCATCAAGGGGTGAGGTCAGCGTAGACAGAGGCACTGCAGGCTCCAAGCTGCCCTTCAGGCCAGCCCGCACAGTACGCCTGCCGCATGCGCAACGAGAGATCTCCTACATGCATTTGCACGTGCAACTATGCAGGCTGGCATTGGGCCATGGCAGCCTGCGCAACAAACCTCTGGCGCCACACAAAAGTGCTTCACATGCGTGTTGGTATTGTTAGCAGGCCTGCCTCAGCACTTCCCACAGCTGGGCAGGCCGGCCAGCCGGCGAGCAGTGCCATCGCCTGCGCGGCAGGGCTCAGAGCCAGGCAGGCCACACCGAGGCCAGGGCGCCTGCATTGCTAGCGCTAGGCAAGCGCCAGCGCTGCCGCAATGCTCTACACGTCGGCGCTTGGGCTCTCCTGTATGAACTCAACTCAAGCTCTGTGTATGTGATCTTGTGCGCGGTCGGTACCTGGTAGACGGTGTCCGTGACCGTCGGCGCGCGCAGCGGCGCCACCGCCAGGCCGAGCGCCGGCGCGCCGAGCGCCAGCGGCGGCAACGGCCCGTTGTCCAGCAGCAGCGGGCCATTGGCTGCGGATGTGCTGCGCTGCTCCGGCCCCTTGACGCCGGCGTCTGTGTCGAACTTGAAGTCGCCGTGCTTGTCCTGCGACGCGCGCTTGCCTGTGATCCCACTGCCGCCGTCGCACGGGGCAAGGTCCACACCATGAAGTCCACGCGCCTGTTGTACCATTGGCTTACCTGGCTTAATCACTTCGCTTCGTTCTGAGCTGCGCCGCCGCAGCTGCCAGCCTGCAGACGCTCACACCTCATATGACCCATGGGCTAGCCTGCCTCCTGCATCCCAGCGGCCTGTCTCACTGCTCCCAGCAGTGTGTGCCGCTCCGCCACATCCTGCCTGCCTGATATTGGCCCATGTCACAACCGCCTAAGCTGCTTTGCAAGATGCATTTCCCAACCTGATCCTCTGCCATGCGCGTCAATGCCGCCAGACTACTGCTGTGCATCTGAGGCCAGCGCGCGGACGCAGCGAGCGGATGGCATGTCACGCCTGGACAGCAGCAGTGTGACAGCTTTGACGGTGCCTAAGGCGCTGCATTGGTGCGCCAACCGTATGGGCGGCATGCGGCCTGCGGCGGCCGCACCCGCTCCAGCAGCAGGACGTGCTGCTTGTTGATGACGGTCGCCTCGTCCAGCGTCTTCCCGAGGCTGTCCTCCAGCGGCTCGTGGCCGTAGCACTGGCGGCTGAAGTAGTCCCTGCGCGACAGGCTCGCTGCAGTGCCGTCATGCGGTGAGGCTGCTCGTGCATCGCTGCACCGCCGCGGAGGCGGCGGCTCGCAGCCACATGCGCCAGTGCTGACTTGCTCTTCGCAAGTACCTTGCACAAGACAAGACCTGCACAGGTTCGGCCATGCGGCTGCCAGCGGACGCATCTGTGCTGCAGCCCACGGATGAGTCCAGGACACAGCAAGGTATGCAACGTGCTACCACGTCCCTCACAGACAGGCACACCACCTTCACGACATGGGCTGTGGCGTCGCTGCGCACCACATCTCCACATCAGTCTCTGTCAGTCCCAGCGCCACGCACGCCTTGCGCTTGAGCTCTCCCAGCGTGGCCTGCGGTAAATATAATCCCCTCACCTCAGCCTCGTATGCGCAGGGGCTGCCGAGCAGCCTCGCATCACATCACACGAGGCCCTGGTGTGACCACATGCAGCCGTGAAGTGCGCGGCCACATCGCATATGATGCTCGCAAGAGCAAGGCAGGCATACATGTGTGATAGAGCCGCTAGGGAACCGTCATTTCAATAACAGGCACCATCACACGGGGTCGAGTGCGCAGCCACGTTGCAGGACAACATCAGCGGTCGCACCCGCTTGCTCAGCGTCAGTGCAAGCTCCGCGCCAGGGTCGCCCGAGCGCACGATGTTCACGCGCAACGGGTACACCTCGACGACCGGCCGCCCCGCAACACCCTCCAGGAGGACCGGGCGTGGCAGTGGCGGGCCCGACTCCGGGTACCTGAGGGATGCGGACACTGTATGCAAGTGCGAGAGGCTGGGTGAGAGGCTGCAGCCGAGTCAGCAGGCCACCGGCAGCGCCCTGCGGAACATCCTAGACAACGTGACAACCTTCCTCCAGTGCGCAAGTCCGGCTCGCCCTGCCGGGCCAGGAGCGCGGGCCGAGCGCTGCCGCGCGCACCAGGCGGTCAGCGCGCGCCAGGTCGGCTCGGAGACAATCTTGTAGTCGCGGCCCTCCTGCAGGCCCTGGCGCAGCGCCTCTTCATGCCCCGCCGGCACGGGGCCCTCCAGCAGCTCCATATTGTCGATCGCTGCGGGGCGCTCAGCAGGCGCCTCGCCAGCTTCCCGGGGCGCGCCAGCCTCGGCGCAGCCTTCCTGGAAGCCTGTCCAGCGGCACCACTGGCTCCACCACCTGCCGGCGCTCGCACGCGGCTCAGGCGCGGCTGTTGCTATGTGCAGCTTCAGCAGGCGCAAAGCAGGCACCAGTTTGCAACCCAGTAAACGCTGCGCCGCGTGCTGCGTTCATCAGTCCTGAGTGCTTCCTGATTGAGGTGTTGCTGTGTTTTTGAAGGCTCGCTGCCTCGGAGCATCGTGCGCACGTGCTCGGCAACAGGTACTGAGTCTCGCCCTCCCTTGGCGGAAAGTTTGCCTCCTCGAGCTCCCGCAGCGCGCTCAGCTCGGCGCCCGGCTGCGCAGCCGCGGAGGGACCGCCCGTGCACGCAACGGGCTCCTCCTCCTCCTCAGGCGTCGGCGGCCTGTCCGGCGCGTCGGACAGCGTGTCTGCTTTCATCAGCCTTGCTTGCCGCTTCCTTTGCGCCAAGTTCATGCTCCGAGGTCACCCCTCGGCGAGGTGCATACAAGTCTGGACGAAGACCCTTGCGGGGCTTTGATGCTTGGCAAGTTGGGACTTGGGAGACGACCACTCACTGCCTCAGCAACCACGAGCAGGTGCCTTAACGGGCCGCAGCAGGAGCTGTGGTAACCCACACAGAGGGCAGCGAGCTACGTGTGTTGCGCGCGCTGTTGCACGGATCTGTTTTGCATCCCAGCACCTGCATGCGCTTTTGCAGCAGCCCAGGCAGCCGTGGCCACCACGAGTTTTCACAGAGCACGCCGCACTTAGGTTACTCCGGAAATATATATTTCAAGATTGTGGCCGCAAATGCAGAGGATCCTAGCCTCGACGCTGCAAGCCATGGGGACAGGCAAGCCCGCACCGGCCGCACCGGCCGCCCCCAGCACGGGTCCTGAGCTGCCGACAGCCAAGCACCGGCGCAAGGAGCGCTTGCTGGCTGCTATGGGGCGGCTGCAGGACAGGGACACACACAAGGCGGCGCTGGACGAGCTGGAGGAGGCCATTGCTGTGAGCTCCCCCGCTGTTGCAGTACGCTGTAAGCCTGCTTCAGCCTGTCGGTAGTGAACCATGTGAGGAAACAGGCTGGGACCTCGCTCCATGCTGCCGCCTGTGCACCTGCCGCGGCCTGCAAGCCTGCACAAAGGCCGCCCGTGCACGCCCGTCGCGCTGGTGCTTTGGAGGCTGTGACTGAGGTGCCCTTGCAGAGACACACGTGCTTCCAGGCCTTGCAGGGCAGCTGATGTGCGCTCCACGCTGGCTGCCACAAGCTGCTCGCGTGTTGGGCAAAGTGGCCGTGCACGGGTCCTGACAGACCTGGACACATACTGCCGCGCGCTCCAAGTGGGGTGCTGTGTAGCCACTGACCGAGCTGTGCGCTGAGTGTCGTGCGCGCGCGCGCGCTCGCCACCAGGCCCTGGACCCGGACTGCTGCGCGCTCCTGGTGGGCTGCCTGTGCACCACCGACGCCGAGCAGAAGGTGTTTGTGCGGAAGGTGCGTCACAAGGCTCTGCTTGTGGCTGCCTCTGCCCACCCACCTCGCGGGCGTACATGCATGCTGGTGCGAAAGCCTGCACACCACGCGGAGGAAGAGTAAGCCTGGCCAGCTCGGCTGGGCGCGCGACGTGCTGGCCCTCACAATGGGGAGCGCTGCGACAGGAGGCCCTGCGCCTGCTGGGCCTGCTCGGCACGCCTGCGTGCGCGTGCCAAGCGCAAGTCCTCCAGCCGCCGCTGCTGACCAGGATCCTGGGGCACTTCCGGACGCGCCTCAAGGTGCGGGCGCCCTCCGCGGCTGCACGCGCCTCTGTGCCTACGTGCATGGCGAGCACTGGAGCGCGTGCCTGCTGACTGCATGCCGATTCCGATGCTGGCAAGTTCCAAGCCACCATCCAGCACGCGGTTGCCTGCCAGGCAAACAAGCTGCCAAAGCAGGCACAGCAGCGGACAGGAGCCAGAGCAGCATGCAAGAGGCTCTCAACAACAAGGCGCGCGCGCTGGTCGGCGCAGCAGGACAGCCGCGCCCGATGTGCCCAGCAGATATGCCCGTGGGCATCATGCAGAGTCTGACAGCAGCGCATAGGTTCCGCTCGCAGCAGCGTCTTACAGCGCGGCCGCCCACCAACAGGACGAGCCGGACAGCGGCGTGCGGGAGGCGATCGGCGACGCGATGGGCGTGCTGGCGGGCGCGGCGGCCGCGGCCGCGCCCTGCCTGGCCGCCGGCGACCCGGCCGTCAACCCGCTGCTGCGCGTGGCCGTGGAGGCGTTGGCCGACCAGAAGCGCGAGGTGCAGGCGGCCGCCGCGCACGCCTTTGCGCAGGCGCGGCGCCCGCGCGCGCGGGCAGGCGCCGGAGGAGCCACGCCCAGTGTTGCCTGCGACATGCTCGGGTGTTCTCGCGCCGCAACGCCCCCATGAAACAGCGGGTGGTGAGCGGTGTGGAGGCGCGGCCCCGCATGTGCGGGCAGGCGCCGGGGCCGGGGCCGTCCCGCTCCAGTGCTCCCTGGAATAAACTTGCTGTCCTCGCCCCATGAAATGCCCGGTGGAACGGCAGGTGGCGAGCCGCGCGGACGCGCTGGCGCCCGCGCTGTGGAAGCAGGTCGTGCGCCTGCTCTAACCCTACCCTCACCCTACACCCTTGGCGCGGCAGGTGGCGAGCCGCGCGGACGCGCTCGCGCCCGCGCTGTGGAAGCAGGTCGCGCGCCTGCTCTAACCCTACCCTCACCCTACACCCTTGGCGCGGCAGGTGGCGAGCCGCGCGGACGCGCTGGCGCCCGCGCTGTGGAAGCAGGTCGCGCGCCTGCTCAGCAGCCCGGGCTTCCACGCGCGCGCCGCGCTCATCCCGGCCATCGCGCGCCTGGAGCCGGCCGCGCGGGGCCTGCGCGTCGCGGGCATGGTCGCGCGCGCGGGGCCGGACGGCGCGGCGCCGTACCTCCCCGGCCTGATAGGCGGCGGGGGGCCGCGGCCAGAGGCGGGCGCGGAGGCGGCGCCGGCCGGCGCGGAGGCGCCCGCCGGCGGCCTGGTGGGCGCGCTGGCGGACGGGCAGTGGCCGACGCGCCGCGCGGCCGCGCAGTGCCTGCACGCGCTGTGCCTGGAGCTCGGGCCGCGTCTGGACCGCCCGCAGGCGCGCCGCGCGCCGCGCTGGCGCTGCTTGTGGGTGACCCTAACGAGCTGAGATGTGCGACGCGCGGCCGAGCTGATAGCAGAGGCGTCCAGGGCTCTGTGTCGTTGTGGCCGTGTGCGGGTATATGTAAATCCTACCCTACATAAAGTGCAGTGGGCGCCGTGCGGCGCGCAGGCGTTCTCGCTGGACGACGGCGCGGCGCGGCTGGCGGCGCGCGCCGCGGCCGCGCTCGAGCGCTGCCGCGCGGACCGCATCACCGCCGTGCGCGAGGCGGCCAAGCAGGCGCTGGCCGTACTGGCCGACCTGCAGGTGCTGCACGGGGCGGGCTGCTCGCACACTGGCAGCGAGCCTTTTGGCACGCTGAGGCAGGGCCAGTTTGCATGCAGCTTGCCGCCCGCTTCTTTCGAGGGCAGGAGTGCTGGCAGTGGTTGTGCCGAGGGGCGCCCTGAGAGGGGAGTGGCGGGCATGCGTGCTGCGCGCCAGGTTGCAGCGCCGTGTCAGTGCAAGTACCCGCATGCGTCGTGCAGGTATGCATTTCAGGACTGCAGGCGTTTGTAATTGCAGGCGGACGCGTCCGCGCCGGGCACCCCACATGCTGCTGCTCACCCCGCGGCAGGAGTTTGAGAAGAGCGCGAGCGCCGGGACGGATTGGCGCGCGTTTGCAGCTGCCCGCCACGCCACGCACGCGCCGGCGCCCGCGCAGGGCCCTGCCTCTCGGGCGGCCAGGAAGCCCTGTGCTTCGGCATCGCCGCGGCAGCCGCGCCGCGCACGGGCATCGCCCGAGATCCGCAGGGCGCGCCGAGGCGCCCAGGCACAGGGCAGGGCGGCGGCCTTGCACCCAACCCTGGACGCCGTGGCCGCGCCAGCGATCGCCGCTACCGGTGCCGCGGCCCGCGCCACGGTCCGCGAGGGACAGGAGCCAGACCCGGGTTGCGGGCGGGCGTCCCAGGCCGCCGAGCCCGCGCCCCTCGAACGGCGCCGCGCCAGCCAACGCGCATCCGCCGGCGCCCGCGCCGGCGCTGCGCCCGACCCCGCGAACGGCCGCCTGCGCCGCAGGACGTGGGAGGAGGCGGGCGGTGCGCGCGGCGCGCAGGCAGCCCCAGAGGCGCGCGCCGCCGCCGCTCCTGGCGCGCCCGGCGCGCCCCAGGGCGGACCCTGCGACAGCGAGGCGGGCAGCGGCGGGGCCAGCGGCTCCTGCGGCAGCGGCGAGGACGCGAGCTCCAGCGACGCGCGCCGGCGCGACCGGGGCGGCCGCGCCGGCGGTCGGGCGGGCTCGCCGCAGGACAGCCGGGACGGCAGCGCGAGCGTGAGCGGGGCAGGGGAGCACAATCCGCATGCCGACAACGGCAGCTCCGGCGGGCCCGTGGTGCCTGAGGCGCGCGGCGGTCATGGCGGCGCTGCACCCGAGCAGGGCGGGGGCGGAGCGTGGCTTGGGGCACGCGGCTGCGAGGGCGAGTGCGCCGGCGTCGCGGCGCGCGTGGAGGGCGTGGCGCGGGAGGTGGCGGCGCTGTCGGCGGCGTATGTGGCGCAGCCGCCGCCCGCGGCGGCTGCGGAGGTCGATGAGCTGCGCGCAGAGGCGCGCCCCTGCGCTGCGGCCTGACGCCCGCCGCTTAGGCGCCCGCAGCTGCAGCATGCTTCAGGCGGTTTGTGGCGTGGCATGCACGGGGCGCTGCACCGCCTGGCGGTTTCACAATGCGTACTCAGCTTATGAGCTGATGTGACATTCACGACTTCGTGGCGGGGCCCGGGCGGCTTGCTCCGCAACGGTGCCCGCTGATTGCCATGATGCCCACTCCTGACCGTGTGCATCGCTCTGTCTCGCGCCCGCTTGTGCGCGCCGGCCCGCCGCCGAGGCCGCCGCGGCGGCGCAGGTGGCGCGGCAGCGCGCGGAGCTGGCGCGCCTGGCGGAGCTGCCGACGCAGGTGGCGCGCTGCGAGGCCGAGCTGCGGCGCCAGGCCGCCGCGCAGGCCGCGCAGGGCGCGCAGGTGCCGCCCGCAGCCCAGTGCAGCCGCGCGCCGCGCGCGGCACCTGCGCGAGCTATGTGTCCGGGCGCATGCTGGCGCTGCTGTGGGGAATGCCCGGGACCTCCTCACGCATTTCAGCCTAATTAGGCCTACCAGGCCGTCCGGCTGCCAGGCATGCTGCCTGCCGAGTAGCGCATACCTTGGTTAGATACCCCAAGCTGCGCCCCCGCATTCATCCCGTCCGTCTGCCAGCGTGGACATCTGTGGTGCGTTGCATGGCAGGCCCCCGGGTCTGCTCGAAGGGCTCTTGTACGCCGCCTGGCTCAGCGCGTTGCTGTGGGTCGCTGGACCCTGCCCTTAACCCTGCGCGCGCACAGGTGGCGCGGCTGTGCGAGCTGGTGGAGGCGACGCACAGCCGCCTGCGCGCCGGCTTCGACCGCCTGGAGGCACGCGTGGGGTCCCTGGCGCCGCGCGACACCAAGGCGGCGCCCACCCTCCAGGCGGAGCCCTCCCTGTCGCCGCCGGGCGCCTCCACGCGCGCGGCCGAGGCAGACGCTGTAGCCAGCGGCACGGCCGGTCAGCGGCCGCCCGGTGCAGCAGGAGAGCCGCCGGCGCTCAAAGGCAGTGCGCGGGCGCCCGCGCACACACCCTTCCCAGGGTTTTCCGTGCCGGCGGGCGCGCCGGAGGACGACCGTGCTGTCATAGGGCCGACGACGCGCGCCCCGGGCTCTCCTGGTGGCGCGCATGTCGGGCCCGGGTCCGCGCCGCCAGCGGCCAGCCACCCACCGCGGCGCGCGCCGCCCCTGGCGACGCCGGTGGCAGGCGGCGCGCCGCCCGCCCTGTCACAGGCGCTGCCGGCGGACGATGGAGGGTACACCAGCGGCAGCGGCGAGTTTGGGCAGGCGGTGGGCGCTGCGGCTGAGGCCGACGCGATGTTCGCCGAGGCCCTCCTGAGCGCCAGGGGTGCGCCTGCACCGACGCCCGGCCCACTCGCCATCGCCGCTGCCGCGCCTCTTCCTATGCCCTTTGCTGCTCGTGCTTCTTGCATTCCTGCATGCGCACTTTCACATGCAAATGTTTGAAATGGCACGCGCGCGCAGGCGACCTGCGGCTGCTGCGGCTGATGGCGCGGCTGGAGCCCGCCTGGCCGGCGCTCGCGCCGGGCACCGCGGCCGCGCTGCTGCGCGTGTTGGCCAAGCTGGTGGCGGAGCGCACCGCCCTGCCGCGCGTGCTGCCCTGGCTCTGGCCGCTCGCCTCGGCCGAGGGCGCGGCAGCCGCCGCGGCCGCCGCCGAGGCGGCCGCAGCGGCCGGCGCTGGCGCGGACGTGCGCGCGCTGCTCGGCGAGGCCCTGGCCGGCGCGGGCGACGCGTGCGATGACGCGCCGCTTTGCCAGGAGCTGCGGCAGCTCCTAGGCGCGCTGCGGCGCGCGTGGGGCCCCGCGGCGCTGTCGGCGGGCAGGACGCCGGGGCTGGGGTCGCCGAGCCGCGCGGGCCGCGGCGGCCGCGGCGCCGCCGCGGGCGCGGGCCTGCAGGGCATGGCCGCCGAGCTGGCCGAGATGGAGGCCACGCTCAGTGCGCTGTGAGGGTTCCACAGGGTACCTCATGGACAGCCTTTGGCATGGGGTCCAGACACAGTCTCCCAGACTGGCAATGGCCTGTAGTCCCTATCAGAGCCTATGCTGGGGCCCGGCTCGGCGCCTGCGGAGGGGCGCTGCATACATGTTAAGGGGCGTTGCATACATGTTGACGCAGAAGTGAAGCATGTACTGTTGACGCGTACAAGGAGAGCGCTCATAAGCACGCTGTGTGAGCACGCTGCCCGCATACAGCGCTGGCAGATCCTTGAGCACCTGCGCAAGGGCTTGCCTTGCTGCGCATAGTGCCAGCCTGGCACTGCCAGGAGACATGACAGGCATATGCACCATGCTTGAGCTATTGCAGATGCTTACCGGATACCTGCATGGCACTTGTGCGTGCGCTGTGTTTGCGGCCGCTGGTGGACTTTCCCAAAGTACAATCAGGGGTGAGGCGGCACTTATGGCTTGCCTGAGGGCGCTGCACTGCAAATGAACCCCAAGGCAGCGCATGGTTGGTTTGATAGTTGCCAAGTTGGGCTGAGTTTGGATGATGGCAATGCATGAGCTCGATGCACAAGCTGGTGGACCAAGCGCAGGAGGGCTCTTGTAGGCTGGCATGCACAAGAACTTGTTGTCAAACAAGGGCACTGAAGTGTGTTGGGCTTGGGAGGCGTGCTGTCCTGTGCCCGCCATCAATGCATGAGGTGCTGCCCACCAAGCAGGATGGTTTCTGGCCAGCATTCAGGCACTGAATTTTCCTGGTTGCTCCTTATAGCTGTGTAACACAAGCTTACGGTGAGGCGCTCAGAGCTGCAGGCTGGGCATACCCGATTTGCAAGCGCACCTCATGCTACATTGAGTCATGAACTTTGGAACCCACTTCCTCTTTACGTCAATTGAGATGGCTGTTTGGCGGGCCGGATCTATAATCTTGCCGTGCTGCTCGTGCCGCGTCCTGGGAGACTGCCCTCTTCATGAGGCCATGCTGGCGGTGCGTCTGGTCCTGCGTACCAGGAGTCCAGGTCCTGGACAACATTGTGGGCACGGCAGCAGATACATGCAGGTGCAAGCACTGCTGCAGTCTTGCATGCATCATGCTTGATGCATGTGTTATAGGTTATAAGCACGCCCACACGTCGACGACATGTGGGTTGCAGACGTATGCATCGCCGACGTGACTTTGGCCTGCATGTTTATGCACTACTTGTAAAGGTGGATTACCACAGGGACGCAACTGGTGCTTCACGTGAATTGTGTCTCTGCAATATGATCTGCTGTGTACGCCCCCTGCACGTCCTTCCAGCACACGCTGGACATGGAGTCTGCTGATGTTCTCATACGGTGCAGAGCGCAAGCTACCTTGCGTGTCGTTGCAGAAAGAGCTTGCCACAACATGTGAAGCTTGGCTCTGGATCAGACCCCAGGGGGTCTCTTTGGGCCTGCATACACTTGACAGGAACCTGAGGTGGGGGTGACATCCGCAAGCCTGAGCAGCAAGCAGAGGCACCCGTTGCTTTTGCAGCATTGTTTGCTGAACTCAGGCGTTGAAGGCCGCTGCTTCTGCACGCTTCCCCGTCCTGATACCCGTGAGCCATGACAAGCCTGGCCAGCGTCTGGAAGGTGCAGGGGTTGCAAGACTCGCTGCAGAAGATTGAGCACTTCTTCCCGGCAAACGTGTATGTGCTTTTCCAGGTATGCTTCTGTCTTCACACATGGGCTTTGGAGAGGTTTTCCCCCATCAGGCCGCGCGCATGGGCTGACTCGCCGCCTGTGGCACGCGCAGTACACCGCAGCGCAGATAACGCCAGACAATGAGTGCAACACGCAGCAGGTGCGCTACTCTGCGCGCTCCCCTGGGAAGTATCTAGCTCGTGTGCGGGTGGTGCTTGTGCCGGGTCTCTTGTGCGGCGCTTGGATGTTACTGACCGCTGTCTGCCGGCTTGCGAACGCGCACAGCAACACGGTGTGATCGCGCTCCTGGTGGTGCTGGCGGTGGCGTCGTTCTTCATGGCGATCTGGCAGCGCCACCAGGGCATCACCCAGAAGCAGCACTGGCCGTGGCCGTCGACGGCGGTGTACGGGGAGAGAGCCATCGACATCCAGAACCACTTGCTCAGCTTGCTCCGAGGCACGTGCAGCGCCGGCGCGTTTGTCGCGCTCGCGCTGCTGACGCCCCCGGGGCCGACCTGCCTCTTCCCAGACCGGGAGCTGGGGCCCAAGCACACGCGTGTGCCGTCCTCTCTGCCGTCCTACGTCCTGGGCCTGATCGTCGTGGCGCTGTCCTGGCTGTCGGCCAAGGTGCCGGGCCTCGTGACTGACGCCTTCCAGCCGGAGTATGCCGCGCTGCATGCGCAGCAGGCAGAGACCGCAGCCAAGGGCGCGGCGGAGGCAGCCGACGAGGCGCGCGCGGCGAGTGAGAGGGCAAAGTCCGCGGCGCAAGTTGTCGTGGCGCGGCAAGCGCGCCGCCAGGCGGCCGACCATGCGGCGGCGGCCACCAAGGCAGCGGAGGAGGCGGATGCCGCAGAGAATGGCGTGAGGGAGCCGCTGCTCTCAGGCACGGAAGCCACCCATGCATCTGACGCAGCCGCTCAGCAGAGCCAGCAGCGGTAGTCAGTAACAGTGGAGGTCTTGCGTGCCATGCGTGTGGGCGCGCCGACACTTCCGCGGTGATTGACCAGATGGGGCAAGGCCTCGCGTGATACTAAGTGTAATACAGCGTGGCTCTTCAGCGCTGCAGCACGGCGTTGACCCTGTATGTAGCGAGGACACTGCATGTTTTTGCCTCTTCATTGCACCACACTTGCACACATTTTGTAGGCAGGATGCGTGGTGACGCGAACAAGTCGAGGTGCATCAAGATACATTGCATATTGCACGGGGCAGATATAGAGCGCACTAGCGCTGGCAGAAACCCCGCTTGAGATTACATCGATTCTTTGTTGCCTTGGGGCCTGCAAACATGCATGAAATTACGCTCGTCTGCTTTTTCTTACAGACAGCTGCATGTAGAGAAGACTTGTCAAACAAGCACATCAAGGGGCAGTGTGATGACCATCCTTCTCGAAATGCCCCCTTGGTGTTGCTGGCATGCATCGCAGCGCATTGCAATGGGCTAGTGTGAGCTAGTGTGGTGTGAATATGTGCGCATTGCAAACTATCTTGCGGCCCTTGGCTGGCACTTCCATGACGATGTGCGCAATTACAGGATACACCTAGTCCTCTAGGGTCAGGCAAGTCTTTGAACACAAAATGCCTGGACACGATGTTTGCGTCACGGAGCTGGCACCTCTCGCAGCCGATAAACACTCGTTAACACTTCTGCGCACCCACTTGCTGATGTGTGACACTGGAGCAGCCCATAGAAAGGTCTGGAAGTGACTGAAGCAGGCGTTGGGCTGCTGCAAACCACGTATGCCTGCGCAGTGTGGCTGCTGAGCGGATGAGGGCGCCCGGGAGGAGGGAGGCGCCCAGGAGATGCAGAGGTGATGGCGCGAACACACCACAGCACTTGCCTGGCAAGCGTATATGCAGGTCGCTGCACTTATACCGTCCAGCTGTGCGGGACGTCACAACACGAGCATTTGGCGTGCCGCTCACAACCACGGCCGGCATGTGTCGCTGTTGGGCATCTCGACCGTCATTCGCGTCCAAGCTTCATCAGCACCTGAGGTGCAGCACTGCTGCCTGCAGGTGACTGCACGGCCGGCAGTCGGGCATGGCCCCGCGCGGACCAGCGCTGACGCCTGCTCATTGGCGGCGCCTTTTGCTGCTTGCCGCGCTGCTCGCGCTCCGGCTGCGCCGGGGCGCCGCCACAGGTGCGTCTCCCCATACTCTAGCTGCCTACTCCGGCACCGCACTGTCTTCCCTAGCACCCGTGCCGTTGCAATGTGGCACAGAGAACCGCTGCTCAGCGCACGCTGAGACTGTGCTTGCTTGCGCTGCCCAAGCGTCACTGTCGTCGTCCGGTGGGCGTGGTCACGCAGCAGCACGTTAATGCGGCACCCCAGGCGTGGTGCCTTGCTGGCAGAGCCCACATATGGTAGTGCAGCGAAAAAAGATTTGGCATGAGGGCTTTGGAGCTTGTATGTGCGGACACTGCATGCAAAACAGCACAGCTGGAGCGCCCCGAGCTTTGCATCCTCTTATGCCGCGCCCTTGGACAAAACAAAGCCTCTGCACAAGGGTCTGATCTCGCCTCTGCCTAAACTCTGCACAAACTTCAAGTTGCAAGCAAGTGGCAGAAACAGGTCGACTGCGACTGGCGCAGTTGCGCCGCGATGGGCGCAGTGCGGCGGCCTGGGCTCCGCGCCGACTCCCCCGGAGGCCGCAGACGCGCCCTGGCCGTCGGCGACGTGCGCGGGCGGCTGCACGTGCAAGCGCGTGAATGCCTACTACTACCAGTGCACGCCCGCGCACCCGCCGCAGCCTCCGTCCGGTGCAGGCGCGTGCTGCGGGCGCTGTTCTGGGTTGTGTGTAGTTTATCTAATAGTCTATCAAACGGTTAATGATTGTTGGCTGCACCTTGGTCGCACTGTCTCTACCGAGCCTTGCCTGTTGTGACGCTGGCTGAGCAGATTGTCAGGGCATGGAGTCTAAGATGCAGGCCAGCGCTGTCGCTAGTCTTGACTTTTCTTGTTACCTGCGCAGGCGCGCCTATGTCAGGTGGCCCTGCAGCCGCGCCGACTGCGGCAGCAGACCCCGCAGGGCAGCCACATGCAATGGAGGCGGGCGCGGGCGCGGGCGTGGGCCGCGCCGGCGACTTCGCGGTATCGGCGCAGTGCGGCGGGCTGGCGGACGCGCCGGCCAGCGCCGCCGCGGACGCGCCATGGCCGGGCCGCTGCGCGGGCGGCGGCGCGTGCGAGCGGCAAACCGGCGCGTTCTGGCAGTGCGGGCCGGGCGGCTGGGCCGCCGGCGGCCGCCCGTGGCAACCGGCACAGGGCGGCCCGGACCATGATAGCCAGCCGCCTGGTGCGCCCTGCTCGCGGCGGTCTGCTCTGCATGTCGGCCAGAGCGTCAGTGCTATACTTGGCATAATGACATTGTTAAGCACTGGAATTAGCGCACCTCGCCGTGAGTCTGCTTCGCAAGCACCCTGCACCCTGCGTTGTGTTGAGAATGTGCCGCACAGCTATCCCCTGCAGCTTAAGCTGTCCTGTTGGCTCTCAGCTGCGGCGCCTGCGCGGCCGCCAGGGCCGCTGGCGCTGTTCGACCAGTGCGGCGGGCGCAGCAATGCGCCGTCGCTGGCGCGAGATGGCACCTGGGAGGGCGTCCGCTGCCCGCCGGGCGCCGCATGCAGCCGGCACTCCGAGTGGTTCTGGCAGTGCCTGCCGTCCGCCTCGCCGCCGCCGCCGCTGCTAGGTGCGAATACCCTGTGTCGGCACTTACCCAGACCCAACTCGGCAGCTACATGCCAGCACGTTTGCTCTAGCCAGAGACAGAAAGGTGCAAGTTTGTGGTGGCGCGACAGCACGTTAGCGACGCAGCAATGACAATGACGATCGGCCGCTTGATGGCAGTCTGACTGCCGCATGCAGCCGGCATGCCCGATGAGGCCATGGCATGCTGAACGCATGCAGATCGCATGCAAAGCAGCAGCAATGCAGGGTGCGCGCCTCTCACGTGGAGGCCGGGGACTGCACAGGCGCCCCGGAGGCGTATGAGGCGTACGACCAGTGCGGCGGCACGAGCGGCGCGCCCGTGCCAGCGAGCGCCGCGGACGCTGCTTGGGCGGCGGGAACCTGCGCGGCGGGCACGCTCTGCAGCCGCCAGTCGAGCTACTACTGGCAGTGCCTGCCTGGGCCGCCTTCGTCGCCGCCGCCGCCGCCGCCTGCAGGCGCAGGTGTCGCTGGGTGCTTGTGCAGATACATGTGAGGACAACACGGGCTGCGCCCAGCCGCTGTGGGTCTGGTGGTGGCTTGCCCTGGCTGCAACACTCGCATGTGCCTCCAGCTCATCAGCCTATGCTGCAAGCCTGGCCGGGCAAGCCCGTTAAATCAGCCGGGTCAAGCCCCCCAGTCTGCAGAGACGGGCGCGCGTCGCCCGCAGTGGCTGTGCCTTCTTTAAGCGCCAGCTCCGCCTCTTGGCCAAGCTGCCCTGACATGCTGACGTGCGGCGGGGGGGCTGCCACTGTTGCCGTCAAAGCACCTCACGGCACCCGCCGATACATAAATGGGGGGGCGCGCCTCTTGTGCAGCGGCCAGTCAATGCGGCGGCACGGTGGGCGCGCCGAGCGCGGCGGCCGCGCTGGACGCGCCCTGGCCGGCGCACGCGTGCGCAGCCGGCCTGGCCTGCATGCGGCGCTCGGCGGCCTCCTGGCTCTGCCAGGCGCGCGCCGGGGCGGCGGCCAGCGCAACCGCGCCGCCGCCGCCGCCGCCGCCGCCCCCGGCGCTCGTGGGCCAGGCAGCGTGCCCGCCGCTGGGCGCCGGCCTCGTGCCCGTGAGCGGCGGCGACCGCGCCGTGACCGTCGGTGCGCGGCTGGCCATGCTTGTCAGCACACGCCGCGACCGCTGCATCCTGGTGCGGTGAACGACTGCAACAGCCACGCAAACACCACTGTCCACGTAGAAATATACCGAGCGCGTTCCAACTGGCGCCTTCCTAAGCAGCCTGAAAGAGCCCCGAGCACGCCTCAGGGCACCCTAGCCTGGCCCTGAGCCGCCGCAGCAACCAGCGCATGCGTGCTCACGTCAGGCGCATGCTGCCATGTTGCCGCGGGCACGGTGTGCAAGCCGGCCGGGGGCCGCTGCCGCAACGCCGCCGCCTGCGACGGCGTCAGCCCCGACTGTCTGGTCAGGCGCGCCGCGCAACCCTGCCCGCATTATCAGCTGTTCCCCACAAGCCATGGTGGCTGTGCGCTGCCTGGCGCTGCGGGCGCGTGAAACGCGCCAGTGCTTGCACCGGCATGCATGGCTCCAACAGCGCCAGAGTGCACCTTGTGGCACAACTCAAGACTCACTCATCAGCACTTCAGCACTAGCCCTTCAGCGCTCGGAGCGTGCATTGGCCTCCCCCGGTCGACCGCACGGCCGCGTGACAAGGCACAGACCGCCTGCCCAGGCCGGATAGGGTTAGGGCCCTACTCTAAGCCTGACCCCTCGCAAGGGCGGCCCGCGACCGCAGGACATGGAAGGCGTACGGGGAGGCGTGCGAGGCGCTGGACGGCGCGTGCGTGGCCGGCGCGGAGACATGCACCGGCCTGAGCCCCTACTGCCCGCGCGTGGCCGTCGTCAGCGCGCACGGCCAGGCCCGCCCGGCCCCGACAGCGCTGGGCGCCTCGCTCGGTCCTGATACGGCCGTGGCCATCATCAGCGCATGCAGCCAAGCCTGTCTGACGCTCACATGACTGGGGTGTGTCGCAAAGCTATAACTGTTGCACGCAGAACCTTGACGTGACAGAAGCATGTCAAGGCCTGCCTTCTTGTTGCGAGATCACGCGCAGCTGCCCAGCCAAAACATATAGGCATAGAAGCCCATTGTCGTCCAAAAGGTGTGACGTTGTGGTAAAACGCATCATATCCGGATTGGCTGTGTGCATGATGGCTTTGGCGGGTCAGGGCCAAACTGGGTACATGATGCCACCAGTCACACCTGCCTCAAAGATAGCCATATCTGCGCGTTGCTGAGCAGGTGTGCCAAGCCGCCGGCGCGCCCTGCCAGCTGCCAGCGTCCTGCGACGGCACCAACCGCGACTGCCCCGACGCCGCAGTCGCGCCCGAAGGCGCCGACTGCGGGCCTGGGTGCCTGTGCGACGGCGTCAGCGAGGGTATGGCGCTGGCCACACCTGGACAAGCGCAAGTGCATTGACGCTGTTCATAAATCTTGCAAGATGTTCGAGCGCAGATGCAAAGCGGACAGGCAGGATGAGGCGCATGCAAGTCCCGTATCCGCAAGCGTGCCATGCGCATGTGCAGACTATGGGACCAGGCAAGTGACTGCACGCATCCCTCTATCGCCCATTGGCGCACAGAATGCCGCCTCTGACACAGGCATGCGCGCCGCCAGGCTGCCCCGCCGGCTTCTACGTCGCGCCCGGCGACGCCACAGCCTGCGCTGCCTGCCCGACCGGCTGCGCGGCGTGCACGGCGCCGCTGGGGCTCTGCTCGCAGTGCGCGCCGGGTTACCAGCTGCTGGCGACGACGGCCACGTGCCAGCAGCGTGCGCGCTGTCTGCTCCACCTGTCTGGGCGGCGCCCAGTTCGACAGCGCAGCCATGACCGCGCATGTGAGCCAGGCAGTGCAGCACACTTTGCGCTGCTGCATGCCCATGGTGCGGAGTGGCCAGAATCTGTATTGCAAGGAGCGTGTCTTCTTACCTCTGTCGTGTCTGGCTTTCTGCATGCATGGCACAGGCGGCTGCCATACCCTGGGTTTGCCTCCACTAGCCATGCGCCATCTGCTCAAAGCTGGCTCATGCTGAGTCTCAGTGCAAGCGACTTGGAGTCTCTGGTTGCCACTGCCAAAGTCACAAGGGATGCATGCACTGTGCAGTGCATAAGATTTGCTTAGTTGGTAATGCTGGCCCAACCTGGTATGCAAACCGTTAGAAAACCATTACTCGCACCAGACCTCTGACACATGGAGGTTGCGACCTGCAGACAGCGGGAGCCCAGCAGCCACAGCCGCGCCGCGCACGCCGGCACTGCCGCAGCTCAGCGGCGGTCAAGCGGCCCCCGCCGCGCATGATCGCACCCGCGGCGGCGGCGGCGTCGGCGGCGGCGGTGTGGGCGGCGCGGCTGGCAATGCGGCCTCCGGCGCCTCTGCCACCGCCAGCACAGCAAGCACCGCGGGCGGCGCTGCGGGCGGCGGCGGCGGCGGCGGCGGAGGGCGAGGCGGCAGGGCCGGCGGCAGCGGCGGCGGCGGGGGCAATGCCGCGGCGGCAGCGGCCGCTGCCGCTACAGCCGCGCAGGATGCGGCCAGCGCGGCGTCAACGGCCGCGACCGCAATCGGTCCGTCCTGCCCGGCAGACACGCGCGTGTGCACACAGCGCCAGTGCACACAGCGCCACATGCACATGCCTTTTCGTACGCTATGAGCGGAAACAGTGCCAAGCACATGTGGCGTGGCCGCTGCGTGACCCGCATGATTGCTTCATACATTATGCGTGTGCCGAGGGGTACCGGTTGTGCCGGTCGTTGAACGCAGCAGTACCATCATGTTGTTCAGCACTTACACACAACTCCCAGCTGCACATCATCAGGGTCTTACGACCTCCTCATGCAGGCACGGCCGGCTCCGCATCGGCGGCGGCGTCCGCAGCTGCGTCCGCGCGTACGGCGGCAGCGGCCGCATCGACGGCCGTCGCGAGCGGCGCGGTCGCGACAGGCACGGCCACGGCAGCGGCGTCTGCGGCCACAGCCTCAGCCGCCGCGGCGGCCGTCAACGGTAACAGCACGGCGGCCTCGGCCGCGGCCGCGTCTGCCTCCAGCCACGCCGCCGTGCGCGACGGCTGCCAGATCTTTGTTCATGCCTGCTTGGACCTCCAGAGTCAGCATGTTCTGTTACAATAGTCAATCCGATGGTGCAGGACCGTTGCAGCGCATGTGCAGGCGTGGCCTTGTTTGTTCTGCAAGATAACACGATGAGTGTGCCTGCCAAGTTGGAAAATGGGCGCTTAAAAAACCCTATGTTGTCGCACACATGCCCACAGCTTATAACTTGCAGAACCTACCCTACCCTATACGCGCAGGCGGCCGCCAGCTACTCCGCCAGCGTCACAAGCACGACCACCATCACGACAACCAGCTCGGTCGCGTCGACCGCCACCACCGTGGCCTCAGCCGCCAACGCCACCGCGCTGGCCGCCGCCGCGGCCGCGGCCGCAGGCGCGCGCCCCGGGGCCCCGCCGCTGCGCCACGCGCGTTCCCGGCCGCGGCGCTGCTCGCGCTGCTGTGTGCGTGCCGCCGCTTGGAGTTTGGAGATCCGACTGCGCGCTTCGCCGCACAAGCTGCCGGGCGGGCTGCTCGCCCTGGTTGCGGGCGCGGGCGGCGCTCGGCGCTGAGCCGCGCCGCGGCCGCGCGCGCAGGCTCGGCCAGCGGCGCGGGCATCGCCGCGGCGGCCATGGCGGCCGCGGAGCAGGCGGCTGCCGCCGCGCGCGCGGCCCTGGCTGTCGGCAACTACGCCGCGGCCAGGCGCGCGCTGCCTGCATGCATGTGCAATGCACGTATTTTCCATCAGACTTCATCAAATACGAAGCAGACCTGATGAACTTGAACTTGAGCTGTATGCATAGATGTGTTTGCTTGTGGTTGTAGCTTGGGCATGCGCGTTGGCGCCCAGCGCAGCCTGCAGCCACGCCGAGCGCCGGCCCGGCAACCGAGGCGGCGCGCCTGCCGGCGCGCAGCTATGCGGCCGCCGCCGCGCAGGCGGCCTCGCAGGCCGCGTCGCTGGCGCAGGCCGGCAATTTTTTCGGGGCGGCGACGGCGGCTGGCCAGGCGGGTGACCACACGCTGCTGGCGGCCAGCAATTTCTTCACCATGCCCGGCTCTGGCGGGGCCGGGGCGGCCGGCGGCTCGAACCCTAACCCTAACCCTAATCCTGCTCCCGCCTCGCTGTACCCCACCAACCCCGCCGGCCTGTTTCCGGGCGCGGCGGGCTTCGGCGGCGCGATGGGCCTGCCAGGCTCCAACGGCGCCGGCCCCGGCTTCCCGGGCTTCAACCCGTGGGGCGGCTTCGGCGGCGCGGGCGGCGCGTCGAGCTCGTCCGCGTCCGCGACAGCCACGTCGTCGTCGAGCACCACGGCGGCCGGCGGCGGCGGCGGCAACGGCGGCGACGGGGCCGCCGGCGCAGGCGGCGCCGGGGGAGCAGCCTCGTCCGGCACGGCCTCCGCCACGACGAGCAGCACTGCGGCGGGTGCGGGCGGCGGCGGCGGCGGCGGTGGGGACACGGACGGCGGTGGCGGCGCCGGGGCCGGCGGCGGCGCGGCCTCGACCGGCACCGCGTCTGCCACGACGTCGACAACGGCGTCCGGCGCCGGTGCGGGCGGCGGCGGCGGCAGCGGCGGCGGCGGTCCTGACGGCGCCGGCGCAGGAGCCGCGGGCGGCGGTTCGAGCGGCACTGCCTCCGCGTCAACCAATACTGCGGCTGGCGGCGGCGCAGCCGGCGCCGGCGCCGGCGGCGGCGGCGGCGGCGGCGAGCCGGGCGGCGGGTTTGGCGCGGGCGGCGGAGCGGGCGGGGCCGCCGCCGGCCAGGCCTCAGCAAGCACCACGACGAGCGCGGCGGGCGGCGGCGGCGGCAGCGGCGGCGGCGGCGCCGGGGCAGGCGGCGGGGCAGGCTCGACGGGCACAGCCTCCGCGCAGACCAGCACAACCTCCTCCGGCTCCGGCGCGCCCTTGGCCCTATGTACCGATATGGCCCTCGGCAAACGACCTCGCCAGAGTGCAAGGGACAGATTGTCTGCACGAGTACCCAAACGTCACAATGCTACACCGGAGCTCTGCTGTTTGCAGCTGCGCGCGCACGCTGTAGGGCTGCACTCCTTCTTCAGCTAAAGTGATCACCCGCAAGCAAGGCATTGCCACCCTGCTCCAAGCAGAGCACCTCCCAGCGCCGACAAGCCGGTGCGACACGGCGGGCAGGTGCTGGAGGCAGCGGCGGCGGCGGCAGCGGCGGGGCAGGCACTTTGCCAGCGCTCGCCCCGCAGCCGGTGGACGGACCGGCGCCTGCCCCTGGGACCCCGCCAGCCGCTGCACCCTCCGGCGCAGCCCTGCTCGCGCCGGCAGCCCCGCCGAGCCTATCGTTTGCGCTTGCGGCCGGCCAAGCGCCGGCGCTGCAGCCGGGGCCGGGGCCTGGCGCGGCATGGCAGCCGCACTGGGCGCCCGCGCCGGGCCCGGGGTCGTGGCCAGGGTTTGACATAGGGTACGGCCCCGCGCCGGCCGTGCGGGGTCCTGGGCCTGGCGCGGGGTGGGCGCCGCCCGCGCAAGCGCCGGCTGCGGCAGCGCCCGTGGCTGCGGCTGGGCGGTGAGCGAGGGGCGCATGTTGTGTGGGCGTCGTGCAGAGGCGCCTGTGCCGGATACCTGGCTGCCTGTTTGCTCATGCACGGCACCTGCGCTGGTATGTGGGCAGCGCACATTGCAGTGCAGACAGCTGATGCAGCAAGGGCAAGGTCTGACTGCCGTGAGCATTGCATACTGCAAACAATGAGGTAATGAATGAACCTTCCATGACATGCACTCCCGATTCTTGTGCTGACAGCTGCTGCAACAGTGCACATGAACGCTGGTGCGTGCGACTCTCAATCTCACTTGCCTGACCGCTGAGAGCTCGGGCATGCTGGACATCAGCGAGCAGCCTCCATGGCACTAGGCTGAGTTTGCTACGTCAGCATGTGCTGAATCCCAGGTATATAGCAGCATGCGTGCCTGATCCTAAGTCTACAGCTTGTCAGCATCCAACCTCCTAAGAACTCCCGGCACCGGGCATGAGGAGACACCCGGGCATGACGCACCGCCTGCTTGCCTGCTGCCACCCGCCCCATGCAACATGCCAGACCGGGGGCGCCCGCGGCACAGCGGCCGGCGCGCCGCTCAGCCCTAGCACGCGCTCAGCCGGGCGCGGCTCCGGGGAACAGGTCGCGGTGCAGCAGCTGGTGGAAGCGGTGCATGGGCGTCTCCACGCGCGGCGCATACCTGCGTGGCGCACAGCCTCTCTGCAGCAGGGTAGGGTGGGCCCTACGGCAATCAACGCCCTGATGCGGGTGCATGGGCGCCGCCAGCCTTCTGACACCGGTGCTGCTGGAGCGACATTTGTTGGGTTCCTGGGTAGGGTCAGGGTCTTGAAGCGGCCGCACCGGCCAGAGCCGTACGCCGGCGAGCCTAAGCCGCGCTGAACTGACTCGCAGATCTGGATGTCCTCCTGCTGCACCTGCGCGCCCGCAGGGCACACGCGCGGTGGCCCCCGCAGTCAGGCATGCTGGGGGGCGCTGGCAGACCTGCAGGCGGTCCCCTTCTCGCTAGCCTGCCCATCATGAAGCGATCATGCCATTTTCGCCCGCTGCGGGGGTAGCAGCGGCTGCCGCTGCGGCGCGCCGGCGGGGCTTGCGCCTGGTTGCTTTAACCAGGCTAAGCTTAGGGTGAGATTAGAGCTTAGGACAGTGTCCGCAGTGCCGCCCCCTGCGGCCCGCCGGCGGTGTCATGCCTGGTCGCTGGCCGCCAGGAACAGCATAGGGATATGTTAAGTGTTTAGTGTGCGCAGGTCGCCCGCTGCGGCTCGCCGGCGGGACCGCGCCTGGTCGCTGGCGGCCAGGCTCGCGGCCACGCCGTCCGCCCCGCCCGCGCGGCGCGCGTCCAGCCACCACGTGGTCTGCACGGTGCACGCCGGCGCGCCGCGCCGCCCGGGGGCGGGCAGCACCGTGCTCGCGTCCAGCCAGGGGCCGTAGCGGTTCACCATGGCGTTGGGGTAGATGAAGAAGTAGTCGGCGCGCCGCGCGCCTGCGCGCGCCACGCGCGCCCGGCGCTGCGACTTTGGCCCCCAGCCCTGCGGCGCTTGAGCGCGCGGCGCCTACATCTGCTCGCCGCCAAGCCTCACAGCCGCCCATTCCCTGTCAGGCGCACCGCAAGGCTCCAGGGCATGACCTGCAGACCTGCCGCAAGGCCAGCAGCACAGGAGAGCGCCGGCGCGGAGCCGAGCGGCGCCGCTCTGCTGCTGGGGGTGGGCGCGCGCGCGCACCCAGGCGATCGCCCGCGACCCCCGCCGGCTCGCACGTCTGCTGCGACACGCGCTCGTGCAGGACGCTGCGTTCGCGCACCACTCAGCCTCAGAGGCCACCTACCCTATCCCTACCATGATTGTGCGATGAAGTGTGGCTATGGTGATGTGCAGCTACAGTTCTGGCATGGCAACCACCAACGGCGGCGCCCGCCTCCGGCTGGTCTGCACGCATGCGCGCGCAGCCCCGCACGGTGCCGCGGGGCATCATGCGGCCCGCCGCGCGCGCCGGCCGCGCGCGGGCGTGGCGCGCGCCGGCGGCCGCAGCAACCGGGCGCACCTGCGGTAGGAGGGCAGGTGCAGGCTGGCTGCCAGCGCCCGGTGCGCGTGCTCCACATGGTAGCCGCCATCCTGGCGCGGGCCACACGTATAGAGTTAAGGTTCAGGCTTGCAGTATTTCCCGCTCACCGATGGCCTTGGCGGCATGGCGCGAGGGTGCCGGAGGCACCGCGCGACATGCCATGGCGGGGCCCGGCTCTGTCACCCGAGCCAGTAAGAGGCTGCCGCACGCTCTGCTGACTCGCTAAAGCGAGCCGTGACCTGATGGCTGATTGTGCCTGTGGTGCACACTAGAGGGAGTGCACATTGAGCGCGAGCCGGCCTGCCCACGGGCTTGCGGGGGGACCGCGGCACCAGGAAGTTGTCAGCATAGACCTTCCAGTCGCACGCGAGGCGGTACGTGCGCGAGTGCACGCGCGCCAGGCCGCCGTCCGCCACGCCCGCGGCCGCCATCGCGCCCGCGCCGCGGCCGAGCCACGCGGCGAGCTCCGCGTTGCACTCCTCAGGGGGGGCGGTGCCCGCGGGCGTGCCTGCGCCACGCGCGCGGCGCCATGTCCGCGGCGCTCTAGCGATTTCACATCGTACGAGCCGCTTGAAGGAGGCCTCCTGTTACGTAAGTTGTGCGTCAGTCAGATGCATCGTTCACAGTGGGACGCTCCGCATGGACGTGCCAATGGGTCGATGTAGCGTGGCGGGCAGGCCCGCCGGGGCGCGCGCGCCTAGGTGCACGAACGCAAAGGGCCCCCACTCGGCCAGGCGGACCGGGACGAGCCCATTGTCCGCGGCGCGGAAGCCGCGGATGCCGGCCAGGCGCGGCGCCTTCTTGAGCCGGCCGTCCAGCGCGTAGGTCCACCTGCGCGCGGGCGCCCGGCTCGCGTGTGGGGTTAGGGTAGACTAACCCTGACATGCAATCGGGGTGGCTGCGGAGTGTGTGAGATGCGCAGGATGTCGCGGGTGCTGTGCTGCCGGGCTCAGGGGCGGCGCCCCACAGGATGCGGGAATGTGCCAAATGGCCGCCACGCCCGGCTGCAGGCAATGGGGATGGCTGAGCTGCTCTACCCTACCCTATCCCTGGGCCACATTGGCGCGGCGCGGGGCCCCAGGGCGCACCCGTGGTACGGGCACACAAAGTCCTCAGCGTGCCCGGCGCCATGCGCGACCTCGGCGGCATGGTGCCTGCACGCCTGCCCGCACACACGCTGCTGCTGCCCCCTCCCGTAGAGCAGGCATCCGCGACGTAACCCCAAGCAGGCGCGCTCAAACAGCGCGCATCGAGGCTGGGCACAGCAGCCGCCCGCAGCGTCGCGCAGCAAGGCCATGCCTATGACAATTACACAATGGCAGCGGCAGCGTGGCCCAAGCTTCACGGCACGTCCAGCGCATGAGCTGAGGTGCTGGTGCGGGGAGTGGCGTTGCTGTGTTGGCACGAGGAGTGGGGTCGCGCGTTGTGGAAGGCGCGCAGGCGGCCGTCGGCACCGCGCGCGACGAGCAGCGGCATGCCCGCCAGGCTGAGCGTGTAGAAGTTGTTCTGGTGGCCGCCCTGGCGGCGCTCCAGGTCGGCGCTGGAGCCGGCCATCAGCCAGTTGCCGCGGAACACGGCGCGCTGCTCCGCCGGCTCGGCCGCGCCTGTGTACCAGGACGCCGGCGGCGTGCGGGCCTGCGCGCAAAGCAGGTGGAGGTGTCTGTGCCAGCGTCCAGGCGCCAGGGCACGTAACCGTGGCGTCAATGCAGGACACTCTTGCCGTGCCCCGCGCTACTTGCGGCGCAACCGGTGCAGGCACAACCCATGGCAGGCCCGACACACCGTGGACTGAAACTGCGTGCTGCCGGACATTCAGCTGAGCATCTTGCAAAACCAAGGCAAGTTGCCACACGGGTTGTTCTTTGGCAGGATGGGTAGTTACCTCTGGCAATAGCTTTCTTGTGCTTTGTCGTGCCTTGACATGGTGTCATGCTTTGCGTGGATGCAATAAAGCCCAAGCATGCACACCTCCTCGATAGGCTGGTGCGCTCCAGGCCAGTTCTCCAAGCTTGCATCTGAGCAGAAGCGTTCGGCAAGCGCTACGGAGCAGAGAGAAAGAGGGTCAGGCGCTCCGTAAGATGCACATCCTGCTATAATGCTTGGACAGATGACTAGCGACACAGCAATCTTAGGGCTTGTATAGACTTACCTGGCAGTTCCCGTGCAACCCCCAACGTGCTGTGCATACGCCTGGCAGTGGACTTGCAAGTCTGCATGCTACTGATGAACGCCTTGTAAAGCATCACGTTTGGCGTTGGACTCTGCATTGTACAAACAGACAGCGAAGTATATGCCAAGATGTGTCACTGCCTTTCCTAGTGACATTGATGCATAGGGCGCAGGCTTGTCAGGTGGCAGGTGTCAACACCTGCCACCCAGCTGTTCACCAAAAGGCAAGGTGCAAGCTTGTGGCCATAGCAGGTGATGCTCTTCATTCATTCATTCAGAGCAGAGTGTGCTTTGCTAGCACATACCTAGCGGCCAAGCAGTGTCCATACTACACACAGCATGTTTAGTACCAGTGAGGACTGCAAAGTAGCTGATGTGGCAGAGGCAAAGACGGGCACCCCCTTCCCGGGCTCGTTCTGCCACCTGCGGAAGACTGACTGCCCGAAGATCGTGGGCGTCGGCGCACGCGCCAAGCGGCTGCTGGGCGTGAAGAATGTGGATGGTGTGCACCAGTGCCATCTTGCACTGTTGCAGAACAGTTTGCAAATGAGCACCTGCGGCACTCCACCACGCTTGTGACCTCTCGGTGCCGGTCTCTGCACAGCAGTGCTTCACGTGTGCGGTGTGGGGCACCAGTGGTTGGGCATGTGCTGTGTGGTCACGCAGCAGGACGACCTGGAATGTATTTGCGCCAGTGCCAGGCCTGTACACAGAGCACCAACTCGGGTGAATGGGATGGCCTGTAGACATATCAGTCGCTAGACCCGTATGTCTTCCAAAGATGCTGTGCATGCACTGTGATGCAGCCAGCAGTCTGGCTCACCCACAGCGTGCGCGCCGGGCTGCCCCACGAGCCGGCGGCGGTGCGGCAGCACACAAGGGGCCCCTCTAAGCCTGTGCGACCGGCCAAGAGCGCCTGCTGCCGCCCCGCAGTGTACGCGCTGGGCCTGTACGTGGACCCGGCCGCGGTGCAGCAGCGCGTCGCGCCCAAGTTCCAGGGCCAGGCGCCCGACGCGCTGGCGCGCAGCCAGCAGCTGCTGGACGGTGCGCGTCCCTGTCCGGCCGAATACCCTTCTTCAGGGCTGAGAAGGGTGTCTCTAGGGTGGCGCCCCAGTTCCAGGGCCAGGCGCCCGACGCGCTGGCGCGCAGCCAGCAGCTGCTGGACGGTGCGCGCCCCAGCCCGGCCGAATACCCTTCTTCAGGGCTGAGCAGGGTATCTCTAGGGTGGCGCCCCAGTTCCAGGGCCAGGCGCCCGACGCGCTGGCGCGCAGCCAGCAGCTGCTGGACGGTGCGCGCCCCGGCCCGGCCGAATACCCTGCTCTAGGGCCGAGAAGGGTATCTCTAGGGCTGTGCACCAGCTGCTGTTGGACGGTGCGCGCCCCGGCCCGGCGCATACCCTGCTCCAGGGTCCCTGTGGCGGAGCGCGCCACGGAGCGCTGCTGCATGCCTGCTACCAGTCGGTTTAGAAGCCATGGGCAAGGCTGAAGTCATTTTGCATGCACAAAACCTCATAAACCCATCAGCACAGCATGGCGTTGCAAGGCCCATGACAGCGCCCGAGCCGTCGCGTGCTGAATGCCGGCCTTAGCGCTTGGTGCACAAGCGGCCGCTGTATGCCTGGCCGCTGTATGCCTGGCCACCGGACCTGGCGCGCAGAGGTGGCGCGCTGCAATGAGGTCGAGAAGACGCTGCGGATCGTCGTCACCAGCGGCCTGGTGAACCAGGCGCGCTTCACCAAGGGCATCCGCGAGAGCCTGGCGGCGCCGCTCGAGCGGGCGCGCCCTCCCAGAGACCCCGCGCCCCGCCCCGCTTGCCCAGCACCTCGGACCTCCAGCCTCGCGCCGGTGCCTCACTGCGGCAGGTGGGAGTGACGTGTGTTGCAGCTTGCCTTATCTTTTCCTTGACCATTCCAAAACAGCACCACAAAGTAAAAGTCAGCAAGAAATGGCCACCCTGAAGGCGGACATGCAGCGCACCTCCCTGCGCACTGCGCCGCGCTCAACCTGGCAGGGCGACCGGCCAGGCGGGCGCGCTGCGGCCGCTGGACGAGTTTGAGGCGCGCTTTGCGGGCGCGGAGTTCCACAAGGGCCTCGAGGTGTCGTTCACCAACACGCGCGCCGGCGGGCTCGCGCTGCGCATCGGTAGCAAGGACGTGCGGCCCTGGCCAGCGACGCCCTGGGCCGGCCCCGTGCCTGGTGTGGGCAGCGCTTGCTGCTGCACAGGGGCCGCGCGGGTACCCTCGTTTGGCTGCAAGGCCGTGCCCTTGACCGCATTCCACCGCAGCCCACACGGCGAGCCGCTTGCGGTCCTGTCTGCAAAGCATGGATGTGGTTCCCAGTGCATGTTCCTCTCGCACGCTTGGAAGGTCGGCATGCACGGGGCCACTGGCATCCCTTCTCTGAAATCCCTCGTCGCCAGCGCGACGGCCCGCCCCACCCTCCGACCAGAGCGGGGCGCGACCGCGCACGGCGCCCGCCCGCACCCTGCCCGACGCGCTGCCGGCGCGGCGCCGCGCAGGCGGGCAATGGAATTACAGCCGTTCACCGACGCCTTCTTCGGGCTGTATATGGGTGCCAGCCCTACCCTACCTGACCCTATACGCGCCTCGCAGGCGGGCATGGTGGAGTCAGCCGTTCACCGACGCCTTCTTCGGGCTATATATGGGTGCCGACTCTACCCTACCTTAACCCCATAGGCGCCGCGCAGGCGGGCGTGGTGGAGTCGCAGCCGTTCACCGATGCCTTCTTTGGGCTGTACATGGGCGCAGAGCCCGTGTCCAAGGTCGGGCGCGCCAGCATCGCGCGCGGGCTGGCAAACCTGGTGGCGCCGCAGGCCTGAGCAGGCTCGCGCGTTCCCAAGTGTTCGTTTAGCAAGTGACCGGCATCAGACTGTTGAAATTGGTCGCTGTGGTTCTGGGCGTTGCATGATTTCAAACTTCCGGATTGCGCAATTGCGCGGGTGAGAGCGTGAGAGGTGTGAGAGCAGAGGTGCTGAGCATCCTTAGCAACAGCGTGGCTTGTGCAGGAGTGGTATGTCTTCATGGGAGCGTGTGTGTGATGTGCAAGGGCGCGTGCAAGGGTAATGCGAGCATGCACAACTGCTGACTTGCCAAGAGTGAAGCATGGTGACAAGGGCAGACCTTTGCATTACATAATTATAACTGTTGCACAGTGCCCAACATGGGGAAAGACAAAGCCAGTTGTCATGCTTGACATTTTGCATCTTGCTAAATGCAATATCCACGAAAGCCGAAAGGAGTCAAGAGTGTCAGACCATTGGGTTGCGTGCTGCCTTGTGCAGCCTCCCGCTGCGGGAGGCGTGCAGAAGCGCGCAGCTGCCACGCTGCCCTGTATGGATTATCTGATACCAGACACCTCTTCAGCAATGCGATACAAGCCATGGCGCGACCCTGCCATGCAAAGAACGACTGCAGTGATGACCCATGCGGTCCCATCAGCTGTGCACTGCCCTGGAAAGCAGTGCTCAAGCTTTGAGCCTTAGTGTGCGCATCCTGACGCCGCCTACGGCCCGCAGCTCGGCTGAGCCTCCAGCTCTACGCACCTGGGCCATGCAGGGCGCGCCTGCACCCCTGCTGACAAATGCGATTGACCCAAGTACCTCACTGACACCGCCGCACACATGGCACGCATACACGACAAGAACCCCGAGCAGCGCCTGCTCTGGATAGCTCCGCCCTGGGCAGGGCCGGCATACATGCGCCCAGCCAGCGAAAGCAGGACGCAGCCCTGCACTCAAAGCTCAAGGGGCGCGGCAGATGCGCCCGTCCGGCGACAGAAATACGGAAGCAGGCAAGACTGCATGAGGGGCCTGCAGGCAGGCAGATCAGACAATGAAATGCGGCCTGCCCAGCACTGGCGGCCGTTTGCCCCCGCCCGCCTGGCCACGTGTGACTCCAGGGGCAGTCCCGGAGCAGCCTATGTCAGCCTCGCCCGAGCCCAGGGTCAGGCCAGGAACCTCCCGGCGCGTGTGTGCTGCCGCAGCACGCAGGTGTCGGCACCGAGCCCACGCGCGCCGGCGGCACAGCTCCAGGGGCGGGTCATGGCCAAACCTGGGCCCTGTCAGCGGGGCCCTATCAGCGGGGCTGGGGCCCGGCACACCAGCGCGCCCAGACGCACGTCACTAGCCCGCGGCAGGAGGTACGCTCCGGCGCATTCGAGCTACAGACACCGCCAGCCAGGCGCTAGGGTTGGGACCCCTGGTGCGCCCGGAATCCTGAGATCGGCCCGCGGCAGAAGGGGCACGCCGGCGCGGCTAGGCCGCGCGCGCACAGCTGGTACGCACACGAGCGGCACAGCGCGTGCGCGCAGCCGCCAACGGCCACCTGCAGCGGCGCGTCCATGCAGATCGCGCACAGCTCGGCCGAGGCGCGCCGGCGCAGCCCCTCCGCCACGCCCAGCGGCAGCTTGCCCTTGCCGCCCGGGCTGTGCTCCGCGCCGCAGCCAGGGCCGGGCCCGGGCCCCGCGGCCGACGCCCGCGAGGTCGCGCCGCCGCCGTCGCTGTCCTCGCCGTCCGAGGCGTCGCGCGCAGCCGCGCCGCCGCCCGGAAACCCTGCGTCATCATACCCCAGCATGCTGCCCTCGTCCTCCACGTCGCTAGGCACCGCCGAGCTGAGCGCGGACGCGGGCGTGAGCGCGCCGCTGCCGCCGCCGCCCGCCACCGCCGGCGCGTCGCCGGCGAGCGACGCGGGCGCGCTGCCGCGCCCGTCGCGCGGCCGGAACCCCGCCCACGCACCCGCGCCCGGCCCCAGGCGCGCTGCCGAGCAGCTTGCGGCCCAAGCGCCCAGGCTGAGCTCGGCGGCCGACGGCGCGTGCCGCGGCGCGCCCGCGCCCCGCGCCGCGCCGGCCGCGGGCTCGGGGCCGCCCGCGCCGCGCAGCTGCGCGCGGACTGCCATCCCGCTGCTGAAGCTGAGCGAGCGGCGGGCGCCGCAGTCGGCCGCGAGCGAGTCTGGCGCGGAGCCGGCCGAGCACGCGCCGGCCGCGGAGCCCTCGGCGCCCGCCGCGGAGCCCTCGCCCGCGCCGGGCGGCGGCAGTCCCGTGTCGAGCAGCTCCGACACGTCATCCGTGTCCAGAAAGCTGCCGGTCGCCAGCAGCTCGCGCGGCGTCCAGCGCGCCGCGCCGGCGGCCGCCGCGGGGTCGCGGCGTGCGCCAGACGCTGCCTCGGTTCCCGCATCCGAGTCCGCGCCGTCCTCGGCTTCGGACAGAACGTAGTCAAGGCTGCCGCCGTCGATGCGCGCGCTGGCGCCGGCGCTGGCGCCGTCGGACGCCGAGTCCAGCAGCGCGCCCCGCTGCGCACCAGGCGGGGTGCCCGACAGGCCCGCGCTGGGCTCGGCCGCCCCGCCCGCCCGCCACTCGCCGAGCGGCAGGCTCCGCGCACTGGTCAGGCCGCCCCCAAGCGCGCCGCGCGCGCCCGGGCCCCGCGCGGCCGCAGCTGTGTCGGGCGCAGGCCAGCCGGCTGCGGGCACCTCGGCGGGCGCTCCAAACAAACCTTGGCGGCCTCCCGGCGGGCCGGCCCCGCAGTCTGCATATGCGGCCGCTGCCGGGGCTACACCGGCAGGCGGACCTGCCTGGCCACTGCCCGCTGCCACACGGCCCTCGTGGGAGGCCGCCCCAGCAACGCCGGCCGCCGCGCTGCCGCCCATTCCCGCCGCGCAGGCGCCGCGCCTGGCGCCCTCGGCGGCCGCGCCGCTGCTGGGCGCGCGCGCCGCAGCACTTGCGGCGTCGCACGGCTCGCTCGGGCAGGGCGCCGCGCGGCCGGGCTGCGGTGCCGGCGACAGCGACGCGGACAGCGCCGGCGGCGCGAGCGCCCGGCGCGGCGGCCGGCCGCGGCGCTCGCGCAGGAGCCGCTCCGCCTGAGCGAGCAGCGCGTCGGTCTCGGCGGGCGCGAGCGCATGGTAGGCCGCGCTGCCGGGCCTGGGGTTGGGGTCTGGCAGCGGCGGGCAGGCGCGGCCGCGCCCGGCGCCGCCGCCGGCCTCCGCGCTCGGGGCGCCCTGCGGCGCAGGCGGGGCGGGCGCCGCGAGGCTCCCGCTTTCGGCGGCGGCGCGGGCCGCCCCGCGCGCGGGCGGCGCCCCGCCGGGCTGTGTTGGGCTGGCGGCAGCGTGTGCGCCGGTGCTATTGGCTGGCTCAGCTGAGCCCGCCGCGACCGGCGCGGTGGCGGCGGCGCTGCGCGGCCGCGGGCTTGGGCTGGGGCTGGCGTCTGCGCGGCTGGCAGCGGCGGCAGGGTTTGTGGCAGGGTTGGAGTCCGCGCCCTGCGGCGTCGGCGCGGGCGCCGGCGGCGGGAACGCCGACGCGACCAGCCGCGCGCCATGGCGGGAGCCCGCCAGAGAGCGCAGCGTCGCCTGCACACGCGGCTCAGCTGGTCATCCCTTGGCGGTGGCAAACGCCGGTCGCGCGGCACCCCTCAAACATCCTTTGTGTCCTCTCGCAGCCGCCCTCCATACAGCGCAGAGCAATGTCTGAACGTGCGGTTCCCTGCATACAGCGCCGTGCGATGTTCACCGTGCGCAGCGCGCAGGCTCGGTGCATCACGCGAGCCGGGCGGCGCGGCAGAGAGCTGGGCACAGGATAACCCTAATCCTACCCTACCCAGACGCGCCAGCCCCCGCACGCCTGGCGGCGCGGTCGGGCGCGCGCCTGCACCACCAGCGCGGCGGAGCTCGGCACAGGATAACCCTAACCCTACCCTATCCAGGCACGCCAGCCCTTGCAAACACAGCTGGACGCGCGCCTGCACCACCAGCGCGGCATTGGCGGACGACGTCGGCGTCAGCAGCTCCGGCGTGGCGGGCAGCGGTGCGGCGTCCGGCGTCGCCGCGGCCATCGCGTTGAGCGCGGCCTGCACCACCACCGCGGCCGCCATGGTCTTGCCGCCGCCGGGGCGCGCCGCGTCGCCGCCTGCCGGCGCGCCCCTGCTCCCGCCGCCGCCGCCGCCGCCGCCGCCGCCGCCGCCGCCGCCGCCGAGCGCGCAGTCGGCCGTGCCCTGCGCGGCCGCCGCCGCGCGCAGCGCACCGCCGGGCGCCCCCGCGCTGCCGCCGCCGCCGCCAGGGCAGGCTTCGGGGCAGGGCAGCGGCGCAGGCGCCTCCGCGGACTCCGAGGCGCTGCGCCGGACGCTGAGCGCGCCCGCGGGCGCGCCGCCCAGCAGCCTGGCCCTCTCCGCCAGGCTCAGCTCGGCTCGGGCCGCCGCGCGCGGCGGCGCCCTTGGCGCCGGGTCCAGCGTCAGCGACGCCGCCCGCCGCACGAGCGGAGGCGCGCCGGACGGCGCGGGCCGGCCGCCTGCCCCAGCCTCCTGGCCCTGGCCGCGCTGCGCGTCGGCGCGCGCCAGCGCCGCGCCCGCCTGCCGCGCGCGCTCCGGCCGCGCGGCGCCGCCTGCTTCGGCCGCTGCGGCCGGCGCCGCCGCGGGGTCTGCGTCGACAGCCGCCGGCTCAAGCGCGGGGCTCAGCTCGGCCAGCAGACCGGCCAGCGCGTCAGCATGCTCGGCGGGCCGCGCGGCGGCGGCGGCGGCGCCCTTGCGCAGCAGGCCCACCACCTCGCCCACCACCGTGTTGAACTCGGCCTCCCCCTGCCGCGCCGCGGTCGCTCAGCGCGCGTCCGCGGCGACCGGCAACCCCTGGCTGCTGCTGGGCGCCTGGCGGGCGTGTCCGGCCGGCTCGGGGGCAGTGCACCGTGGGCATGGCCGGGAGCAGGCCGGTGGCTGCAGACACGCGGCGGCGGCGCAGCAGCTCGTGGGCGTGGGGCGGCCATGCACCCTACCAGCATTACTCGAACTTCTCTGCAGGCAGAAGACTTCACACGCCTCCCTATGAGGAACCCTGGAGCGGTGCTCACCTCCTCACTCTCCTTGCTGCTGACGCCGATGGCGCGCAGCGACAGCAGCAGCTTCGCCCTCTGCGCCGCGCACGCCCATCCCGCTTGATAATGCCTCTCAGCCACGGCCGCCACGCGCCGTACGGAACGAGATTTGCACAGCACGCCTTGACGGGATACGCAGAGGCGCGCAGACATATCACGACACCTGACAGCATATCTGTACATCAGCATCTGCCGAGCGCACGCATCCTTCTAAAACTCTTAATTTCCAGCACAGCCCAGCATCAGCACGCACTCTCCCTGCATGGCCGCCAGCGCACAAGCTCTGCGCGGGCAGCGGAGCCACAGCGCCGAGGGGTGAGCAGTGGCCTGCGCAGCATAGAGTAGGGTAGGTTCTGGGCCGCCCGCCGCGCCTGCACGAGTGCGAGCAGCACCGCCTCCTGCGTCACGTACGACCGCCGGCGCTCGCGGCCGCTGCGCCGCTCGCCGTGCGCCGTGGCCCCGCCGCGCTCCTCGCGGCCGTCCGCGCGGGCCGCGCGCTCCGCACGCGAGGCCGCACGCGCCGCGCCGGGCCCCGCACCGCCCTCACCGCCGCCGGCGGCCGCGCGACTGGAGGACAGCAGCAGCGCCAGGCTGTGGTGCCCCGCCAGCCGCGCCAGCTGGCTGGGCTTCAGGCCGCGGCTGTTGCGGATGCGGCGCAGCTCCAGGCCTGCCGCGCGGAGGGCGGGCAGGCTGTCAGCCCCGCGGCGACCTGCCCGGAGGGCAGACTCTGCGCTGGGCTGGGGCCGCGCCAGCTGGCCGGCCACGACTGCTGCGGGCGCGCGCCATGCCCCCAGGCCCGCCGCCCGAGCGGGCGTGCGCTGTCCACAGAGGCCCGCAGCCGCGCATGCGCGGCGGCTGCGGGCGCCATGCGCGGTGGCGCCAGTGTGCCCCCCACGCCTCCAACGGGTGCCCACTCGCGCGGCCGGCTCGGCGGGCGCGTATGCTGCCTAGACCATGCCGCGTCACCAAACAACAGACACTTAAAAAGGAGTAAATGCCAGGCCCGCCCGCACTGCCAGACCGCCGCGGGGGGGCGCGCCAGGCAGCGCCGCCTGGAAATCCAGAAGCACGCTCGCGCACGGCGCATGCCCGCGCGCGGCCGCGATGTGCAGCGCGGTGCTGCCCGCGCTCAGGTGCTGCCCGAGCGGCGCGCCGGCGGTGCCCGCGGCCGGCGCCGCGCCCGCGCGCAGCAGCGCCGCCACCGTCGCCGCGCTGCCCCTGAGCGCCGCCAGGTGCAGCGGCGCCAGGCCCAGGCCTGTGCACGCATCCACGGCGTCGGGCGCCTGCTGCGGAAGTCATCCTTCCACACAACATGCACAGATGGCTCATTACAATGGCGGTGTCTGCACGGGGAGCCGCATGCCCGCCCAGCGCCCACGCCAGCACAAGTGACCCGGTCGCGGCTAGATCAGCCACCCGCGATCAGGGGCGGGCCGCTGCGCAGGGCCGCAGGGTGCACGGGCGCGCCTCGCGCCCGACACAAAGGGGCCTGCAGCGGGGCGCGACGGCCAGCTGCCCGGCGGGCGAGTTCGCAGCGCACAAGCGCGGTAGCGGGGCGCGCCATTGGGCAGGTCCACGAGCCGCACGGGCCCGGCCTCGCCCGGCAGCACCGCGTCGGCCAGCCGCGCGTCGCCCGGCAGGCGCGCAGCCAGCAGGCCCGCAATCGCGGCCGCCGCGCCGGCCTTGGCGGCCAGGTGCAGCGCGGTGTCGCCGCGCTGCCCGGTCGCCGCGAACGGGCTGGCGCCGTGCGCGAGCAGGTAGTGCGCGACCTCCATGTGCGCGGGCGTCCTGTGCGGCGCGCGCGCGACGCTGGCCACCAGAAGCTGTTGAGCGAGAGGGCCTGTAGTGTCTGCAGGTCGCGGTGCAGGCCTGAGAGTTGTGCGCGCGCTCGCGCAAACCCTCGGCCAGCGGACCTTGAGACCGAACGCAGTCTATTTGTGGGCCCACCCGCGTGGCATAGTCCTGGGACCTTGCTTCAGGGCTCGCGGCCACGCCGCACAATGCAGAGGCGCGCCGCTGCGCGGGCCCCTCAGCGACACGGGCAGCGCCCCGGCCCACGGCACAGGGACCGCGCGCGCACCCAGCCGCGCAGGCGCGCATCAGCGGCGTCTGCCCCTTGGACGCGCCGTGGTTGAGCAGCCGCAGCGCCTGGCCGGCGCCGCGCGCGCACGCGACCGCCTCGTGCACCAGCCGCACGAGCCGCAGGTCGCCCCGCACTGGCGCAGCGCGGCGGTGGTCAGGCGGCCAGCAGTGACAGAGCAACCAGAGGCTGCACGCGCCTCTGTGTGCTCTCCTGCCGCGCCTCGCCGGATCCGCCGGTGCGCCTGCTGCCACACGGCCGGCTAGGGCTCACGCAGCTGCGCGCCTTTGCTGGAGATACGGGCAGCAGCTCGCGGCGCTAGAGAGCTCCGAGCGGGCCGATAAGAGGTCGCCGCGGCAGGACAAGGGTTTCGCGCGTGCCTCGCTGCACGCCGGCAGGTGCGCGCAGCACGCCGCAGCGCTCACAACAGCGTGTCCGGAAACAGCACTGGCCCCGCGCTGCACAGGCAGCGGTGCCCCGGCGCGCACCCGCCGCGCGCGCGAGCATGGCCTTGGCATCGCGAGTGTTGTACACGACAGCATCCTCCGCTTGCGCCGCGCAGGCCTGCTGGTGGCAGGCGGCTCGCATCAGCGCTCAGCGCCGGCGCGCGGTGCGCCATGCTCGACTCGCGGATTACTCGCGAAGGAGGCCCCGCTTTCGCAGGCCGGCGCAGCCTGAAGACCGGCTTGGCGCGTGTGTGCGCACGCGATGCAGCCTGGCCGCCTAGTGCTTGGAGACATCCCCATGGGCGCGCCGCCGCGCAACGCACGGCCAACACGCGCCACCGGGTTTTCACAGGCTGCTGATGGTCTGCCAGGTTCACACCGGCTGGCCAGGCTCCCAAGTTACCTTCTCTATCAGCTGCTGCTGCAGACTGCGCACCACTGCGTAACATCTGGCAATGGACACCCGTGCAGGCAACCCCAGGCCGCGCAGACAGTGCACAACCGGATGAACTGACTCTTCCGCGGGCCTGCAGCCACGCCACGCAGCTGTTTTGCTCTCCGCGCTCCCAGGGGCCAAACCCAAGCAGGGACCCAAGGCAGGGACAAGTAAGCAGTGAGCGGGCTGTGCACCTCGTGCACGCCGTTGATGCCGCCTGCGCGAGGCGCCGCCACAAGCGTCTCGCCCGCTCCTTTCGAGCTGCTGGCGCCCATCCACGGGTGCTAGCTGGTGCACGGCCTCTGGCGCAGCATAGTAGCGCTGCTGGGAGGTGGAAACCGATCTCTTGAGCGATCCGGAAGCTTGGCAGCAACAAAAGAATTCCGGCCTCAAACCCAGGCAGGGAGGGTTTCTATGCCATCAGAAAAACGCCAAAGCCGGAGTGCTGCAAGCATACGGCTGTGATTCACTGTCAGAAACACCGTCGCCTTGACCAGGTGCTTATACTGCGCTTGCGCGGTATTCTGTGCCTGCACAGGCCAGGGCACTGCCGCACTCTCTGCGAAAAGCAGTCTGGCCACAACCAGAGTCAGGACGGCACAAAGCCCAGGTCGGTCTCATAGTATGACTGGCCCGCCTTCTCTTTGAACTCCAGCCCTGCGGTCGCCTCCTTGAAGCGCGCATACGCGGGCGACTTTTGGTGGACGTCCACCAGCGCCGCCTTGGACGCATACCTGCACCCAGGCAGTGAAAATTGTTTTCCAGTGCTGATACTGTGGACGACAAACGCAAAGAAACACTTGCTGGCACAAGCAGCTCCTCCTCTTGGCAAGGCGCCTGCATCGCAGGTTGCAGTTTCGCAGGTTGCAATGCAATGTTACTGCATAAGTGGTTTGCCCCACACACTAGCCGCACCGCTCGTATATCACGACCTTGTTGGGGTCATTGTCCGCGACAGCCACCTCATAGGCGAGCGTATCGCCCTCTGTTGCCACCTGCTGCGCGAGCTTGGCAAACTCGTCCAGGAAGCGGTCGCGGTCCGCTTGTGTATGGAACTCGCAGCTTATTATCAGCAGGAAGGCCTGCACACGAGCAGAGCGCAGTCGGGGCCAGGACTAAGAGTAGTGCTGGACATCCGCTGGCCAACCACGCCTGTGGCCTGCGAGCGCGCCTTCTTGTGCTTCTTGTCCTTGCCGAGGCGCCTGCGCGCTTCCCAGAGCGTGCCGCACAGCGCGCCCCCGACCGCGAGCACCAGTCCCCCGGCCACTGAGCCGATCACCTGGCCGCGCTCGCTGTGGCTCATGATGCCGGCACAGGTTGCGTGGCCCAGGCGGCTGCTACGCTGCTGCGCGCAGTGTGACGGACTGGGCCAGTGGGACCAGGATTGTTCCCGCGCATATGATGCACCTTGGACTCGAGGGTCATTTGACCTAGCTTGATGCTAGGTGACCGGTCCAAACTGTTGAAGAGCAGGCCGGGGCTGTGGGACTCCTCTCCCTGGCTCACGCGGTGCCTCATGGTGTCCAACTGCAGCGTGAAGGAGCGCTGGTCTGCCCATGGCCCTATGATGAGACTGGATCTGTGACGCCCCCCGCGAGCAGTAGGGCACCAGGCCGCTAGCTTGCCCGGTGGGGCCGCATGGCGGCTCTGCAGGAGCTGCGCTCCGCAGATGTCGTCTCCCAGGAGGAGACCGCCAACGAGCAGGCGCGCTCCTCCATGGGAGCGCCAACCGCTCGCCCAATGGCGGCAGTTGTGCGCGGCTGTGGCCTCCCGTCCTCCTGCGCCGTAGCTGTAGGGCCAGCGTGCTTGCGGTAGGCACGAGCTCTGAACTTGCTCAAGCCAGTGTGCAGTAGGTGTCCCGCCGCTCCAGTCGGGCGGGCCACCTGCCCTCACCCCTCAACGCTGCATGGGGGAAGCGTGCTGAGAGCTCCTTGTGTCGCCAGGCCTCCACGCGCAACAAGAAGCTGTACCGCTATGCCACGCGGCGCCCCGCAGAGGTGTGCTGCCATGCGCCGACTCGCTGCCTCTGCGGCCGGCCCCGACGCCCGCGCCCCTGAGCGCCGTACGCTGAGCGTGTCTGCAGTGTACACAGCGTGTCAGCTGCTTCACGAGTCCGACTCTTGGCCTGAGCGGTTACGCCCGCGGGCACGCGCGCGGCGCAGCTCGAGGCGCGGCCCGTGGACGAGGAGGAGTACCGCGCGTACCGCACGGCGACCGACCTGCGCGAGCCCTACAGGTGGCTGCCCGGGAGCGTGGGCTGCTCGGAAGTGTGTGCGGCCGTCCTGGAGGCCACCTGACGCAGCAAGCAGCGGAGGTGCACGGGAGGCCAGGCGCACGGAGCCTGCCGACCTGCGGGGGCTCGTCGGGTGAGCGCGCGACGCGTGCGGCTAGCCTGAGCGCCCGGGGCCCGCCCGCGCGCCAGGATCCCGCCCGCGCTGCTGACCGCCACCAAGAAGTTCCGCGCGCCGGAGCTGCCGGAGGCACCGCTGATCGCGTTCATCAATTCGCGCTCGGGCGGGCGCGCGGGGCCCAAGCTGGCCGAGATCCTGTACCGTACGCTCGGCCACGCGCAGGCGCGCTGCGCGCACGCCTGCCGGTGAGGCTGCGGTACAAAGTAGGGCTCACAGGCTGCACACCTGCCCATGCGCGGGTCCCGCGCATAAGCAGGTGTGCTGCGCTGCGCCCCCTCTTGCCGCACCCCACACGCAAGTGGCATCTCAATTGTGCGGGTGGCCTGAGGGGCCCTTGCATGCGCGCCTGCGTGCCCGCGGCGTAATTGCGGTCTGGTATTGCACCCGCAGCACAGGTGTGACAGCTCGCGAGGGAGCCCGCAGCTTGCCCCGGCCGCGGCCTGCCTGTTGGCGGCTCGGCCCACGTCACACCTGAGCTGGCATGCGTGCGGCGGAGCACGGCTTGTGCGGCGCGGGCGCACGGGTCAGCAGAGGCCGGCGGGAGTGCGTGCGAGCCGTAAGCCGGGGGCCGCGCGCGTATGCGGCAGGTGTTCGACCTGAACGAGTACCGGCCAGGGCCCGTGCTGCGCCAGATCTGGGCCAACTTTGCGGAGCGCGAGGAGGCCGGCGACCGCATGGCGCCCATCATCCGCAGGCGCGCGGCAGATGCGCCGCACCCAGTCGGTGAAGTGGCGGCCGCGCAGCACCCAGTGGGTGCCACGGCAGATGCGCCGCGCCGCCGCCCGCGCCGAGCGCCGGGTCAGGCACCCGCGCCGGGACAGCAATGTGCTCATGGGGTGCAGCCGGGCGGCGCGCAGACTCCCAGTCCGCTCACCCGGGGAGGCGGCGCCCAGCGCGTCCCCGGTCGGCGGGCGCCCGGCCCGGCCCGGCTGCCAGCAGCCGCTGCTTCTGGTGGACGGGATGGCTGGTACGGGCCTGACGCGCGCGCCCTCGCGGCCGCAGGAGGTTCCGCATCCTGGCGGCCGGCGGCGACGGCACGGTGGCCTGGATCCTGAAGACGGTGATGGAGCTGGGCCTGGAGCCGGCGCCGCCGGTGGCGGTGCTGCCGCTGGGCACCGGCAACGACCTGTCGCTGTCGTTCGGCTGGGGCAACACCTTCCAGCAGGCCTGGATCGACGTGCGCGCCCGCCCGGCCAGGCCGCGCGCGGCCGCCGGAAAGGGTAGGGTCAGGGAAGAAGGTTAGGGTTAGGGTTAAGGACAGTGTGTCACAGTGCGTGATTGGCGGCGGCGCGTGTCGGCGCCGGGCCAGCAGCATGCTGTGCGGGTCTCCGCCCCAAGACGATCCGGCCGCCGGCCGCCGCTCGGACGTACCTGGCCCGCGCAGAGCTGCGACACGCGCTTGGGCCATTGGTCAGAGCGGGCGCGGCTGACAGGGCGGGCCTGTCCTTGCGGCGCGCAGCGGCACATCACGATCTACGAGACGCTGAAGCGCATCGGCGACGCGGAGACGCGCGCGCTGGACGTCTGGAGCGTGTCCATCACCTGCGGTGCGCGCGGCCCCTGTCAGCGATAAATTTATTCTCTGTATACACCAAAACAACAATCTCCTCAAACAGATCAAACAGGTCAGCCGCTTTCGTGCGTGCGTGCGCGACCCCACTGAGGTGTCGCCAGGCGGTCCATCAGCCCGCCCCTGTCAGCTCTGCTCGGGTCCGCCCTGCCGGCGCTGGGCGCCGACCGAACAGGGTCGCGTCGGCGCGCGCGGCGCGCGCAGCGCGCGCGCTCCGCGCGCCTGAGTCCCGCCCGGCCCAGCGAGCGCGCGCGGCCGGCGCGCAGGCAAGGAGAACGCATTTGCGGACCTGCCGCACTCGCTGGAGGCGGTGGAGGTGGACGGCGCCGCGCAGCCGCTGGGCCTGGCCGAGCCGGTGCACAAGGTGCGGCGGCGCGCGGCTCAAAAGCAGCCCGCAGCCTGTGAGGGTGCCGTGTGTGCAGCGTCGGGGTGTCACAGCTGCATGGGCGGTCAAATTGGGGATGTGCAAGTGTAAACTTTACATAATACAGGGTTGATGTTCTCCTCACACGCGCGACATACCGCTGGCGGTCGCGCATGCAGCACGTGGTGCAGTGGGCGTGGCTGCTTGAGGCTGGTCCGCGGCCCACCCAAGCACTGCATGAGGGCCGCCTCCGTGCCAGGGACCCGCATGAGCTCGCCGCACGCGACCTGCAACTCACCGGGCAGCTATCAGGAGCAGGCGCGCGCGCGCCGCGCGCGGGCGCCAGTCGGTAGGATACCCTACCCTAACCTAAGCTACCCTGTACCGTGAGCCGCGGCGC
>JAABUV010000525.1_pt1 | contig 57999 bp, 55 predicted proteins | sample 5559971 | NCBI WGS metagenome assembly JAABUV01 (sample SAMN10711881, study PRJNA513362) | rock metagenome | isolation source: Antarctica rocks | place: Antarctica: Victoria Land, Knobhead nord | collected 2015-12-19 | reverse complement strand
GCCCTAACGGGCAAGCTCTTTTACTACCCCAACATCAGGATTTTCCTGCCCAAGGTTCTGGGAAATAGACGTCTTCCACGTCAACCCAAGCATTCCAAGCTTCGCAGACGCAGCATTTCCAGATCCCATATCCAGCTCACCGAAACTTCACCACCTCGCGTCCCATGATCAATATTTTCCATTTCAGTATCCAATTTCACAGAATATTTCCAGCAATGAATTTCCCGGCAAAACTCCGAGCCTCCTCTAAATCTCCACATCTCCTCCCGGCTTTCCCGTCATCATTACCAGCATCCGGAACCCACCAGCAAATGCGAAATTTCGAACTCGCCTTCTAGCTCACTAGCAAGTCGCATCCCTTCAGAACATAACCGCCATTTCGATCTCGGTGAATTGTTCAATAGCTACACGCCATTCCGCTCTCCCTCCGCATGGACCAACAGCATCATCTAGCATGTGGAGAGCCTCTTGGGCGGGGGGGGATTTCAGGATGGGGTTCAGAAAAAATGGGTGTTTATGTTTCCCACCAAATTCACTAGTAACCATCATCCTCAAAAATTTCCGAATCAGATTTTTCCAGGCACTGATCTTTATCACGTCGTCTATCCAACAGCTTCTGAAAAGACTGAATTCCAAAAGCCTAAAAGGGTTATCTGGGGTTTTTTTTGTCAGGGGAGTTAGTTAGTTTGCATACATACATACATATCATAGCTACTACAACACTACAGTCAAAACAACCCCCCATACATACATATATACATAAATCCCGCACGAAATGAAATTCTTCCCACTACACCACACTACACTACGTGCTTGAAAACTCCCCCATATCTCCTTCATCGAAATCCCAAACACCACCCCGAAAAACCATGAGCTGAGGTCTGAGGAATGAGCATTCTCCATCGGGAAAAGAACCTGGGAGAGAGATGATAAATACCTCAACCGCCCAGCCATATATATATATATATATAGCATCTCGAATTCAGGCCTACACGTGACCTTCAGCTGACTCAGGCTTCGCGGCTTTGCTCGCGCGCTAAGGCTCAATTCGTGCCTTTGCTCCCTTCCTGCTCTCCCATGCTCCCTCATTGCTCTCTCATGTTCCCTCATGCTCCCTCTCTGCTCCCCCTCTGCTTCCCCTGCTTTTCCCCCTGCTCCCTCGTGCTCCCTTATTGCTCGCTCTCGTCATATTGCCAGCATTTTAAAAAAGATGCAAAGCCCGCAGAGAGAAGAGCAAATTCTGGTTCTGCTAGCTGCAAATGGTTGCCTAGGTAATAACTGTCCTTGACATGCGAGCTCCTCTTTTCCATACTCCATATTGATATCCCCTGAGTTTTGTATAGTAAGATCGACCTAAATTGTCGTTACTTAAGTATCTAGTTGTGTAGTATGCTAAACTTTGATGAACACGTTGTCGACGTGACTCAAAGCATTACATTAGACTTTGCAGATGATTCGATAAAACTTAAAGCATTTACACTCTTCTCACCTTCTGTTGCTCTTGTAACAGCTCTGAGGTTCAAGACCCTAGGGAAGATATCGGTCGATACATGCACATTAGCTATTCTGACTCTTCACAGATCATCGTTGACATCAAGCGAGCCAGTGATGTGTATTGTGATAAGCTTCGGTTCGGTCGAATTGCAAGAGCATTGAAAGCGCTGAAAACTGCGCTATCAAAGCCTCACGCATGTGAAGATAACAGATAATTGTGATATTAGCTTCCCTCAACATCATCAGGCCGCCAAGAGTTGCGATTAGCCGAGAGTAGCTTCTTTTGTTCCAGAGGGCATCTTGGTGATTTCTTTACCAGACCACATCACATCATCGCATGTCAATCATAGTGAGTACGCACAGCAACTGTTCCATACTTTTACCACCTTTCAACTGAAGGCGCATAGTCAATCAATGTTCTCTGAAGCCTTGGGACTGACGCCAAAGTCGATGGCAAGGCATCGTCGCACGACTTCTCGATATCTTCCACCCATGCTGAAGCTTAGCTTCTCTCGACATACTCGAAGTACGTCTTCACGGAGCTTGTGCAGTTCATATGCGACGTTCCACGCAGACCAGACTTCACTTAGAGCACTCTTATCGATATCTTTGCTGTTCAGTATCAAGTCGAATAAGCCGTCTTCTTTGATTAGTTTAGGGCCGTCTGCGATGTACGCGGTCCAAATATGTTGTCTTCTGCCACATTCGTGCTCGTCTGCCGAATCAGAATCATCCCATATGCACGTTCGAGTAAACATCAGGTCAAGTTTCAAAGTGCTCAACCTCGCCTCGAGTCAACACTTTGAGTCTGAAAGCTTGTCTCCAGGCCCGAGTAACGGCAGATCCAAGAGAGCCAATGAAGAGAGAGTCCGCCACATACCAATCTCAAGGAAAACCAAACCCATCGAATAGTAGTCGTGTCTCGGCATGTAGAACAGCTTGTCGCCAGTGTTTCTTTGCGCCGCATTTTCTTGGCACCAGTTTTTTAGAAGTACGTATCCGAAATGCTGATTAATCGCAGCAGCCAACTCAGATCTAGAAGTATGAAGGCTTTCACAAGCTTTAACTGATCGAGCTGCATCAAAATCCGTCACGTAGGGCTTCTTCAAGCCCAAGCTTTCGATATCAACGCTAGATTTGATCTTTAGGGAAAAGATGTTCTTAGACGAAATATTTCGATGAAGCCATCCGATGCAGTGCATTTCGTGTAAGGCGTTGATCAATGAACTCACAAGCTTGAATCTTATATCAACGTCTGGCGGCTCCTCACCTTGTAGAGTGTACCTCAAACCCTTAAAATCTCGATTTTGCACTAGATACTACCGTCGCTTGCACAGCTATAGTCAACATGCCCCTCCGTGACGCAGGTCTTGAAGAGCTGATATACCTCGGAACCGAAGCTGAATCAACTATTGAAAGAAATCTTCGCTAAGGGAGGTCATATAAGTACGAAGTGGGCAATGTGTCTGGTATTCCAACCCCAATTTGACAGATTTTCACAACTTCTTCAGGTTGAGAACCATTTCTATATTTTTACTACGCCAAGGAAGCTCACATATGTACTTAAGTCTTGCACCGATGATGCTATGCTTATCCTAATCGGTAACAATAATACCAGGCTGAACAAGACCGGATCCGACTTAACAAGTGAGGTCACTCTGTCTACAGCAGGGCTCAGGTCAATGGGAAGTGGGGACATGATTTAAGAGCTTACGTGAACAGTCAGTATTGGGACAATGAGCATTGTCAATTGAATGGATGACTTCCGGAAGTATACAACCTATTCTATACACCTGGTCTTGGCATGTTTGTCTTCTTTAGAGAGCTTCTATCGCTATACTTTTTTGTAGAGTAGTGAGATCATATTCCCGTTGAAATCAATGTAATGAGAGTAAGCGCGATTGTAAAAACATGATACATCCAAAAGTTGAAGGCGGCTACCATTCCCAATGCTTTCGAATAAGAATCAAAAGACAAGATAAGACGATGAGAGCTCAAGATCTTCTTCTTTCTCTCTTCGCTGAAGTCGAGTCTTCTTTCTAACGTTGAGTTGCAGAAACGTTTCAATGAAAGGGACGATCAAGATTACTTGAAGCTCTTTCCTCTTTTTCCTTGAAAGCAGTAGTTAAGATAGCATGCGACTTTCTCTCTAATACTTCTCTGCACGTCTCTCTTTCCCTCTTTCTCTTTTCTCTTCTCGCTTTTTGTCTTTCTTTTTCTGATATATCTATTAGATACGATCATTTTTCATTGACGTGCAAGTGAGTGTCTCTATCAAGAATTAACTGTGTGTGCTGCTAAAACAATAAGATAATGAATTCAAGAAAATTCAAAATGAAATGAATAAATATGCTAAAGAAAGAAGAGAGACTTAAATTGAGAGAATCATGAGTGAGTGAATAAAGAAGAGATGTTATTTGAATTGTAAATACTACATACAAGTTCTATGAATATGAATATCAGAAATAGAGAAGTTGAAGTTGTAAGAAAATTTATTTTTGTCAAATGCAAAAGAAAAGAAGGAAAAAAGAAGACTGCTTTAATTTAAGAAATATTTGTGACTTACTAACATAGTATGTATGTCAGAAATATTAAAGTCGCAAATTTTGATTAAAATTAACTGTGACTTATGATTGAAGATGTTAGAAGAGAAACAGAAGAATGAAATGAGTCAAAAAAGATATGTAGAGACAAGACAAGATATTGTGTGAGATTCACTTGATTAACTTGTTATGATTTTAGTCTTCATCTATTCTTCATCTAGTCTTCGTCTGATTTCATTCTAATCGAGTCTAGCGAGAATCTGATTTAAAGATGATGTCATTGAAACTTTGCATCATATGTGTAAGACTTCATTCTAATCGAGTCTAGCACAAAGCTGAGAAACACACATATAAGAATCAAGTTCTTTTCTGTAAATACTTTTCTTTCTTAGCATTTATTTATTAGTTAAATGACACTCATATGACTCGCTCTATGCTGATTTCTAACAGTAGATAAATGCTAATCAACTACTCTGCTATCAACATGTAAATGATACGAAATAATCTACTTCGTTCATTCAGAAAATTTGCAAGAAATTCTTTGAATTACTTTCATTAAAACATACATTCAAATTTATTCAAATTTATTAAATCAATCACTCAATCTTATCACAATTAAATTTATCTATCTATCTTTATCTTTCTTACAATGACATGTGACTCTGAATCAGCTGAGTCACGAACAGCTCGTTTGCTTAAAAGCATTGCTAGTAAATGAATTTTTCTTATTTCTTTTGATGCTTCAGCAAGATCTCAGAATGTCGCTATCTCATAAAACATCAACATGAGTCAACAACTTCGTCAATGAGCTATTAATCAGTCAGACAAGATCATTAAGATGCTGATCAAGCTAAGAGATCAACGAGACATGACTTTGAAACTCAACAAGCAATGAATCGATTTACAAGTCAATCACATCAAGAGACTTAATGAGCTAAAGACAAATCAAACAACAATAAATACTCAAGAGAAAACTATCATTGAACTACGAGAGAAAGTATTGAGTCTTAAAAAGAAACAACGTTCAGCTGATCAGTCTTGATCTCAACAGTCTACTGAGTCTCAATCTACTATGAATCATCTATCTCAACAAGATATTAAGTTGCATGCTTCTATCAAGAATCATACTCGACGAGAAATGTTTATTAAGTTCATCTCATTCAAAAATGAACATCATCAATTCTACAAATTTTTGAATTCATTTATATTTACTGATGAAAATGAATTGACTTGAAAAGACTGAAGAAACAAGATGAACGACAAGCTGATTATCAATGTCAATCAATTCAATGATGAGACTATCTGTATTGTTTACATGATGTTTAGACTAAAAGATGATGTTGTAAAACACATTTTTGCACGACGTTATTTTAATTCTTTGAATTCATTCACTTCAATCTATGAGTTATTTAATCATTTGAAAGAAATATATGATGAACTGAATAAGAATTGAAAGTTTCGACGTGAATACAACACTCTGAGATAAGCAGACAAGTCTTTCAATGTCTTTTACTTCAACTTTATGAAGCTATTCAACTATCTCGATTATGATGATTGCACTCTGATAAATGATCTTCAGAATAAAATCAATAATCGCTTGCAAAACACTTTATCAGTCTGTTCAAAGAACTTTACTTCGCTCACTCGCTTAAGAATCTTTCTTCAAAGTGTGAATAATAAACAGTGAGTCAACTATCAACTATGCAGCGAACATCACACTGTCATCATCAAAGTCACTGTAGTATCTGATAAATGCATTGCTACTTCATTGTCAGTGACGACTTTAATAATTAATTATGTTAAATTTATCATCTTTTTTATCTTTAAATCAGCAAGATCATCAATTATCTGCTACATCTGCAAGATCTTTGATCATTTGTCAAAGAACTGCTTTCAAAACAAAGTTAATACTTCTGCTTCTTGAACTTTCACTTCTTATTTACATGAAATCATCATTTCGAAGAATAAAGAGAATGAGAAAATGTCTTCTTCTGAAGATAATGAGACAAAAAACTAGAGACTTTCATCAAAAACATGATGAAAGATGTGTTAATTTCTTCAATGACAAGCATGTTAGATGATTCTTTTGCTTTTGAATCTTTGATTATTAAATGTGTACTTTCTAACAATGAAATTAGTTACTCATTGAAGTCATTGATTGACATTGAAGCTGCTGACTATTCGTTCATTGATAAAGTGATTGCGCAGATTGTTTGTGATCAGTTGCAAATTAAGTTTCTGACTTTGATCAAAGCAAAATCAATTCAAGAATTCAATCATCATTATGTTAAGAAACTTATTACTCATGTCATTTATTCAAATCTGACTGTTCAAGATCATATGATTAACACAGTTTTTATGTTGATCACTCAATTAAATCAACATCAAATGATTCTTGAAAAAACATGAATGAATAAAATCAATCTAGTAATTGATATGTGAATCAATTCTCTTCAATCAGCAATGAAATTTATCTGTACATGATGCTGACTACGAATTTACTGTTTAGCTACAGTAAAGTCTAAAGATTATCAAAAGTTTGAATGACATTGAAATGCTGCGTGATGATGAAGCGCTGTGCGTTGATTGCATGCAGAGTTTTCGCGATTGCACAGACTTTGATAATCTTAATGTGCATGTTACAAAGCAATCTGCATGCAGATGAGAAAGTCAAATAGAATGCAGAACTACGAGAAAAATCACTTATGAAAATCATTCAATTCAGTATCTTGTCATCACAATGACAAGAACTGAAACAGAATATTCTTGCATTTGATCTGTTGAGAATGATTAGCAGAAAGAACTTAAATCACAAACATTCTTTAAATTTACATGCTAACTACGTATAAATCTTGTTAAGACTGCATGTTTGTTACTACGACATAAGCAACTCATGAGACTCATTAAGTTCAACACAAGCAAACTTGAAAGTCTCATTAATATTGTTTAACAGACGTTCAGACATAAACATTCTATACATGAGTGATACGCTGATGAGAAGACTTTGTTAAGAAAAGAGAAACACAAGCGAATTAATAAAGAATAATCAAACTACGCTGTCTGATTAAAAGTGTAGCATATGAACATTTCTGCAAAACATGATCAATCTGCATGAGAAAAATCTTTACAGATAACATGAAACAGATGAGTTGCACATCTTACAAGCGAAGCGAGCATCTGCGAAGCATGATATACAATGATGATGATTGTTGATCTTAAGAATCTCATTTCTTCACTGAGTTCTGACTCTTGAATGTCTTGATGATAAAATCAATCTTTAGTTAAAGACATCATCTGTATAGCTTGAAAGAACAGTAACGCATGTTGATGTGATTAAAGAAGAAATCAACTGCAATACATATGCATATTGCTGATGAAACATCTGCGATTCATGCTTAAGAAGTAAACTGTCGAAATTTGAGCAGTGAGAGATTTCGCTCGCCTTAAACTGTGAATCTGCAACAAGAAAGACTACTTCTCGCTAAGAGAAAAACTAGCATAGAAATCGTGTCTTATGTATGTTGCATGCAACGTATACAACATATTTTCAATAGAAAAATTGAAGAAGAGTGATTATACTGATTCAAAAACATATCAATTCATTGCTTTACTTGATATCATGAGCAAAGCTCTGAAGTCAATCATGACTAAGAGACTGAGCGATATAGTTGAGACTCATCACATGCTATCTGATGCTCAAATGAGAGCAAGATGCAAATGATTCATGATCTCAACATTAAATCTACTAGTAGATCAGATTCACACAGTATGAGACTGCAAAATCAAATATGTAACATTCATGCTAAGTTTAAACATTGTTGAAGCGTTCAATCAAGTCTTGCACGTCAGACTTCTGCATACTCTGAAAATGAAAAGAATTTCAGACTACATAATCAAATGAGCATGCAGCTTTCTTAAGAATTAAGAAACATCGCTGAGATTTAATGAGTAAACAAGTAACATGCGCGAGATAAACGCAGACATATCACAGAAATCTTTCATTTCATTGATTCTCTTTCTATTCTTTAACGCAAGTTTGATTGAAAAGTGCAAAGCATTGAGAATTAAGATTGAAGTGCTTAACTTCATAAATGACATTAACATTTTAACATACAATAAATTCATTGAAGAAATTTGCAAAATACTGAGCAAAGCATACAATGTTTACACAAAATGAGTTTGCACTCATGATGCAACATTTGCATCAGAAAAGTATAAACTTACATACTTCATCAGAAAATTAAAAAGATTTGACATGATAATTAACATACAAATAGAAAGCTCAGTTATTAAGTTGAAATCAGATGTGCAAGTTCTGAAAGTACAACTGAACATGAAATTGCAATGAGATACGCATCTTTGTCAAATTGAAGCGAATCACGTCACATGAATGCTAGCACTTAGTTGATTCAAAGTCTTCACATGAGAGATAATCTTCACAAAAGCAAGATAAATATACTCAGCAGTAGTAAGATTAGAAATTGCATTCAAAGCATTAGTCTGACATCAGCGAGAAAAAGAGAAAGAATTATCAAACAAAGAATGCAGACTTGAAACATTACAGAATCAGACTCTGCATTAAGTTGCAAAGATGTTTAAAAGAGTAAGCATCAAAACTTTGAAAGCAGAAACATATACAAGCTCGCTGCATGTTCATTTGAACATGCTGCAAGACAAGATCACGTTACGCAGTCAAGTCAACAATCGTACACAGAAAATCAGATAAGCATGTGAACTGATATGCACTCATCTGATGAATGTTAATTGCATCATCTTTCACTCTTTTATCATCAAGAAAGTGATGCTTCTGAATAACTTAATTCAAGAAGACGCGAAAATACAGTCAAGATGCAAACAATTAGTTCTCGCTGCAATGATTTTGACTAGTGACAGCATCGCAATAACGCAGTATCACAGAAGTCAGTGAAAGCAATGATGAGAAAAATATAGAAAATGCATTGCAGATGTTCACGTCATCTTGACACAAAGATTGCATCTGTTCAACAAGATGATAAAGATGCAAAATGATTTTCAGAAAGTTGAAAACACTCTCATCATTTACATTAAAATTGAATGCATAGATTTGAATGCTTATCTGCACTTTAGAAACGTTTCAGATGCAGACAGTGTGCAATGTAACTGCAACTAAAATCATCAGACGACGAAACATGTACTCATGCATTGCTTGAACTGATTGCATTTGCGATTAAGAATGCTACGAGACGTTGACTTCTTAAACTATCAAATAATCATTGCTATCACGAAGAGTTTCAGAGCAGCTGCAAGAATGATGATGAAAACGAAGCTTCTGAAGCAATTTAAAGTGACTGAGTCACTTATTCTTTAACATGCAATCAACGTGAACTAATTTGATACATAGTCTCATAATAATAGTTTCAACTGCGCGAAGCAATCATATAAACAGCATGTGATTTTCTATTTCAGAGAGTTTTGCTCACTCAATATAAATAGCATAGAGTCTCTTATGAGTCAACTTAATCAATGTCATAAGAATGTATGAATTTATTATTATTATTATTATTATTAATTTTCTTCAATTTTCGAATTTCAATTCTACTAGTCAGAAATTGATTGCTTTATTCTCAAGCAATAAATCAATCACGAAACGAAAGAGTTTAACTTCTACTTATATACTGAAGAGATTTTTCACTTTCGTTACATCTCAATTCAGTCAGAAATCACTCTCTTTCAGTCAGTTCAATGAGAAGTCAGTTAAACTAATTAAACAGTCAAAATCATGTGACGCGACTTTGACTAGCGTTAATTCTAAATCAACGTTCAATCTAGAATCATTCTCTTTCAGTTCAATGAACATAGCAATGATAGAAGCAGCAACATATAGAATGTTAGTCAAATGATTAAATGTCAAGATCTTTGCTGTTATCATCTTGAAAATCGATCAACTCATAACTACAGCTGAAAACAAGTCTAAAGAAGTGAATCTGCATAAGCTTTTTCACATTAAAGCTCTTAAGCAAGTCAAGATCAAGCTCTTCTCTGAATATCACAACTATTTAAACATCTTCAATTGAGCAATGATTAATCAGCTATCATTGCATCGTTTCTACAATCACAAAATTGAGTTGATTAATGAAGAAACATCTTCTCGAAGCAAACTATATCAGATATTCAATCACAAGCTTCAGAAAATAAAGAAGTATCTGATTAATCATTTAAACAAAGAGTTCATTTTCTTCAGCTCTGCATCATACGTCTCGCTCATTTTATTCATTGAAAAAAAAGACGATAGTCTGCATTTCTGCATCAATTACAGAAAGCTTAATGCTTTGATCAAATGAAATCGCTATTCTTTGTCATTGATAGACGAGACTTTTACTTATATACAAGAAAGCAAGTATCTGACTTGATTAAACATCATTGTCATGTTCAACAAACTATGCATGCACTCAGATAGCAAAGATTTGACTATCTTTATTATCTTTTTTAACTCATACAAATATCATGTAATGCTCTTTAAATTAATCAATGAATCTGCGTTCTATCAACACTATATGAACAACGTGTTGTTTAAGTATTTACATCAGTTTTGTTAAATTTATCTAGATGACATTATTATTTATAGCAAGATCTTGAAGAAACATAAGCAACATGTATGATTGATCTTGAATAAACTACGAGAAGCTGATCTACACATAGATATCAACAAGTGCGAGTTTCATGTTTAGAAAACTATCTTTCTAGAACTCTTGATATCAATCGAAGAATTGAAGATGAACTCACGAAAGATGCAAGCAGTCATTGATTGATCTACATTCAATAATCTCACTCAGATGCAGTTCTTCATTAACTTTTACAATTTCTATCAATGCTTCATCAAGAACTTTTCGAAGATTGTTCATTCAATGATTCAACTTACTCAAAAGAAAATCATATTTGAATGAAATGAAGTCTGTCAGATTGTCTTTGATCATATGAAGAAATGTATGATCAAGACTTTTATACTACGTCACTTTGATTAAACTCATGAAACTATTCTTGAAATTGACTCATTCAACTACGTCAACGATGAAGTTCTTTCTTAATATGATGACGAAAAAGTACTACATTTGATTATCTTCTATAACAAGAACATGTCTTTTGCTGAATGCAACTACAAAATATATGATAAAGAACTTCTGATCATCATTTGAGCATTTGAACACTGATGACTTAAACTGAAGCTAATTGACATTTCTATCAAGATGTTCATTGATCATCAAGCACTCATTTCGTTGATGAAAGATAAAGAGCTGAGCAAATATCAAATGCGCTGAGTTCAAAAGCTTACTGATTTCAACTTCAGAATAATGTATTGATCTGATAAACAGAACATCAAGATCAATGCATTAACTCATCAAGCTGACGTCGTGCTCAGAGATTCAGAAGATGAGTGCATTCATTATCAATGAATCATTATTCTGACTTCAAATCAAATGAAAATTGCTGACTTAAAGAAGAACATCAATGAATCAATCTATAAACAGATTCTTGAAACTAATGAAATCGACAAGAATTGTACGCTACTTCGCGAAACAATAGCAAAAGATGAGACACAATATGAAGATATCAAATTGAAGAATTATCAAACTCAGAATGAAATCTTGTATCATGATAGTCAGCTATGAGTTTCATTCAACGAGCTTCTACAAATGAATCTGATTCGTGAGATGCATGATCAATCATCAGTTGATCATTCTGATATTCTTAGAACTGTGAAAGTCATAAAGCGAAACTACTATTAATCATTCATGTGAAAAATCATAGATTGATATATTCAAAACTGCTATATCTGTCAACGTTCAAAGATATTTAAAGATAAATCAAATGACTTACTTCAATCTCTATCAATATCTGAACAGCGATGACAAGACATAACAATAAACTTCATTATCAATCTATTTGATTTGTATAACTACAACGTTATTCTGACTATCATTTGCAAATTGTTAAAAGAAAGACATTATATTTCTTACATTATTGATGATGAAGATATCACAGTCAAAAAGACAGCTGAAATGTTGATTTAATGAATATATCAAACTTATGATTTATTAAGCTTCATAGTATCTGATCAAGATTTGCAATTCATTTCTATACTATGAAAGTTTCTTTGCAAATGACTGAGCATTTTTCTTTGATTGTTCATCATTTATTATCTTCAGATCAATGATTAAAGTGAACGAGTTAATTAGAACGTCAAGCGATATCTTCAATTCTTCTGTTCATATATGCAGAATAACTGATTTAAGTGACTATTCATGATCAAGTTTGTTGACAATAACGTCTAAACTGATCGCGTCAAGTCGAGTACTTGAGTTCAAGTTGAGTATTCAACTTGAAAAATGTTGAGTTGAGTTGAAATTTTTTTGAAAAAGTGTTGAGTTGAATTGAGAAGTTGAATTCAAGAACTTGAGTTGAGTTGAGAAGCTTGATTCAATAACTCGACTCAAAAACTTGACTCAACTCAACAAGATATTAAATAAATGTAAATAGCTTAGTTGAACAGTTTTCATGATTCTCTTCATGACTTTCTATCATGATTTCTCGTCATGACTCTCTATTAAAGTTAAACAATCTTCATGTTTTCTCTTCATGTTTCTCGTCATGTTTCTCGTCATGTTTCCCTTCATGTTTCTCTCTCAAATAATCTTTATGTTTCTCTTTATGTTTTTCTTTATGTTTCTTTTTATGTTTTTCTTCATGTTTCTCTTCATGTTTCTCTTCATATTTCTCTTTATGTTTTTCCTTCATGACTTTCTATCAAAAAGATAATGCAAAAAGATAATGCAAAAAGATAATGCAAAAAGATAATGCAAAAAGATAATGCAAAAAAATAATGCAAAAGTTGAAAAAATTTCTATATTTAGCTCTCTTAATGTTAAGCTCAAATTCTTGATGAATTGAATTGAATTAACTTAATTCTCAGTTGAATCGAGTTGCGTTGAATTGAAAATATGAGCAACTTGACTTGAGTTGAGTTGAAAATGTGAGCAATTCGACTCAATATTAATTCAAGTTCAAAATGTCAACTCAAAACTTAACTCAACAATCAGTTTAATAACATCTTGTTCTCAGTCATTTTCTTGATCTCATTCTTCATGAACAAGAACTTTCATTCTCATATGAGCTTCAACTCTGACATCATTGAGTATGAAAGCATTCGCAAACGCTTGCAGATTGATTAAGTCAAGAATATATTTGAATAAATGAACAAGACATTAATTTTTGTTACAAGTGTATCAAGACTGAATAAAGATAGTCAGTGTCTTTAGCTCAGATCTGACTCAGATCTGACTCAGTCTTTATTTTCTTTTCTCAACATCTCTTTGTTCAACATCATCTTTCTTTCTACATCACATTCTACTCATGTCACAAACACATTTTCTTCAAGCTTAACGCAGTCTCTGAATATTACTTAAATAGAAGCTTTTGTACTCATCTTCTTCTGTATTCTTAATATTCAGTTATAGCTATCTTTAAAGATCAAGCACTATTCAATTCTGACTTTCGCTGATTGACTCATTTAGACACGATTCTGACAATTTTCGCTCATGAAGCTCTGACTAAAAAATAAAAACAAATAATGAATCAAGCTAATAAGCATAGAAAGAAGATCAATTACAAGATTGAATTAAAGATGTTTCTGAATGAACAAAACATTGTTACAGCGAGACTCTTTAAAAAATTGAATGACAAGATGCTTGATTCTTTTCAGATCATCAATTTCATTGACTCATTGAATCATTCTATAAATTGAAACTACTCAAGACTATACATATACATGATGTATTTCATTCAGAGCTTCTTCATCTTGTTGTCAATGACTCTTTGTCTGATCAGAAGAATGAATTCTTGAAATCAATAGTGATAAACGATGAAGATGAATGAGAAATTGATAATATATTGAACTTTCGATGATATCAAAGATGACTTCAATATTAAATTAAATGAAAGAGTTATGACAACAATCTCAACTGATATAACGCTGATGATGATGAATTTATAAATGCTCAAGAGATGATTGATGACTTTCATATTAAATATTCAAGAAAAGCGCACTAAGAAACAACATTCATGCAAACATAAATACTTAAGAGAAGAAAGTAATGTTACGATTCTAGTCTTTATTTATTCTTCATTTAATCTTCATCTGATTTCATTCTAATCAAATCTAGCGAGAATCTAATTTAAAAGTAATGTCATTGAAACTTTGCATCATATGTGTAAGATTTCATTCTAATCGAGTCTAGCATAAAGTTGAGAAATACACATATAAGAATTAAGTTCTTTTCTGTAGATACTTTTCTTTCTTAGCATTTATTTATTAGTTAAATGACATTCATATGACTTACTTTATGCTGATCTTTAACACAACTTTTCAAGAATTGATTGAGTTTTTCTAACTGAGTCATCTTTGATGACTTCAATCATTATTTCATGTCAAAAGATGATCGTATTTTGAGCAGCTGAGTCACTTATTGTAATATAATGAGTTCAAGACATTATTTTAAAAGCAATTTGTATTTGAATCTTTTCAGACTTAAGACTGTTTTTTTTCTTCTTCAATTGTTTATTCTTGCTTGTATGCATATTCAACTAAAAGTATATGCTTTTATATAATGATTTTAATGATGAAAGAAACATTCTGATTCAAAGAAGCATTAAAGCATATGCAATCTGTGTAAAATGACATAAGCATGCTCATGATGACAAACGATGCTTTGAATAAGAGAAAAACATAATAAATGTAAAATGAGCAATGATGTCAGATTCAAGAACTCATATGACAGACATTTAAAGTTGATCGCGTATGAAATGAACTTTGTACTGATATCATACATCTCATTGACAGTGACGAGATGCTGAGATAGAATTATAATACATACTACAATCTGACTTGCATTGCAGAAAAGCTGTACAGCGTTCTCAATCTTAATTAATGATGAATGTTGATCAAAACTTCTCAAGTATTAATCATGTCATTACAGCTGAAGATAAGATTCTTTAGAAGAAATAAACTCATACATATATAAATTCAAAGATTTATTAAGATTGTTGTCTTGTCTTTAAACTTTTTAGAGTCAACAGAATGAAGAGCTCAAGAATAAAAATGCAAAATTTAATTTTCTTTCAACATTTATTTTGCAACGCTAGCGAGACAAGTATCTTGCGACTGAGAATCAATTAACTTCAACAAAGTTCTTTAATTGAGCAGCATTCGTAATTTGTAAAGAGTGACAGTGACAGATTTTAGCGCTTTTAGCGATTAATATTTCAAATATTCATTTAATCTCATGTTTCAAATTTGCGTCACTTTTAGCTGAAACATATTCATAAAAGCATCAATATTCTCAACATTTCTAGCATTTCTAGCATTTTCATGAGCGCAGTATGCGTCTTTATCATTTAATTCAATAAACACAACTATTTTAACATTTGTAACATTGATACGTAGTTGCAACATTGAATAATTAATGATTGATTTGACTATCTAAATAATAACTATTTAATATATGCGTCGAAAAAGTCAATGAAAAAGTCAATGAGAAAGTTAATGAGAAAGTTAATGAGAAAGTTAATGAGAAAGTTAATGAGTAAACTAGAAAGGTAGAAAGTCATGTAGAATGATTGATAGAATCATGTTTAAAGCTTAATAGAGAACAAATTTGATTCTTGATTGTGAAGCAATTCAAAGCTTAGTGAGAAGTCATGTAGAGAGTCATGAAGAGAGTCATGTAGAAAGTCATGTAGAAAGTCATGTAGTAAAAAGATCAGTAAATGACTCAATCAAAAGATCAGTAGAAAGTTTACTAGTAGAAAGATCAATAGAAAGATTGATTGAAAGATCAGTAGAAAGCTCATTAAATGACTTGATTAAAAGATCAGTAGAAAGATCAGCAAGAATGCTTGATAGAAAAACATGAAGAGTGCTTGATAAAAAGTCATAAAGAATGCTTGATAGAAAGTCATGTAAAAAGTCATGTAAAAAGCATTGTTTGATTCATGTTATGCATTCAATCAACGCGTATTTTGAAGCATGTAGAATGTTTGATAAAGCATTTGATAAAAAGCTCAGTCGATAGCTCAATAAATAGCTCAGTAGAAAGATTGATAGAAAGATTGATAGAAAGATTGATAGAAAGATTGATAGAAAGATTGATAGAAAAGTCGATAGAAAGATTGATAGAAAGTTCGATATAAAGATTGATAGAAAGATCAATTGAAAGATCAGTAAAAAGCTCACTAAATGACTTAATCAAAAGATCAGTAGAAAGCTCACTAAATGACTCAATTGAAAGATCAGTAGAAAGATCAGTGAAAAGCTCAGTAGAAAGCATTGTTTAAAGCATTGTTTGACTTATGTTATGCGCTTAATCGACGCGTCTTTTAAAGCATATTTCAAAGCAATAGATTAACTACTAAATGAATGAGTAGATAGCTGAGTTGATAACTGAGTTGATAGCTGAGTTAATAGCTGAGTTGATAGCTGAACATGTTAATATTTTGATTGTTGTTGTTCTAGAAAGTAGAAACTACGAAGAAAAAAAGAAAAAGAAAACTTTAAACTTTCTAGCGTCAGCGTAGATAGAAAGTTATATAGAAAGCATTGTTTAAAGCACTGTTTGACGTGTTTTGTGCACTTAATCGACACATTTGATAAAGCGTTTGATAGAGCATTTGATAGAGAGTTCAATAGAAAGTAGAATGATAAGTAAATGAGTGAGTAAAGTGAAGAGTAAATGAGCGAGTAAAATGAAGAGTAAATGAGCGAGTAGCTAGATGAGTAGAGTGAAGAGTAAATGAGCAAGTAGAGTGAAGAGTAAATGAGTGAGTAGCTAAATGAGTAAAGTAAAGAGTAAATGAGCAAGTAAAGTGACGAGTAAATGAGCGAGTAAATGTAAACTGATTGTCAAGTTGAGTTTCAAGTTGACATTTTGAACTCAAATCGAGATTGAGTTGAATTGTTCACATTTTCAACTTGATTTGAGTCAAGTTGCTCATATTTTCAACTTGATTCAATTCAATTCGACTGAGAATTGAATCAATTCAACTCAACTCATCAAGAACTTGAGCTTAACGTCAAGAGAGCTAAATATAGAAATTTTTTCGACTTTTGCATTATCTTTTTGCATTATTTTTTTGGTAGAAAGTCATGAAGAGAAAACATGAAGATTGTTTGATAGAAAATTATGACGAGAAACATAAAGAGAAACATGAAGATCATTTGATAGAAAGTCATGACGAAAAACATAAAGAGAAATATGAAGATTGTTTGATAGAAGATCATGACGAGAAACATAAAAAGAAACATGAAGATCATTTAATAAGAGATCATGATGAAAAACATAAAGAGAAACATGAAGATCATTTGATAGAAAATCATGATGAGAAACATAAAGAGAAACATGAAGATCATTTGATAAGAGATCATGAAGAGAAACATGAAGAGAAACATGAAGAGAAACATGATGAGAAACATGAAGAGAAACATGACAAAGAACATGAAGAAAAAACATGAAGATTGTTTGACTTTGATAGAGAGTCATGACGAGAAATCATGATAGAAAGTCATGAAGAGAATCATGAAGACTGTTCAATCAAGCTATTTACATTTATCTAATATCTTGTTGAGTTGAGTTGAGTTATTAAATCAAGCTTCTCAACTCAACTCAAGTTCTTGAATTCAACTTCTCAATTCGATTCAACACTTTTTCAAAAAAATTTCAATTCAACTTGATACTTTTTAAGTCGAGTATTCAACTCGAACTTGAGTACTCGACTTGACGCAATCAGTCTAAGTAAATGAGTGAGTAAATAAATGAGTAAATAGACGAGTAGTAAATTGAATGTGACAAAAGAAACGAAAGCAATGAAAGCAATGAAAGTGATGAAAGTGACGAAAGTGCAATTCAGTTCAATGATATATGAATAAACACAGATTCAGTTCAACGACATATGAAATGATTGCAGATTTTATTCATAAAATTTGATTACATTCAGATGAACTCAGCTAAAATCTTGACTTTATTTTGCTTTAAGCGACAAATATTTCTTTAGCTAAACTCAATAATTCAGTTCACTTTTCAAACTGCAAATAAATATGCATCTTTGTAATCTCAAGACTTTCAAATTTCTCTTAAAATTTTTAAAACTTTTAATGATGCAAGTTGTTAAAAACTAGACTGAATTAAAGATTTTATTAATATAAAGAATTGATTATTATATTACTTGAACTAAATACAGAACAATACATCAAATAATGTATAAGACGAAAGACAAAGAGTGAAAAAAAAGAATGAGAACTTAACTTTTATATACATGAATTAAGCAGAATTAAGACTAAATGTCATGATGTCAAATCATCATCTCAGTTCAGAGCATAAAATATATTGTCAATTCAATCTAATATCATCAATATCTTAGAAAGTCTTAATTCATTGAACTAAGTCACTAATCTAGTCATCATCATTTTAATCTAGTCACATCAAAATCTGTTTCATGTCTTTGCAATCTTAAGTCATAAAACTGCTGCTCAGTTCTGACATTACTTGATTCATGTATATAAAAGTTGAATTCTCATTCTTTTCTTTCATTTCTTGTCTTTCATCTTGTACATTATCTGATGTATTGTTCTGTATTTAGTTTAAGTAATATAATAATCAATTCTCTATATTGATAAAATCTTTAGTTCAGTCTAGTCTTTGACATTACAAAAGATTTACACTTTCTGCAACGTTTTCATACATTGAAATCTCGTCTAGTTATTCTTTTGCTCAAATGAAGTTATCTCACAATCTCTCAATCAACGATAAGTATGCTGTTAAACAGTTCACTCAAAGTGTGATTGAAAATTCAGTTGAAATCTTTCATGCAATGCAAAAGCTTTAAAATCAAGTTCAACAATATGATGTTATTATCTTGTTTTCATTCATCATTTTCAGTTCTTCAATTTATATAAAATTGAATTCTCAGTCTCTTGCAATAATAGCTCAGATCATTATACAAATCTTGAACAATCAATCTTTTTTCATCGTTCACTTCTCTGTGAACTCTGTCGCTGTCATTATCGCTTCTAGATTCAAGAAGCTTCTCAACATATTTGAGTATGAGAGAAACAAAGATCAATTGAATGCATGAAAGCAGAGTCTGATACAGTGCATGAACATGAACAATGATTATTATTTCTTTTATTAAGTCAAGATCATTTATGTCAAGTCACGACTCATCATAGATAAGAAAACTTACAATTTAATGAATCAATATCGAGTCAATGATTTCTGTATCATTTTCATCTTTGCAAATTGATAACATAAGTTGCATCATTATTGCAACAATTCTTTTGAGTCAAAAGATGCTTAACTATATTTTCGCGAAACTCTGAAGCAAGATACAGATAGCTTTGTTGACTATTACAATCTCTTCTATCAGAAGAAAGAATATTTCTTGATAAAAGACTTTTCATTGATTAACTGCATGAAACACAATGTTAATTATATCACTCAAGTTATCATTTTCTTCTGACAAAATCTTGATGAAATTCGATCATTCATCTTTCATCAATGAATTCAAGCATTCTTCAAAATTGATGAAGAGTTTCAACAGCTTAAGCATCATCAATCTCACTTCATCATCTTCTTCTCTGTCTTGCTCATCAAAGTCAAGAGCATCTTTGCATTCACTAGTAACTCTTTGAGTTCTAGAATTATCATCTCTGTGACTGTCATTTTGACAGTATTCTCATTTCTTTCTCTTTCATTCATTGATGAGTTAATGAATTTAAGCTTCATTATTATCATCATTCAAGATAAGACTTTAATCATTTCTGAGATCAAGAAAATCTGCAACAAGTGAAAGCTGTGTTACTACTGCAAGTTGCAACATTCAAGCAAAATCACTAAAGAATGCTTAAATAAGAAGTTCTTCACTTTGCATATCATAGACATCAACAACAACGACGTCATCAGCATAAATGAAGAAGTTTCATTGTATTCAAGAAAAGTCTAGTCTTTGAGCTAAGTCACGTTCAGAAATCTATATATATATCATTTTGTCTACTAGCATCAATCTTTTCGTCTTCACTTCAATTGTATAGAAAGTTTTTCGTTAAATCTGTCTTGAAACTCTTTGAATTTGATTTGACATTCAAAGATAGTCACATGATAGTATTCTGTATTCTTCGTCAAGCTCAATCTAAAGTTTCTGCTCTCGCTTTAATTGACAGTGATATCTCTGCTTATGTCTTTATGAATAAATCATTCACGCAACAACATCGTCTTTTCTTGCATCTGTTAATTCATTCTTGCAGACTTCAAGAATTTGATGATCAAGTCACTTTAATCAATGACATTACTCATGTCATTGAGTTCACAATAATTCTTGATGAACATGTTGAAAAACTATTCTTCTATGTCATTGAATTAAATCAGTATTTCATCATCATGAGTTTTTCATGACTTTATCATCACTTCGTGTACATCAATTTTGAACACAATACTCTTATCTTGTTCTCACTCTTCTGTCTTAGTCATTGTTGTCAATTCTTTGTCAAGATTTATAATTTCAATCGATCAGAAGAAAATGTCTTGCTTGAAGCTAAAGAAGTAGCTTCAACTCAGTTCGCTCGTAAGAAGCAATTCAGTCTTCAGTTCGCTTTTAAAGAGTAATTCAGTTCATGAATTGTTCAAGAAAAATCATTCAGTTCTCAGTTTACTCTTAAAAAGCAATTCAGTCTTCAGTTCGCTTTTAAAGAGCAATTCAGTTCATGAATTGTTCAAGAAGAATCATTCAATACTCAGCTTGCTCACAAAAAGTAATTTAACTCTCAATTCACTCAGAAGAAGCAACTCAGTTTCTCATCTATTCACAAGAAACAAATCTTGTTCAGTCTCATTCATCATTTAGAACAAGAAGCTTCTAGTTATATTCTTCAAGTCATTCAAAAAGAATACTTTTCTAAAATTAAGTGTTGCAATTCTTCTTCTTCTAGAACTTTTAATGTCTTTCAAGCAGATCAATGCAATCAATCTTTTACATAACTTGATATAGTTGAGTTGAAAGCTCAATGCTTTGATCGAGCTACTTGTGACAAAGACATTGAAGTATTTAGCATTACTTTAAAGAAAATCAATGACTTTCTGAATCTTGATTCAGTCTTGTCTAATGAATCAAAGTCGTGCAACGTGACTTTGTCAGCACAGTCTTCGTCTCGCTTCAAGAATAGCATCTATGCTAAAGATCACAGTTGAAGTCTTCATCAAATGAAAAAGAAAATTCATTTGACTATATTTACAACTCAAGAAGATTTTGAGATTTATCAACAAAGCAAGAACATCGATTCAGTCATAATTCTTTCACTCAGATACTTCAAGTTTTTAAACGTCTTCTTCAAGAAGAACGTCAATATCTTGTTTTTGCATTGAGTTCATGATCATATCATACATCTTAAAGAAGATGCTCAATTCTCAGTCTTCACTTTGTATAACATGAGTCGTGATAAAATTCTAGAACTTCAACGTTATCTAGATGAAAATCTGAGCAAAGAATTCATTTAAGTCAGTTGTTTTCAAACAATTATCTCTTTTCTCTTTGTCAAGAAACTTGAAGAAAAACTTCACTTCTGCATGAACTATTGAGATCTGAATGCTATCATCATCAAAAATCGATATTCTTTGTCTCTGATCTCAGAAACGCTGAATCATTTAAGTCAAGTCAAAATCTTTATCAAGCTTGATATCATCTTTACGTTTAATCGTCTTTGAATCGAAGAAGAAGACAAAGTTCTCATCATCTTTCGCATGCAATTTGAATTATTCAAGTATTTAGTCATGCTCTTCAATTTATGCAATGAACTCATCTCGTTTCAGAAATATATCAACAATACTCTTCATAAGCATTTAGATAAGTTTTATATCACTTATCTGAATGATATTTTGATCTATTTGAACAATGAATTCAAGCATGAGATTCATGTCAAACTCATTCTGCAAAAGCTGCAAGAAGCAAATCTTCAGATGAATATAATCAAATGCAAGTTTCATGTCATTCAAGTTTTGTATCTAGAATTGATAATCATCATCAAAAAGATCAAGATGAACTCATTCAAGATAAACATTATTGTCAACTGACTTACGTTGATCAACGTTAAAGACATTCAAAGTTTTCTAGATTTTGCAAACTTCTATAAAAGATTTATTTACAACTATAGCAGAATAGCTAATTCACTCACTTGTCTCATCAGAAAGATTGAACTCTTTGTCTGATTTCAGAAATGTCAGAAGACATTCAACATTCTTAAGAAAGTGTTCACTTTCAATGTTATTTTACATCACTACAATTCAGATCACAAGATTGTGATAGAAATCAATGCTTTGAACTATGTGTTTAAAGACATTCTCTTTCAATATGATGAGAATGAAGTTCTTCATTCAATCACTTACTTTTTCAAGAAGCATAATTCAGTCAAGTGTAACTATGAGATCTACGATAAAGAATTCATAATCATTGTTTGCACATTCAAAAAATGATGCTCAAAGCTTGAAGACTTTATCTGTTCTGTCGAGATGATCATAGATCACAAAAATCTTAAGTATTTCATGTCAATTAAGCAGTTGAGTCGTCATTAAGCTTGTTGAAGCAAGTTTCTGTTTAAATTCAACTATTGCATCACATATTATCTCAACAAGATCGATGATAAATTGAATGCTTTGACACGTCGTTCAGAAGATCTTTCTAAGAAGAAAAATACATTTGATTCTCAACATCAATATCAACATCAGACAATTTTGAAAACTCATATTTTAAATCTTAAGATTGTTAAAAATCTCGTCTTTGATGCTTTTGACATCAAAGTCATGATGCTTCAGTCACAAATCATTATCTTAGATTCAGTTCAGTTACATTTGTTCTCAGTTTTCTCACTGACTTTAACTTTCATGAATCTAGAAGTTGAAGAATTCAACGTTGAAAATGTTGAATCTCAGCTAAATCAAGACATCTCAAATCTTGATGAAGATTCTGCTGATACTTTCACTCAGACATTGTGAAAACAAGTTGAAGTTAATGATACATTCGTAATTCAGATAATCAAAGCACTTTGCAATGAAGCACGTCATCATAACAAGATCTTTTTAGTTGAGTGTGAAAAACATGAGAATCATCTGTACTTTCAAAAGAGAAGATACATACTCAACTTTAATAAACTACGTCTTTGTATTATTCAGCTCGCTCATGACAATGTTGTTGATAATCATTCAGAAAGAGTCAAGAGCTATGAATTGATCAGTTAAGTTTATTGATGACTCAATATATATAAGTATGTTCAGTGCTTCGTATGAAACTGTCACGTGTGTACACGTTTCAAGCTCTTTAAACAATGAACTCAAGAATAATTATGTTTTCTTTCAGTCTTTGAACATCGTTAACATGATGTTTTCATGAACTATGTAGATTCTTTATCGCTCAATATCTTCATGAGTATCACATATAAATATGTGCTAGTCTTTGTTGATTATTTTAGCAAAATGAAACATTTAGTTCTCATCATCTTTATGAAAGTTGAAGAAGCGATCAACAGCTTCTATGCTTATGTTTGAAAACATCATGATTTACTTGAGTTCTTTGTATTTGATTGAGACACACAATTCATCTTTGATGTCTGAAAGCATATGTATAAGATGCTGAAGATAAACATCAAGTTATTCACAGCATATCATCTCAAGATCAATAATTAAATTGAAAAATTCAATGTTATCATGAAGCATTATTTTCAAGTCTATGTCAACTACATGCAAGATGACTGAGCTAAGTGACTTTTCAAAGTTGAATTTGCAATCAATAATGCATCTTTGTTAATCACTTTAGCATTTTTCTTCTTGATCAATATAAATCAGAACTCATGTCTAGACTTCAAGCTTTTCAAATCTTTGTCAGAAAATCTTATGTTTCAAACTCAAGACAAGTTAATCAATGTTGAAGAATTCATCAAGAAAATGAGAGAACTGACTGATCATTTACATGATGAGATGCTCATAACTCAAGTCATTTATGAGTTCAATGTTAATCTCTTTCATCGTTCTTGTTTTAAATACTTTGTTGAAGATGAAGTCTGACTGAATGCTTGCAATCTCAACATCATTCATCTTGCTGTCAAGTTAAATGATCATAACGTTGAATTCTTTAAGATTAAGCGTGTCTTTGAGCAAAATTCTCTGATCATCGAGTTAGATTTTTCAGCATCTATGAAAGTTCACTCAATCTTTCATGCTATTCTTCTGAGTCACATCGCAAATGATCTTCTTTTAAATCAACATCAGAAATCTTAAGAACTTGTCATTGTTGAAAATGACAAAAGATTCTGATATGTAAACAGCATACTAAACTTCAAGCATGATAAATGCTACAACTCATCTTTGCTCAAGTATTACATTGATTGAAAAGATCACTTCTCTACTTGAGAATCTTTCAATCTTTTAGATAACTGTGAGCAAGCGCTTGATAAATTTCATCTCGTCAACTTTGTCATTGAAGAATCACATGTAATATCATGTACAATGTTTCAATGTCAATGTCAAGAACTTTAAGTTCAATATTCATCATTGATTCAGCTTAAACATTTTGCTCAGATGTATTTTCATTTCATTAATGCTTCATCACTATAAAATGCGTCTCGTTGTATTTTGTTTCATCTCATCTTATCTAGTTTCAGTTCTTATCATCATCTTTGATTTTTTCTTGTCTCATCTCACTCTCATTTTGTTTCATTTACATTTTATCTTATTTAGTTTCAATTCTTGTTTCATCTTGTTCTTTTCATCATTTTGCAGAAGCTCAATCTTTAAGAGAAAAGCTACTGTCATGATGTCAGATCATCATTTCAGCTCAGAGCATAAAATATATCGTCAACTCAATTTAATATCATCGATATTTTAGAAAGTTTTGATTCATTGAACTAAGTCATTAATTTAGTCATCATCATCTTAATTTAGTCACATCAAAATCTGTTTCATATCTTTGCAATCTTAAGTTATAAAACTGCTGCTCAGTTCTGACATTACTTAATTCATGTATATAAAAGTTGAATTTTTATTCTTTTCTTTCATTTCTTGTCTTTCATCTTGTACATTATCTGATATATTGTTCTGTATCTAGTTCAAGTAATATAATAATCAATTCTTTATATTGATAAAATCTTTAGTTCAATCTAGTTTCTGACACTAAACAATAGTTTTATGACTTAAGATTGCAAAGATTCATGCACATGACTGAAATGATTAAAATAAAATTGCTGAAACTAAATTAAAATGATGATGATTAAATTGATGACTTGATTCATTGAACTGCAAAACAGATTCAATGAATCGAGATTATTTAAAACATTAACTATTTATATTTTAAATTAAATTAATGATCTGACATCATGACAGTAACTTCTCTCTTCAAGACTGAGCTTCTGCAAGATGATGAGAAGAAACAAGATGAAATGAGAAAGAATCAAAAATGAAGATTGAAATGAAACAAGAATTGATGTAAATGCATTTTAATATGATGAAGCACAGATGAAATTAGAATAAATTTGAGTCACATCTGAATTAAATCTGAGCAAGATGTCTGAAAAGTGAGACAAGATGAGACGAATTTTAATATGATGATGCACAGAAAATGAAAATACATCTGAATCACATCTGAATCAGATTTAAACAAAATGTTTGAATCAAATTTAAACAAGATCTGAGTCAGATCTGAGTAAGAAAGAGATGAAATGCAATTTAATATAATGATGCACAAATGAGATTAAAATAGATCTGAATTACATTTAAGTCAAATTTGAACAAGATGAAACAAGATGCATTTTAACATGATGATGCATGAGAAATGAAAACACATCTGAATCACATTTAAGTCAGATTTAAATGAAATGTCTGAATCAGATTTAGACAAGATTTAAGTCAGATCTGAGTAAGAGAAAAATGAAATGCAGTTTAATATAATGATGTACAAATGAGATTGAAATAAATCTAAGTTACATCTGAGTCAAATTTAAACAAGATGAAATGAAATGCATTTTAACATAATGATGCACAAGCAAAACTAAAATACATCTGAATCATATTTAAATCAGATTTAAACAAAATGTTTGAGTCAAATTTAAACAAGATCTGAGTCAGATTTGAACTGAGTTGAAATGATGAAGATTGAACTTAAAGTTCTTGACATTGACATTGAGATATTACACATGACAGTACATGTGATTCTTCGATGACAGAGTTGATGAGATGATATTCATTAAGCATTTATTCACAATTATTCAGAAGATGAAAAAACTTTCAAGTAAAGAAGTGATCTTTTCAATCAATATAATACTTGAGCAAAGATAAATTATAACATTTATCATGCTTGAAGTTTAGTATGCTGTTTACATATCAGAATCTTTCATCATTTTTAATGATAACAAGTTCTTGAGATTTCTGACATTGACTTGAAAAAAGATCACTTGCAATATGATTCAAAAGAATGACATAAAAGATTGAATGAATCTTCATGAATGCTGAAAGATTTAACTCAATGATCAGAGAATTATTCTTGAAGACATGTTTAATCTTGAATAAATCAACATTATGATCATTTAACTTGATAGCAAGATGAGCAATGTTGAGATTGCAAGCATTCAGTCAAACTTCATCTTCAACGAAGTATTTAAAATAAGAACAACGAAAGAGATTAACATTGAATTTGTAAATAATCTGAGTTATAAGCATCTCATCATGTAAATGCTCAGTTAGTTTCTTCATCTTCTTGATGAACTTTTCTACATTGATTAACTTGTTTCAAGCTTAAAATATAAGATTCTTCAACAGAGATTCAAAAAACTTGAAATTTAAATGTAAATTCTGACTTAAATTGATCAAGAAGAATGATGTTAAAGTGATTAATGATGATGCATTATTGATGATGAATTCAACTTCAGAAAGTTATTTAACTTAATCATTCTGCATGTAGTTGATGAAGACTCAAAGATAATGCTTCATGACAGCATTGATTCTTTCAATTTGATCATTGATTTCAGAGTGATACATTATTGATAACTTAATATTTATCTTCAACATTTTACATATATGCTTTCAGACATTGAAGATGAATTGTGTATCTCGATCAGACATGAAAAACTCAAGTAAATCATGATGTTTTCAAATATAAGCATAAAAGTAGTTGATAACTTCTTCAACTTTCATAGAAGTGATGAGAACTAAATGTCTCATTTTGATAAAATAATCAATGAAGATTAAAACATATTTATATGTGATATTCATGAAAGTATTAAGCGATAAAGAATCTACATAGTTCATGAAGACATCATGTCAACGACATTTAAAAACTGAAAGAAAATGCAATCATTCTTGAGTTTATTGTCTAAAGAGCTTGAAACATGTGCATATGTGACAGTTTTGTACGAAGTGTTGAACATACTTATAAATGTTTGATTATCAATAAACTCAACTGATCAGTTTATAACTTTTTGCTTTTTCTGAATGATCATCAACAACACTATCATGAGCGAGTTGAATGATACAAAGACATAGTTTATCTGAGTTGAGCATGTACTTTCTTTCTTGAAAGTACAGATGATTCTTGTATTCTTCACACTCAACTAAAAAGATCTTGTTGTGATGTTATGCTTTATTACAAAGCACTTCAATTATCTGAATTGTTAAGAAGTGCAATGACAGACTTATTTCTAACAACTTATTGTAATAACTTTGAATTCAGTCAGACTTGTTTCTAGCAGCTTTCTTTAAACTAGCATCAGAGATAAAGTTGTATATCACGACTTTGTCATGCATGACAGTATATAAATAAAGCAGTCTGTGACTTTTCTTTACAATCTAGACAGATTTCATTAAATGTGATACTATTCATTCTACTCTTTCAATATGAACTGCAAATTTATTATTGATTTCAACTTGCTTTCACAATGTCTGAGTGAGAATATCAGCAGAATCTTCATCAAGATTCAGAGTGTCTTGATCTAGTTGAAGCTTGATGTTTTCAACGTTGAATTCTTCAATTTCTAAATTTATGAAGACTAGAATTTGTAAAAATGCTGAGATAACTGAGAACAGATGTAACTGAACTGAATTTAAAGCAATGATTTGTGACTGAAACTTTATGACTTTGATGTTAAAAACATCAAGAGTGAGATTTTTAATAATATTGAAGTTTAAAACATGAATTTTCAGAATTGTTTGATTTTGATATTGATGTCAAGAATTAAATGTATCTCTTTTTTTAAGAAGATTTTCTGAGCAACGTGTCAAAACATTCAACTTATCATCAATCTTGTCAAAATGATAAATGATGTGATAGTTGAATTTAAACAGAAACTCGCTTCAATGAGCTTAATGATGATTCAACTGCTTAGTTGATATGAAATACTCAAGATTTTTGTGATTCGTGATCATCTCAACAGAATAAATAAAGTCTTTAAGCTCTGATCATCATTTCTCGAAAGCGCAAACAATGATCATGAGTTTTTTATCATAGATTTCGTAGTTACACTCAACTGAATTATGCTTCTTTGAAAAGTAAACGACTGAATGAAGAATCTTATTCTCATCATACTGAAAGAAAATGTCTTTGAACACATAGTTCAAAGCATTAATTTCTATTACAATTTTGTAATTTAAATTATAATGACAAAGAATAATCTTGAAAGTGAAAACTTTCTTAAGAATGTTGAATGCAATCTGACATTTCTGAAATCAAACAAAGAGTACATCTTTTCTGATGAGACAAGTGAGCGAGATAAATATTTTACTATAGTCATAAATGAATTTTCTATAAAAGTTCATGTAATCTAGAAAACTTTGAACATCTTTAATGTTGATCAAGATGAATCAATTGATAATAATGTTTATTTTAGAAAAATTCATTTTGATCTCTTCAATGATGATTATCAATTCTAGATACAAAACTTAAGTGATGTGAAACTTGCATTTGATTATATTTATCTGAAGATTTGCTTCTTGCAGCTTTTACAGAATAAGCTTGACATAAATCTCATGCTCAAGTTCATTATTGAAATAAATCAAGATGTCATTCAGATAAGCTGTACAGAACTTATTTAAATGTTTGCAAAAAGTATTGTTGATATACTTCTGAAATGAGACAGACTTATTACATAAATTGAAAAGCATGACTAGATACTTGAATAATTCAAATTGAGTATGAAAAATGATGAAAACTTCATCTTCTTCTTTGATTCAAAGTCAATTGAATGCAGAGATGATATTCAGCTTAATAAAGATTTTAGCTCGACTTAAATGATTCAGCGTTTCTGAAATCAGAAACAAAGAATATTGATTCTTGACTGTGATAGTGTTCAGATCTCAATAGTTCATGCAGAAGCAAAGTTCTTCTTCGAGTTTCTTGATGAAGAGAACAGAGATGATCATCTGAAAGTGACTGACTTAAATGAAATCTTTGCTCAGATTCTTATTCAAATAACAATGAAGTTCTAGAATTTCATCACGACTCATGTTGTACAAAGTGAAGACTGAGAATTGAGCATCTTCTTTAAGATGTATGACATGATCATAAGCTTGATGCAAAGACGAAATATCAATGTTCTTCTTGAAGAAGACATTTAGAAACTCAAAATATCTGAATGATAAAATTATGACTGAATCAACGTTCTTACTTTGTCAATAGACTTCAAGATCTTCTTGTGTCATGAATGCAGTCAAATAAAATTTCTTTTTCATTTAATAAAGATTCAGATGATGATTCTTATCATACATACTGTCTTGAAAGCAAGACAAGAACTGAGCAAGAGTTGAACTGTTTTTTGAATGAATAGTCAAAGTTGCATGACGCGATTTTGACTCGTCAGAGTTTAAACTAGAAGACGAGATTGACTTAAGATTCAAGAAGACATCAATTTTCTTTAAAATAATGTTAAACACTTCAATGTCTTTGACATAAGCAGCATGATCAAAGCTTCAAGCTCTCAACTCAACTATGTCAAGTTGTATAAAAGATCAATTGAATTGATCTGCTTAAAGAACAACAGAAGTTTTAAAGAAAAAAGAATTTTGACACTTGATTTTTGATGAGTATTCTTTTTGAATGACTTAAAAAATACAACTAAAAGCTTCTTGTTTCAGATGAGAGACAAGACTGAACAAGATTTATTTCTTGTAAATGAGTTGAATAATAGTTAACTTCTCATAAGCAAATGAAAGATTATATTGCTTCTTGTGAGCAGACAAGAAACTGAGTTACTTCTTGCAAGTGAATTGAGAACTGAATTGCTTCTTGTGAGCGAACTGAAAACTGAATTGCTTCTTTCAAGTGAATTAAGAACTAGATTACTTTTTGCAAACAAACTGAGCATCTGCAATTTGTAAAGAGTGACAGAGACAGATTTTAGCGCTTTTAATGATTAATATTTCAAATATTCATTTAATCTCATGTCTCAGATTTGCGTCACTTTTAGCTGATGTATATTCATAAAAGCGTCAATATTTTCAACATTTCTAGCATTTCTAGCATTCTTATGAGCGCAGTATGCGTCTTTATCATTTAATTCAATAAACACGACTATTTTGACATTTATAACATTGATACGTAGTTGCAACGTTGAATAATTAATGATTGATTTGACTATCTAAATAATAGCTATTTAATATATGCATCGAGAAAGTCAATGAGAAAGTTAATGAGAAAGTTAATGAATAAACTAGAGAGGTAGAAAGTCATGTAGAATGATTGATAGAGTCGTGTTTGAAGCTTGATAGAGAACAAATTTGATTCTTGATTGCAAAGCAATTTGAAGCTTGGTGAAAAGTCATGTAGAGAGTCATGAAGAAAGTCATGTAGAAAGTCATGTAGAGAGTCATGTAGTAAAAAGATCAGTAAATGACTCAATCAAAAGATCAGTAGAAAGCTTACTAGTAGAAAGATCAATAGAAAGATTGATTGAAAGATCAGTAGAAAGCTCACTAGATGACTTGATCAAAAGATCAGTAGAAAGATCAGCGAGAATGCTTGATAGAAAAACATGAAGAGTGCTTGATAAAGAGTCATGAAGAGTGCTTGATAGAAAGTCATGTAGAAAGTCATGTAGAAAGCATTGTTTGATTCATGTTATGCGCTCGATCGACGCATATTTTGAAGCATGTAGAATGTTTGATAAAGCGTTTGATAGAAAGCTCAGTCGATAGCTCAATAGATAGCTCAGTAGAAAGATTGATAGAAAGATTGATAGAAAGATTGATAGAAAGATTGGTAGAAAAGTTGATAGAAAGATTGATAGAAAGATTGATAGAAAGATTGGTAGAAAGATTGATTGAAAGATCAGTAGAAAGCTCACTAGATGACTCGATCAAAAGATCAGTAGAAAGCTCACTAAATGACTTGATCAAAAGATCAGTAGAAAGCTCATTAAATGACTTGATCAAAAGATCAGTAGAAAGCTCACTAGTAGAAAGATCAATAGAAAGATCGATTGAAAGATCAGTAGAAAGATCATTGAAAAGCTCAGTAGAAAACATTGTTTGAAGCACTGTTTAACGTGTTTTGTGCGTTTGATCAACGCATTTGATAGAGTATTTGATAAAGCATTTAATAGAAAGTTTAATAGAAAGTAGAATGATGAGTAGATGAGCGAGTAGATAAACGAGTAGAATGAAAAGTAAATAAGCGAGTAGAGTGAAGAGTAAATGAGCGAGTAGATAAATGAGTAGTAGGCTGAATGCAACGAAAGAAACGAAAGTGATGAAAGCGATGAAAGTGATGAAAGCGACGAAAGCGCAATTCAGTTCAATGACATATGAACAAACGCAAATTCAGTTCAACGACATATGAAATGATTGCAGATTTTATCAATAAAATCTGATCATATTCAGATGAGCTCAGCTAAAATCTTGACTTTATTTCGCTTTAAGTAATAAATGTTTCTTTAGCTAAACTCAATAATTCAGTTTACTTTTCAAACTGCAAATGAGTGCTGAATTGCTTCTTGTGAATGATCTGTAAACTGAATTACTTCTTGTGAGCAATTCATGAACTGAATTGCTTCTTGTGAGTGAACTGAAAACTGAGTTGCTTCTTTCAAGTGAATTAAGAGCAAGACTGAGAGAAAGTTACTTTGTTAACTTCAAACAAGAAATTTTCTTCTTGTTGATTAAAATCATAGATCTTGATGAAAGATGAGCAATAATGATTAAAACAGAAGAAGAAAAATAAGATGAGAATATTGTGTTCAAAATTGACATCAATGACGTGATGATGAAGTCATGATAAATTCATGATGATGAAATATTGACTTAATTCAGTGACATAAAAGAATAGTTTCTTGATGTGTTCATTGAGAATCATTGTGATTTCAACAACATGAATAATGTCATTGATTAAAGTGACTTGATCATCAAATTCTCAAAGTCTGCAAGAATGAGTTAATTAATGCAAGAAAAGATGATGTTGTTGCGTGAAGAATTTATTCATAAAGACATAAGCAAAGACTTCACTATCAATCAGAGCGAGAGTGAAAACTCTAGATTAAGCTTAATGTAAAATACAAAATACTACTATGTGACTATCTTTGAATGTTGAATTGAATTCAAAGAGTTTCAAGACAAATTTAGCAGAAAACTTTCTATATGATTGAAGTAAGAGTGAAAAGATTGAAACTAGTAGACAAGATGATATGTATACAGATTTCTGAGCATGACTTAGCTCAGAAACTAAACTTTTTTCATGAACAGCAAGACTTCTTCATTTATACTGATGACATCATTGTCGTAAATGTTCATGATACGCAGAGTGAAAAGTTTCTTATTTGAGCATTCTTTAGCAATTTTACTTGAATGTTGCAATTTGCAATAGTAACACAGCTTTCACTTGTTACAGATTTTCTTGATCTCAGAAACAATCAGAGTCTTATCTTAAATGATAATAATAACAAAGCTTAGATTCATTGATTCATCAAGAAATGAGAAAGAAAGAAATGAAGATACTATTAAAACAACAGTTACAGAAATGATGATTCTTGAACTCAAAAAATTACTAGTCGATGCAAAGATGTTCTTGACTTTGACAAATAAAACAATGACAAAGATAAAGCGAGATTGATGATGTTTAAGCTGCTGAAACTCTTCATTGATGTTAAAGAATGCTTGAATTCATTAATGAAAGATGAATAATTGAATTTCATCAAGATTTCATCAGAAAAAGATGAATACTTGAGTGAAATAATTGACATTACGCTTTAAACAGTCAATCAATGAGAAATCTTTCATCAAAGAATGTTCTTTCTTTTGATAAAAAAGATTATAATAATCAACAAAGCTATTCATGTCTTGCTTCAGAATTTCACGAAAATATAGATGAACATTTTCTGTCTTGAAAGAATTGTTGCAGCAATGATGCAACTTATGTTGTTAATCTGCAAAGATGAAAATGATACAAAGATCATCAACTTGATATTGATTTATTAAATTGTGAATCTTCTTATTTATGATGAGTTGTGACTCAACATAGATGATCTTGACTCGATGAGAGAAATAGCAATCATTGTTTACATTCATGCGCTGTATCAGACTTTGCTCTCAGACATTCAATTAATCTTTGTTCTTCTCATACTTAAATATGTTGAGAAGCTTTTTGAATTTAATGAAAGTCGAGACAGCAACAGAATTTGCAAAGAGATGAATGATGAAAGAAAATTAATTGTTCAAGATTTGTGCAATAATTTGAGATATTATCACAAGAGACTGAGAATTCAACTTTATATAAACTGAAGAACTGAGAATGATGAACAAAAATGAAGTGATAACATCATGTTGTTGAACTTGATTTTAAAGCTCTTGCATTACGCGAAAGATCTTAACTGAATTTTCAATCATACTTTAAGTGAACTGTTCAACAGCATGCTCATCATCAATCAAGAGATTGTGAAATGACTTTATTTAAACGAAAGAATACTTAAATGAGATTTCAACATATGAAAATGTTGCAGAAAGTGTAGATCTTTTATAATGTCAAAGACTAGACTGAATTAAAGATTCTATCAATATAAAGAATTGATTATTATATTATTTGAACTAGATACAGAACAATACATCAGATAATGTATAAGACGAAAAACAAAGAGCGAAAGAAAAGAATGAGAATTCAACTTTTATATACATGAATTGAGCAGAATCAAGACTAAACAATAGTTTTATGACTTAAGATTGCAAAGATTTGCACACATGACTGAAATTATTAAAACAGAATTGCTGAGACTAAATTAAGATGATGATGACTAGATTGATGACTTGATTCATTGAATTGCAAAACAGATTCAATGAATCGAGATTATTTAAAACATCGACTATTTATGTTTTAAATTGAGCTGATGATTTGACATCATGACACAAGTCAAATTCATCATCTTCTTTTCAAGCAAACTTTTAAATAAATTGATACTGTCATTTTTATCATCTTGATCATTGCAACTCTGAACATTTATGAAAGAAAGAACAATTTCTCATTGAATCAAAAAACTGTATTCAACATCATCATTGTAATCTTGATTCTGAACTTAAGTTTTAATCTGTTTGTTAGTTGCAATTCTGCTAAAGCAAAGCGTATTACATATGATTATTTAAGCATGATGATTTACTATCTTGCAGAAAGCATTCAAAGAATCAGCAAAAATCTTACAATGAAGAATTTTGACAAACAAGATTCATATTAAGTGAAAAGTCAACTTAATCTTGAGTATCGAGAACTTGCTGAACATGTGTGCGCTTGTATGAAAATTTATCACTAAGTTAAGAATATTGATTTCTTGCATTTTATGAATGAATCATCATTTTATTTTACTAAATGTTGTAAAGTTAACATTAACAATCTTTAACTTCTGATCAATTTTATGAGCATAACATTGTTTATAAAGTTAGTATTACTTTTGACATTTGCTTCAATTTGCACAAATATTAATCGCTTTACATCAATGTTTCAACAAAAAGCTTAAATAGCTTGTGAGCTAGTGAGCAGAGTTCATTCAATACTAATGCACTCAAGATGCATATGCTAGCTACTAAATGAGATGTTTGCTACAAGCTAGCTGTCAGCTGAGTTTGCATCATTGATTAGCTTACATGCTACATGAATCAGTTACAAGCTGATTTAGCTGATTTAGCACTACTCTTCACTCTACTCATTTATTTACTTGCTCATCTACTCTTCATTCTACTCACTCATCTACTCTTCATTCTACTCGCTCATCTACTCTTCATTCTACTCGCTCATTTACTCTTCATTCTACTCATTTATCTACTCGCTCATTTACTTTTCATTCTACTTGCTCATTTACTCTTCATTTTACTCATTTATTTACTCACTCATTTACTCTTCATTCTACTCATCTATCTACTCGCTCATTTACTCTTCACTTTACTTATTTATTTACTCGCTCATTTACTTTTCACTCTACTCGTCTATTTACTCTTCATTCTACTCGCTCATCTACTCTTCACTCTACTCGCTCATTTACTTTTCATTCTACTCACTCATCTACTCTTCATTCTACTCACTCATTTACTCTTCACTTTACTCATCTATTTACTCGCTCATTTACTTTTCACTTTACTCGTCTATTTACTCTTCACTCTACTTTCTATTAAATGCGTCGATCAAGTGCATAAAACACATTAAACAGTGCTTTAAACAATGCTTTTTACATAACTTTCTATTTACTCATCACTTTATATGCTCAGCTATCTACTCAATAATCTTCGCTTCGAGCTCTATAAAGCTGAGTCAGCTGACGTTAGAAAGTTTGAAGTTTTTATCTTCTTTTTTTCTTCATAGTTTCTACTTTCTAGAACAACAACAATTAAAATATTAACATGTTCAGCTATCAACTCAGCTATTAACTCAGCTATTTACTCATTCATTTACTAGTTAGTTTACTCACTTCAAAACTTGCTTCAAAAGACGCGTCAATCAAGCGCATAACACAAGTCAAACAGTGCTTCAAACAATGCTTTCTACTGAGCTTTTCACTGAGCTTTCTACTGATCTTTCGATCAAGTCATTTAATGAGCTTTCTACTGATTTTTCAATTGATCTTTCTATTGATCTTTCTACTGATGAGCTTTCTACTGATCTTTCAATCGAGTCATCTAGTGAGCTTTCTACTGATCTTTCAATTGATCTTTCTACTGATCTTTCTATCAATCTTTCTACTGAGCTATTTATTGAGCTATCGACTGAGCTTTTTATCAAACACTTTATCAAACATTCTACATGCTTCAAAATACGCGTCGATTAAGCGCATAACATGAGTCAAACAATGCTTTTTACATGATTCTTTATTAAGCACTCTTCATGTTTTTCTACCAAGTGTTCTTCATGTTTTTCTATCAAGCACTCTATCAAGCATTCTTCATGTTTCTCTACCAAGCATTCTATCAAGCACTCTATCAAGCACTCTTCATGTTTTTCTATCAAGCGTTCTTCATATTTCTTTACCAAGCATTCTACCAAGCACTCTCTATGTTTTTCTACCAAGCGCTCTTCATGTTTTTCTATCAAGCACTCTTCATGTTTCTCTATCAAGCACTCTTCATGTTTTTCTATCAAGCATTCTTCATGTTTTTCTATCAAGCACTCTTCATGACTTTCTACATGATTCTCTACCAAGCATTCTTCATGTTTAAATAAATGGTTAAATAGCTACTTAAATAATCAATTCATCAAATGATTTATTTGATTACATATGAATCTTGAATTTAGAAACGTACGAAAAGCAAACATGTATTGCGCATTATATCTTTTGAGCAATTGATGTCTTTTGAGCAAATGACTGTCATCAAAAGATACAAGCGCTTGTAGCTAGCTATTAGTTGTTGATGAGTGACTATTAAAGCTTGTGAGCTAGAAGCTTGACTAAACAGATGTTTTTGACTGATGCTAGCTTAATGAGCCTGTAATTAATTTTAGCTGATTTCGTCAAATGATTGATGTAATCAGATTAATTTACATCATAAATGATAATCAAATTTATAATGATATCTATTTTATGAATGACATGATTAATGCATCAAATCTTACAAGTTACTTCAACTTCAAGTCTCTAGAATCTGAGTTTAATCAAGCTGTAATTTATAATTATGATGAAACAATTCAAAGTATTAAGAACTGTAATTTATATGAGAATATTGCACAAATTTATAATTCAATGAATAATTCTTTTTACTTTTGTTGTTAAACATCAGACAAGAAAGAATTTATTTATTGATTTAAAGAATACAACTGTTAAAGATTGATCTAAAGCAAGTCATAAAGATGTCATTTAACTAATAAATAAATGTTAAGAAAGAAAAGTATCTACAGAAAAGAACTTAATTTTTATATGTATGTTTCTCAGCTTTATGCTAAACTTAATTGAATTGACATCTTACACATATGATGCAGAGTTTCAATGACATCATCTTTAGATCAGATTTTCGCTAAACTTGATTAGAATGAAATCAGACGAAGACTAAATGAAGAATAAATGAAGGCTAAAATTGTAACATTATCTTTCTTTCTTAACTATTCATGTTTGCATGAATGTTGTTTCTTAGTGCGCTTTCTATCAATCTTTCTATTGATTTTTCAGATTATCAAAATGTTTATTGTAATCAACTCATTATGTATAAAAATAGAGAAATAAAGTGATGATCTTTTGTAGCAGACTCATTATGAAAGAGAAAGAATGATCATTAAAGCAGACTCACTAGTCAACTTGCTCATCAAAGAGATCAATTCTGATTATGTCATTGAAGCAGACTCACTTCTGATTCAGATTTACTACATAGTAAAGCTTGTTTTATTCATTGATCAACTCAATCAAAAGATCAATCATTGTTTATCTTTGTAACAGACTCACTTCAAGTGTTGTTCAAGCAGACTAACTATTGAGTGACTGACTTAATGACAAGATTAATATCAAATGCATTTTTGAAGCAGACTCACTGTTGATTTGTCTTTACTACATGCATGTAACAGAGCTTGTCTTGTTCATGTCTTTGTAGCAGACTCACTATTGAATGATTAACTTTATTAATGAGATCAATCGTTATCTGCTCTTGTAGCAGACTCACTAGTTGACACAGAAACATGAGATAGATCAATTTACTGATAAATAGAACGATGTGAATAAATAAATTATCACATTGATGAAAGATGTCATTGTAGCAAACTCACTAAAAGAAAATCAACTGACTCATTGAAGAAATCGATTTGAATCATGTCTTTTTCATGAGCTTTCAAGACAAAGAAGAAAAGAGATAATTTGAACAGCTTATTTTGACTCATCTGCTTCATAAGCTTGAATTGATTCTTAAGCAATCAACAAAGATTTTTTATTGTTGATTTTATCAATTGAGTGAAAGTTCTTAGCTCATTTAAATATTTGAAGAATTTCTTGCAAATAAAAAGTAATACAAATTTGAAGAATTTCTTGCAAATTTCTGAATAAACGAAGTAGATTGTTTCATATCATTTACACGTTGATAGTAAAGTTGATGAATATTTATCTAATGTTAGAAGTTGATCTAAAGTGAGTCATAAAAGTATTATTTAACTAATAAATAAATGTTAAGAAAGAAAAGTATTTACAGAAAAGAACTCAATTCTTATATGTATATTTCTCAACTTTGTGCTAGACTCAATTGAGTTGACATCTTACATATATGATGCAAATTTTTAATGACATCATCTTTAAATCAGATTCTCACTAAACTTAATTAAAATAAAATCAGATGAAGATTAAACAAAGAATAAATGAAGATTAAAATTGTAATAACAACAATGAAAACAGTGAAAAAAGATATTCATTCTTGACAAAATGAATTATTATCACATCATTCAATGTATGCTTTAATTACATTGAACTTAATCATATTCTTGATCTCAATCTTTACAACAACATGACAGCATACAATTACATCTTCTTCAACTTTATTTACATTTCAATCATCTTGATTTTCATATCAAGTGAGAAATGAGTTGCAACTACATACATTTATCGCGAAACAACACTTTCTCATCTTGTTGATTATCAACAGCTGCAAGAATCGTTGTATGTGAATTTGAATTCATTAAGTCTCAATTCTCAGAAATGATAAATCAATCTTTTATCAATGCTCAATCATAATTAGTGAAGTAAATAATATGATAATAAATTTGCAGAACATTTTAAACTTGATGACTTGCATAGCAGTCACATCAATTGCTTTGCAAGAATGTTAAGCAGAGTTGAAAAACAAAAAAATCTGAATGCAATATCAGTTTTATGTTTACAAGTACATCAGACATTCAAATTTCTTAAATCTCACAAAAGAAAGAATTAATTAAATTTCTCTGTCTGTTTTCTAGCATTCATTGAGAAACACATAATCTACAAGATAAAAAGATCAGTGCAAATATGATTGAATTTATTCTTCGTTCTCTTGTGACAATGATAAAATGAAACTTCTTTATTCAATTCTCAAATTGAGTTTCTCATCTTGACAATCATTTTAAAATTTATAATCATTAATGCTTTGTTAACGCGCTTTTAGCTTGTATTGTAAATGTGAACTTTGCACTTTTGATTGCAATAGCGTGAATAATGAAGTCAATGATCATGATGAATGATTTTAATGCAATGATTGCAAGATTGCTAAATAAAATGATGAAAGATTTTGAGAAGAAAGTTACAATGTTTAAAGAGAAAACTTTATGCGAAGCTATCACAGAAGAATAATGCAGACAATAAAATGATAAAGCGAAATGAGATGAGAAAGAAAAAATAGCTCATCTCAGCGATAATATTATCTACAAACTTTTTAAAAAGAGAGATGAGAATTATGTTTTAATCATGAGCAAGAGTATCAGCTTTTGAAAGCAGTGAGAGAATGAATGACATTCTGACAAAAGTTATCTTTGATTCATTAAAAAAAGTGAAAGTTTCAAACAGAGAAATGTGTTGATGCAGATGCACATCAAACTCTCTCTTCTTGTTTTCATTCATTGCTGATTACTACGTTCAGCATAAAGTATGCTGATTCAAGACTTTATTTTCTTTATTTTCTTCTTACTTTATAAACTATTCAACTTTCAAGATTTCACTATTTGACTGCAAACATATAGTGCATTTTGCGTATTTCTTTCGTTTAGACTGATCACGTCAAGTCGAGTACTTAAGTTCAAGTTGAGTATTCAACTTGAAAAGTATCATGTTGAGTTAAAAAAATTTTGAAAAAGTATTGAGTTGAGTTGAGAAGTTAAATTCAAGAACTCAAATTGAGTTGAAAAGCTTGACTTGACAACTCGACTTAACAATTTAATTTGATTCAACAAGATATTAGATAAATGTAAATAGCTTAATTAAACAGTCTTCATCATGAAGACTTTATGATTTTCATCATGACTTTCTATGATTTTATCAAACACTTTTCATGATAATGCAAAAAGATAATGCACTATGAATTTATAAGATTATAAATTATGATTAGAACTTAGAAAGTAAGATAAGTGCTGTTCGCTAGTTGAACAGCTTTATTATTTTCTTTTTACTTTTATTATTCTCATTCTTCTTTGCTTCATAACACATCTCTGCGTCATCGTTTTCTACTATGATGAGATCATTCAAATTAGACTTTATTGCATGTATTAAATTTTGAATTTCTCGTTCTTTAACAATTGAGAAAGTGACGAATTCTGTTGTAAAATTCTAAAAAGCTGTCATAGAATTAATATCATCAGTCTGCTTTAACTTCTTCAGATCATCATGATGAAAAATTCTTTGTTGAATTAAGTAAACTGTTGAAAAGTGCAATGTCAGACTTGTTTCTAGCAGCTTATTGCAATAGCTCTGAATTCAGTTTGAATTCAGTTAAACTTGTTTTTAGCAGCTTTCTTTAAACTAGCATCAGAAATAAAGTCGTGCATCGCAACTTTATCATGCATGACAGTATATAAATAGAGCAGTCTGTGACTTCTCTTCACAATCTAGATAGATTTCATCATATGTGATACTGTTCGCTCTATTCTTTCAATAGATTATGAGTTCAATTAGCAAGAAGCTTTCAACGTAATTAGATTAAAACACTTTAAGCATTTGATGCTCAACAACTTGATACAAAATCTATTCAAATGAGCAATCAATAATCACTTACTACATGTCTCACAAGAAGACAAATAAGTACATTGACTTAAAGAAGTTCAGTGAAATTCGACAGCTTACTACGCATCTCACAAGAAGATAAATAAGCATTTACATCAAGTCAATAGTTTACTATGAGTTTTTAAGAAAGTGAACAAATAGACACACTTAATCGCGTCAAAGAATGCATAAACTTTTATCATCATTGACAAGATTAAATTCTTTTCACTTCACTTGTTAATCTATCTAATATCTTTATTTTTTTCCTTCAATTCTAACAACAAGCTGAGTCTACATTGCACGTCATAAACTTCAATGACTTCTTCGTCAAATGATGATCTGTTCTCATTCTCACTTGCAAGAACTGCAATCAATGATTTTCTCTCATGAAAAGATGATTCATTGAGAAAGACTTGTGATTCATTATTGAAGACAAGTCTGACTTGAACACACTTGACAGCATCATCAGCATCATCAGCGAAATTCAATCTTTCAACTTTGAAAGTCAAAAGATCGACGTGAAAGTTCATTACTGACTGATCATTTGCATCATCATCAATGATCAAGAACACATTGCAAACAAGATGTCAGCAAAAAAGATTTGAAATGCTCTGAGTTATAAATACAAAGAGAAGTTACAAATTACTGAAAGATAATATTTGATGAATTTCATTAACTACAGAATTTTGATGAATATCTTTATTGAAAAAACATGAACACATCTCGTCAAATTGACTCGAAAGATCATTGCAACACAGAAAAACATAAGTGATTTATTTAAATCAGAATGTCATTTTCAAGTCTTACTTCAATTGCTGTCAAATGAATATACAGTCATTCAAAATGTCATTGATGCGCAAAATAAGTCAAACATCAAGAAGAAACTTCAAAAGTTACAAGAGAAGAAAGCATAATTGAAGATAACAGAGACTGTGCTATGAATTAAGTGAGAAAACAAATGTGAGCGCACTGAGCATAAGCAGAACAAATGCAAAATCAATCATCATTGCAAAAGTTTTTCAGACTTTGACAGTGATCAATTGCATCATTGTTAATTGCAATGATTTTTAAAATGTTTTCTCTGTGAAGATGAACATTATCTAGTCGATTGTTCTCATCTGTCTGCAGCTAAAAAGCTTGTAAAGAAATGCAAAAACAAAGACAAAACAAAGCACAAAAGCATTGATGATTTTCAAACTTTCATTGAGTTTCTGAAGAGCAAGCACAAGAAACACAGAGTCTACAATGCAAAAAACAATGACTTTGAAATTTTTAATAATAATGAGAAAGATGAAAATGAGAAGAGCGAGAATATTGCAACTTTGTCAAAGAACATTGTCAGTAAAATCTTTAAATTCAACTGAATTGCAGATTCTGATGTTTTCTCACACATGATTGATCAACTTTAACTTTTTAGTGATTCTTTAATTTGCATTAAAAGATGCATCATCAAAGTTGAAGAAGAAAAATTGTATGTCAATCACTGTGACACAGCAGTCATGCAAGATCATTATGAAAACTCAGTTAAGCTGTCTTCTGTTCTTCATGTTTTTAAGCTTAAGATGAATTTTCTTTTTGAAAGAAGAATGTGTAAGAAAGATCTGCAAGAAAGTTTTGATGATAAAGATTTATACATGCACAATAAGCAAGAAAAGCAAATGATTGAGATTCTAGAATGCAAAAACATTTACATAGTAGAAAGAATTGCAAACAATCTTGATGAATTTGCATTACTATCAGTTATGCAGCGTGATATTTCATCAGCATTTTCAGCAATGCACAATTCAATGAATCTTGATGATTCAATGAATCTAGATCACTTCGCATCTTACATTGATGTGATTCATCATGAGAACGAGATCGAAGTTGATCATGATCAACTTAGTTTTGCAAATGACAAAAGCTTCAAGTTGTATAAGTTGTGACATCATCATTTCACTCATCTTGAATCAGCAAAGCTTTGTCAACTTCATAAGATCATCACTTTGCAAAAATCTATTTTCATCAATGATAGTCATGAGAATGTGTGTGAAATATATGCGCTCATTAAGTTCATTAACAAACGAAAACACAATGTCAGTGATTGAAAGACAAGTATCTTGATTCTCATTTTCATAAACATCTGTAAATCACTATCATCATTTCTCAATAACAAGTCATACTTTCTAAAGATAGTTAACAATCACTTCAGAAAGACTTGATGCATTTCTTTGAAGCAACGATTCAATGCATCAGATGCTTTGCAAAAATGAAAACTCAGTGTAAAGCTTTACAGCAATGTTAAACTTCTCTCAGTATGCAGTGACAACATCACGAAACTTAAAGTCATCTTGAATGACTGATGTTCATCAGTTGACATTGTCTCTTAATACACTGTCTCACATATGTTGATTCAAAATAAAGTAGTCAAAAAAGTCATATGCATCACAGAAAACTTGATGCAAGTCATGATTAAGAATGCTGAACTTCTCATTAAGTTCTGAGCAAAAGCTGCAAAAACAGATGTCTATCTGCAAAATTGAATCATCATAAAACTTTTAATCAACGAAGCTTTTACAACTTTGAAGAAGACATTCATCGAAATCAAGCTTTCAATTGATCATGTATGAGTATGAGAATGCAAATGTTACTTATATGTTAATCTCAAGTCATTGTCAATCAAAGACAGACAAGACAAATTCATGAACAGAGATAAACTTAACATCTTCATGAAGTATGTGAAAAATATCAATAAGCAATATCATCTCTGAGTTTCAGATCTTGATCAAGTCATCAAGAATCATGCTGTCAAGTTCATTGAAGATGAAAAGAATGAAAACATGAACTTGCAACTTCATAAGCAGACATTCAACGTTCTTTCAGAGCGAAGATCTGTGAAAAGATCATCAAAGAATAACATTTCAATTAATGTTTCAAAATCTGATGCTTTTATGATTGATGTTTCATCTAAATCAACTGATGCATTGAAGATTATTGCAATCAACTTGAATGCACTCAATTCTAAAATCACGTCACATACATCAGATGAGCATGAAGCTCATGTGAATGTTCAGATCACTCAAAAAGTCTTTGCATCAAGCATGTTTAAGTCAGTAGTTTAAACATTTCTGCATGTAATCATCTTAAAGAGAAAAAGAGACAGCGAAGATTAACAATTGAAAGAATGTGCATTCAAGATCTTGCAAGCTATGATGATTTGATTCGTTACAGAGAAAGTTAATGATGATGAGAGCAATTTTAATATAAGCATGTCATAAGCATTATTCAACATCAATGAATCTGACTCTTTTAAAGCAATAAGAATTCTCACGTTAAACATTTACAAAGATGCAGTGCAGAATTCAGTTTGAAAGAAACTTTAAAAAAAAGCAATTAATGCAGAACTTGTGATGTTAATCATTAGTGAAATCTGACAAGAAGAAGTGTCGCTCAAAAAGATCAACATTGTGACAAGCAAATAAATTTTTAAGTCAAAGATGCACATTGATGATTTTCTTGATAAACTGAAGACAAGACTGATAGTCAGAGATTTCTCTTAAATTTATGAAGTTGACTATGAAAATACTTTCACATCAATCATCAGATTTGACACTCTGCAAGTCTTTCTAATCATTGCAACAATGAAAAATCTTGAACTTCATTAAGTTGATGTAAACAATGCGTTTATTGAATCATTTCTTAAAGAAATCATTTACATGTTCTTTTTGTCAGAAGTGAAAGTCAGATTCAACTGTACTCTGAAAATTCTTCAAAGTCTTTATAATTTCAAGCAAGCTGCATAAGACTGACATAATCACTGTGTAACAGTGCTGTCTGAACTTAACTTCGCTCAATGTGCTGCAGATTCATATTTTTTGATTCATGAATCAAAAGAAATCATGTTGCTACTATATATTGATAACATAATTATTATCTTCAAATCATTGAGCAACATTAAATGATTTAAGCTTGAGTTTTAATGTGTTTTCAAAGTCAAGAATCTGAAAGAAATGAAGAAAATTCTTGACATTTAAATCACTTGCAACAGAAAGACATGAATCTTACGAATGAATTAAACTCATTATCTTCATGATGTTCTTGAAAGACTCAACATGAGACAAGACAAGCATAAGAAAACAGATCTTTCAATGAATGAATATGATGCTTTTTGCTCAGCTGAACTCAAAAACATGAGAATCAATCAGCATAAATATCAACAAGTCATTGAAAGTTTCATGTATGCTGCAATTCACACTTGTTTCAACATCACTTTTGCTCTCAATTGACTAAGTCAATATCTTAGTGATTTTGCAAAACATCATGAACATGCTTTAAAAAAGTTGATGTGATACATTTGTTTCATCATTGATCTAAACATCATGTATGAAGTCAGTGAAAGCATGAAGTTAGTAAAATACTCTGACTCAGACTACGTTTCAGACAAACTAGATTGCAAATCAATTCTCATCTACATTTACATGCTTAATGAAGAATCAGTCTTCTGAATGAGTTGAAAGCAAAAGTTCATTATCATATCAATCATCAAAACAGAGTACATGATTTTATCAATCTGCATTAAGAAAGATTTATGAATCAATCAAGTGTTCAAGAACATGAATCTGACAAAGTATCTGAGCATCAGTCACAGTCATGTTGATATTCTTGAGAAGATTACTCATCAATTTGTCTCACTCACACAGCTCAAGAAAGATAATCAAGCATTTCTTATGCTAGTTAAGAATGCTCATATTCACGAAAGATTGAAGCACATTAATGTTGCTTATCATCACATTCAAGATCTGCACAAGAAGAATCAAATTTCAGTGAACTTCATCTTTAGTCAAAATATGATAGCAGATGAATTGATCAAGTCACTATCTCAACAGAATTTCAAGAGATTCATTGAACAACTGAGATTGAAAAGCAGTGAAAGCTGAGAAACTTGTAAGCATCAAGTAAGAATGTTGAAAAGTGCAATATTAGACTTGTTTCTAGCAGCTTATTGTGATAGCTCTGAATTCAGTTTGAATTCAGTCAGACTTGTTTCTAGCAACTCTCTTTAAACTAACATCAAAGATAAAGTTGCATGTTACGACTTTGTCATGCGTGACAGTATATAAATAAAGCAGTCTGTGACTTCTCTTTACAATCTAGATAAATTTCATCATATGTGATACTGTTCACTTTATTTTTTCAATATAAACTATAAAAATCATAAATTTTAATATTTCTTTGCTCATGTTCAGCTCATCTGTTGTTGTTTTCTAAAATTGATATTAGTTTCTACAACTGAAAGATAATGCATACAGATAATGCATATCTTCATTGCTTTTAAAGCAATTTTCTCTGCAATAATATTTGCATCTTGTGTTGCAGCAGTTATATCAAAAAGCTTTATTGTTTCAGCAACAATCTCAGCATTTGCTTTGCATCTGATTTTCAACTCAAAGCATTCAACTATAAATAGATCAGCGCTTTATCTAGTATTGCATTACTGAGATGCATTATTATGAATATCTTTATTCTTTCACTCTTGTTTTATCTCATTTCTGACATTGTCTTTCATTGCTGCTTTATTGATCTCATTCACTTCTTTTCAAATGTTAAAGAGTTTAAGTTTGTGTAGTTGTTTAAACAAAGTTACATGATCATTATTTTGTCACTTGTAATGTTCTTTGATTTCATTGAATTAATTTTCACCATGATTTCAACTTGTGATAGACTTTGAGTTTACAAATAAAGTGAATATTATCTGTTAAAGTTAACATTGTTCTTTTGATTATGCATTTGAGTAATGCAACAGTATCATTGAAATTTGAATAGTTTAATAAAATATGAACTTGTAGAGAATTTTGTAAAGTAAAGAGTAATTCATCAAGTGAAATGAATTGATTTTGATAAAGAATTATTTCTGAATCGTTGAACAGAGTGAAAATTATTGTCAGAATCATGTTTAAATGAGTCAATCAGCAAAAGTCAGAATTGAATAGTGCTTGATCTTTAAAGATAGCTATAACTGAATATTAAGAATACAGAAGAAGATTGATACAAAAGCTTCTATTTATGTAATGTTCAGAGACTGCGCTAGACTCGAAAGAGATGTGTTTGTGACACAGAAAGAATGTGATGTAGATGAACAAGATGTTGGTGAAAGAAAAGAGTGTTAAGAAAGAAAAAGAGTGTTGAGTCATATCTGAGTCATATTTGAATCATATCTGACTAGCTCGCTGATTAGCTCTAATCATTACGCAGAGAACTTACTAGCGTTCACTGCGAATTGATTAAAGCTTCAGCCTTGTTCAGTCTTGATACGCTTGTAACATTATCTCTCTCTTCGAAAATTCATGTTCACATGAATGTAGTTTCTTTGCTCGCTTTTGTTGATAGTTATTCCGATATTTAGCGCGATTTGTTTGAATATAGCTTATGAAATTCGTTCAAAACTTTCTCTGAGTCATCAAATTTCCCTTTATTCACATAGTATCATTCGTCATCTCTATCTAGATCTGTTTATTTGACTTTGTACTGTATTCAACCTTAATAGCGTCTGAAGTTCAATATATTGTCTATCTTTCAATGTTCATCGTCTTTGATAATGATTGATCTGAGTGATTCTGAATGCTGTTCTGATAGAGAATCTTCTGAATATGATTGCAGTAGCTTCGAGCTGAACATTGAATGCAGATGCTTTATGCTAATTGATAGATGAAGATGATAGAAGACATTCACTTTCGCAGTGATTTGATAGAAACTCAGCTGTTTGTCTTTTAAATCTTTGCAGAGTCTTGTTATCTTGACGTTTCTGAAAGATAATTAAACTCAGTCATTTACTTCATAGATGACGTTTCATTTATGTTTATTGATCTGAACTTCAATGATCAGCTTCGTCTTTTTCAATTGTTGATGATCAAAGCTCAGTAACTCTTTCATTCAAATGACAATATCATCTGCTTTTCTAGCTTTAAGTCGTTCACAAGTTGTTTCGTAGTCAGTTGTATCTGAATCAAAACTCATTCGAGAGTGAAATTCTTTATTGAAGTAGAAGAGAATCATTGAAGTGATTAAGAAGATATTGAAATTGTCGCTGAATTTCATCATAGATATTCATTTAACTCAGTCGTTCTGCATGTAATTGCAGTAGATTCTAAGTTTGCATTCAACGTCTTAATTGACTCGTTTCAATTGATCGTTGATCTCAGAATGATAGACTGTGAATAAACTAGCTGTGATTCTCAGTCGTCTGCAAAGACTCTTTCACATAGTCAATATGAATTGAGAGTCTCTGTTTGAAACAATAGAACTGAGTAAATCATGCAGTCGATAGACGTTTTATAGCATAATTCAAATCATTTCTTCAACTGAGATGTTATCATTTTTTCAATGACAAAGAACATAGTGACGTTCTTTGATGAGATGACATATGATTGTGCAAATGACGTTATAGTCTTCTGATAGAAATAGCTCAGTAATGAAGTTCATAACTATATCTTTTCAGCGTTCTTGTGAAATGAGTAGAGAATGATGAAGTTCATTGATGTTATTTCTAGAGACTTTGCTTCGCTGACAGACATGACAGTTTCAAATGTACTGTCTGACTGTGACTTGATGATTTGATCAATAGTAGAATCGTTGAATTAGATCAATAGTTTATCTATTATTGAGATGAAAGATTGAGAGCTGATCATGAATTTTCTGCAGCAGTTTCGTATGCATATTCTCAAGAACTCACAGTAAGTCTTTTCTAAATAGAACGTCGTCAATGATTTCGCAGTCTTTCAATTTAGTGATATGAAATTTAAGCTTGTTTTCGTTCATAACTTGTTTATATTCGCTGCAGAGCTCATCAGTTTGATTGATCATATGTACTCATTGATAGAGATTTGCTTTCGATTCAACAGATAAAACATCAACTTTATCAAAGATCAGAATAGTTTGAAAATGATCTTTAAGACGCTGAGCTAATTCAGAGACGTTCGTTAAAGACATTCTGATTAAAGCATCGACTTTAGTGTTCATTTTGCCTGATCTAAAGATGATCTGAAAGTTGAACTTTGATAGAATGTTCAGATAGTTGACTTGTCATCAACTTAACTGTTTATTTTTCATGAAGATCTTCAAAGTCTGATGATCAATGAACATCTGAATGAGTAGTTCAGTGCATTTCAGCTCAAGTCATCAGTGTTTGAAACATTAAATAATAACTAGCAATTTTTTGTCATAAATGTGATAATTGATTTCAGCGAAAATCATGCTTTTGCTGTAGAAGATCATCAAATGAAGAACTCTCTCGTCATTGTACTGAGATAGTATTTCATCTTTTACATAGTTTGAAGCATCAATCTTCAGAATAGCTTGTTGTTTAAGATTGAAGTGACGAAGTACTGAAATCAAGCTGACTTGTTTCTTTAAATTGTCAAAGACTTGAACACAGATCTTATTTCAAACAAAAAGCGTGTTCTTTCTAGTCAGCTGAGTGAACGGTTTGACTAGCTTCGAGAAATTCTTAATGAAATGACGATAGAAGTTAACAAATTTCACGAAGTTCTGAATTTCTTTTAGATTGATTGAAGTGATTCAGCTGACTATGACTGTCACTTTGCTGAAATTCATACAAAGATCTAGTTCTAATACAATGACTTCTAGAAAGACAGTCTCTTCTACATTGAATTCGTACTTTTGAATATTCATCTGCAGTTCAGCTTCGCGTAGTCAACTCAATACTAGTTTGACGTGATCTCTATGTTTCTTTCTCATTTTGCTATAGATGAGAATGTCATCTAGATAGACTTGGCAAAAGTCGTTCAGAAAGTCTCATAAAACATCATTCATATATTGCTGAAAGAAGATTGATTCATTAGTTAGTTTAAATGATAGCATCTTGTATTTATATGCTTCTAAAGCAGTGATAAAAGTGATGTAATTCTCGTTATCAAGATGCATTTGAAGTTTGTTGAATGCTGATATGATGTTCAATCTAGTCAGATGCTTGCAATTCACTATTTTATCAATGATCTCGTCTATCAACGATAGAGAATATCTATTTCTTTTGAAAATGACATTTAGCTTTCGATAGTTCACGCAGAATCAAAAATCTTCATTTGCTTTAAGAGTGAATAGAACGAAGAAGAAATAGAGAGTCTGACTAGAAGTGATGAATTTCTTTAACAGATTCTTGTTTAAGTACTTCTTTACTTTCAGAAGTTTGACAGAGAACATTCAATAGACTTGACAGTGAGAAAACATTAAATTACTGATGAGTTCAATTTTATGATCATAGAAGTGATGAAAGAGTAGTTTATTTGATTAAGCTCAATCAAAAACATTTAGAAACTCATGATATTCTGATGACAGCTTGACTTTAATATCTTTCAAATTCTGAGTCGTTTCATTGATTGAAGAGACGTTTAGAACGTTCAAATTGCACTGAGTATTATACGCGATTTCTTTATTAATATTAGTCATGAATAGAGCAAAGACTTCAGTCTGATTCTTCTTTAATCAATTCAGTAGAGTTTTGAACGAAGCTGCATTTATGTTTTGAATCGAGAATGATTCTTTCTTAGTCGTAGTTGAAACAGATCATTTGAGCATAATAAAGATCTTAGTCTGAATGATAGAAGAGAACAAAGTTGATTGCAATCAACTTGAGTGCTTTGAATTGAGAGAAATTGAAAAAATCGAAATACAAGTATTTAATTGATTTGAAAAAACAATGACGTTGTTTTGCATATTTAATAATATTTTGTTTTTGTTCATTCAGAGCTTACTTAATATGACTTCATGATGATCAATATCAACTATCAGCATTGATACAGTCAATTTCTTATGACTTTCAATGATGAGATTAGATAGAATTTTATGAGTGATAATCTTCTTAGATATCTTCTCATCATAATCTCTTATTAACTTCTCTTTTGTCAGTGATATAAATTAAATTTCTAGTTTCTTGCATACTTTATTGACTAAATTAGCATGTATGAGCGTATGAGCGACTGAATCACTGTTTATCAAAAAACAAAGACTAAAAGATTGATTTTGAGAGTTGAGAGAGACATCAATTAAAAATGACTTTTCAAAGTAATTCTCTTCTGATAGAATTTCGTCTAGTTTGCACAAAGATATAATCTTTATTTCTTCAATGACTTTTGAAGAGATGACTAGTTTTTTGAATCGAAATTCGAATCAAAATTGAATTTGAAACGATCATATTCATTGTTCACTGCATTGATTCTAGTAGATCAATCAGAGCACTCTCTAGAGCTATGATCTGATTTATGACATATGAAACAGGTTTCAACTAAAACGTCTGCTTCTTTGATGCTAGTTAAAATCGCGTCACACAACTTTAAATGATCAGATTTTGAATGATCAACTGATTGAGTAACAACAGCTTTATGAAAGATGATCTTTAACAGATCATCAATGTGTTTGATGAGATTGACTTTGTTCTTGATTTTTCAAATGACTCACTGATCATTATTTAAATGAATCAGATAGAAATGAATCTCTTTAAGAGAATCAGATTGAACTAATTGATTTATTCAAATGAATCAAAGATGAGAGTTTATTTTATCTTTCAGATCAATGATCAGTTGCTTTTCGTAATACTTCAAATAGAAAGATAATCATTGAAACTGAGTGTAAAACTTGTTGAACTTCTTTGATTCTTGAATCAAGTTGTAGTATTCTTTATGAAAGTTGACTTTCTTATTTGAATCATTGAACAACTCAGCTAGTTTTTTCAAAAGATTATCGACGATCTTATAAAGATTGACATAGTCACGTTTGCATCTAGATTGAGCGACATCAGCTGTGTCATCAAATAATCTGAAATGTACATAACTCAGTTTGACTCGTTCATTTGAAAAAAGATTGACGTTGATCTCTAGTTTATTCTGAATTTTGTCGTATCAGTTTTCTCAAGTAAAATTCTTTTCGTCAGTAAATCAGAAAGAATCAGGTATTTTCTGAGATCTAGAACGCTCAGAGTAGATGAAATCAGAAGAAGTGATTTCTTTAGTTTGAAGTCTAGTCTTCAACTCTTTGATTTCGTCATCTCATTGATTACTCAGCTTGTTGAGTTGATCTGTTTCTCTGTCAAGAATCATGCATTAAGCCTTTCAGTTTTTGATAAAAACAGAGAGTATTACTGTTTCAATGAATGACTTGTCATCTTCATTGATGAATGATTCAGCACTAGAGAATTTCAATAAATCAGTCTCAGAGATTTAAGAAAAGTGACTTTGAAATTCTTTGAAACATTCTTTGATAAATGAACGTTTTGACATAATGAAATTTGAAGAAAGAACGAGATTGAGTGAATGATGATGCTTGACAGTATTAATGAAGATGTATGATCAAGTGTTTAATCTTCAGAAAAGAATGTTGTTGATTAGAAGAATATTTTTGATTTGTGAGTTTTTGAGTGATTCTCAAGCAATTCACGAAAATTCTTTATCATCGATTCTCTTAATTAAATTAAACAGCTTATTTTCACTCATCTGTTTCATAAGAATGAATTGATTCTCTTGATTGAGTGAACTTTGCATACTTAGTGAGCAATAAGTTGTCTAGCGATTCAAACAGTCTCATCGTTGATTCTATCAAACTCTTTAATGTTGTTCAGTCTTTCAATTGCGTTGATCATCAGATAAACGAATTTCTTTAGACTCGTTCTGTCTGTATGAGTATGTTGAATGAGTAATGAGATCAGTATCATGTGATTAATGAATTTTTAATATAATGTCAGAATCATGTCTAGATGAGTCAATCAGCGAAAGTCAGAATTGAATAGTGCTTGATCTTTAAAGATAGCTATAACTGAATATTAAGAATACAGAAGAAGATGAGTACAAAAGCTTCTATTTATGTAATGTTCAGAGACTGCGTTAAACTTGAAAGAAATGTGTTTGTGACATGAGAAGAATGTGATGTAGATGAACAAGATGTTGATGAAAGAAAAAAGTGTTAAGAAAGAAAAAGAATGTTGAAGAAGAAAAAGAGTGTTGAGTCATATTTGAGTCATATCTGAGTCATATCTGACTAGCTCGCTGATTAGTTCTAATCATTACGCAGAGAACTCGCTAGCGTTCACTGCAAATTGATTAGAATTTCAGTCTTGTTCAGTCTTGATACACTCATAACAATTATTTGTTGAAGTCAACATTGTTCTCTTGATAATGCATTTGAGTAATGCAATAGTATCAATAAAATTTGAGTAGTTCAATAGAATATGAACTTGTAGAGAATTTTGTAAAGTAAGAAAAAATGCACAAAGTGAGATAAATTTGAGTGCAACGAGAAAAAAATAATTATTATTCTTAACACATATTCAATATTTCTTGCAATTTCTTTTTCACTTTTTCATTTTCATTTTTCATACTATTTCTTGAATCATTTTATGATTTTAGAATTTAGTAATCAACGCTTCAAGAAATAACACATTCAAACATCAAAATCAAAACAATTATTCTTGAATCTTGAATTCTTGATAAACATCATAAACTATGACATGCATCAAGTGTATTAAAGATAATGCATACTGATAATACAATATGACTTGTTTATTGTTGCTGACAAGTTATTTTTTAAAACGTTCATCAACACACAAGAACTCAATGAACTCAACTGATAATTATGTTATCAAAGAAACAAGTTCAGTATTTAAATCTACTAAAAAGATAATGCACATTGATAATACATTATTTACTGACATGCTAATGCTTTGCAATAAAAAACTAAACGACGCTACAAATCAGGCATGATAGCACTGCATGAAATTCAAAAATATCAGAAGTTATTCAAAAATCTTATTTCAAAAATAATTTTCAAAAAACTTGTGAAAGAGATTATACATGATTGTGCTAAAGCAAATATGTTACTTTATGACTATTGCATTCAGTGCTTTGCCTTGAGTGCTCTGCAAGAAGTTGTTGAAAACTTTATGATTTCATTCATGAAAAGTAAGTGCATTACTTTTTTGCATTATCACTCTTGTAGAATTTTCATTGACATTTTGCTCTATGCAAACATCAACTTGACAGCAATTCATGTCAAACACGTCATCATTCAAGATAGAAATATGAGATTTATGAAGAATTTCATGATGAATCTTGATGTCATGTTTTTCAAGACAGATTAGAAAATGTTTGTCTTCATTACTTAAATAAACAGTGTAATTCTTGAAATCACATTCACATTACTCATGTACATTATTCTTGTGCATTGACTTGATTGTACTTCTAATAAGTACTTGCTTTAAATGCAAGACTTTTAATAAATGAGATGATATTGCAAATTTATGAATAAATCTGTGTCAAAACAATCTTCAAAAATACTTGAAATGAATCAGCAGACTTATTAATCTCTTGATCATCATTCTTCTCTCTGCAATGAATATTTCAAAGCTCAGTAATAGTCTTGTCTGAATTCAAATTCATAGTTCAATTGTAATACTTCATTAACATTATTTATTTCATCATTTTTGAACTTATTTGTGATCAATTTCATTAACATACTCTTCTAGCAAGACTGAAAGTTCACTCAATATTTATTAAGAATATTGAGCATGAAAGAACATTTTTAATCATTTGCATTAATCTAGAAAAATTCAAAGCATTGTCTTTTCAAAATTGTCATGTTGAACATTTCTCATTTATAACATTAATGCAAAGATATTGATCATTTTTGTCTTGAAAAAAATGAGCACATTGAGATTGTTGAAGCAATAATCTTCTAACAGTTGCAACAGACTACAAGATCATTAGTAAATGATTAAATGCATTATCATAATGCATTATCTTGTCAGCATCACTTCTTGCTCTTTGTGCTTCTGCTCTCAAATCGACAGCTGAATCTTCATAGTAACGATGAAAATACTCTTTAAACTCTGTCTTGTACTTGATCTTGTAGTGAACAGACTCTTCATCATGATCTGTATCTTCATTGTCTTTGTCGTTTCAAGTCTTGTAAAGATTTAGCTTCATTGTAGAATTCAGAATATTTGCAAGATTATATATTGTTTCATTGTTGTCTTTGATCTTGACATAATACTTTGCAAGTTTGATTGAGACTTTTTTGCAAGTCTTTACTATAACAGCACTTGATGAGCAAGTACTTCTTCTTATATTCTTTTCAATCTGCTCAAGATGATTGAAAAATGCATTAAATATTCAAAATCTCAAGTGAATATTTGCATTAATTGTTCATGACACTATTAAACTGTATTTGTAGAAGAAATTTAATAGATTGTCAACAAGCAAAATCATGAATCACTCACTTTCATCAAGTTTAATCTTTGTGATCTTGAAATCTTCGCAGTATTTCTCTGTTCAAAGATCAACAAATTTACGTAGTTAATATGTTCAACGAAGCATCAAGTATGTAAAGTTTCAATGAATGTAAATATCTTGTATCAGTTTTCTAGATCTTTTGTCATTCTGCTCTTGAAAAGCTCTGAAGTGAATCAATCGCTGAGAAGAATCATTGACAGCTATCATCAGAGCACAAATCTAATTTCATGATTAATAAATGCATTACTTTTTTGCATTATCATTCGAAGCAATATCTTTTTAATCACAACAGATAATTCTCTGCTTGTTTTAATATCTTGCACTTGATCATTCTTTAATTGAGCAATAATGTTATCAGCTATTGTCTTCAATTCAAGAGCTTGAATAAAATTTTAAGTTACAAGATTGATGATGTAAGTTAAGCAATTAATGAAATTCTGTATTCTGTTTCATTAAAACTTGCAATGATTCATGATCTTTTCAAGTTTCTCTTTTAAGATACTATTATTGCTTGCATTATCAATAACAACTTCAAAAAGCTTATTCTTAATAGTGTAGTTCTTCAGAATTTTCATTAGCTTCATCATCAATTGATGATCAATATGCTAAATATTGAAAGACATAAATTTAATAAAATGTTCATGAAACTGAAATTTAACATCGACTCAGTATATCAACACTCTCAAGTACACTACTCTTTGAGAACTAAATTATGTGTTCAAAGCAATAGAGATACATCATGACTCTGTAAGATTCAATCTGATCTTATCACAAATCTTTTTATAGTGTGAGAGAATCATGATTATCATCTTTGTGCAATGTGCAATCTGCAGATCTGAATGAAGCATTTGTAGCAGCTTTTGAAATTGCTCATTATCAACGATTCAAAAGAATAGATTCAAGTCAACAAAGATCTTGCATAATTGATTTTCTCAATTCTTTTGATTAAAGACAGAGACTAACTTAATATGATTTTTCTTCTAATAATTTGTCAATTTTGCATTATCAATTTGCATTATCAGATATGATTTATTCATTTGAAAGTCAGTTCAACTTGTGATTGCAAGTGTTCACATTTTCGCTCTGTCGCTGTGCAAAAGTCTGATTCAAGATGCTTTTTCATAGCAGATGTGTTGAAGTTATCAAAAGCTGTAGAATGATTCATAATCTTATTGCAGATTTTGCATGAGATTTTAGACAATTCTTCAACAATCGAAGTCAACTGTATAAAGTGATTTTATATATCAAATTGCTTATCATCTGTAGTCTTTTTGAATCAGAGTGAATTGTTTATCTTTTTTTGAGTCTTGTTTTGAATACTCTCAACAACAGAGATTTGAGATCATCATTGTAGAAAAAAGCTATCTGTATTCAAAGTTCATTGAATATACTCGCTATTCTCTCTTAGCTTAAGCTGTGAAAAATTCTGCTGAATTTTGTCAATCACTTCTTGTCTAGTTTTCATCTTTTCAGAATGATGTAAAGAATTCATAGATCATTGAACTTGACTTGCAAAGTCTTCAAAATGAAGACTATCTGAAGATGAACTATGCGAAACACTTTCGTCAGACAGATTGAAAGTTGTCAACAAACTAAACATTTTATAGAATAGTTTGTATTAACAACAATAGTTGTTAATAGCTTGAAGATAGTATATAGACGATGTAATGAGTAATGCGAAAAGCTAATGCAATATATAGACGATGCAATGAATAATGCGAAAAGATAATGCAAAGAACAAGCGAACATGTTGTTCTAAATTTCTATATTTAGCCCTCTTGATGTCAAGCTCGGGTCCTTGGCGGGTCGGGTCGGGTTGACCCGATTCCTAGTCGGGTCGGGTCGGGTCGGGTTGGAAATATGCTCAACTCGACTCGGGTCGGGTTGAAAATGTGAGCAATCCGACTTCGGGTCGGGTCGGATCCAAAATGTCAACCCGAAACCCGACCCGACGGTCAGTCTACTTTCGTTCAGCTCACATATTTTCAAAGTTTCCCCGTCCAGCTAAGTATTCGCATTCTCAATCGTTTTCAATATATATACGCAGGGAGTGTTTTGAGAGTTCAATAAGTAAGTAGACGTAATCAACACAAGAAAGATGGTGGCGATGATGCGTCATCCACAGCACTTGATAGCCCTACAGTAATGTGCTTCCCGCTTTTCGATCACTATCCTATTCTACCTCCATAGCTTCTGAAACCCGTCACGGAAGCCGGCCTGGTTATTTGGGGAGAATCTCTGTTCCTCCTGACCCTCTTCCGCGGTGGTTGAGCGGGGTCGCTGACATGGGAATTCACTGCCGCTGCCGTCGTCGTCGTCGTCGTCGTCGTCGACAGCCTCGCCGTTTTGTCGATTATATATGTATATATATATAGCATCCCCCAGACTGAAGCTTCCATGTAACTTCTCGCTAAGTAAGGGGTGGCCGCTTCGCTCTCGCGCTAAAGCCTATTTCGTCGTCTTGCTCCCTCTCTGCTCCCTCTCTGCTCCC
>JAABUV010000522.1_pt1 | contig 58055 bp, 54 predicted proteins | sample 5559971 | NCBI WGS metagenome assembly JAABUV01 (sample SAMN10711881, study PRJNA513362) | rock metagenome | isolation source: Antarctica rocks | place: Antarctica: Victoria Land, Knobhead nord | collected 2015-12-19 | reverse complement strand
GATAATACGAAACGTGCTCCGTTGAGGTGTCAATATGTACACGTACGTGGGGTTCCTCTGGTTTGAACAGAACGTCGCCGTGAGGGATGATGACGCTGCGCAACGAGTCGTTATTCCCCCGAAGGACAAGCTTGTTGACCAGTCCGGTCAGGGTGCCGAGCGATTGGTTTGCATCCACGGTCATCCTACGGAATTGCTTCGATTCAAGGTGCGTGGCACCTTTTCTCAAAAAAAAGTCGAGCCAGATAGATCCGTACCAGCATGCAAAGAAAACATCTCGTGCGGATTAGGAATTCTTTGGACAAGAACAGTCCCCTGCTTTCCGGGTCTTTCTTTTATTTTTTAAAAATTTCAGACTATCAGCCCGCATCGTAATGATCGCTCCTGGTCTCGTTTTGACTACATCCATGTTAAATGCTATGCTCGGCTCCTTTGATAATGTGTAAATGGTACCAAGATCCATGCCCTCCATCTTGCGAACAAATGTGCCTATTTAACGCCTTTTCCCAGAATACCGGCTTGGACGTCTGAGATGAAGGTTGTCTTGGTGCGTCATCTTGAGAATATAAGGGAGTTGACTGGCTGTCGTCTTGTTCGAGGGACTCGGCCTTTGATCGCTGTGAGAGGGGCTCCACAAAGAAGACTTCTGGATTGGGCCGCTGGTCGACAGCGGCACAAATTATTCCGTGGATTGGAAAGCATATGTATTGAAATGGATTGATATAGGTCAAATCGCTCTCCGCTCACAAGTGCTATTGGAGAATGGATCTCGTAGGACATGTGCTGTGCTTGAGATGAAACAGGTGACCGCGGTAGAGAACTATGCCTTTGCACGAGCGTAGGTGGATCAATAACTTAAGCTATTCGCTGCGCAGCGAATGATCCTGTCAAACAGCGCGTGAAAGACTTTATTCGCGAAATAGAAAATTATCACCTAGGATGGTCGAACATGACTCCAAAACCGACTGACCTCTGACCTTCTCTCATTAGCTATAAACGCAGTTTCTGCAACAGTTATCATGATTCGTCTCTTCTTTGGGTATCTCATAAATGGCCAACTCTTCAGAATATGGCGACGGCTGTGAGTCGCATGGAACTTCTTCAGATATGGCAAATGTTGTAACGCTCTTCTTCTCGTTCTTCTTGCTCTTATCCTTTATTGTCATCTTCCTTCTGTTACCAAAACTGAGATCCTGTTGGGAATCACCAGAATCAACCTGTATAGACGGGGGATCCATGATCGATTCCGATTCCGCAAGCTCGAGCTTAGGAATAACCTCTCGGACTTCAGTTGAAGGATTTTGCTCATTACTGAACGCTAGACTCGCAAACAGGTCCCCAGCCAAATGGCCTCCTCTCATAACTGCAGCAGCAATCCAATTCTTCCGTACTGTATCTTTATTGTCTTTGAATTTTCTTGTAGCCTGGCTCTTGAACTGTTCTCTAAAGGAAGCTCCTTGCCCTTCCTCAAGCTTCTTGTAAATTTCCTCGGCAATCTTAAGAAAATCGTCAAATGGGATGGGATCGTTTATCTGCATTTTTTGGATCACAAGGTCTTGCAGTTGGTGAAGTTGGTAGTCAAGAGCTAGGCAGTAGAGGCGACCTTCTTTGCAGTACCTGACAGAACTCTCGTCTTCTAATTCCAATGTCCTCATATCGAGGATATCTTTGCTCGACCAATCTGGACTGGGGTTGAAGTCTCCGGTGTAGAGGAAATCAAGGAGCAGCGCAAATGATTCCGGGTCAACGTGTAGCAACTCCAGACAAGGAGAGCTGTATACGTTGACCATATGCGTGCACTTCTCCTTTAAGATAGGGGATGCCGAAAGGATGGCTTGATGAACCGAGAACATGTCCTTGAGTGGGCCGACGGTGACCGAAAAGATAGAGGACTTATACAGCCTGTTGGAGTAGAAGAAGAGGAATCAGTTGTTGTGAAAATCTATGTAAGAGGGGACCGGGAGACTGACGAGCTAATCAGCCCTTGTACTGCCTGGGGCGTTGTGTTGACAACTGACGGTTCTGCTGAGACGCCGATGGATGATATCTCGGGGGTGTCTGGACAGCAGCGTGAGTCGAGTTCATGTCACATTCACGATAATGAGGGAAATCTTGCCTTTGGGAAGAGGTTCTTCAAGGTCCAGAAGTGAGCCACCTTTTACAGGTTAAAAGCGTGCCCACTCTAGTCATTCACCCTAGGTTCTTTTCCGTTCACTGTTTCCAGCGTCAGTGATTGTCACAAATAAGCACTCTGATCATTCCAGAAGTCAACCCTTGCACGCAGTCATAGCTTCAAGCATCATTGGCTTTCATACCACCATTTCCACTCATAATATGACTACGGCTCTTGTCTACTTAACAGTAGAAATATATACATTTGGAAACATCTCCCCACCCCCCTTACCTGCAAGTGCGAAGCCTGGACAGCTGCCGAAAATCTATCAACATCCTTCAGGAAGGGCGGATGCGCGCAATATTGATGGGTGGGGCTGAATGCCAAGCTTCTCGGAAGAAAGCGTCAGCCAATCGTCTAATTTGAGCAATGGCTGCTTGGTCAGAGTGCCGACTATCCTTGTGCAACCACCACCTCTTATCCATGGGTAACCAGTCTTTTATCGTCCCCACCCTCCGCCACGCTTGAATGCAGACCTGCTGCAAATGAACTCCTCGACGTGGCTATTCAAGATTTGATCTGCGTAATGCACAAGATTGTTTCCGGCGAACTGCGCATACTGAACCTCCGCAACGTTCGACGTGGCACCTCTAATGACCCATCAACGCTCCATCAAAGTGCGACGGAACGCCACGCGACTTTCCCTAGCAGCTGTGATCGTGATGGAGGGGAAATCGACTGATATTTGGATGTGCCCCAGCGCTTCCCTTGCGTCCTCGCTGGCCCCGATGAAACTTTATGGGCAGACTCTACGTCCTAAAGCCTCCAAAGAAGCGGAGTAATTGGGTTTCCAAAAGCAAGATCATCGCTCGTGCCGTCTTCGGCTCTCTCTCGACAAGTAAGAAGTTGGTTCCAGTAGCATCTCGTCGGATTTCAAGCGTGTGTTCCCCCTCTATCTCGCTATAATTTTCCCTTGTTACGCCGTCCTCGATTCAACCCGCTTTCCACTTTGATGTGCGAGGACCTATGCTGCGAATTCAACCCCGATTGACTACCCGGGACTGACTGTTTTCAAGATGGGACCGAGAGACTCGAGGGACTCGACCGAAACGAACGGGAATGTCCATCCGGCGGGAAAAGGCAAGGGGAAGGCAAAGATCTCCCGGACTTCGTCCAACGCCAGCCTTGGGGACCAGACGCCAGAGGCCGTGGACGCGGGTATAGTCGCCCTGTGTCAGATATCCAAGATCCTTCGTTTCGCGCAGGGTTATCACGAAGAGATTAGTGATGTCGAGAGTATCTATGGTCTCGGCATTCGCCAGCAGGCCCGGATCGACGAGCTCGAAATCACAGTGACCAACCTTGCTTTTCGAAAGGTTCAAGAGATGGCAAAACTTCGAGATGAGAACGACGCGTACCAAGCCAACGCTCGCCAGTTTATGCTCGAGAGAGAGAAGCTTGAACAGGAACAAGCAAGTATGGATGACGCACGTAAGGCAATGCAATCAAAGATGGAAAGACAAAGGGAGATGGAGATCAATGAAGCAAAGCAAGAATTCTCGGACAAATTCAAGACTAGGGTCAAGCAAATAAGAGAAGAGCTCGAGAAGAAGATACAGGCCCTGGAGAGGGATAAAGATGGACTGAAAGACGCCATTAAGAAACTCGAGGAGAAGAACATACAGGCCCAGGAGGACTTGAAGAAGCAAAAGGAGAGTTTGGAACTCGACAAGAGAAGTTCTCAATCGCATATCATGCGCTTGGAATCGGAGCTACACCAGATTGATGCCGCCTCCACGGTGTTGCCGCAGACACCTGAATTCTAGTAATTATTAACCTCGTCCATGTCCCACGATTCGCCACTGATTAACATTCTTAGTATCGAGGGCTTTCGCCAACTGTGGGAGGGTATTCAAGATGTGGCGGTTAATGATTTTAGATTCCTGCCCGAGGATACAAAGCCGGTACGCTAACTGATGCAAGCGGGGAATGCCCCGTCAGCGTTATTGACATCGTTTATAGTTGGACAGCGATGCGGTTCGATATCGGCTATCCAGCGCCAGTGCGATTTTCAAATATTCGTCATTGTCTACCGAGAGCGCTGTTGCGACCTTCCTACGGGCGTGCGCTATTCAGAACTTCCTATCCACAACGACTATATCCATCATACAGCGACGATATTTCGCGGAACCGACGGCGGCAGTGGAACACAAATCTGGAACACAGCCAATGGATTCGATTCTGGACATCATCTCAGATGTTCCAGCGGCGACTTCGAGCCAAGAGTTGTCCTGGCGGTTAACGACGGTTGACAAACTTGATCGTCTCGGCTCACATGGTCTCTCGGCACCAACCGATGTCTCCACTGAACCTAGTCGGGGCGACATCATAGAGGAAATCTTGGACCTACTTCACTACTTTCAGAGCCCGACCGATCAGGGACTACGTGCCAAGCTTACGGAGATCACAAGTATGGCTATCAAGCTTTGGAGCGCCCTTCGGAAGGATAGTTGTCGGGTCGGTTTCGACTACGACCCCTCGACAGGTGATTGGCAGGAATTGGATTTTGTCGATGACGTGGCGACAAGTAGCTCTATGGCGGCGAATTCGTCCAACGATATACCCGTGGCCCAACTGCCCTCGAAATCCTTTACGCTGTTCCCTCGAATCACGGGCTCCTTTGACTCTGATTGTGCCAGCCCTCGCATCCTGCACGCGGGTTCGGCTCTTCCTCATGATTCTCCGGCTTTTCGAGAAGCTCTTCAAGAAATGAAGCGCATCGATTACGCGACAAAGGAATTCAAACGTAGTCTGCGCAGAGGATCCAGCGCTCAATCTTCACCAGTAATGAGCAAACGTCAGGGAGATTGGCCCGCTCTCCATCGTGGCTATAACTAAGTCCGTCACATTTTGATGCAATGGGGGAGGGACAACTTCGACGCCAAGAGCGGCCTATCAACAGTTGATCAATTGAAGGCAATGGCCAATGTACCTTAAACACGTTTCCCTTCGTTACTATTTCTTGCGCTAGCCTAGCTCCGTCAGAAGGCCAAAGCACTGCAAAGCTCACGGCTCGTTGTTCATTGAACAAGGGTAATGATCTTACAACATTATCAAGTATCTTGTATATTCTCTGTTGCTCGAGGGAAATAGGACAAACAATAAAGAGAAGATATGCCAAATAGCAGTACACCTAGATGCAAAGCGCAGCCTGCACGACATTGGAGCGATTCAACGACCGATATCAGACCGAAGCTCTTGTTTCCCGTTCCTGACATGCGAGTTGAAGTGCGGCGTCGTGGCATTTGATGCCGCAGACCGACTTAGGATGACGGATCACGTAATTATAAACGTGATTACTCAGCATGCGGTCATAGCCCAGTATAATTAAGTTGTAGATTCCCAGTTGAGATCCCTTGTCTCCACAACCACCTCTCAAACCCACCAGTATCCAGCCCCTTCGGCACCAGCCCCTTAGCAGTCTTCCACCTCGTAGAAGCCCCGAAATTAATGTGCCCTGCTGGATTCGCCATCAAATTCTTCACTTTCCGCGTCTCCGGGCTACCCTCCCCCTCGCAATTTACTCTCGATTCGTGTCCTCTCCCCGCACAAACGCTCGCTCGAGCCTAGTCGCCATGGGTGATACTGATTTGGAAGGCGTCGTAGTAAAGCCTAGCAATCGAGGCACCAGCACCACCATTATACTCCTCCTCGAGAACTTGAAGTAAGGAGTGACAATCTGCTAGACAATCATCTGGCCTATTCATCGCGCGGTGTGGATCACCGATTGCGTCGTCTAGATGTTGGATCTGAAGGCGGCGAGCGTCGCTGATTTGGAGCTTAGGAAGTGAGAGGGAGCAGAGACTGCAATTGCAGTCGAAGCCGAATGCATCTTTCAGATGCGTTCTTCGGGAGTCGGAGCAACCGCCTTTGTCGTAGGAGATGGTAACTTCCTCCCCGGCATTGATGTAACGGATTGCGTGGATGGTCTCGCACTTTGTATCGGTGTTCCAACTATTGTGAGCATTTGGAAGACAGCTGTGGTTAATTCTATCGACAGCATCTGAGACAGGCCACGTAAATCCAAGGCGCTTACCAAGTCAGGATGCAAGTTGTACGACTGCTGAATGACAGGCTTTGCCTGCTGTTCAGACAAAGCCATAGGTGCGCCACGACCGGGTTCTGCGTCAGAATCACGGGCGAGTTACCTTCTGACGATCGTGGAAAGACGCATTAGGCCGGCTTTGCTCCGAATGTTTTTCCAACAAAGACAGTTTTTGGAGGACTTGGTCGAGGTCTGCATTGCTGACGGAGATTGCCTCATTGTCGCTTTTCCTCTGTAGCCTCTGCACATTGTACATATAAATCTTCGCTTGGTGGAATATAACTGTCAACACATGCCGCCCTTTTCAAGAAGTGCATTATCGGAATTTTCAGGTCCTTAACTGCCTGGCAAAATGACCGGAAGAGTTCAAGAAGCAAGGTATGGCTTTGTTTGAGGGCCTTGGGCATTGAGAGGAGTCGCCCTAGTCCTATCAGATTTGCAGGCGTTGACGGCGACTCATCCTCGTCATCAGGTCCATCGAGGCACCAAAGGATCAGCATGTCAGTCAAAGTCAGGGCCAGCTCTTCGGGCGCCAGGGAGGTCTGAAAGATCCTAAATAGTTGCAACTTAACACGCTCCCCATCTCTTGTCTTCAACCATTCTTGTAGCATTGTAAAGACCTCATCGTCCTCGGAACTGTGGTAGCATTGGTGGAGCTGCACAAGATCGCGATATTCGGGTTTTCGGAAGCTTGGGAATTGCTCACAAATGTGTTCTCTAGTGCCGTTAGCCCAAGAGCCTTATCTGCAAAGTGATCACTAACGTGCCCAATCGAACCGCCTCTTGGTCTGTAACATTCATCCTATCCGAAATTGCAGTAAAATTTGGCGTTAGTATCTGCTCAAAGTAAGCCTATGGAAATCCCATGAGCTTTCCTTACTCACCTCATTGTTCCGAGGACAATCGATCGGTAAATGATATCGCAGATATCTATCCCACATTTAGATCTGCGAGAATATGGTTGTTTGATCGACGGAAGGCCAGACCACTTGAAAAGCTCGAGTGAGCTTTACTGTGTCAAGCGGCTGGAAAGCTCCTAAAGGTTTTTCGTTAATTCCAAATGCTTTGATGTAAAGGCATACGTTCTGCAATGGAGTGAAATCAGGAGAGGGTTGAAGAAACAGAGGCGTGTTTCCCCCATCAGAAAGCCAATGGAGCCCAGAGAGCAGCATTTGCATCTGTGACGACAGTTGGTCTGGGGATTTATCGTCGAACACAGTTGTCGCGGAGTAATATTCGTCATCTGAAGGAATTGTTGGAGTCGGAAGCTGTTGAACTTGGTGAAGAAACGTGTGCTGGAAACTTTCATTTGTCCTGTTCAAGATGAGGAAGACGACGATAAATTCAAATTGGCTCCGGCATAGAGTCTGAAAAGTGTCAGATTTTTCTTTGGAAGCCGGTGTGATGTCAAACCTCCATGTCTAATTGGAGTTTTCCACTGGGCGACAAGGGTTGAAAGCTTTCTCATTCCTTGATGTTTGACTCAGTGGATAGGCACGACCAAACAGTCATTCACGATATCCGATTAAGCGTACGAGAAGAGGCTGTAATAACGTTGTATTCAAAGCTCCTGCTTTAGCAATTGGAAAGAGAGCTCGGATAGACACGTCTCATAAAGAGGGGGCTATAACACTGCCAAGCTAGATTCTCCCTCAGACTTCCTCAAAGCCCCAAATTCGGGTCGGAAGAAGCCGTCAATTCTTTTCAAACTCCCAAATTTGGGTCGGCGCAAGTTGCTAATTCCAACAACCCCAAACTCCCAAATTTGGGTGGGGGAACTTGCGGAAGCTTTGAAGATCAATGTGATCGCTGTAGATTATGTAGCACTGCTCAGGAGGGTCGTGCTATGCCAGGCCCAACACGGTGCTAATATCTTGCTTTCTTATGTTAGCTCCTTAGACCACCTTAGCTACCATCTCTGCTCACACTACAATAAATGGACAGTCTGCTCCAGAAGCACCCTTAGAAGAGCTATTGCACAGAGACGATCCCTTCGTTCAAGCTTTGATGTCGCATCTTCTTCAAATAAACGATGACGCGTCTCGAGTCCTCGGTGCAGCAACTGTCAGAAATTTCGCGAGCTATGGCGAACACTCAGGCAGTCGGTTTCTCCCTCTAGATCAGGCATATCAGCAGTCCTCTGCCTGCTCGCTTCATCATCCTTTCACACCTACCACCGGAAGTCCATCAATTCAGACCCTACATGAAGAGATTTCATATGTTAATGCAAAACAATTCAATCGCATATTGAAACGGCGCGAAACGAGAAACCATCTCGACACAAAGCTAGGACGCTCGCCAGGAAACCGAAGAAAATACATCCACGAAAGCCGACATCAATGGGCAAGAAGGCGACTAAGGGCGAAAGGTGGCAGGTTTTTGAGCGTCACTGACGTGGCACAACTGAGGACGGGATCAGAAAAGAGAGAAGCAAAGGAGAAGGCTAGTAACGCTAGCATTTCTACGGGGTTGAAGAGCTGGAAGAGTTGCATAAGCGGTATCCGACCTAGGACCGCAGATGCTGCTGCATCAAAGTTGATACAACTCCGACTCTACCATGCAAAAATTCTTTAGCGAAATTGAAAGCAATATCATACAAATACATTACTCTTAAGTGACAGCCTGGATATGCTGGATTGTAGCCTCACTAAAGATGTAATTCTTTTCGACAATTCATGAGTGGCTCCATTTCGCAGAGTGAGATATTAAACCATGGTCTTGGTCCTGCGTCTTCATGCGAGGATGTAATCTAGTCCTAAAGCGGCTAGCGTATATTGACTGCGGCATTGCCATGCTTGGTTTACTGTCTCCCACCATATTTCAGCTCGCGATTGCAGAACCACAGGTACTGCTCAGGCCTTCATAATCCTGCGTTTGAAAGGAAGGGTGCTCTTGACTCTGTTGAAGGTGTGGTGATCTTGCTGAGGGTAAGGTCAGAGTTGTAGTAGAATCTGAAGAATCTGCAGCCCTTTTTAGGGGAGATCTAGGTTCACTGCCGGTATTTGCACGATCTTCACCCTTTATAGGATTGAGCAGATCGTGAACGCCAGCTGTACGCAAACCCGGTTGTTTTGCCTGCTTCGAGGGCGGAGAATTTGGCACAGGAACACTGGTGGCTGTTTGTACTCGCTGAGAGGTAGTTTTTGATGCTGAAGTTGGTATAGGCTTCTTGATAGGAGGTAAAGTCCGGGCCTGAAGGGAAAGGGGGTGTAAATGGTCTTCATGTGGTGGATCGGTAAATCTCGCAGCAATATCAGAAAAGCTGTGAGAACATCCCCGATCGAGCTTAACAGATGAATGACGGGGAAACATTTTGAAATATAGAAAACAGAAGTGACACTTAATTGCCCAATCCACCATCCACTCGAGCCAATCCTTTCGCCAACCACACTGAAGCAACCGGTGCTGGAAATGTTAGATTCTGGTTGAAGCGGCTAGGTTCCGGCTCACCTTCATTAGCTCGTCTACCGAAGAAGCAGACGTCGTCGCCGACAAAATTACGTCTTAAGATAGCTGTCTCCAGACCTAGTATTTCTTACGACAAATCATGTCTCCAGACACAATATGTCGCCAGACCTAGCATGTCTTTAACAGAGTATCGATTCGTTCTTGCTTCTGCTACCCAATCCATGTTCTTTAACCTTCAGGGGAAAACAAGCGCTACTGGGACTACCAATGTTGAGCGCATCAGAAGAGAAATGGGAACAGCTAATTTGGATTCGATGAAAGATACTCCTACGATATCGTTACGGGTTTTTTGAGATGTATCACGAGATGAATTCGAGAATGTGCCCGGTTGGCCCATAACGTGCGAGCAGTTGGTTTGGCAAGTATTAAGACAACCGAAAGGGAGAACCAGAGGGAACCAGAAATGACGGGGAAACCAGAAGTCTATTTTTGGGGTGGACCAGCTATGGCAGGGGGGAAAGGAACCAGAAATGGTCCTCAGGGAGCCAGAATCGAACATCCAGAGATCCGACGAAGTTGGAGTTGATGAGGATCCAAAGAGCAGTATGAAGTCCATAAGCGCATGGACATTCCTCCAGCGTCGTCTCAATGTACGTCCCCAAGCGAAAGGTCATTTAATGATACTGCCAAGTCGTGCTGATAGAGGTTGGATAGTGGAGGCGGGCGGCTGCTGACGATTTGCGGTGTCGGAAAGATGACTAACAGCTTACAACGGGCGGGGCTTAGGCTGCCAGGTAGGCAATGAAGTGGAGGCAAAAGCAGTGGGTCTCCTGTCACTACCACCTCTTCCCTCACAAACAGACAGCGTGTCCATTCTGCTTCGATATCAGACGCGTCCGGCCTTCGTTCAGAATTATGTGAGACTGCTCAGACGGTTTACACACAGTTCGACTGCGACGAAAGACTCCAATACAAATACTAAGCATGTCCCTTTTCTAAAAAGAAGCCTCGTTTCAAGATTCTTTCACTCCTCTCCGGTCAATCACAGTAATTGCGACTACGGCAGCCCTTGTGCCTGCTCTGAGTGCATGCAAGATCAGAGGAAGCCGATATGTGAGATCTGCAGAGTCCGTCCGACCGTGCATCAATCTTATGAAGATTCTCGTGATCGGAAAGGCATAGGGTCCTTCAGCTTTACCTCATTTTGTGAGCAATGCTGGCAGGAACGTGAGACAGCGCACAGAGAGAGAGAAGAGAAGGAGAAGCAGACTTTGGCCTTGTACAAGGCGAGAGTGGCTAGCATGTTGAACAATGTGCAGCAAATTCGCTTGGCGGAGCAAGTTCCCATCGTTTGTGCCGTCAACAAGTTTATGAATGAAGTCAAACCTGTGCACAGTTGAACTCCATCAGGACGGATAACGGCTAGGATGATAGATGAGGTGCGGAAAATACGCTCAATGGAGCAGGTTTCTTACTTGAGTGCCCTCAAAGAGTATGAGGCTGAAATCAGAGAAGTCAGATCTATGCAAAGTCTTAATCGGTTCCGGGGGAAGTTTCAGCGCCGAATTATCGATGATATGTTTTGTTGGAAACAGGGAACAGTACTGTTACCCCTGTGGTTAGGAATCTCCGCATTGATCCGGCGGAGCAATCTCCGCATTAATCCGGCGCTAGTGGATGGGTATTTACCCTTCGCCCACTTCTTTCCTTCATCCTTCATCCGTATGCTCTACCTACTAGATAGTTCAGTCAATATATCTACATGCCTATCTGCCCTCATGTCCTCGTTTACCAAGATGTTTAAAGAGCTTCAGATTGTGACGATACGGAACAAGCATATGTGCAATAAGCAGCGAGTCGACGCTATGGATTTCAAATTGTGGTTCTTCGCTAATCGGCCATACTATGAAACGTGAAATATCAAGCGGACCTGGCACTAATTATCCGCGAGAAATGAAAGGATTGTATTTATCGACTGATCAAGAATCCATGTATGAACCTGAGCTAACTCGAGATCTTCTGTCTCTCTACATGAAATGACCAAACACAACTGGTCAAGAGACAGAAAATAGAGCGATGGGACTTCGTCGACGGACGAAATAGAGATTACAGCTCCAGAAAGCACCGGCGAAAAAGGAAAATAAATATCGCCGCAACGAGCGCTGTAGAAGAGGGTTGAATACTTTCTTATTCGTCGTGAAGGCGAAAGTCAAGCTTGTCGAACATGTCAGTGCATACAGACGACGCCGGCGTCTCTGTGGCATCCGTAATCTCGTCCGTGACGGAGGTGTTTAACGGAGATGAACGGTCGGAGCTCATCAAATGAGGGGTAGATGTTCCAGGGCCGTGTTTGCCACCGAGCTTCGTCGTCTCATTCACGAACGCATACGTGAAATGAGGCCATGTGTCGAGTTTCACGTCTTGGTCGTGATTCTTGTTACATCAGTTGCAACATTACACCCACCAACATGCGCTAGGCATCGGCCGAGGCTTTTGCAAGTGCATATGTCACACGAGTTGCTGCTCACAGTATTCATTTTATGTTGTGAATTACCAAACTCATGTACTTTTTTGACGTGTGTGTTCCCCTCGCGCGTGTATATGGTGTCAGCAGCGCTGATACAGTGAATGTGGCAGTGGCTACTGCCTCGCATGACACAAACCTTGAGACGGAACGGTGTACGCTACCGGTATTCCACTCCTCAGGCTGTATATTTCAAAGGATCATATCACGAATAACAACAACCCTAGAGCTGTTGTATGGCTGGGCGTCGTGTGGGCTTGGGAGAGGCATTATGCCTATTTCATTCAGCGAGTCTACAATATTAGAGACTGTTGGAAACATGGTACGTTCGTACTTAATGCATATGAACGCGTAATACATATGTATGCTTAGTGCATATGTATGCGTAGTTCATATGTATGTTCGAACATGTGAACCTACTCCGAGGTTTCACGTGTTCGGGGTTTAGTAATTCCGCTCCAGTATAGGGGTATATATATCACCCCTTTCCTTCCTTTCGTCAAAAAACCAATCTACTATCCTAAGATATATGCCTCTACTACATAGCAAATATATCTATATGCACATATTCACTCTGACCCTCATATTACAATAAGAGACAACAGAGTTAGGTACAAAGAGCACCCAGTAGTATTCACCCTGTTGCACCCACGCATAGTTTTGGGGCGGCTGAGCTTTTGTAAGAGCTACAACGCAGCTGAGTACGTCGAAGCTTGGGGACTTCATACCGTGCCTACAAACACTTAGTCCCCAAGCTTCGACGTACTCAGCTGCGTTGTAGCTCTTACAAAAGCTCAGCCGCCCCAAAACTATGCGTGGGTGCAACAGGGTGAATACTACTGGGTGCTCTTTAACTCTGTTGTCTCTAATATTCCTCTACGGTGCCGTCTTTCACGGTACCATCTTTCATGGTGCCGGCTTTTACGGTGCCGGCTTTTACGGCACCATCTTTCACGTTACTGTGCCCGGTCTCATGGTAGGGGGGAAAGGAACCAGAAATGGTCCTAAGGGAGCCAGAATTGAACGCCTAGAGATCCGAAAAAGCTGAAGTTCATGAGGATCCAAAGAGCAGTATGAAGTCCATAAGTGCATTGATATTCCTCCAGTGTCGTCGCAATGTACGTCCCCAAGCGAAAGGTCATTTAATGATACAGCCAAGCGTGCGGATGGAGGTTGGAGAGCGGAGGCGGGCGGCTGCTGACGGTTTGCAGTATCAGAAAGATTACTAATAGCTTACAAGGAGCGGGGCTTAGGGCTATGAGCAGAGCAGTAGGGCTGCTAGGTAGGCTATGAAGTGGAGGCAAAAGCAGTGAGTTTCCTGTCACTACCACCTCTTCCCTCACAAACAGACAGCATGTCCATTCTGCTTCGATATCAGATGCGTTCGGCCTCCGTTCAGAATTATGTGTGACTGCTTACACGGTTTATACACAATTCAATCACGACGAAAGACTTCAATACGGTCATTAAGCATGTCCCTTTTCTAACAGTGAGGACTGATCATCACTAGTCATGACTGTGTTTGAGTTAGATGATCAGCTTGGGATTCTCAGAGACGACATCGCAGACTTGCTAGGACGAATTCAGCATACGGACGCATCTCCGGAATCAGAAGTTGAACAGCGCCATCGCCAAGAGCACGGATGGCGAGCAGGAGAGTGACGACAATGGTGGCAATCCAAGGGAGGAGGCTGAGATGTAAAGTCCTGATCGCAGACGTCGACCCTGTTTGTCGGGAGTTGGTAACCTTGCCGTAGCTCCCAGTGACCGAACGTCTGTAGCAGGTCCCCACATAAGACTAAGCATCGCTTCAGGACTTCGATTAATAGTGGCCCCAATGACGTGCTATTCGGTGACGGAATCAACGTGCGAGCTCTCTCCCCAATCCGCTCACTTCACGTCGCTGCTGTTACCATGTTCACAAACATTGAAAACAGGAAGCATGCGGTCGTGATGGAAGTTGGGTTAAGGAGCAACCGTAGGACCACATTGGAAACCCTTGCAGAAAATCTATGCTACCAAAGCGAAGACTACTCCAACAAATTCTGTGCGTTGTCGTTGACTCCATTCATCCATCCTCCGGATTTGCCAATAAAACAGCCTCTGCATTCTCGATGCTGTATTCCTCGCAGTACTTCCTCAATTCCTCTGCGTTCGCCTCGTCAGCTATCTTCTCTACTTGCTTAACGTTATCAGGCCGAACGAAGAACCGGATGCCGCGAATCACCTGTCGATGGGCGTCGTGATGCAGGTCAGGTATCAGCCATCGATCTGCAGCTACAAGAACATCGAGTAATGCGTCGAGCTTCTCAGCAATTACTGACAAGTCCTCATCCTCTTGGACATGCATGCCAGCGGCCCAGTCAAGATGATCGTCGTAGCAGTATTCAATCAGGATCTTGAGAGTCGCGTACGTCATGTCTTCTAATTTGACGATTTTGCTCTTTGTATTGCTTTCGGATTCAAAGGCCCACGGTCCGTGGAATTGCTTCTTGCAGTATAAAGACCGACTAGCGAGGATGACTTTGTGAGCGGAGATTACACTTCCTTCAGCCTCGAATCTCACATCATTAAGGATTTCTTTCTCACGCAGCTGCCGTACAGCGGTAAAGGCTGTTTCGGATCGATTCCAGGAGGGAAGAGCGATTGATGGATAATACAAGGATTTGCATCCAATCTCTTTTAGCAAACTCGAAAAACGTCCCAGAAACGGATTGACTATCATGAGCGGCGGTGCATCGCACGGACTGTCCAATATAAGGTTCTCAAGACTGGTCCACGATGAATGAAGGACATCAAGACCAATCAGATTCGAGGCCGTTACCTCCGCGTTCCACCATACGGCCGCATCTGTGTCGCTGAACGTATATTTGCTTTCATGTTGGTTGAGATGGAGGAATTCGTAAGTTCTCTGAAGATCGCTTACGAAGCTTTCAATTTCAGCCTCTGCGATTGACTCTGCGGTTTCGGCAAGAAACGTTAAATGCTCCCACACCATCGCGCAACTTGGCTGGCTCTTTGATCGGCTTCTTTGAATCGACAAGCTTGATGGTTCATGAAGTGCGAAGGCCGTCTGGCTCCAGCACACTGCAGCATATTCACGTCGAACGATGTCCTCCAGGTTTAATGTGTTCTTTTGCAATGCTAAGACTTCAGTTCGGCCTCTTCGATAACCAGGCTCGTTTTCCGGCACTATGACGACAGGGAACACATGTAACTTGGCTATGGCGCTCCACGTGGTTGGATCTAAGACGTCCAAGGAGCTATCGTTGGCGCAAAGAGGGTAGAGAACGACCTGAGTGTCGGCCGCCAACTGCGGGTCTGCGGGACCGGTCAACCGGCACTGAAGGGCGTGTAGGCAGGCCAGATAGTCAGACCCTTTATATCGGCCGAACTCAGGACGGCGAAGACCGATTTCATGCCAGAACGACAGGTGATGTCGAACTTCCGGCATCAAAAACTTATTTGAAGCCTCAGAACGAAAAGAGGCGGCAAAGACCGCGTCACTGTGATCATAAATAGCAGACGCGAGGCAAAGTTCACCATTCTGTTTGGCTGCAAGACGATACTCCATCAATGGAACGATGAAATATCGAGCCTTCTTCTTCTTGCCCATCTTTTGCTTCAATGAAGGGTTGTAGGGTATTGCATTCACCAGTTGGAAATATGAGTCTTTAGTATTTTCGTCGACGCTTTGTGGGAGATCTGGAAGGATGTAATCTTTTAGCAATCGCACACTGTCAATTGTTGGAATTCGGAACGACTTTTTGTCGTCTGTGAAACGATGATAGTTCTTCATCCACGGTACCACAAATGCTGAATCCTGGGCCACAAGAGCTTCCCTGGCGGTCAGGTACCCATTCTCAGATGAGATACGCCGCCACACAGGAAGGTCGTTTGCAGCGTCAGACAGCGAGGGAGCAATCTGGGGCGTGAAACTCAAGACGATGGCCCGCAAAATCTGTCACCCAGATTTTAGCACGGTTCAGTGTCATCAAAAACTAGGGCCAACTGACCTTGATATTCCTTTTCTTGATTTTTGATCCTACAAATTCAGTAAAGCCTTGAGCGCTTCTCCTCGCCAGAATCTCTATGCTCTTTAAAAAGCGATTCATCGAATCCAGATTCAACAGGGACTTTTCAGCCTCACAGTAGCTCTTGGGGATGGTTCTGGAGTCGACAATTCCCAGCTCTGGGAAGTCCGCGTAAAGATCCTGGTGCTCGTCAACACCCGAGCTCAGAACGGCGGGATTGTTCCGAAAATAGTCTAAACTTATCAGCGTTTCTGTGCAACCTTGGTGAGAAAGAAGAAGTGGAAAATATTGAAGGCATTCTAAGTCCAAAGCCTTCGGCTTGATGGGATGCTCTGCTGTTTGAGAAGTCGAATTCATATAGTCCCAAAAATCGAACAGCCACCTCTTCGATGCTGAATCGGCTGCCCAGGTTTTCTTGCACCTCAACATCACATGTACATGACTCTTTTCGAGCATTTTGATATTGAACCGCCCAGAGTCTAAAATCTTCCCCACAAATTCTTCATTCGCTTTTTCTTCTGAGAAGTATGACGGCGCGAATGAAAAGAGCCTTCGGCACTCGGCGCTCGCGGAGAAAAAGGTGTGGTTGCTCGTGCCTTGGGCGTTACCAGTCCTCAACGATAACGTTCCCAAATTTCCATCCATGAGAGGTAAAATTGTGCAACCGTCGAGCTCCGCGAAGTCACCATCGGTTTCTGGGATGATGAACGACAGAAGAAGAGACAAGGAATCGCTATTCGTTTGTACCAATCTTTCGACGTACTGAACAGCTTTTTCGGATCGGAGGACCCGTCGAATGAGAGACGGCGTCACAAAGTTGAATTGAGGAACACTTCTCACATGGTTGTTGAATCTTGTGGGTGGGCATACTAGATTCTTTGAATAATTTGACAGCAGTGGTCGAAAGGCATCAGATCTTTGCTTGTCGAGGATATCGAATATGGCAAGTCTAGCCTCCACCATCCTTGGGGCTTGGCGGCGTTTTGTTCTCACCGCACTGTTTTTCCTTGTATCCTCAATCTGGACAGGCTCCACAACAGGAAATAAGAGGTGATGAGAAGTTTTGACTTCTTCCCAAAGCGCGGTTCGGACAAGATCTGACAGACTCTGCTGCCTGTGTTTGGTTTCGATCGGGAAATAATCATACACGGCATGGCCGATCTTTCTTCCCACGTCTTCGAGAAACTGGAGGTAGACCTGTGGAATCTTCTTTTTCAGAAGCCACATGTTCCAATCAGAACCAGCATCTTGTGATGTTTCTTCAGTTGCAATATTCTGTCGATCACCTGAGAGGAGAAATGTCGCGTGGACCTGGACAGGTAAAGTCGATTCGAATTTGAGCGGAACGCAGTTGAAGAATTTAGACTTCAGACAATTCAAAGGCCCTTTAGCTTCTCCATCTCTCGGAACGTGTGCTGCGATTCCACACTCGACGTGTTTCATTCTTCGTTTGTGTCGATATTGAAGATCGGCTGGGGCGTCATGCGCATCCTCGATCATACGCCACCATCGCTCCGTTATACGTTTGAAATTATCCTGAGAGCTGCAATGCTCGACGATGACATAAGCCCAGTCAGAAAGTGTGCCACTCTCCGGCCAATTTCCACGGCTGACTCTCCACTCAAATTCCGCATCGTGCCTGATGCAAAAATCAATGCATTTGATATTTCGTAAGAAAAGAAGCGTCAATCGAGCCTCATCTAGACAGCTTCGAAACATTTCAACAGTCATCATCAAATCTGGACAGCGCAGAGACTCCAGTAATTCTGACCCGGTTCCCCTGCCACGCAGGGGAAAGCGAAAGATAGTGCCGTCGTAGAAGTCATCGTCGCTATTGAAGCCCCACAGCCCCTCGAATGGAGCAAGTTGATCCTGGCAGGTGATTTTGAGTTTGGTATATTTGACCTTGACGCCAGGCTTCTTCTGCCTAGTGCGATAGTTGAATGGTAGATATTGCCGTAGAGGACTAAGGCAATGTCAGTCAAAAGATTTTCTCGCCCAGGGGTAGATTTCTCACTCCAAGATGAGAAGATGGCGTCCAGATAAGATCATCGGCACGTCTGTCCAATGATACATTGTCTGAGAGCCTCTCCCGAATTTTCCGATGGTTGTCGGGTCGTCGCGTTTGCTTCCTCGGCCAACTCGCTTCAGGCCTTCAAAATCCGACTCCGTGAACACTAATGCCAGCTGCGTCAGCACTTGTCAACTCAGCATTGTGAAGGCTTGCTCACCGCCGTCATTGTGAACTAACAGGGCAGGTCCTTGAAGGCTGTCCAAGTCCGTCGTCAGCAAACGTTCGGTGCTATAGCTCGTTCCATCGAACAAAAAGTTGACAGCAGAAGCGGAGCCGCAATCGTCCGCATTCGCAAGATATTCGTGAAACGTGGATTCCCTGGTATAACGATCCAAAGTGTCTCTGATCCCGTCGGCGACCTCCTCACATTGATTGAACTCGTCCTCGTCGATGTCTGATATACCAAGGTTACTGTTCTTCAAAAGGTCACTCACGGGCTGCATTTCCAATTGGTCCGCGATGGCTCGAGAAAGCTTCGGGTGTGCTAAGGCACAATTCACCTCTGACACCCACGGCGCATCATTGAATACCACGCTATCGATGTCCGCAAGCAAGCCCGTTTCATCTGGCACTTTCAGGTTTTCAAAGGATTTGTAAGACTGAGAGCTCCATAAGCGCGCAACTTCGACGGCTACGTCAAGATCCGCTTCATCCAGGGGGGCTTTCGATTCGAGCGCTTCTTGCACATCATGCAGCCGTCCCAGGTCCGGCATATTGGGAATGTTTGCGTGTCTGATGATCCTAGTGTGCTCATCCCAGAATCGCAAATCCACGTTATAAAGATACGGCATCAGCCTTTCGGCACCCTCTCGAGACGCTTGAGCGGGGCTAATGAACAAGCTGTTGCTGCTCCAAATAAAGTTCAACCCCAGCAAGCGATCTACGTAATCTTCAACCGCGTGATGTTGATCAAGGTAGAAAAGCGTATGCTCAACAGAATGAATGTCCGACTCCGCTATGCTTCTGGCCAGCTGAGAGATCAGTACGTCGACCTGGATGGGGTCCTGCCAGCCTAGTATCGATTTCCAGCTGGATTCGACCTGGAAGGGTAGGGTGTACCACACACGACCAACGAGTGGCTGGTCGTTGCTATCTCGACATTCCAAAGAATCAGTGAGAGAAAGTGATCTTTCTGGACTCCGACCTGGCAGCCACACACAGCTTCGAACGGACTGGGCGAAATCATCGGCCCGTGAGATGTCTTTCCAAAGGGGCAATTGAAGGAGTTTCTCAGCTTGAGAAGCCACGGCACCAAATGGGAGCTGCTTTCTCTCGTAGGTTCTGATGCGGTCGAGGACGAGACGCTCATCCAGCCTTTTCATCACTCCGCAGCTTGCGAGAACTCCAGAAAATCGATGGTAGAAGTGCCTTTCTGGCCGGGTCATTTCATCTTCAAAGTACAGACTCACAAGCGCAGATTCATGCGGATCCACGATGTCCACGGGGCAGGCAAAGCTAAGTCCTTCGTCGTCTTCTCGTTTCTCCAATGGAACGACTGGAAGGTTCGGAACGCAGCCTTGGGCGGAAGGAGAAAGGCGGAAGTAGTTTTGGAAGAGTAATTCCGTCACATCGAGACGGAGCTTCGAGGCCATATGCTCATAGCTACCGTCTTGCAAGGCTGGGATGACGAGTTCTTCTAGTATTTGTATCTCGTCCAAGCATTTCACCAGATCCAAATCCTCGAAGAGCGAGCGTGCCCATTCATCGGTGACGTCGAGGAAGACCCGATCTGATGACAACGGGAGAGGTACAAGCTTTCTCATTCCCACGAAAGCAACGTTTCTCGTCAAGTCGGTCGAGGATCGGACCATCATCGATGATCCCGCTGCGTCAATCGGCCATTGAACCTCCTTAAAGATGCACAGAGATCTCAACATATCGGCGTCGACATCGAGGTCAATGCCATTTCGAACCAAGTATAGTTCCTGCACCATCCGAAAGACCGAATCTTTCACGTCCTCAGTAGCATTCTGGAGCAGGATCCGCCCCTCTACTAAGAAGTTGAGAAAGTCTCCAAACTTCTTTCCGTCTTTCAGACGAAGTGAACGTTCTTTCTCTGCGAATGAAAGCAAATGTCGTAGAGTCACATCGGTCAAAGCGTCATCCGCTACGAGTTTAGGGGCGTTACTGGGATCGACAGCGACGATCTTTAGAGCTAATTCTTTTCCTTTGCCGGTGTCAAACCATGTAGCGGAATTTGAAACATCAAGAGGCATCAGCTTTCGGACGCCAGAATCGTGGAGTGGCACCAACCACAAAGATCCGAGGGCTGATAGAGGCGAATCTCCCTGGCAGTGTCGCATGATCCACTCCCAGACTTGGTTCAGCGTTGACCTTTCTTCCTCGCCAAATACAAGTGTGTCGCTCGATCCATTGGCTATATGGGCTGAGAAATAATCACAAAGGTCTGCCGGGGTTCGATAACGCACGATCGAATTATCCTTGACTCGCTCATAAAGCCAGGTCGATGTGACTACCGATAACCGATCTGTATCTATAGAGCTTTCCGGCTGCCTTGCAAAAAGTCTTTGTTCAAAAACATCACGATGTATAAATATTGGTGGCGATGTGAGTGACCGGAAAGTTCCATCCTCGAATGGGAAGATCTTTAAGGCGGCCAGGTCTGTCAAAGGGATTTGGTGCTGGAGATATTCCAACACCACCAACTTTGATTGGCTCGATAGGCGCTCGGAGCTACGAGTTTCTCGAAGACCCTCGTAAAGCGTTTCAGGACAGAGACTTCGACTTCCTGGTGTCTGACGGGCTTCTTCCAATGATTGATCTGTCAAGTAGATGACTCGAAATTCAGCTTCTCGACATGCTCTTTTTTGCCGAACATCGGTAGCTGTAGAAGCCAAGAGTCCATCCCTTATAGACACGTATCCAAATTCTGTGAACCAAACGGGGTCATTATTTCGGGAAACTACATCTATTACCGCACGGCTCATGCCGTACCACCACTGATGGACCTCAGAGGTAGTCGTTGGCCATAGGTGGAAGAGATCTTGCACCTGATGGTTTTGACAGACGTTGATGAGAAGTTTTGCCCATGCGCAGGGAATCATCTGACTAAAAAGAAACTTGTTCCAAGACTCTGGCCTTTTGTCCTGTACGCCTCTATCATCGAGTCCTTGTAGCCTGGAACGATCGGCGGAGATGCTAAAAAGTCCATGGATGTGAACGGGCAGCCCGGTCATTATTGGGAGAGGCAAAACGGAGTAGAGACGCCCGGGCTCCCAGCTTCTATCGTGATCCTAGTTGCTGTAAGATTCCAATTCAGAAGATGCAGCAAAATAAACGAACCGAGATCTGAGCCGCAACTGCAACCCAAGGGAACAGTTTCTCCGACGCGGCCCACCTCACCAATGATGCGTCGGGAGCCGATCCCGCCACGGAGTTCAGCACCCCAAATGTCTTTAAAGTTTCTCGCTTCGCGGCCCAGTGTCGAAGGCAGACCTCATGGTAAGCTTCGCCGCCGGTTAGGTCTCCGTAATTCATAACACCATCTAGAATATCCTTGAGACGTTCTTTCGGCCTCGTTGGCGTTAGCTTAGGCACACAACAATCATGGACATCGGCTCACCTAATCAAATCGTGTCTATTGAGAATCTCAACTTCATTGATTCGCTGATCGTCAACGGACAATACGATGCGATGGACTGATTTCAAGAAAAGTAGCCCGTTTGAACCCATCTCGCCCGCGAAGCTGTCCATCGAGCATCGAACGTCATGTATCGAGGCCTCCTTTGAGGAAATCTCGCTCCGTTTCGCCTGCGACGTGTTCCTGAGAGGTATTCGAATGATCGTTCCGTCGAAAGGACAATCCCATCCTAAGTTGATGAGCGAAAAACAACGGAGCTGGTTGGCCATAGCCTCATCCTTCGCAGAAGCAGGAAAGTCATAGTCCGGACCTCCGGGAGGATCGAAGATTCTCGACCAAGAGTGATGAGGGTCAAGGAACAGTAATGTGGATCCAGACAAGATAGACGGACAATCGGTCCAATTGTACACCTAATACCGGTCAATATCGATTGGCAAGGCGACATACAAGCCAACTCCATTAGAGCTTACAGAGCTGAATCCCAGGCCGAATTTCCCCGTCGCAGCCTTGTCGTGGACTTTCTTCGAGTCACCCAAGGACGTCAGTGACCGGAAGTCCTTCTCTGAGAAGGATGCATCATTGTACGCCAGTAAGGCTGGGCCCTGGTACTGGGAGAGGCCCTCGACGAGCACGGGTAAGTCCGGATACGTGCTCGTGTCCAGGACGAATTTCTAAAGCTCGTCAGGAAAGTTGATGAAAATCACGGTGTGATGGGTCAGCATGTACCACAGTGGAAGCGCCGGCGTCGTCGGCATTCTGGAGCAGCTCTCTGAGGACGCCAGCGCCGGCTGGATAGTCCCCACAGATTTTCCGCAGTGAAACGGTCAGCGGCTGATGCTGCGGATTCTGCCTTCTCGGAAGTGGAGCCATGACGCCTTGAAGACGACGAGTAAGGGTAGATTCCGAAAAGCTGAGAAAGGCTACTTGTTGTTATGTTTTTCGAAAGTCATCGGGAAGAAAATGAAATGAATATTCCGTTACTGAATGTCAGTGCCGTCTTGTTGTGACAGCAATGAAAAAGAAGCTTCACGTTCATCAGAGTAAGTCAACTGGCGGAGCAGTGATTATTGGTTCGCTATTGGAAATGTGAGAAGCAGGGATAGACGGTTCGAGGCGTTCGATTCTTGCTTTTCATCTCGAAGCACCACAACGCAGTCGTGAATGAATCACCGGACGAACTCAGTAAAGCGTCGCGTTTGAGTATGCATATCGTCGAAAAGGTGTCAGCCGTCCTCACCGAGTCTCGACCAAAATGTTTATGATCGACAAATGAACGGGCACAAAGTGCCCATCCAATGATAAAGGAAGATGCCCGCAATGCATCTCGTATACAGAAACCCACAATTCAGAACACCTAAAGGTCGATTCAAAATCTCCAGTCACGTACGCTTGAGTCATCATCATCTGATATTAGAAATGTGATTCTGAGTGTCCTCGGGCTTCCAAAAGAATTCGGATCCCATACAGATGTCTTCATTAATGACAAAGATTTTGATACTGTCTTTCGTAACTTCACCATGCTTTCGATTGCTCTCCAATGCCCCCCTAACGAAGCAGCTGACATCATCTTGCACATCTGGTACTCCGCCCGAGTTTCAGTAGAAGCTTCTCGAGCCATAAGCACATATGTTCTTCCTCTAGTTGAAGGTTGATTCCCAAGATAAAGGACGAGTCATCGACGATTGTACTTGGAAATTTGGGACCAGGAGCCCACGCGTATCGCTTCTCAAAAAGCAATGACAAGGGTTGGTTCCAAAGCTAGCTCCCTTGTCCGCTGCCGCGAGCCGAATAACCGAATCAAATCGGCGAGCAGTCATGCTAGCACCGACAAGGCAATACCATGTGGATCGAGCAATTTTGACACAGTCTGAAAGACACCGCCAATGCACAATGCGGTTTCGAGAAACGGGTGTGCTTCTGCCGTTTTCTGGCGATACTCGGCCGCACAAGATTCCGGTTGTCGCAGGACCCTGTTTGACAATGAAGGGGATTGGCTGCTTCACAATTCCTCTGATCCTCTTAAAGGCTAGTGTCTTGAAGAGGTTCCTAGTAGTGAAGCGCAAATTATCAGAATCACCAAGATGACTGGGGCGTCAGCTGAAGAGTTTTCTCAATCAGAAATCAGACGATTGAGGTATCTTAGGTAATCATTTTCCGACCATCGAGCTCACGACCATTCTGACGAATGTTAACAGAGCGTTGCAAAGCGATCGCTTCACTATTCTGGCTGGACCTTGCGAGGAAGTTTTTAGAATCTCAGAGGATCTGTTAACTCAGTGCTCACCCTTTTTCGAGAAGTCGTGTAGTTTACCGTTCCAGGAGCTAGGACAGCGAGTCATCAAGTTGCCTGATGATAATCCCATAACTTTCGAACACTTTTTCCTCTGGCTTCACAATCTCATACCTTACATACCACTCAATGATGATTATAAGCCCCTTGCAAACCTGGGTATCTTTGCTGAAAAATATCATATCCGTCTTTTGATGAACCAGATCTCCAATTTAATACGGACAGCTGTGGGTGAGAGTCGCTGGAAGCCGAGTCCAGATATCATGAAGACCGTGTACGACAGCGTACCAGCCAACTCCAACTTACGCCGCCTCTGTTCTCTGACATTTACAATCAACTTCAATAAACGTGGTTCTTGCATTGACATCAATATATGGAAATCAACTTTCAACGACTTTTCGGAGTTTGGATGGGACTACTTCCAGCGCGTGCAGATGGGGCAGACTTCGACCACACATGTTACATTAGACGGGGTTTGCCGCTTTCATGATCATTCAGACGTCTTCGGCTGGGTACGTGGGGAGTCCCATACATGCCCATACCCTGACGGTGCACCGGTCACAGTACCGAAAGAGAAGAAAATATTGGCAGTGGACCCCGCACCTGAGCTATCACTGAAGGAGCCTTATGGACTCGACAGAGAGCACGGGCATGCAGAAGATAGATGCAAGAGTACCACCGAGTTGGATCCTGGAGAATCTGACGAAGCCAATCTTATGACGGCAACATTAGATCCAAAATCTTCTCACACCGCGAGCCGCTCTTGAGGATGACGGCGGCTTCGAGCATCGTTCCCGGCCGGACGTAAAAGGGATGAGTAAGAAGAAAATGAAGAGAAAGATTAGAGAGCAAACGGATGAGCCTGCAGAGGTTGTCGAAGAAGAGCTGGGCCCCTCTTGTGTAAACAACTTTCACTCTACAAGCGGGTTTCCTGCTTCACCTGCCCACGAAAGGAGCTAAGTTTGGTCCTTCCGTAGCAACAGGATGGGGATTGGAAACAGGAAAACGAGGACAGTGAAGCTCACGATCACTGGGAGGATTCCCGCAAGCCTGCAGAGGTTTGTAAGAACAAGGTTGCAAGATTTATCCCTGTGATCACCGATTATTGTGGTTGTGATATCAATATGAAGCTTGGTAGATAGTGAGATGTACTAGCGAAATAATATTGCACGTGATCCGAAAAGGCCAGGGCTCTCGGCCGGATGTTCAATATGTTCAATGAAGCGTCATAGAGGAGATTCCGTAAATTAAGTTGTCCTGAAGAGTCTGAGCCAAGCCTCCTCTTAGTCAAGGTGTTTTGCTTCGTAGAGAAAGTTGGAATCTTAAATCATTAGAATGCTACGCTTGATACTATCCATGACACGGCCACGGTGCGACATATGTCTCTGGCAATTCCAAGTACGACGCACAACGCCAATACGAAACCACAAAATCCTTTCGTGTCCCCAGGTACCCATTTTCAATTTCAACCACTCCAAACAACAAAAAGTAGTCTAACCCTTGAGAGACTGCTGGCGAAGTACCTCCCTCCACCTCCGATTACTTCTAGCGCTATCAACTACGCATACCAAAATACCCCAGAAGGTTCACCTCTTAGGAAGCTGCTCGGCGAAAAATTGGACCAGTCGGCTCAGTCCCTCCTGCTGATAATCTAATCATAAGCAGTCTATTTTTATTAACCACAAATAGTTTAATGTACAATTAGAAGATCATTAGGAGGACCTGCAGGCCCTCGATCGTAGTATGATGCATCAGTCACTTGCACGATTAAGTTAATCTCGATTCATTATGCAGACAACGCGGGGCGAGGTATTGAGGAGTATTGGTAGTATTCAATAGGCAAGAGATTACGAAGAAAGTATCTCGACCGTGCAATCCCCCTTGAACATAAAACCTCGATGTGGAACTTTTCCGTTCTTGATGCTGGAAAGCGCTAGGTCAATATGCATAGAACGGGAAAGCTCGAATGATCACTGAGTTGAATTGACGAAAGTTACGGCTGTGGGTATAATGAGATAGCGTGTTTTACGATGCATTGCAGTATATTCATGCACGATGGACCGAGCGCGCTGTGGAAAGGGGCCGTGATTGGAGTTCCGATCCTTCGGGATTTCATAAACCCTGCACCAACCTAGTAAAGCGAATGTGACGTTGAGAACTTTCACATTCCAAATTGATATTACTATCTTCCCCGGACACATTAGGTGGTTCTCGTTGGATAAAGCTAGAGGCCTCCTGCATAGTATGGGAGAGGTTGGGAGGCCTTCCGCAGAAGGGCGTTGTGTAGGGCGACTGGGTCGGTGCGCAACCGCACCCTATCGATAGCCTTCCTTTTGTCGAGATGAGCGAGTGTGCGAGTAAAACAGAAGATGTTTCTGGGTCCCATCATCCTGCCGTCCGAGTCGGTGAACTAATCGAGAAACAGGGGCATGTCCGCAAAGCGTACAGTGCAGCTTGCACTGAGCTTACATGACGAGTGATCGTAGAGAGTCCCTTGAAACAATGCTGGCCAGAATTTGGTGAATATAACAGGTTGCCCCAACGTTCCATCTCATCTTACGCCTGCTGCATCTGGTGGTGAATACCTCATCAATCATTGAACCAAGTCTTGATACTCTCATATTCATCGTTCCCGAAGACTAAGGAAATTGGTATGATGCCTACCAACTGCGAGAACGCATCAAGCAGCATGCCGGGCCCAACGGCGGATCCTCGGCTGAATGAATCGATAGCCCTTGAAAGTCGGTCTGCTTGCAATAGCAAAGCAGTAGTTGTCGGCCTTTACGGGGTTCCCGGCTCCGGTAAAACGTTTCTGCTGGACCAGCTGAAGCAAGAACTCGGACAAGAGTATTTCGCGTTCTACGAAGGGTCTGAGATGATTGCCACTGTTGTTCCCGGCGGTCTCGACGCATTTCAGAAACTGGAAGAGCGAGAGAAGTTACATTGGCGTCAGCTTGCTATCGACACGATTGGAAAGAAATGCGCCGACAGCGGAGAAGTTGCAGTTGTCGCTGGACATTTCATGTTCTGGCACGAGGAGGAGGAAGCTGGATGGCCAGTGTATACTCAAAATGACCTAGACACGTTCACGCACATACTCTACTTGGACGTTCCTATCGAGGTTGTCGCGCAACATCGTCTGCACGACAGGGAAAGAAGTCGTCCGTCTACGTCGGTCACCCATTTACGCAAGTGGCAGCAGGCCGAAAAGACCCAGCTGCGCCGTCTCTGCCGCCATCATGGCATTTTGTTCTCGCTCGTATCCCCACATCCAACGTTGCTGAACAAAGTCTTGACGCTGCTACGCGATTTCCGGCATCATTCCGAGGAGTACAACCTGTCCCATGCCGAAGCCAGGCTGGACGAGGCCCTTCTCGCTGGCCAAGGCCAGCTGGAAACGGTGTTGGTCATGGACGCCGACAGGACGTTGGCTGCAGAGGACACTGGTGCGTTGTTCTGGAAGAGAGTCTGCAGCTCTCGGCGGCCAGGGGGCGAAGATTGTCCGCTGAAGACGTTATTCAGTAGCCCGCTCAGTTACTCGTACACTGCCTTTCGCCAGGCTACATTGCTGTATGAAGAGACGGCCGACGATCAAGACTTTGATGCCCTCTGCGAAGACGTGGCATCGGCGGTGACCATGCATCCCGAAATTGTGTCTCTGTTGCAACTGGTAGCAGAAAAAGAACATGTTGGCGCGGTGATTGTTAGCTGTGGACTGCGCCGTGTCTGGAACAAGGTGCTGGAGAGAGAAGGTCTGTCCAAGACAGTGCAAGTCATCGGGGGGGGCCGCATCGCAGACGGCTTTATCGTTACAACTGCAGTGAAAGCCGCCTTGGTCGCTCGTTTGCGAGATGTCCATCAAATGTATGTTTGGGCGTTCGGAGATAGTCTGCTGGACTTGGAAATGTTGAGCAAGGCAGATCAAGCTATCGTCGTGGTTGGCGAGGAGCAGACCAGGAGCAAGACCATGGACGCGGCCTTGACGAATGCCATTGACAATGACGGTCTTCGGGCGCGCCAAGCCGTGCTACCCAGTAATGCGTCACCACGGCTGGACACTATCAAGCTTCCCCTGATCCAGCTCACGGAGCACGAATTTGTCGATTCTGTTCTCTGTCGCCGCAGTCGACATGCTGGTATTCAAGTCCTCCATGCAACAGACAGGAATGTGACCAAACTACTCATGACGCCGACGCGCGATGCAAAGGTTGCCGGGCCGGTCCTAAGGGAAGCCCATCGCCGTGTGGGATGGTATCTGGCGACCGAGTTCTTAGTCGACGTGATTGGCATCGAAGAGTACCCGACTGCGCACGTCCTGGGCCATCAGACAAGTGGCTATCGACTTTTACACGAGCAGCAGACATCGATTGTGGCGCTGATGCGCGGTGGAGAAGCCATGGCCCTCGGCGTCAACGATGCCTTCCCGCTCGCCATGTTCGTCCATGCCAGCCGTCCCGACGACATCATGCTCCATCATCTGCAGGGGCAGTTCACCGTAGTGCTGGTAGATTCGGTGGTGAACAGCGGCAAGACGGTGGTGCAGTTCGTGCAACACGTCCGTAATTTACATGCCACTATTCGCATCGTGATTATTGCCGGCGTCGTCCAGGCCCAGTCCGTTTCTCGGGGCAGTCACGCTCAGCCACTCGCCCGTTACGCAGAACTCAGTCTTGTTGCACTTCGTCTCTCTGACAACAAATTCACTGGCAGAGGAATTACCGACACTGGCAACCGTCTATTCAACACGACGCATCTGCCCTGACTGTAAGTCTTACAGTACTAGACATTTAGTCTGAGCCTTAAGCGAAAATCGCGATTTTCGCCGAACGACCCACTGCATTGATTTCTGTTATGAACACATCAAAAACAAAGCAAATGCTCTACAAAATCAATGACTTTCATCGTGAATAAAATGTAAATAGTTCTGCCAACTTAAATATCACCTCCGGCCCCTCAATACTTTATATGCCACCCATTTGCTACAATTACCGCTTCAACCCGAGTCCCGCATACTCTCTACTAAGGGCTCAAAAAGAGAGTCTGGCAGAGCATCCCATGCCTTGCACAACACGTCCTGTAGGGCCATTCTATCCTCCTCCGAGTCCCTCTGAAGCGTTTATGACTTCCGGGAACATTTTGGCGGTCAATACTTTGAGAGCATACCAAGCATGTTCAATGGGGTTGAGGTCAGGGGGATACGGGGGCCAGTCGATGGTCTCAATCCCATTCTCCTTAAAGCAATCTCTCACTTTGTGTGCAGTATAGATAGGATTGCCCAGACTACGGAAGTTACAATGCGATCCTCTGAGGAGCGAACTGGCCTCTATTCAATTTCATTGTGGGACGGTTCATGTCGTCTCGACCACTTCAGTTGTATACTCTCCCTCATCATTGCTGATTCCCATCTAATTCGATATTCCTCCCCTCTTGCTGGCCATGAGGTTCACTGGTGTATATTCATCGACTCTCGTATCACTGAGCACATCGCAGCTCTAACTCATCTTGAGAGACCAATGCAGTAGACTTGAGTCATTCCTCAAAAACCCTAAAACCTTGAGCCTGATGACCTCCGAAAGCACATTTCTACGGGAGAAGAGGCCATACTCGTCGCAGTTGACGACCAACTCGCTCGAATTCCACCGGATCGATCTGGTAACGGGAAGCGACTTCGTCAAGCTTGTGGTCTTTGCTGGGATTGATCACCTCACGTACCAGGTCGTAATGAGGAGCGTTACAGAGGATAGCGGCCGTTCGGTAGAATTTCCAACGCAAAGTGTACTTTGCCAGCATGTACACGTACACCAGGACATGGTGAGAGGCAACAAAGGGGGGCAAATTCCGGATGGGAAAACCATCGTACTGAGCTCGACTGATGGAAAAGAAGACGTCCGCTGTCTCGCTAAGCTTCTGCCAGGGTGTATTTGCGGTCCGGCGTTCCCGTAGTTCCTCCCGAAGTCGGTCTCGGTACCAGGAGGGTGGTGATTGCCGTGATAGACCCAACATTCCATGCCACCGTCTCAGAAGCGCGTCACCTGTTGGACGCATTTTCGTTTGGTGATTGATCGATTCGTTGATGGTTTGCTGAGGTAGTCTGCTTCTCCACGTGCTGTAACGCCAGATAAGCAAAGGCAGAAAAAAAAAGGGTGGCACACAGATAGCAATGGCGTCGGAGGGAGGAAGTAGGTGGAAGTTACAGTGAGTAAATTGAACCCTGGAAGGTAATGGATATGTAGAAAGGATCGCCAAGGCGCTAGCTGACTAATAATAATCACGTGATACCGATGATACGGAAGGTCTAGGCAGTACTTTGCACCTTGGCAAAGCTTTGGACAACAATCGCATTCGATGTATGGTAATAGGATGTATCTAGTATTATATTATAACCTTTTCTGTCTCCTACTTGTATAGTATATACAAGAGAGCTTTTGTAAGCGTTTACTCGATGTTTTACTTTAGAATGGGGATAGGTTTTCGTGCAGGAGGAAGGGACGGCTGAAGCTGCTCTCGGCTACGACTGCTTTTCAATGAAGTCCGCTGCTTTTAGCACAAGCAACGCCGCCTTTATAGCCCTACTGTGGCTGAGGGGTTTGGCGGCCTTAGAAGTCATCAGTTAGACGTCAGCAGTCAACAGCCATCAGCAAATATCTAATGAATATTTTCTAGTTATACGTATACAAAAAAATCTATATCAGCTTCTTACCTGAACTACTCAATGATTTTATATTGGTCCCACATTTACATATGTATGCGCTAGCACAATTCTAGATTCGAGAATGTCACAATTATCACCGAACGAAGGAAGAGCAAAAGTATATTCAACCCCGTTTTCAACTTGTATAAACTATGTTGCTCCACCACTTGCTACTGGCCGACCCGTTCAGTGACAATTGGCTTTATAAAGAAAAGATTGAAGAAAACGCCTGCTTTCTCGTGAAGTCGCTTCTGAAAGAGCTTGCAGTCAGGGCAAGGCTCTCTCGAGACATAGATATCCTTCTTCATTGAGGCAACATTGGGCTAGCAAGTTTCCAGGTCCGCAATTTGATAACCGTTTCCCCATATCTCCCCATTGTCGTTACTATCTTCAAAGTCTTGATCCAAAGTGGTATGCATCCACAGAAAATACGCCATCAGCTGTTTTTCAGCACGGCAAGCATGGTAGCTTTCTGAGACACTTCGGCCATATTGGTCGACCCGTTGCAGTCTAGGTCCTATGACCTTACAATATTTCTTGACTCTTGAGGTATGCGGTAGGCTGTTCTAGTCTCAATCTACAAGTCCTTGAGATTTCTTCTACTACACAATGCCACTCAAACTGCGAGCGCTGGCCTTTACGCTGGCTCAGGAAACCCAGAGCAGAGAGAATCCCCTCATCAAAAGGTTACTCTCGATAATTTTCCATCACGATACTAAAACCTCAGCTCGCGGTCTTACGCTATAGTTATTCAAAATCATCGCCTTCTTCGGCTCCCTCAAACGTGCCTCACCTCCCACTTCCTTCAGGATTGTCATCAAACGCTATCAAGAACCATTCCTGATCATCATCCATGCCACTCGCCGTCGATGTCTCTATCAAAGTTAACGCTTTCTCTACTTCGTAGGCTCTGCTATGAGCAAGTCGATCCCTGGCCCTCCTTGCCCAATATTGATCCGAAAATCCATCAAATCGTTCCAGTAAGGGTGCTTTTTTGTCAACTGAAACGGCGAGAAGCTGGATCATATCCTCATACTCGTCTCCAAAGGTATCAAGTACCCGTAGGAACGAAAAACCCATCATTTCGAAGACCATTCGCCTGTTACTAAGAATTTGGCCATTCAAGAGAAAATCTAGGTCGGCCAGATAGCTACCTCTAACGGGTTGAGCAGTATCGTTCGAAGTGTAAGGGAGAAGCCGTTCATAGCACAATAAGGCAGCTAGGGTCAATGCCAGCTGCTCGGTTCTTTGAGAATTCTGAAGATCTCCAACCAGTTGTTGATATAGCTTCAAACCATCGACTGAGCTTGCCCATTCACTAAGTACTCGGAGAGGCTGACCGTGAACTATTGAGCTCCAAGTGAGAAGCAATAGTACATTGTTCTCTGGCTTTCGAAGGGATGGACGTTGGTGGTAAGTTTGCTCGCTGCCTCCCATCAGTTTTACTCTTCTGTTATTCGCAGGAAGATGGCTTACAGATGTACGCGAAGTAGATCCACCTGCCCCCGGCCTAACCTGCATATAACCTGCGACGGAAGATTCTAGCAACATTAGCATTAATTTGGTCCGCCCTTTCAGATATCGTACCAAATATCCCTCCGGAAAGCCGATGGGAAGGAAGTCCATCAATTGCATACTCCATTCCACTGTATCCAGCGTGCTGATATCTGGGTCTCCACGAAAAGTTCGGATTTTGAAAGCGCAGCGTGCATTTGCTTCGAATCAAAACTTCCAAACCGGTTTGTACCGACGATGCCGATAAGAAGGCCAAACAGGTTAGCGTTGTCGCTGATTGGATATTCTTGGTCGAGCGCATGTTGTCGGCGTTCCACCTTACCGCCAAAAAATTCCAGCAGGCATCGGACTAGTGAAATGATGTGAAGCTCCGAGCATGGTAACATCTTCATTGGTGCCTCCGTTTCTGACGCAGCCATGAATAGATCTCTATGACCGTTCTGGAAAGGTTGAAGCAAATCGTCTTCGTCTTTCGCCAGGAGCTCGAGGGCAGGACGAGAGTCGTAACTTCCCAGCAAGTTCAAACCAAGGAACACAAGACATCGCGTAAACTGTTTGCGAACTTGAGGATCAGATTCCTGAAGAATGTTAATGGAATTCCAAGCCCAATGAGCGAAGAGCTTACCAAGATGTCGTGATTTAGGATGGCTCTTTCAAGCGGTATTGCTAGTCCATTTGATCTAGACATCTCAGGAACTATTTCCTTCGGGACGGTGAAGGTCGTTGGTTCCTTCGTATAGCAATTTTCATGTCTGTTCAAAGACTGTTCAATGATAGAAACTATTTCCCTCAGGACAGTGACGAAATATACATGACGAGAGCAGGGTATCAGCCGAGGGGCAATTGATTCTCGATCTGATATAACCTGGTTCAAGTGAAGTAACACGGAACGCCGGGCTTCCTCAGTCAGCCCGTCCACTGCCTCGGCGGTTCCGTCTACAAGTTTCTTTGTCGTCCACGTTTGCGTATCTAATCCAAGCAGTATGTTGAACGCCACTACGATTCTATTGAGGTACTTCATCTGACCAGCCCTGATCGCCGCAAAAGATCAACTGAATCGAAAGCTTACAAGACGTGTGTCGCTGACAGATTACTGGAAGATTCGACAAAGAGCTTGTTGATGCTTTGCCCGAGAGCTTGAAATTTGTATCACACATTGGCGCAGGCTATGATCAGATCGATGTTGGTGCCTGTAAACTAAGAGGTACTGTTTATCAGCTCGAGATCTTCTTTTCACCTACTAAGTCCCATCTTCAAAACAGGCATATCCGTCTCCAACACCCCTCGGGTCGTTAACGCCGCCACCGCTAACACAACCATGTACCTCCTTCTTGGCGCCCTCCGCCGGTCTCACATCCCTTCTGCCGCCCTTCGTGCAGGTGACTGGCGTGGCTCTATGAGTCTAGGCCATGACCCAGAAGGCAAGACCCTCGGCATCCTCGGCATGGGTGGCATCGGATCTGCACTAGCCCACCGCGCCGTGGCATTTGATCTCAAAGTGCAATACCACAACCGTCAACCAATCACGCCCGAGAGCAATCCGACAAACGCTAGATATGTGCCGTTTGAAACGCTGCTGAGAACCAGTGATGTGATTAGTGTGCATTTGCCGTTATCCAACGCAACCAGGCATCTAATAGGGTCGAAAGAGTTTGCGATGATGAAAGATGGGGTGGTGATTGTCAACACGGCGAGGGGTTCAATCATTGATGAGCAAGCGCTTGTGGATGCGGTGGAGGGAGGAAAGGTTTTCGGGGCGGGGTTGGATGTCTATGAGATGGAGCCAAAGGTTCACCCGGGGTTGCTGAATAGTGGGAAGGTAGTGCTGTTGCCTCATATTGGAACCGCGACTTTTCAGACTCAGGTATGTAGGGTTTGTTTTATCTTTAGTTGAGTGTGCTGTTTGGTAGTAGGGAATTTGACTGACACGTGGGATGCTTATCTAGCGTAAACTAGAGATTCTGGTTATTGAGAATGTTCGCAGCGCTCTGGAAAAGGGAAGGCTGACCACGCCAGTGCCAGAGTAGTAGAAACTTTAACTTGTAATCCTAACATGTATCGAAGAGTTGGAATGTGTTAGTAAAAGCTCGACGGAGTTACAGATTAGAAGATGAGGAGGGCGCGCAAGAAGGGTACCCATCGATTCCGTAGCAATGAACAAGGAGGGCTTGTCCAGACATGGTACTCCATTGCCCATCAATAATTGGACCTCCAACCGGATCAAATGCCAGCCATCATAATTGCTCTGATTAGAGATACGCCACCTGGTTGGAAGTGGATGAGATTCGATGAAGCATTGGCCTGCACGCCTGGCCATTGTGTAATCATGATTTTATCATAAAAGATGATGTTGCATGTATACACATCAATTTTCTTGACCTCCCGAGCCAGTAAGTTAGAGGTTGTGCGGGACTAGTGCTCAGTGCTAGCGAGAGAATAGATTTTGTTCGTAGATCAAAATACCAGCTGTAGCGACAGAATATAGAAGAGAGTAGGATGTACAATATCAAAGAGAATTTCCAGCAACCTCAGGCGCCTCCCAACATCCACCAGCAAACCAGTCCAACCAAGGGCGCATGGCCCTGAACACCAAGTACCTGCACAGCAATACGAAAACGAATCTCAAAGGGGCGCAGGAGAAAATAAGACTTCTCTCCGAGCCATCTAACCGCGGACGATCTGCTTCTAGAGCAGGGTCCAATTGAGCAGAAGCGCATAGAACGAACCTCACTTTTTCTTGTGATGAATGCGGCGGACGTGATCTTTCATGTTGTCCACTCGACTGAACACTCTTTCGCAACCTTCCCATTCGCAAGAGACACTTGGGGCGTGCTTCGCTTCGTGACGGTTGCGATCCTTTTTACTCGAGAAGCCAGGCTGCGTGGTCTGGGGGCAGCCCTCGAAGCGGCAGAAGAGCGATTTGGTATGCCGCCGGAAATGTTTGCGCAAGTTACAACCTCTGGTAAAGACTGCTTGAAAGGTGCAGCCGGGATAAGCGCATCGCCAGCTCCTACCGTCGGATAGCGGGAAGCCAAAATTCTTCAAATCTGCTGGCTTCTCGGGAGATGATGAACGCGAGGGCTGGGAGGATGTTCCATCATGAAAGGCATCTGGACGAAGACTGGACCAAGAGAAGGTGGACCATAGCTCTGTATGGTAGTGCATCGGGGCTGTCAGGCCAAGTGAGAACGACTGGAGCGGTATTCCAGCCGATACTGGATTAAATTCTGGAATCCAGTGCTGTGAGAGTAGGTACGGCATGCCGGCGTGTGTTGTTGGGGGATAGACGCCAGAATCATGTAGGAAGAGACGACAGGCTTCTTCCTCTTCTTCTCGCAAATCTCTTTCAGCTGTGGAAATCAAAAAGCCAGACATGTTTGAACGAACTCGTACACGTCTCGATGCTGCTGAAGTGAATGATGGATCGGTTCGGTGGCGTTGAATCGAACGGGCACTGCTTTTGGTGATGGACGATTTCTGATGATATGTTGGAATTATCAAGCAAGCAATGTCAGATAGGCGTAATGTTTTCCTCAGAAGTTTGAGAAATGAAGGAAGTGGAGTTTATTTCAAAAGGAATGTTGGAGTCTACACTCGTATGTAAAGGTTAGGCCACGCGGCGAAGCCCTGTGCCGCTGGGGAGGTTCAGGTACGTTGGAGAAATGATTCGCTTGGATACGCTTTCAATTCCTTGCTCACTCCGACGAGGGTATCGATTGGGCTGAGACACGCCTGCTACTGAATGACTTCAATGTTCCAAGATCAGCAGAGCATTGGCTTCTCAGCTCCGGTACCAGCTTGTCAGAGTTGTCGCGCTTAGGTTTGAAGAAGCTGGTATAAGAAGCTTACTGCCTCAGAATCCAGGGCAAGATTTATTGTTAACACGGTAGAACTAATTGAGATGGCGTGTCCGATTCCTCGGGCCTGGGACTGTTATTATTCAAGTCTGCTGAGGCTGAAAGATGCTAGTCAAAGATCGTCCTTCAAGTCAAGGGTGTAAAAGGTGCGGGTATGTAGGGCCTGAATTGCGGGCAATTGACTAATAGGGCTTTCGACTCTTCCTTGAATCTTGAGGGGAGGGACAAATCATTATATTGCTCACTGGTTTGTCAGATTGGCTTGATATAGATTTTTCATCTCTGTCAGAGAAACGTTTTTGATGACAGTTCCAGGCTTAGAGAAATCTATAGCACTACAAAAGACGTATAAAGATCTATAGCCGAGCGGCGTAAGAAAGTGCTACGAAGCAACAATTTATTGACGTTAGATAGTATCAAGTACCAAGGTACTTCATAAGGTCTTCACACCACACAATGGAGTCATGCATAGTGCAGCGGTCCAGTAGCTGTCCTATTTCAGTAGTTCTTACCTTAATCATCCACTTACCTCTTCTTGCTTTCCATATTCCGGGAAAGTATAGAAGACGATCCTAGAGACGCCATGCAATAGAGAATTTGATACATTGTAAGGCGCAAGCAACCTTAACCTCATGTCATTTGACCAAAAGCAGACGATTCCCGACATCTCTGCGAACGACCATCGCTCAGAGATTATATCCGTTGATCTGGAGGAGAGGCAGACAGGAAGGGTGGCTTGCTTCTGTAGAGCTGATTACAGTACAGCCCACGGCGTATGAGAAGAAGCCGTAGAGGTCTAGTCATGCAGTTTCAAACAAGGAGCAAACGTCGAGTCGTGTGTAGTGTGAGTGTGTGTGTATGTTAGGACAATCACGGGCCACGAGGCTGTGATGAGTTAGTGAAAGCCATCAGCTGGTTGAACCTTACGAATCCCGGTTAGACCGTTAGATATTAGTTCCTTTCATGTAGAGAATACTGTACTTGGCGGATGCGCAGCCGGGGGGCCTAAATACAAACGGATCTACCCAGTGGACGAGGCAAGACGATGCAGGCAAGACGAAAGACGTGGCAGGGGTTCTTCCGGACTGGTCCAAAGTTAAAGGAGGTAAGTTGGTAGAGCTGCTCACAAGGTAAACAAGGCAGCTCGTTGCCTTATATCTAATCAGCTTACCGCACCATAATATTCAAGGTGTGGTTGCGCCGACTAGTGCATTGTTCACATAACGTGACTGACAAAAGCTCACGTGAATCTTACCTAAGCCACATTCTTTTCACCCGCTTACTTGGCCCCACGTCATCATATACAATCTTCGCCCCTCATTACAACATTCTGATTCTGCGAAAGGTGTGATTTCCAAATAGTCATTCATGAGCATGGTTGATAGAATCGAAATCTAGTTAGCTTATCCTGCCGCACCTCACGGAGCTAAAAAGCCCGCCATGTCTTCCCATCCAGAAGTCATTCGTGTGTACACCATCATCGACATTGATATCGGTTTGATACATGCAGCGAAGAATGAATGCGATGGTCTGGATCTCAATACTACGGCTTCTTCCAAGGTCTTCCAGCCAGGAGACAAATGTGTTGAGATTATCGACTCTGTGAAGAAACATGTGAGTGTATTTTGTGTCCGAGAGAATAAGCATTGAAGCCGCCGAAGCTCACGCAATGACAGAGTCCACGAACGGTACAAGCACGTAGTGTCATTGTGTTTCTTCCCGGTGCTACCACCGAATACCTGCAGTCACCCTGTCTCGTTATTCCGATTGAAAAGGATGGCTTGCCCACCCGCATGACAACTCGGGACAAGAAGATTGTGACTGTAGACTGGGATCAGGGAAGGGCTTGGGAAGTACTTGGAGATGTCAGGCTAGCGGCAGTAGATAAAAAGGGGGGAACTTTATTAGTGTTGCGGGTGTAATGAGCAACTTGCTCAATTTGGCCAGCAGGACATAACATGTTGTTACATATCTATGAGAAGATAATTTGATTGACCCTTAAATTATCATAACCGAAAGTTATACACCTGTTTCTGATAATGCGCAAAGTAGACGGTGCTATCGATAGCGGTTCCATTATCGCGCCATCACCCGCGTACCCCACCGATCCGAATGCAACATGGAGCTCAGCATGATGATGGATCGCTATGATGGTAGATGTAATCAACAGCGTCCGCTGTAGACCCCATGCCGTGATGTTAATCAGAAGCTTCTATTAATACATCATTAGCCTCGGGATAGGTAAGAAAGTAATCCATAGCGTCCGCTGTAGACCCCATGCCAGGATGTAGACCAGAAGCTTCTCCTGTGAATACATCATTAGCCTCGGGATAGGTAAGAAAGTAATCCATAGCGCCTGTCGTAGAACCTTTGTCAGGATATGAAGCAGAAGCTTGGCGTGTAAAAACAGCCTCAGACTCGGGATAGGTAAGAAAGTAATTGATGGCGTCCGTCGAAAACTCAGCGTCGGAACGCAGACCACGCGCTTCATCTTCAAACCTGTTGTCAGCTTCTGGAATTGGCTGCAGGCATTGACTCGGAAATGATCCGCGAGCTCCATTCTCGGCGTTGCTTTGCGGGTCGAGGCGGCCAAAGCTCAGATGATCATTGCCGTCCGTCGCCACGCCACCTCCACTGACTGTATGTGGGCCATCGCATCTAGGAGAGTCGACGTCGTAACCAACGTAGGCCGCCGGATTTGTGTGTTCGAGGTGCTGTAGCGACGGAGTGCACGATGCTGGATATTGCTGACTCTGGCCAAGTCGATGGGACCGGGTGGTATACGTTATATCTGAAGTCGGCGGCAGAGGTGAAGGCATCGCGATGCCGTATTCCGGACACATTTGTTTTCGATTTGAGCTTCTTAGGTCTAATTCTGAGGTTTTGTAGTTAAGCCTTTGGTCTGTTTGGGGTTGGATGTCACGTACCAGCCTGTGGATTGCTGCAACGTGCTGAACTGTGGAGCGCTGCAATGTCTGCGGTCAAAACTATTGTATCATTATGAGAGCTTTCACATGGATTCAGGCGTTGCTCAGGCAGTAAAGATTCTGCCGGTGCCACAGCCTCTGCAAGGAGGTTTAACGGCGTTCCGCCCTTGTCGGCGGCTGTCATGATCATGGGCATACTGGTAATGTCCGAAGACAAACCGGAAGATTCACAGTCTTTGTGCCCAGCTGCGGAAGCTGTCAATGGCGATTGAGGGTGAATTCTATGGTTGTACTGGCCTAATCGGCGGCGTTTCCCGCTTGACTCCGGAGTAGGAGAAAAACGCTTGGAGGGCACATGGTTTTGTGCTACGGAGTTGCCAGGGAGCCTTAAGTCGACTATACCATCGTAGTAACTCTGACAACGGCCAAGCCAATCGGATTTTGCCTTCGCGAGGCTCCAGATCCAAGCTGTTTCGCGCACTTGTTGTCCTAAGCAGGCCAACTCCGGGAATTTGATGAGTCTGAACCGGTGAAAGCTAAAACAAAGGATTGCTGACGACCCAGGTTCCCCAAGCAACCGTTCAAAAACGAGTAATCGGATTCCGCAATGGATACCGTGGTGGGCCAAGTCACTATTCTTGAACCGATGTGTGTTTGCATCTACGTATTCTTTGATATGCCCATCCGCCCGCTCTTTTGAATCCGATAAATCTCCCACCAGTTGGTTGATTCTTGACGTTCGATATGTTTCGAGCTCCCATCGATCATACTCCTCAGCCAACGATCGTTGGCTCAGCACCTTGCGAAATTTGAGATTTGACGTTTCTTTCTTGCCCATCTGCAGATCGACAATACGTGGATCCTCTTGCGTCCATGGCGACTTGCCCTCAGTAGCAGTGATTTCTGATTTGCTAAGATACTTCCGTATTTTCTCTTGAGCTTTATTTAAGGCTTGTATTAAGGCTAGTGTATTTTTGTGATGCGGCGAACTGCTGTGATTATCCAGAGGGTATTCGCGGTTGTCTGTAGAATGTGCTGGGAAATTGGAATGCTCGGAAGATGATAAGCTGTGAATATTTGGAAGAAGCGACAGAAGGCGATGGTTGTGGTGGTTTGGAGAAGGCAATGGAAGGCTGCAAGACGGGGGATAATCATGCTTTGTCGAGGAATTGCCGCAAGGCGAAGCAGTATCGTCGTTGCTCTCAGCGGGCGGTAAGGGTTCGCTGGATTCGTGATTCTTGATAAACACTTGAAGCTTTTGGTGGGCTCGGAATACCTTAACATGGTAAGGTTGAAGCGCTTGCCATCGAACATTGCAAATAATGTCAAGCGCTGCCAAAACGCGGTCAGGTTGATCAAGAGACATTAGATGTAAAGTCATGGTTCTCTCAGCGAGAAAAGGCTTTTGAAACATAGGTTGAAAATGCGCACGGTCAAGACAGACCCTTGTAACTTAAATACGCATATTTAACATGCAGGGATACCTTTCGCTTTCCCCGCCCACCCTAACGCGCCACGTCTTCCCGAGTCGTTACTACGGACATATTGCGCCAATGAGGAGATCAGCACAGTTCGTCCTTGACTGTATTGATATGGGAATCCTCCGAACTGAAGCGTGAATAAAGGAGGGAAGATTGACTACTATAATATCTGGCTCATATCTGTGTACATCTCGTACCTCGTTTGCCTTGTGGACCCAGTTCTCTCTGCCTAGTCTGCCTTCCTCGCCTTGTTTACCACGCTCAACCTTGTCTCCTGCAGTCTCACGCTAAAACTGCCTTATTTTCTTATTATGGAAAGAGTCTCACCGATAGTTCATCTTACTGTTCTCACGTGCGTTCTCGTTGTCAATCTGCCAATATTTCCTTTGCTGTACCGGCGGTCACTTCGCTTGCATTCGATCTTTGAGCTGTGCCGTCAACCACAGACATGGATTATGATCTCGAACTTCACGTTTGTCTTTCCGCCGGTCATTTTACTTGCTCTGTTTGTTTCGAAGACGATTCCACTGGACAACGGTAACTTCGAGTTCTGCGTTCGCCACAGCAACTGACTCGATTGAAAAGATACACGGTTTTGGCTTGCTATTGACCTTCTTCTTCGTTTATCCATCACCTGCGCAACTATCTCAGAGGTATGTCTTCATAGGAACGCATCAAATCAAACGCTTATTGTTGATAGTAGTTCTTATACCTGTGGAACACCTTTGAACATGCCTCCAACACGGGTCCTGGATGGTTCTGGCGTCGTACAGGTCCTGCTGCCACCTTAGGTCTTATCCTTTTGAAGTTTGTGCCTTTGATTGAGTACGGCCGTGCTATCACTACAGAGCCAACATCTGCTAACTACAAGTGCAGCTGGCGAGACGAGGCATTACATTTCTGGACTGTTTTCGGTGCAATCATTGTCGAATTTATGCTCTTCGGCTCCGTTTACTTGTGGACCCTAATCAAATCTAAAACGAAATCAAAATGGAGAAATGGTCTTGCTGGATGCTTTATACTTTGTTTTGTAGTCGTGCTCTTGGCATCGATATGTTTGAGGGTGGGGCGGAAGCGGCTCTTTCGGCGTCTACTTCTTGAGGTTAGCAAGTATTAGAAGCCCATGATGGAAAGGCAGTGCTAATAAGAAATGCAGATCTTATCATTCCTCATCAACACGCTTTATTCGCTACGTATCATTCGCGTTGAGATCATCCTTGCTACTCGAGCTCACAAGGAGAATCGTAAAAGAATATCGGACGAAGCTTTGAACGAATCAGTGGGTACTCTCAATCGTAACGCTGGTCCGGACTGCAGAAGACCATCTACATCAACATCAAGGAAACAGTTGACCAGTGACACGAACGCTACGGAGCTTTACGCCGCATATTTTCGGATGACAATGGAAGAGGGAAAGATGATCCGTGCCGATACTGGAGTCGGCAATGTCAACAGGCTCTCTGGTGAGATATCAATTGCTTTTCATCACTGCCGCGCTATTGCAATTTCCGTTCTAATGTTGATCTTGCAGCTCACATCAACCCCAAAGAGTCCTCTCCTGCCAGCAATCCTCAACGATCTTGCTCCAGCCCTGGCATATCGCCACCGCTGGGCTGGCTCCACATAATGACCGATTTCACCCAAAGCCGTTTTTCCAACGGGGAAGACTTGGAATCGGTACGCATATTGCTGGAAACAGAATGGCCGCAAATGATTGACCGTGTCGAAATCAGCTGGTTGCGGCATGTGACAAAGCGGGTAATCGTCGTCGACAGTGATCTTGAACATGCTTTGTAATCTCTATAACACTCACAATCCACAACGTGAGGTAAAAGGGAGGGGATGGAAACACGGCGCCAGTGGGAAATCTAACCTGGGTGGATCTAACCTGGGTGGAATTATGGCTGGCGAAGATTTGTGGCGTCGAGAGGACAACCTTGTAATTCAATAGCCAACCATTACTTACTAATCAAAATCGGAAGGGGTTAGCACTTGGTGGGCTTGAATGGTTTGTCTATCGAGCAATCTTTGTACCGCGATTAGAGAAATAGCAATGATCTGCGAGTCGGCCAGACGCCCTTCGGTCTGATTTACTACAAGGTTTTGGTTTGTCGCTGACGTGGCTAGAGGTGTGAAGCTATACACGTATCATCAAAAAGCTGAGAGAAGGTCACAAAAGGACAAAATGTTTATCGAAAGAAAGCCACGCCAAAGGGTGCGACTACTATCCTACGACCAGGAGTGCTGCGCTTGTGAGGATAAGATTAGGTTTCGTACAAATGGAGTCTGCGACACATGTGGGCACCGGCGGTGTGTAGAATGCTTAGCACGGTAATTGGAGAACATAGATGAGAGGAGGATAGGGGAGAGGACAAGCAGCGGAGGGAAGACGAAGAGGCTCGTTGGCGAAGGAAGTGGTATAGCTCTTAGAAATTTCTCCTTGGCACGCAATTGACTGCATGTCGTACTAAACTCTCGCATCCTTGCTCCGAAAAGCGCTTAGGGTGTTCACTCTTTAAGAACCACCCTGAGTAACCTCTAAGTGAATAACCTAGCCCAATTTACACCAATAGGTGGAACATCCATGGAGGAAATTCTTGGGAACAGGCTCGTGTGAGGCCCTGGTCTTCTCCGAAATAAGCAGTATCAGACGTATATTAGCACCTTTTACCTTATTCCAAATAGGCAGCCCAGAATGTGGATCCACCTGCAAAGCTTTTGCTGAGAACTGGGAGATGACGCGTCGAGTGAGCACTCCCTGATTTCTATGGTCAGTAATCTACAAAAACGTTCATCGCATCCAATGACCAGGTTAATGCAATTTCCCGGGCATTTCCAGTTCAGACCTCCACGGGTTCTGGCGCTTCTTGAGTCGGTACAATACGTTCGCAAGCACTAAGAAGCTGCTTATGTTTAGGACGGAGAAACCACGTATCCGGGTATTCCGGAGGGTTGAGCCGGCTCACCTCCCTTGAGCAGGCAGCCTGCGTCTGAAGTAGCGTCAAGATTGACTTGCAGGGGAGATCAGCCAGGTAGATAGGCTTGTTTTGAGCCATCGAGTTGTACCTGAATAGGATGCATGCATCATCTCATCATGCGGGCAAACCTGACAGAGATTTATTCCTGGGTATAAAAAGACTGAAATCCACATTATGGCCCCTTTGTAAGACAATCTTTTCCATCAAGCAACCCTTTCGATCAGAACAATGGTCAAAAACATAAAACCCACCCAACTCGTGCACAGCCGTCTAATCCAAGCTATCCAAAATGGAGATTCCGCAAATGTCGAAAACATTCTGGTCTATGTCGACAGTGTTAAACCTGTTTTCGAAGGCTTTCTTGAAATATCTGATGACGCTGGATTGACACCATTCCTTCTCGCGGTAAGCGACGGTAAGGCAGACATAATGTGGACATTGAAAAAGGCAGGGGCACAGCATCAAGCCCTGGGCCCAGGCGGAGTGACCGCCATGCATCTCGCCGCAGGAGGGGCTCATCTCGAGGTGATCAAGCAGCTTATGGAGATGGGTACTATAACGGATTGGCCCCCGGACAACTCAAATGATTCCGTCATCCACCTTGGGGCGGCGTTTGAGGACCAGGCACCATCACCAACAGCAGCTTTAGAGTGCGCGCAGTTGTTGACAGAAGTCTTTGCACATCATCTCGACTTGAGCAACGAAGACGGCCAAACGCCTCTTCATGTTGCAGCAGACTGCCAATCACCACAGTGGACGATGGCACTTCTGGAGCGCGACGCTAATATAATGCCATTGATTCCAACGGTGACACTCCAATTCATCTTGCGGTGAAAGTTGATAGTGAGCCTGGAAGAAAGTGTGTTGCAACGTTGTTGGAAAAGGGAGCTCGTCTAGACATTTCGAACCATTCTGGCCAACGGCCTTTCCACATTGCAAGTAATGAGCTACTCCAGAAGGAGCTGGGAGAGAGAGGGAAAGGGATTGTGCAAGACATTCAGAGTTTGCCATTATAGTCGGGCATTCTGTCTGCTAGGTGCTACAGAGGCTCACCACTGAGGTTTTTGCTGCTTCTCAAAACTTGTCAACCGAGCACTCATGTGGGAAGGTCTGGATTTAATCAAAATAGAGGCTTCAATATTCGATTTCCCAAAGTAGTAGTGTCAAAAATGCCGTTACAATCATTACAGATGCCAGCATAATGTGTAGCACCCCAATTGAACGTCAGGAACTTGATGCTATCTCAAACTGAATATTTTCTTGTTGCTAGAAAGGTATTACTAAGTATTGACTTACGTCTACTTTCGGGTTGGTTTTTAGTTTGTCACGCTACCATAGCCGATCCTCACCCACTTCTAGGCGGTCACCTTCTAAATTTAGGGGACACTCTATCTAAACTCTAGGCAGATTTAGGTGGTAGCCGCCTGAAAGTTAGTGGGGATCGGCTATGGTAGCGTGACAAACTAAAAACCAACCCGAAAGTAAGAGACTATAGGTCGGCTGACCCACGCTAGAGCTCGGCTGACCATGCAGAATGTCCGAGCATGGTCGGGTGACCATGGGCATAATTCCGCTTTCCTGAGCTACTGGTATCCGTGCCCCCCACTTTCGCTCATACTTCGCTTAGTGCTCGACGGCCATGCACCACTTCCGGCCATGCACCCCTAAACCTTCATATTTTTGATTCACCACCTTCAAAATTCCACCAAAATTCCACGCAATGACTTCTACATACGCTATCATCGAAGGTCGCATTCAGAAGGCTATTGAAGTCATAAACACGCGTGAAAATTCTAATCAAGCCGAAATTGCGCGCGAGTTTCGCGTTCCATGTGAGAGACTTCGATCTAAACTACGAGATTATCAGTTCAAAACAGCAGTACGAAGACTGCATAACAGAGCTTTAAAACCTGATCATGAGTCAGCTTTAAAACAATACTTAACCAAAATGAATGAGTTAGGCTTGTCAGTTAAGCTACACTTGCTGCAATCGACGGCAAACGTTCTTCGTGTTCAAGACTTTCCTCGTTGAAATCTCTCATCTTCACTGAGCGATAAATGGGCCAAACGATGGTTAGATCAACAGCCAGATTGTTACGATCCTAGCTACGCACCTATGTTGGTAGCTATGTTGGTGGCTATGTTGATGACTATCGCCGGCCGCTCGCCGCTAGGCTATAGGGTTGTTCCGAGGCCAACCCTATTCAGGGTTAGCTTATGTTCTCCTGAGTCATATAGATAGCCGGCTCTTCCCTTCTAGATACTTTCCTTCCTTAGCATTTATATACTCGTTACATTACACCCATATGACTCGCTCTATGCTGGCCCCTAACACAGATCTCTTCAAAGCTAGACGAAAGTCTATAGCAGCTGACAGAAAGAACGCGCATGATTCGAAAGTACTACAGACTTATTTTGATAAGTTTAAAGAGGTTGTTGGCAAATATGATATAACGAAGAATGATACATGAAATTTCGACGAAATCGGCTATCGTATGAGCATTGCACGCTTTGATTGAATTGTTACTGTAGATTCGCATAGAAGAATTTACTTCAAAGATCCGAATAATAAAGAGTCATTGACGAGCATTGAATGCATCAGTAAGGGAAGCAAGAATATATCATCAATGCTAATTATGACTGAACTGAAAATGCTCGCAAAGCACGCAGAAAGCAGTCTAATAAGACTCTTCAAAGCGAAGGCGTTTTGTACGTCAAAAATGCTCAAAGTATGACTCAAGATAGACAGAAATTGAAGAATAAGAAGCAGCAGCAGCGCGAAGAGACCAGGGAAAAGCGTTATTTAAATGCACTAAAGGTCTACAGAGCTACAAGCCCTCATAGAACTGCTCGCATTAAGCTAGTCGAGGGATTTCGGAAGAAATGACGCGTTGTTATGAAGCAATTGCTCAAAAATCGTCATGTATATAAAGAGTAGTTGAATTTTAGGAATGCATGGCCGAAAGTGATGCATAGCCGTCGAGCACTAAGCGAACGAAGTATGAGCGAAAGTGGGGGGCACGGATAATCTAAAATCATAAATAACTGCATTGATGAACAGAAAATTCTTAAATTCAATTCAGTATTTATTAATTATTTATAAAACATAAGCTTAGAGTGTAAGAATAAGATTGAATGTTTAATAAAGATGATGATTATAATGACATTAAGGTAAGGGTGAAGCTGTAGCTTGTAACGAGAGAATATGTCAGCTCAGCTTTACATTCGGCCTAGAGTAAGCTGCGCAGGCCTTGAAAAGTGGGATCTGAATTTAACCACAATCTTGTACAAGAGTTTCTTTAGCTTTCTTCATCGTTGCAGCCTTGGTGAGTCAGTGGCGCCGGTCTTCAATGAACGTTCTAGGTTGCTGTCGTGACGGTAACAGTCAGCCCTTTAGGTTAGGCCGACTCCGAGTGCTTGATTCACCCCTTGCATCATGAGTCAGCTTCTTCAGCCTCGTTCGCGTTCACACCGATTGCTTTCTTCCAAGCTGTCTCTTTTTCGCTTTGACCAACATACGTTCTAGCCTTGCTCGCCGTCTCGCTCGTTACGTATCAACGGAATTGTTGTAGATTGTGGGTGCGGCTGTAGCATCGACGTTTGTTCCACTCAGTTGTCTTGCGCTTTCTCTAAATCGTCTCAACGACCGTCCAGTGTGCGCATCATGTCATCCCGTCCACGCTTTCCCCCGGAGATCTGGGGCCTCACTCTGCACAATCTCCGTGAACGTAAGGGCCAGGACGACCTACAATACCTCTGGACAGAGGTAAGACATGTCTCTAAGCAATTCCGGGAAGAGATCGAAGAGATTTTTCGTATCGAACATCTGCCTAAGACTTGGTTGCATTTTGATACTGGTGAGTTGATTCGCTTTCTGTTCGGCTGTACCCATGACTTGACAGTACCGTACTTTCACTGCATGCCTCCCAAACAAATTGTAACGATGGCAAGCTTCCTCGCCTGATTTCGTTTCCCAGCTCCCTGCACTATAAGCCCGCGGCGGTAGTGCAGTCAGTCTGAGGGGAAGAGGATCTATGCCTTGATAATCACGACTAACACGCCAATTCCATCGCATAGAACTCCGCTACTCCAATGTTGGACGCCAAGTCTACGACTTCCGGTTGAAATATAGTTTCGATGGTTTCATGCCAAAGTACCCAGGGAGAGCAGTCATGTCTCTGCGTCAGGAACATGGTGTTGCGAAAAGGAGGCGTGCACTCTTCCAGCATCTTCGCGACAATGCAGGGCTCGGAAGAATGGGTGAAGCAGACAAATCGAAGCCGGGAGGTCGACTGCGACTCTTCGAACACTCCTCCGGTTTATTTGTGGTTCAGATAAGGCGCGGGCTGAATGATTGTGTGGTGCCGGGCCTGAGCATCGACCAGCAAAAGGGCGAGCTCTCATTTGAATGGAGAGATCTCTTCGCTCGGTTTTTCGAAGAGAAGAAGATGGCCGAGTGTGTTTTGAAGGACGCACAGGTAGGCCTCGAAGGTCCGTCGCGACAAACTGAACACGGAGCTGACACAATTCAGGCCGGCGAGATCAAGCATCTCTCGCTATCGAGTGAACAGCCTGATCGGACTCCTTACCCCGTTGTTAGTGGAGGGTTTTCACACATCAAGCCCAGCCTTAGAGCTATTGCGCAAAGCGACATCGAAACGCGTTGTCGTTATAGATGGGAACAGGAACAAGAAAGGTCTGGACTTCGCCATCTTCGAAACCCTGTCCAGACTTGGAAGGACATTGTGGGCTCTCGTGAGAGCGACACGAGAATGTCCATCAGCAGATGTCGAGTCCGGCGCAATGCGGATGAAGAGGCCAATGTTGAAGACGAAGGGGCTATAAACGAGGCAAGGATTGACTGGGAGCTGGAAAGTAATCAAGTGGCGGATGCAGCAAGAAGGGCTGAGTGGGACAAGAGGACTCGAGTACACACCAAGGTACACTCTCTCGTGTTTATCATCTAGCTGACATGTTCGCCAGGCATGCGATATCTGCCGTGAAACAAACATGGAGTGCAAGAGAAAGGCGCAGAGCCAGACGCCATGCGACCTCTGCATTGCCAATAATCAGCAATGCGAATTCACACTCGCCTTCATCAACGGAGTCCCAAACCCAGCACGCCGAAATCATGTGCCACAAGATTATCAGATGCAGTTGATGCTCCTCGAGCAGCAGAATAAGAAACGTCTGCTGATGGCCCAAAACCCACAAAATCCTTATCACCCGGGTCCCTCGTCTTCATTTGCTGGTTCTCCCCCGTTTTCCGCGCCGGCTTCACAGGCAATGATAGGGCAGCAGCAGGTGATGTCAAATACGACAAACCAGCAATGCGAATTCACACTCGCCTTCATCAACGGAGCCCCAAACCCAGCACGCCGAAATCATGCGCTGCAAGATTATCAGATGCAGTTGATGCTCCTCGAGCAGCAGAATAAGAAACGTCTGCTGATGGCCCAAAACCCACAAAATCCTTATTACCCGGGTCCCTCGTCTTCATTTGCTGGTTCTCCCTCGTTTTCCGCGCCGGCTTCACAGGTAATGATAGGGCAGCAGCAGGTGATGTCAAATACGACAATTCAGCAAGCGAACCAACTTGGGATGAACAACGGCATTCACCCCGGCAATTTTTCGACTCACAGTTCTCGTCTTTTTCACAACAAAATTCCATCAGTCCAGCAGAAGTCTATACAGGTCTATGGTCAAAACCTTGCAAAGAACCAGCATGATAGTATGCGAAATGCTGGAGGTATCTCAGATCGGCAACCACCAGCGGAACACGGGTGTGGATCCAGATCTAATGGTCCTGATGTCTATGTCAGCAATGATTCTGCTGCTTTGCAAACCCGAGTTGACGGTGTCTCGTCTGATTCGGATGCGAATGGAGCTAGAGGTGCTCCCACCACCCCTACCATGCAAGCGCATGCTATGCCGCCGGGTCGACCAAATGAGCCCGTAGTGGATTCGCCAGACTTTCCAGGACGATAGTGATGTCCAAAGTGACCTAGGAAGAGAGACTTGATTGATCTGGTGGCTTTGCTAGCCACATGATGGTCGGAAGGGCCGAACAACACTAGCAACTGTGTTGAAGACCTGCGATTTACACATTTCAATAGACGTTTGCTGAAGGGATGATGACAATTAATGAGACAGATGAATGAACATCACAATGCAAAGGTAAATCATATCAATGTGAAAGACAAAAAGATATAGGCAAAACATGTCTGGGTTGGCTTGTGCGTTCTTTCGTTTCTTTCGAGTTACAGTCGGTAATGAGAGAATATAATAATGAGTTGGCCTATTAGCAGCATCACACGTGTTTCTAGTCCACCCTTGTCCCCTAATATCATTGGCCCCATCCCAAAGTCCTCCACAACCAGAGCGTTACAAGCTTTCCCCTCTCTCAACAAGATCCTCCGACACAAGCACGTCTAGTCTTGCCATGAGCAGTACCACGCAGTCCCTCATACCATTGCGAAGTATCCTTCCTGCAGCCTAGTCAGCATTAACATTCCATATCGAAGCACAATGAGAACACTACAAAGATTCAGCGCTTGCTTTCAATCCGAGAACCTCCCTCAGCCCAGATTAGTACACCTTCCAGCCAATCTCCGTCGCTCCCCTCATTATCATCGCACTGTTCACGATCATGCAGCATAGTCAGTCCTCCCTCTCAAACCTAAGTAGTAGGAAGACTTGTAAAGAAAGAAAAGTTCGAAGCCGTCATTCTACCCAAGGGCAGAACAGCTGCACCATGCCTCCTCGACCCCTCAGCATCACTTCCCCAACCTCAGAAAACCCGTCATCAACACTCATTCTTCACAGTCTCACTTCACAACCAGCAAGATTCCTCAATCTTAAACATCTTTCCAGCAACTTCTCAACATCATCATTGACAGTCGTCGTCGTCAATTTCAAGATTAGTATAATATTATCATTTCTGTCTCTTGATAAATCTAAGCTTCTTCATGTAACAAAACAATCTTTAACTGAAAGCATATACAGCCATCGGGAAATTCTCGAGTACTACCTTAGTTAGTCACCATCCGCGACTAATAATGCAGGGAGGCGCCATGGGTGCAGTTGGCACCAATAGACGATCTAATAAGGTTTAATAGCTGGTAAATTGGACCCGAGGGCCATTTGACTTTGAGCGTAGGTAATTAGATGGCGTGGATGGCTAATAGCACCATTAGACTGTTTGTGATAATCTTCGCTTCATAAGGCTGAACCGACCTACAGAGTTTTCACCTTCGCCCTTCGCCCTTCGCCCTTCGCCCTTCGCTCTACCTACCCGCCATCCTACATGCTCACCACCCTACGGGTGTGAGTTGGCCGAATGATAATCACCTTCCATGGAAGACTGCAGTGATTACTCAAGCGCTAGGTGAAGGCGACCCCCGTTGAGGAACGCCAAGGGCGTGGGTTCGATTTTCACCGCTCTCAACGATGCTACCAAGGAGAAGGATTGTTAAGGATTATTGAAATATGTTACGACATAATTAATCACACATCCGAAAAACAACCATGGCAATCGGAAGAGTAAGGTATGCATAACATGGGGAAGTGTTGGAACCTGAAAAGGATTGTTTCAAAGTGTGTTCACATTTTGGCCGATTCGTCAACCAACAAGATTTGATTCTAGCTGTGAAAGTATCAGGTTTTTTCGAGATTTGAAACATGTTTCCCGAAGCGGCGGCAGAGATGAAGGGCGATTCGATGCAAATCCGACTCGGAAGTGATTCTACGTCTTGAGTATCTGCCGTGATGAATGCGACCGAGAGAAAATCACCTCACGTGTTAAGCTAAAAATCTTGTACTTAATAGTTGATGTCTTTCATAGTCGCATAGGCTCACATAAAGAACATCAAACTTGTTATCACACAAACCTCTAGTAGACAATACTTATATGACTCGCTCTGTGCTGGCTCATAACAGTCTGTATGATTTTCGTTCGCGATCATGTATTGAAATATCTTTTTCCGATCCTTATTAATAATCATTCATAAATTTGTCGACGCGATTCTGAGAGAAAAGAAATCCTTTGTTCAATACAATAATTTGCGCCCATGAATTTTCAATGATTAACTTCATTCTTTCCCTTGTCTGCATGACTTTCGTTTACGGTCAAGTATTGAAAAGTCGCTTTTCTTCTTGATTGTATTTTCTTGGTCTTTCTCTCTTGCATACCGCGTGCAGCCATCGTTTTGTTCTTTCAGTCTGCCAGCTCTAATCCCATTGTTTTTTTTATAAGTTCAGTCACTCGTTGAATGCATCCATCGATGTCTTTCATGGACAGACGAGATCGAGTTTGTGGCTCAATCCTTGACATGTTTTCAAAGATTCCTTTCAGGCCTACAAGCACACTGCGTTTCCCATATATAGATAGTGTCAGCTGTCCAATTCAATATCAACACCCTTTCACTACCAGTAGCTGAAAGTTACATTCGATCAGCCATTATGACTTCAGCGCAGCCTAGAAGGCCACTTCCTCCGTAAGTTCAGGTGTTGACTTCTCCCATTTGCCGTCCTCTTCGCTGACGATTTGATAGCGACATGGAGCCCCCTATTGGTCAGTCAATAACCCTGATCAACCCTGACCACTGGTCCATGGGAAGCATGATGCACTGTGAGAAGGTCACTGTATCAGCGCCCGCAGACGCGATCAAGGTCTGGAATGACGGCGACTCCACCTACTGTCTTCGTCGTAAGCCAGAACCGATTACGAACCAGCTCCCTCCTCCCGGTGACTCAACAGCGGGCAAGTTCTACGACTGTGCTGCGTGTGCTGGAGGCTATGTCATAGGGAAGAATACAATTTGCAAGATCAAAAGTTGGGCTGTAGGAACGGCGTCGGAAGCCCTGACCATGGAGTTCGTTAGGAAGAACTTGCCATCCATTCCTACCCCTGAACCCTACTGTTATTGGGTTGACGAGGCCTGGAATCGGAGCTACTTGCTCATGCAACGAGCGCCCGGCCAAAGTCTGGAGAATGCCTGGAAACGACTCACGGAAGGACAGAAGAAACGAATTGCGGCAGAATTAGCCAGCCACGTCAAGACCCTCGCTCAATTCAAATCCCCGCGCCTCGAGTCGGTGGATGGTCATGGGCTTGCCGAAGTGCACTTACTTCATGGTGTCGAGGGACATGACACATCGTTGCCACACTGGACACCAGAGATACATCCCACGTTCACGCCAGCGCAACTGAGGTCCTATCTATTGAGAAAGGATGGCGTGGAGGCCCCATCTATTGGCGAGGAGTTCTACTTGTACCACAACGACTTGGGTCCTACCAACTTCTTCGTCGTGGACCCAATTCCAGATGAAGAAAACGGACTTCCACTGCTGTCAACTATCATTGACTGGGAAGGCGCCGGCTATTTTCCGCTATGGTGGATTGGCACGAAGCCATTCGCCAGCGCGGGATTTGGACTGGACTGGAAGGAACATGCTAGACCCGAGGCTTGGGTCATGAATTTTACCGATGCCTTGAGACAAAACGGATTTGATCATGAGCTCGAGTGGTATGTCCCGCACAGAGATCTTGCTCGAGCGAGGCGGCGCATTGAGCGGAAGCGTCGGGATAGAGATATGGGGTTCGAGGTGTCGGACTGAAAGACACCTGCTAGTCGCTAGAACATTGTAGGCTTCTTGAAGTATATGAGGAATCATGCTCTCGGTTTTTCGTTCCGGTCTTGCACGGCATACCATCTAGAATTTCAACTTTTTGTTTCAGCTATAGCAAGGACAGTGTGGTTGAGAGTGTGAACTATCTGAGCTTATGTTTGCTGTCAAAGCTGTTGATCCGAATTATGACCCGCAATCAGGATCCACCTGTTCGGATTTTTTGCCTTTGATATTTCCACTTGATCTCGCATTCACACCGCGAATTTTCCTTGTCGTCTGCCCCACACAATTTCTATTCAAATTCCCCCTACCGCATCCTCTTCACCTTCCACCTCCCTGCCGCCTACCGTCATGAATGAAAACTTGGGACAATCTACGTCGATCGGTGGAGTTTGCTGGCTAGTAGCGGCATGAACCGTCGCTCTGACAGAATTAGTGTCAGAGTGGACTAATCTACTTCTCGAAGCGCCCATCGGTAAAGAGAAATTCCGCGTAATCGGTGCATTTGCTTCAGCCAACATGTTCTCTGTGGCGGACGGATGCATCACGATGTCATTGAAGAGGTTACCCTGAACCTGAATTTGACCGTCAGCGCTACTTTTCTTCACTTAGATCCATGCATAGCCAAGACCATTGAGGTCGTTCTTCAATCGACCGGGAGAACTTACTGTCCTTGTACCCTCGGCGGCGTGGTCTTCGTTGTCTCTTATGCAATTTTTGCAAGTCTTGACACCTGTTCGGGTCGGGTTGTCGGATCCAGCTTTACAACCCGACCCGAGTTCTCAGGTTCAACTTTTCAACCCAACCCGACCCGAATCTCAAAAATCCTGCAACGACCCGACACTTTGCGGGTCGAATACTCGACCCGACGCGGTCAGCCTAATGGACTGACCGTCGGGTCGGGTTTCGGGTTGACATTTTGGATCCGACCCGATCCGAAGTCGGGTTGCTCACATTTTCAACCCGATTCGAGTCGGGTTGAGCATATTTCCAACCCGACCCGACGCGACCCGAGTAGAAATCGGGTCAACCCGACCCGACCCGCCAAGGACCCGATCTTGGCGCCAAGAGGGCTAAAAATAGAAACATATACCAATTTTTTCGCTCGCATTACCTTTTCGCATTACCTTGAAGGGTGTTCGATAGGGAGTCATGAAGAAAGTCATAAAGGGAACTATAAAGGCAATCATGAAGAGAATCATGAAGGGTGTTCGGTAGGGAGTCATGAAGGGAACCATGAAGGGAACCATGAAGAGAGTCATGAAGAAAGCCATGACCAAGCTATCTATAACTATCTATTCGGGTCGGGTCGGGTTTTCGGGTCGGGTTGTCGGGTTCAGCTTTACAACCCGACCCGAGTACTTGGATCCAACTTTTCAACCCGACCCGACCCGAATCCAAAAATCTTCCAACCCGACCTGACACGGTCAGTCCACTTACCTTCAACTAAAAGAACGTCTCAATCTCAAAGATGTTTCTCGTAACGAGATAGTTCGAATGATTCGCATATGTCAAATTCATCGATGCTCTTTAGAAGAAAAGACGAGATGATGAATGAACTTACGCAGACAATATAGCAGAATCTCAAGCAGCTTATCAAGCATGAAAGTTTGATCAAGAAATTTGATCAAACGACTCACATTTCTAAGCTCTGGTCACTCATCAAGCCTGAAACGCGTCGCAGAATTGTAGCCTTGAATTTTCATGAGGTAAAGATTAATCCGCTGGTAGAATTTAATCAGTGTCACGTTGATTCGAATAGAAGTTGGTTCACTGCCTTCAACATATTAGTACAGTCTGACATTACATCGTGAGACATTTGAGTAATGAGACCTAAACTGTTGACGATGCAATTGTCGAATTTCTTCAACTCAGAGCGTCGACAACATTAACGAAAGACCGTCAATCAATTATAGACGTCATAAAAAGTGAGCTTCTGTTTCCGCTCTTGATAAAAACTTGCATGAGAACTGAATTACTCGAGACTTTTTTGAATATTTCCTGTCTGTTATTTATCATCGTGAACAATCTGCTATACCTGATATCTTGTGCAAGCGTGATGAAGAATCTTCTGAACACAAAGACTCGCACAACAATCAGACGATCGTATGAAGCTGCTTTCAGAAACCTCTCAATTCTCTTTGTTAAAAAGACAGAAGAATTCTTTCGCACAGAGCATTCTAAGGCCGATAATGCTTTTGAATGTTGCTACAAACAATTATGGCTCTACTCAATGAGGCACTTTCCTGAAATGATCGATGTAGCTCTCAAAAAAGAATGTGATCAACCAAACCCACCCGAAGGGAATCGAATAGATGGCTTTGGTACAATTTTGCCGCAATGGCGAAGAGACTTGGCTTCGAGACAGCAGAAATTAATAGCGTTCTGTTCACGAACCTCGATACGACATTTGCAAGAAAGATGTTACTCAAAGCTAGGCCGAAAAATTGTTATTGCTATGGGGACAGAGTTGCTCGAAGGCGCAGGTCTGGTCGACCGTACGAAGATTCCCAAAGTTTGGATAAGCATCTGTTATTCAAACCTAATATCAATGATAGACACTTCTTGAGAGAATGCGAAGAGCCCACCACCTACTTCGTCAAAAGAGATTTTATTGCGTCCTTCTTTGGTATTGACGCCCAAGATAAACGGCAACCGACAAGCGAAAGCAGCACAAATTTTGATGATGATGCAGGAGGGAACATTGAATCAGACAATAGCTTTCATGACGCAGAAGAAGGTGACATAGAGAGTTCACCATAACCGCGTTTAAAACCCCAATATACAATGCTTAATTGTGTGGTTGTTGAACCTCTCAATTCGAATCCCTTCGCCCAAATCCCGTGTTCGTAAAATCCCTTGTTCGTCAAAATGTATGCATTTGCGTACTGACACAGGAAGCACCACTGTCCACTACAATTTCATTCGTCATTCTGCGTAATTGGATCAAGCCTGCGAAGCGACTCTCCTGCACGTTCTCTTATGAACTCCCCATTGTGTACGCTGGCATTCAACAGAGCAATACCTAGCGTTCTGACCGCGTGCGCACTTCAGAAGGGCCATTCCACCGCTTCTTTTGTCTTCGCCACAAGCATCGCAATTACTGGCATCGCTGTCGCTCAGCCTTCTATCGTCGACCTCACAGACGCCCTCTTCATATGTTACGCAAAACGAGGGTGAGGGAGCGATTCGAAGCGCGTGTTTCGAATTCGTTTATCATCTTGGGATTCCAGACATATTATGATGACGTCGCACTGATCTAGATTATTTCAAAAAAAGGTCTCTTCCACGTCGGGCGGCCTTGATATCTCGTCGCTTGCGAGACATTACACCTTAAGGAAGATGAGTGTGCCCCGATGCGGCATCTAATGTACAATAAGAGCAACCAGAGAACAGACCATGTCGTCTTTTGCAAGAGCCCTCTCCTCTCCCTTCGCCCACACCCGTGGTCCAGCCAAAGGCATTGTGTCCCAACCCTTAAATTTCTGAGCCGTAAGTTGACCACCAAAACGAGGGTAAGCGGGAAGTCGCAGGATTTCGCAGATAAGCAAGCGGTATTTGTCTCAGACAAAAGATACATTCAAAGAGGTTGAAAAGCTCCTATAGATTGATACGGCATTGCTACAGAGTATTAATGGTGGGTCGTGATATCGGTAATGGCTAAGGACTTCGTTCCTTGGCCGCCATAGTGCAGCCCACCAGTCTGGCAGCATCTTTTCCACCTGGCCTTTACAGCTTTGAATCCTGCCTCGGCATGCTTACACCAATCGACCAAAGAACATGCCACGTACGTCATCGAGGCGATGGTAGGGCCATACCGGGGCTTAGCACCTATTCCCCTTTTAGCGGCTCGGTCACTTACATGCTCGTCATACCTGACTGTCAGGCCTCGTCGTCCAGTTCCCTGAGTCAAATTCATTTCTACCTCTTCTTGAGTCGTGCGCTTCTATTATATTCCATCCCCCTTCACTCTGCGCGGAATAGCTCCTCAAGGGCGCAGACTGCCCTTTTCTTCGTACAGTTCCTCATCAACGCAAGGTATCTAACAGACAAGGTGAATACGAGTTTGATCCATCCTGTGGCTCAAACACACTCGCTTATGAGTACAGGCATAAGGCTACCTGCCGAAACGTCGGCGAAGTTACGCTCCCAAAACAACAACCAACTGTATACCTGAGCGAAAAAGCATCCTTTGATATAATTCTCTCCATCTTTCGTTGAAGGGCAGCATGGTCCGTAGCCTCATGTTTGTCTCTGAACTACCTTGATTCTATATAAAATTCCACCAGCTCCTTTTCATTTGACCGAACCTAATTGCTGGAGGGAAATCCAAAGACCTTTCCATGAAAATTGACTGATAAATTCTTCCTCCGTAACCAGGATACTCAAAAGTCAATGACATCATTGGGCGAGGTGGAAAAGGTTTTCCCTCGACGTGGCTCCTTGTGCCTGACCCGACTTGCCAAGCTCGCAAACTTCACTTGCAGTCGCTGCAGTCTTGAAAAGAAATCGAAATTAGTGGGTTACGCTGAGGACAAATGGGACAAACCCTTGTGCAATGGCTGCTATGGTAATCTCATTTCTAGGGCAGAAAATGAAGGCGGAGCACCATAACAAATGTACTGGATTTTTGTTTTGAAAAATTCGCGATGAATCATTGTGGTTCATTCGTGTATATGTTTACGTTAAAACTGCGAAGTTGACCTAGTAATGAACGTTGTCAAAAATATTCTTACGTTTTCTTACTACTGGCGTTGGATTTTAGGTGGCTCAGGATATGATCAACGTTCGATGTAATTATCTAATATCAAACGGCCATATTTTCCT
>JAABUV010000521.1_pt1 | contig 58067 bp, 71 predicted proteins | sample 5559971 | NCBI WGS metagenome assembly JAABUV01 (sample SAMN10711881, study PRJNA513362) | rock metagenome | isolation source: Antarctica rocks | place: Antarctica: Victoria Land, Knobhead nord | collected 2015-12-19 | reverse complement strand
CAGTAGGTGACACACGAAGCGGTTCTCAACCAAGCACCAGAACAAAGAGCAACCTCGCACTCCCTACCAACCAACCTCACCAGCACTTGCGCAGAAGTCCTGCACTCCTCGTGCACTGGCTGAAGACGATTCGGGAGCCTCGCGCTGCCGGTCCAGCCTTGCGGTACGCCGCGGCCACCGCAGCAGCTCCCCAACACCTTCCTATCTGGACATAGTGTACGCCGCGTCCTCTGCCGGCCAGATAGCCACACGTGCCCGACGACCGCCGTCGCGGCTGGCTGTTCACCGTGAGCACGCGGTGATCAGCCAGCCGCGACGGCGTTCGTCACGTCGGGCAGGTGTGGCGAACTGGCCAACAGTGCTTCACGTGCGGCAGCGCAGCCAGGGCGTCCACCATGTCCAGAAAGGAGAGGTACCGATGGCTGCTACGGTGACTGCGGCGTATCGCCAGGCTGGCCAGGCAGCGCGGGCTTCGACAGCTGCGGCGACAGCTACTGTGCTGCAATTCAAATTGCAGCATAGTAAAAGAGCAATTCAAATGATGTGAAGGCGTTTTGTGACACTGATATTTGTATGCAATTGCAACAGCTCAAAACTAGGGTGGGTGCAGAGGGCAGTGCTCACCTGGCGCTAATCAGGAGCAGAGCTCTGCGAGCGAGCCTTTGCGCAATTCAGGCCGCAGCACATGCCCGGAGTGAGCAGCCGGCGCGCGCCAGCCTTCAACCTGCTGGCGGCCTGCATACTGCTGCTGCAGACCCTGCCGCTCGCGTGCGCGGCGGGCCCGCGGCTGTGCGTCCTGATCCGCGCCGTGCCGTCGCAGACGATCGAGGCGCTGCTGTGGAGCCTGTTTGCGCCGCCGGCGGCCGCGCACGGCCTGCGCGCGTTCGTGATCAACACCGACCCGGCGCAGCAGGGCAGCGGCGAGCTGCGCGCGCGCACCGAAGCCTTCAGCCGGCGCAAGTTCCGCAGCACTGGCCAGCAGGTGTCCTTCCTGCCGCTGGCCGCGCGCAGCTTCGACGCGTCGCTGTACGCGTACGATGCCACCGACGAGGCGCTGGACGTGATGAGCCGCCACGCCGGCGCCGGCTGCGATTACCTGCTGGTCACGAACGGCGACAACCTGTACAGCGCGTACCTGCTGGACGCGATCGCGCCGCTCATGGCGCGCCGCGCGCCGCTGATTGCCTGGGACTTTGTGTCGCACCACCTGCGCAACAACACGGCCAACACGCACATCTCCGTCAACGTGCGCGAGAAGTTCATCGACCTGGGCAGCTATGCGACGCGGTTTGACTTTTACAGCAAGTATGGGCTGCGGTTTTTGGAAAATGCACGCGAGTTCTCCGGGTCCTGCGCTGGGTACTTTGCGGCGGACTATTGCATGGCTGAGCGTGTGGCGCGGCTGGCTGCACGGTTGAAAACCCGGGTCGTGCTCATGCACAGCATCCTCATGTTCCACCAGTAGGCGGTGCCGCTGCAGCCGCGAGGCTGCTCAGTTTTGTTATGATTGTTGATGCCGCGCTCTCCGGGTTCCTGTGCGTGTTGTGGGGTTGCAACCAAAAGCTGCTATTGCGGCGGACAAGTTGCTTTTTGGGCGGTGTTGGGCGGCGGGTCAAGCTCCTGTTCTGGGGGTGTTGCTGGGGCGTCTGCATAAGACTGGCAAGGGTTAGACACTGTGCCTGCACGGCTTGTTTGAGCTAGCGGAACGTGTGCATCGTGGAGCAAGAGCCAAATGATAGTTAGCTGGGCTTGTAAGTGAAATGCGTGTCAAGAATGGTTTGCTGTGCATATGCCCCCTGCGCGAGTGCACATGACTGAACGAGGCACCGCAGCAATGGTATGTGCTAAATCAGGTGTCTTAAATAGACTTGGTGTGACAAAGGGACCGCACCTTGTCCTGTCCAAGCCTGCAGGCTCAATAAAGCTGATTCCAAGAATTTTGTTGCTGTGCAGCAATGAGGCGCAAACCACCATTTGTGACAAGTATCTCAGCAGCTTGAAGCCTGGGCTCTTAGACAGGAAACTGGGTCCGGCTGCACGTGCACTCAGACACCCTACACATGACGTTTGAATTCAAATACCAGCGCATTGAAGTTTCGCGCATCCTCGAGCTGCGCACACAGGCAGCACTACCTCCGCGCGCAAGGCCGTCGTCCCAGGTGCTCCGTCGGCCACCCCTGGTGCGTCTCAGATTTACAGGGACTGTAGAGTGGCAGGCTGACAGGTTGCACTCTTGCAATGCCTGGCGCTCCACACGCTTCGGGAAAGGCAACGAAGCTCAGTTGCGAGGCTGCATCGCACCAGCTCGTGACGCTTTGCGCCTGCTGGGGAGCGGGCAGGTCGTGAAGCAGCGAGCGGCGCGATGAGGCTGCTTGCGGTGCTCCTGCTGGCCGCCTCTGCTGCAGCGCCTGTCTTTGCGGACGTCATTGTGGTGAGCCACGGCGCTAGCACCTCCCACGCCGTACGACACGGTCGCGGCCCACGTTCCGCTTGCCTGCATGCTCTCTTGGATGCAGCGCCTGCCTTCTGTGCACCCGGGTGAGCTGCAACCTGACCCTGCCTGTCGTGACGCGCACACGAAAGCAGCGAGCACGCTGCTCGGTGCCAGGGGTGCAGCGTCAGCATGACCGGCATGCGCCCGCGTGTAGGTGCCCGGCACCGCCGTGTCTGGGAGCATGTACGTCCAGCACGTGACGAGCAGCACGGCCAGCGGCGCCGGCGGCCTGCAGCCGGGCGCCGGCGGCAGCGCGCGCCGGCGGCGGCTCGGCCAGGTCGCGCGGGGCCAGATCTCGCCACAGCGGATGCGCAACCTGCTCCAGACGCCGACGCCCACGGCCTCGTCCTCCAACTTCACCGCGGCCGCGATCCTGCAGCAGTTCCTGGCGACCGGCCAGGTCCCCACGGTGACAACAGTGGCAGAGGCGACCGCGGTCGCCACGGCCATCGTGAACTCCGTCATCCTGGGCAGCGCAGTCATCCCGGCAGCCACGCTGCCGAACGGCCAGACGATCCTGACCGGGGGCGCGCGGCGCCGGCTGCTTGCACCAACCGGGCTCCGCATCGACTATGCGTGCGCCCACGTCGCACGGCCGCGTGCTCCAACAAGCACCTGCTGCCGCCTGCAGTGCGTGCAGCCTTGTGTGGCGAACGCGTGACCTCCGCCACACCCTGACCCGCTCCTCGGGCTGTGCGCAGGGCCAAGAAAAGCCTGGTGAGCAACCGCGTGGTTGTGCTGCTGGGTGCGCGCACGCCGCACGCAGGGGCCGCCCGCCAGGGTGCTGTTCTGTTGCACACATGCTGCGCCGCATCCCGGCTCTCCTGCAAGAGTATAACTTTTGGGGGTTTGGACATTGCATCAATTCCCAATGCCCACCCTGCGCGTAGCGCGCGTCGACCGTGGGCCCACTTGCGCTCGCTGACCCGCGCCCCCCAATGCACGCAGAGTTCCCCAACAGCGCCGACGTCGTCAAGAGCCTCACCGCCGCCACGACGCAGCTGCCCACCGGCGCCGTGGCGCCGCCGTCCACGTTCTTCAACGCGGAGGCGGCCTTCCTGACCAGCACGGCCGTGTCCAGGACCGGCTTCCTGCCGGTCAAGGGCGGCGTCGTGCGCGCGCGCCTGTCCTTCGACCTCGACGGCACCACGCTGCCGTCGCTGCAGTTCAGCTGGCAGTACGCGGCCAACCTGCCCGCCCCGCAGCCCGCCTACTTCTTCCTGAACGCCGACGCCGTGTACATCAACGTCGACAACGCTGGCCAGCCCACGCTCAAGGGCCTCATCGACACCCTTGTGCAGTAGCCCCCCGCCCCCGGGCCCACCGCGCCAGCAGGACGCTGCTGCTGAAGTGCTAGTGCCGTCTGACCGAGTGTGCAGTGCGACCCTTCTGCCCAGGAATGCGTCCTGGGGCTGTCGTTGCCGGCCTGCAGCGGTTGCATCCGCTGCCGCGACTGGGTGGACCTGCAACATATCTGCAGACACCCAGCTCTCCGCTTGTGTGGTTCCTCAGTGTGTCAGGGCAACTGCGCGTGCCGACCCGCACTTTGCTGCGCACTGTGCAACACCGATAACAAATTGGAATGGGTGCTGGGCTGCCCCCAGCACTGCTGTGCTGAGCGGAGGCTGTGCCAGAGTGGGTGCTGATTGGCATGGCACAGAAATTGCCATCCCAACCCCGCGCAACAGGGCATTCCCTGCATGCGCGTGGTTGATGCTGTTGTGCTTGAAGCTGGTGTTCGGTGGCTAGCTAGGATGTGTTGATGCTAGTTGAGCTTGGTATGAAGCCTTGCAAGCTTGTGTGAATTGTGAGATAGTGGAACAGACCTCAGCCAGGAGCAGATCTGCTTGACGCCCTGTGCCCAAGCATTGTCGCCCTAGGCGAGGAGCCGAGTGTCAGCTGGTGGCAGCTTCTCTGGTCAGTGTAACAGCTGAAGCGCGTCGCAGCGTCGCTTTGCGCTGGGCTAATCGTGTTGCGGCTCTAGCAAAGGCGCAGTTGGACTGGTGGTTGGAGCACTCACCCATGCTGTGCTCTAGATGCAGGGTCTGTGCGACCACGCGATCCGGGGGGGCACCACGTCCTAGACGAGAGCCTCAGAAGCGCTTTGGACGCAGGCTGGCATGGCATAGGACACGTCAAAAGGTCCTCCATGCTCTTCACGACTTTGTGCGCCCTTGCACACCTTCAGCTAGCTATCATGCCCCTGGACGGCCACGACCCTTGCTCGCATGCGAGCAAGACTTTGCAGGAAAACCACCACGGGCGAGAAGCACTTCTTCTGATGGAGCATTCCATACACTGTCAGATGCCTGAAGGACGGCGTTCAGGCGTTGGTCCCAGGTGCTAAGCTGGCCCACATCAACCAACGTCAGCCAGTCCTGCATGCAATGACGCTTGCGCCATTCATGCAGGACGAGCGCCTCACGAAAGCTGAGTGGCACAACGCGCCAAAACTCCAATGCTCACACTGCAAACTGAGCAGCCAACCCACTAAAGCCAAAGATCCTCAGGACCACAGGACGCTTGGAGCCACCGCGCGTCCCGCTCTTAGTCTTCTTTCTTGTCAAAATGATGCCCAGCATTAGCCCCTCCCTCGGCATAGTCCGACACTCGCGGCCCGCGCGCTGGGTGCGCCGTTTGCGGTCAAAGCTGGAGCGCCAGTGCAGTGCGCAGCGCGCGAAACCGCTTGCGCAGCCGCGGCTTGCTGAGACTCACCAGTTCAGGCAGGGCTGGAGGGGGATAGTTGTTCTAGGCGCCTGTGATGCTGCAGCAGAAGCAGCCTCCTCCTCCAGCACCGGGTGGGACTTGTGCAACAGCAGGCACATGTGCACACGCGGGTGCTGTATTCCATGATAGGGCTGCCAAGTTCAGGCTAGCGGGCTTCAAGATGGTGACTGCCGTGCCATCACGACTCCGACGGCCACCGCCGCGACGCGCTTTGCCTGACCCCTGCTGCACTGCGCTAAGATGCGAGGACACCATTTTGGGTCCGTGGCGCATTGCTCTTGTACTGCAGCTGCTCAAGCCACTGGACAAAACGTACATAGCCTGGGAGGCGCGGGCTTCTTTGCAAGCCCAAGTCCCCACTCTCTGGAGCGATAGAGTCTTAAGAGCCAAAAGAATGCAGGTAGGGTGGGATGCTGATGTCGACCACAGCAGAACAAAATATTGCATATTCAAGTGTAGAAGCACGATGCAAACTGAAGGCGCCCGCCTCCAGGGCAAGCTAATGCACTGCTAGGCGGGGCTTGCCATGGCAGGCAGAGGGCTGGCGCTTGCAGTGGCGCTGCTCGCTGTCAGCGGCGCGCTGCTCAGCGCGCAGCCCGTGCAAGCAAGCAAGCAGGACATAGTCAAGCAGTGCAGGAAGGTGATCGCGTTCTTTGCGTTCCAGGCTACCACCATCGACGGTGCGCCTGACGCCAGCTCGTGCAGGAGAAGTTCTTGTGTCTGTGCTAGCTTGGCTGGGGCAAGCAGTTCGCGCGGCTCGCGACACTTGGCCTGCCTATCATAGAGCACGGGAGCGTGCAGGCAAGCAGGCCGCGTACCTGGGGGAGAGCTCGAACAAGTACGAAAACCACCTCAAGGTGGCGCTGCGTTCGATCCGCGAGAACTGCCCTTCAACCGTGCCGGTGGTGGTCACGCTGAACGACGTCCCGGAGAGGACCAAGCGCGCGTTCACCGCGCTGGGGGCCACTGTGGTCAAGCACGAGCTCACCATCAGCAAGCACGTGTACAAGACCGCAGCGCTGGACGAATGGAGCTGGATCAAGGGCGTCATCAGCACGTACCTGCGCGTGGAGATCCACCTCATTGTGAAGGAGAACAGGCACCTCTTCAACGCGGCCCAGGTGGACACGCAGTATGTGATCTGGGGTGATCTGGACACCATCTGGCTGCGCAACTTCGACTCCTGCACGCTGGCCAAGCCCACGTTGCTGAGCGTCAGCGGGTGAGCGCGCTCTCTGCCTCCTGGATTTGTCTGTCCATAGGCAACAAGGAGCACCCGTGAGCGGGCCCGTGCTGGGGCCCGCAGCGCGGGGACGTGGGACCCCAACGCGGGCCTCGGCTACTACAACGTGACCGCCATGTCGCTGATATTTGACGACATGGTGGCCTACGCAGTCACCAAGGACTTCAAGTTCAGCGCGCTCGACAACACGCTAATGGTGCGGGCCTGGGCACCATGAGCGTGTTGTCACCCGACTCTTGGCCGAGCCCCCAGCGCCAGTGCTGCTGCTGAGCCGACGCCGTGCGCCCGCAGGCGGAGTTCGCGGGGAGCAGCTTCACGGCGCTGCCGCACTTTTTCAACTGGCGGCCCTACTGTGCGCCCACGGCCTGCACACCTGGAGTGCCAGTGTCGCACCTCCTCCGGGCACCCGCCCCTCACGCCCAAGCGGCCTGGCGCGCAGGGGGCAACCCGCCCGAGACGCAGTGGACGCGGGACGCGGGCGGGCAGATCTACATCCTGCACGTGCACGGCCCCAAGCTGGACAAGGCCATCTGCGTGCTGGACTACGCGGAGATGGAGAGCCGGCTGCAGGGCGGCGCCTGGCTGCCGGAGCAGAAGAAGCGCATCGCGAGCACGTGCACCATCACGCACCACCAGGTGGACGCCATGCTGGCCATCATGGAGACAGCGTACCGCAACGACAAGGGCCGCCTGTACCGCTCGGTGGACGAGCAGTACCGGAAGCTGTCCGCCTTGTAGGGCGCGCATAAGCGCAGGGGCGAGTCTGCCGGGCCACAATTTTGAGCGCTGGTCCTGGGGGACTCCCCGGCGGTGCGGGCAAGCCTGCCGGACGTGTTTTTGGCATTTGAGCTTTGTGACGGGAGCAGGCAGGCGCATACACACATGGTGGATGTAGGGGGGGGGTGTGTGTATCCAGAGGTGTGTCTGACCAGACCGCATGCCCAGCGGCTGTGCCCGCTGCGGCTGCGGTCGCAGTGCGAGCAAAGTGCTTGCGCATGCAGGGCGCAGACTGTATGCTGCTGCTCCGGGTGCTGCTTTCCTACCCAGCATTGTCTTCCTGTACATGGCCTCACCCGCACTTGCGCGCCAGCTGCACAGGCGAGACAGCTCTGGCTGCTAGTAGTCGTGAACTCTGTGTCGGCCCTGTGGCGTGCGTTTGAGTGTTTTATTGAACACCGGTCGTTGGGAGGGCCAGAGATGCAGGCCGAATTATGTAACACTGACCCAGCTGGATGACGCCTCACCCGTGAAGGCCTGCCTTGGCCGTCGCGCTCCCACTCAGATAGTGCACTTTCAGCTGTGTCCAGCATGGTGCGTGCAGCAACGGCCGCGCATTTGTAGGTGTATGATGTTCAAAGAACACGTGGGCACACATCTGGCAAGCAACAAGGTTTGTTAGCTCTCATCCCTAGGTCCTCATGTGCAGATGAACCGGTGCAAAATCCCCGTGTAGTGTAGTGTAGTGGACCACAAAAGCCATTGGCATACCGCATTTACTATTTGAGGCTTCTGTGGCGTGTTGCATTAAACGTCTCAGTAAGAGTCTGCAACAAGGCTGACAGTGCCACGCATAACACCACATTTCATCAACACACATCAACGAACCCGGAACCCACAGCCAGGATGCTATTCAATTATGTTGCCTGCCCTGCATCATCCATGCGTCCTAGCACACTGCCGTTATGTGACAGTCACACCGCACCCTTTAACTAGAGGCCAAGCATGCAGCAAAGAGTTCCCGCACTAACCGAACGTGGGCGCAGACACCGGCTGGAAGTGAGGATGCACATACCAGTCGTTCGCGCTGATTTGGTCATCAAGGTATTTCTCTCCTGAATGAACCTTCAGGCGGTAACCCTGCTCCCCAAGGAGCTGCCTCACCAGCCCATCCTTCTCTGTGTTGGTGCCGTCCTGCTCAATGCAGAGAACGTCAATGTGGACAGCACTAAAGTCGATAGTCATCAGCATCGCCAGCTCGCCGCCGTCCGCGTCAAGCACAAGAAAGTGTATGTGCGTGAGACCCAGCTTCATGAAGATGGCGCTCAGGGGAGCACACACTACCGGGAGGGCTTGCTCGGGCATGGCAACGTTGTTATACCAATGCTGCTTGAAGTGCGGTGGCATGAACTCGTAGACGCCATCGAGCCGCCCGTGGTACGCTGGGTCGGCATGGTGGACGTAGTGCACGGTGGTGTGGTTTGCGCAGATTGCGGCGTTGACCGCGAGGGTGTCCTTGCGGCTCTGGACCAGCCGGCGGAAGGCAACCGGGCTCGCCTCGATTGTCACCCCCTTCCTGCAGCACAGCAGTCGTCACCCCCCTTCCTGCAGCACAGCTGGGGAGTGGGTGCGGAGGACACACTCTGTAACGAGCTGCGCAGCGCGCCTCACCGCAGTGGATGCGATGCGGTGGCTGCAGGGCACTCACCAGCCCAGCGAGCCGCTGAAGAACTTGGAGTGGCTGAAGTCAGCATTTACAGCACTCAGCTCCACATACACGCCCGCGGCTTGCAGGTGGAAGATTTCTTCGTACGCATACTCGTCCTCCCGCGCCTTGGAGAAGAAGGCTGGCGCGACCAGGACGTCAGTCAGCGCTGTCGGCGTTTGCGGCCAGGCGCTGGCGCCAAACGTGAACCACCGCGGCAGCCAGGCGCTGAACGCAGCGTCTGCGTGGTGGGCGTCTGGCCTGCTCGCTCGGTGCAGAGCGCGCACTGGCGCAGATGCGAGCATGACGCTGGTTAGCAACACCCTGAAGAGGGACATGCTGGACGAGCGCTGCATCATTTTAAAAGGATTCGTTTGCAACCAGCCCTCAAAGCTGCTCCTGCATATTCTGTTGCGCAGCACCAACGTTAGGAGTGGGCACAGAGTGGTGCCAATCGACGACAATCACGGCCTGCCATTTTCAGCCTTTGCTACACCTAGCTCCCATGGCTGCATAATTAGAAGGTCGATGTAGGTGAAGGGTAGGACTCTATGCTCCGGAGTTCTTTATTGTGATGTGTTCCTACATAATCGGTTGTATGGTGCGTCCAGTATTCTACGCATAACGTCTGCCGCCTGTGCAGGCTGACACAATCTTCCGCTTGGGTGGGGCCTAGGACAGGTAAACACCACCCCACTCACTGAAGCCCAAGCTAGCTGGTGAGCAACGTGCTGAAGCCTTGATGATTGTAAATGCAAATCTTAAGCAATCATCCCGCCTGTTTGCGCATCTATCTGTGCGCACAGGGTGGTGATGCAAGTCTGTTGGCGAGTGCATGTGCAATAGGGTTGAATCAAGATGTGATAGCTTTTCTGGCTTGCCTTGCGGCAGTCTTGCCTTGCAAAGCCTTCTGGATGTCGACGAGCTGAATGCAGGCCACCACATTGGCGAAGAGCTTGAAGGAGTACATGCATCAGGGCAGCCCTTAAGAAAAGCATTGCTGAACAATGCCACCCTAGCTAACCCTATCTTTTATGTCAGAGGCCCCCTCATTTTTTGCTTTCCATACAGTGTATACGTCCACCATCCTCTCAGTGATATCGTAGATTGCTCCGGTGCAGCATGAAAAATGGCGTGATTGTATCAGCCGCTGTTGCAACGTTCTGTGTGCTGCTGCTTCCTGAGCGGACTGCACAGGCGGTCCATACCGAGCAGTACACCGGGCCGTGCCGTGGCAGGGACCGCGCGATGCTGTGTCTGGCACTGGGAGCGGAGCACTCTAACTCGAGCTCCAACTCGAGCCAGGACTTGGGCATCATGAACCAGCACCTGGCGGTCATCAACTTTGTGACGCTGGGCGTCGTGCTGGGCGCGGACGAGCTCGAGCTGCCGCTGCTGCAGAGCCGCAGCAGCCTGGCGGCGTTTGCCACCTGGACAGCCCGCGACCCAGCCGGCCTGTGGAACACCACCCTGCTGCGCTCCTACCTCGCAGGCGCGCCGCCCTCCCGGTTCAGGGCACTGGTCAGCGCTCTGCTGCAGGACTGCCTGCGACGCGAGTGTTGCCCTGCCAGGTCTGGTCGAGCCAACAAACTTTTCGAAGCATTGAAGCTTTGAGCCCGCGGGCTGGTCGACGACCTCTTCCGCGAGGGCGGGGGCGCGCAGGCCGCAACATCAACCTGAGCCACGGCAACCGCTCGGACGCGCGCGTGAGCGTGCTGCCAGACCTGCAGCTGGACGCGCGCGCGCCGCGCGAGTACGGGGACGTCGCGGACGCGGTGCGCGCGCACCTGGCGAGCGCGGCCGGCAAGGCCGGCGCGGCCGAGGGCAAGGTCGGCGGGCGCTTCTGCCCGCCCGTGCGGCTGACGCTGTTCCGGCTGCTGACCGCCTTCGTCTCCCGGCACTCCAGCCTGCGCCTGGAGGTGGCGCGCAACCTCCTGTTCACGGACGCGCTGCGGGGCCTGGCCGACAAGGCCGTCAGCGCCCTGCAGCTGAAGACCGGCTGGCCGGCCTTCAACGGCGTGCACCTGCACACCATCAACGACTTCACGCGCGCGCCCGGGGTCGGTGCGCGCTGCGGGGCTTTGGTGGCTTTTCACGCACGCCTGGTCGCTCCACCGCCCTGTGAGCTTGCTGCAGCCCTGGCTGACGGCGGCCGGGCGCTCGCAGACAAGGCGACGCTGCCCGCGTACCTGGCAGGCCTGAAGGGCGCGGCGCTGAATGCCAGCCTCCCGCTGTACATCGCCAGCAGCGTGTTTGAGACGCAGCCGGACTTTGCGAGGAAGTGGCAGCACGGCTGCGGGTCGTCCGCCACGCACCTGACCGCGCTGCTGGACGCGAGGGAGCTCGGGCCGCTGCGCACGGAGCAGCGCGCGGCCGTCGACTTCCTGGTCCTGGTCCGGGCGGCCAAGTTTGTCGGCCTGCAGCTGTCCACGTTCTCATTCTTTGTCGCGGAGCAGCGCAAGGCCGGCGGGCTGTTCGGCAACCACCTGATCCAGCTCGCCAACGTGTCCTTCCCGAACGACTTTTTGGTGCACACCAACTCACTGCGCCTGGCCGACCCGCTGACCCTCCCCCTGTTTGCTTCAGCATCATGATGCGGGGACGCGTGCTCACTCCCTGCCCCTGCAGCCGTGGCGTCTCATGCGAGCGGCACCTTACATGCTGTGCTGCCAGTTGGCCCCGGAAGTTAGCAAGGCGCCCAGGCTTCTCCAGCACCTTACAGCATTCCTCCGCATTGGAGCTCGTGCTCAGCCTGCGTCTCAGTGTGTCCCAGCCTGTGCGCTGTGGCTGCCTGACTGCATGTGCGGCCCTTCTGACATTACAGACCGACTTGTGTTATCAGGCGCCTGCCACCAGCGCATACCAGGTCATGTCATGCGTTCTGGGGCGCTACCTGCTCAAGTCATGGGCATGTGCGCGTGTGTGTGCCATATCGTGCAGCCATGTGTGCACGAGGGGTGCACTTCCCCGCCTATGCGGTGTGTATGCAACTATGATTGCATCATCATCTGTGTTTACATGCGCTCGCATGCTGCCCACTATAGGGCGTTTTGGCCCACATTGGGGCCTTGACATGCTGGGCCCTTGCTTATGCATGCCTGCATTGCACTCAGCACAGCCTCTTATGGAGAGCTTTTAGAACTGTTTGGCGCAAGGCCACATGTTTCACTGCCTCTGCGCAAAACTCATGCTGACACTTGCAGAAGTATAATGCAAGTAACAGCTTGGCAGAAAGGCAACGTCTCCGATGCGCAGGTCTGTTGCGTTATCTGATTTCTGCATTGCCTGACTGGAACGCTGTAGGCTTGGCACTCTGCTGCAGCGCACGAGAAAAGTGCGCAGTAGATAGCGCCTGGCCAGGGTTGCAGCTCTGAAGCTTGAAAACACGTTCATTATTATGGGCCGGCCACACCCACATTTAACACACATTGCTGGAGTTAAAGGACCTATGCATGATGAGTCAGAGACGCATGAGAGTCTCAGACAAGACAAGCATGCGCCGTATGCAACGGTTCTTATCCCACATCCAGCTGTGAGCGGCGGACAGAGCAGAGGCATGATTCGCACGAGCACGCTGCTGCGGCGCACCGTGCTGCGCTACGTAAGAGCGTTTGCAGCGGAAGCGGCGCCTGAGCAGGAGAATGTGCTGCAGCGGGTCCTGTCGTCGCAGCTCTCGGACATCCGGACAGCCGGGACATATAAAACAGAGCTGGAACTCGTCAGCCCGCAGGGCCCTGCCGTAAGAGTGGCTGGCGTGGAAGGCGAAGTGCTCAACTTTTGTGCGCTGCCTACCTCCTCGCCGCCCTCAGCCGCAGAGCTCCGGCAGAATAGCTGCGCTCAGGAAAACCAGTACCTGCAACGCAGTGCTAGGCACGCTGCTACACGGTGACGGAGAGAAACAGGTCAGGGAGCACTTTACCATAGCGCGGTGCCTGACTGCCTCTTCAGTGCGAGTCTGGCACATCAGCTTATTACACAGTCAGCGTCTGAGAGACCAGCCACACTGGACGGCTGCGGAGTCCCTTGCTTGCCGCACTTACTGTGTCAGGTAGGTGACTTGTATTGGGCCGTGCTGGAATACCTTGGATATGTAAGCGAAGACGTGGCGGTTGGGGTCCTGCTGCGCTGCCGGCCAGCAGCAGCAGCAGCCGACCGCCCCGCGCGGCGCGGCGCAGGCGCGCACAACTACCTGGGGCTCTCCAACCACCCGCGCCTGCGCGACGCTGCGCACCGCGCGCTGGACGAGCACGGCTTCGGCCTGTCCAGCGTGCGCTTCATCTGCGGCACGCAGGACGCGCACCGCCGCCTGGAGGCGCAGCTGGCGGCCTTCCATCACCAGCAGGCCGCTATCCTGTACCCCAGCTGCTTCGACGCCAACGCTGGGCTGTTCGAGGCGCGCCCCCTGCCAGGGTCGCCCTGCCTGTCCCGTGCACAAAGCCGCAGGGCGGGCACTGCACAGGAGCGCCTGCTATTGACTCCATGCGGCCAGGCTGCATGGTGCCAGCTCCGTGTGCATGGTCCGGGCAGGTCTCTGTCCTGGGGCAGTGACCGCTGACAGCACGGGGGCGTTGTCTGTGTGAAAGCCTGCTGTGGTCTGACCCGGTGCCTTGCGTTTGGTGCATTGCATGTCGTGGGTTCCCTTTTACGGCAGAGCCAGTCTTGGAGCGCGGCGGTAGGAAGGTGCAACCGCTCCAGATTCAGCGTTGCACAAGCTTGACAACCATGCTTGAATAAGTTCATGTCGATGATGCCGTTCAGCCGTCACTGGTATAGCGCTCTGCCGCTCACGGGAAGCGGCGCGCCCGCATCAGTGCGCTCTCCTAACAGGGACAGGCTGTGGCAGGGAGCATGCTGGCGAGCATGTGTGCGCATGCATGACGGCCACGTGTCGCGCGCTGCGACGTGCAGGCGCTGCTGACGGCGGAGGATGCCGTGATCTCCGACCAATTGAATCACGCCTCCATCATCGATGGCATCCGCCTGTGCAAGGCGCAACGCTTGAGGCATGCACCTCTGAGGAGGGCCAAGCGGGCACTGTGTGCTGACAAGCAAACAAAAGCAGGATGCGAGCATGACAGTTGTGCCATCTGTGTGTGTGCTAAGCGAGGCGGGCCTCTACGTCATGGCCCCGCTCAGTCACCATGCTTCTCGTGTGCTGTTGCATTCATTGAGAGAGGTTTGCAAAGCTCTGCGCCAGGCAGACCACCCATGCCCAGCGGCTGACTGCCTCGCATGGCAGATACCAGCATGCGGACATGGGCGACCTGGAAGCCAAGCTGCAGCAGGCCTCCGGCGCCCGCGTGAAGCTCATCGCCACCGACGGTATGTGCCATGCGCACCCAAAGGGGTTGACATCTGTCTGGGGTGGATGATCCATGCATATGGTTCAGCCTCACCAGCGCTGGATGTGGGTGAAACACAAGCATGTTGACAAGTGTGCAGCGCTGCTGGCCGATAGGTTGAATTCCCGGCAGTGTTGTGATGCGCAATCTGCTTAATGCTTGCGCTGGGCTGCCACTGCTTGCAGGAGTCTTCTCCATGGATGGGACGATCGCGCCGCTGGGCGACATCTGCGCGCTGGCGCGCAAGCATGGCGCGCTGGTCTTTGTGGTGCGGCCCCAGCAGTTCCGCTGCTGTATGTTGCATCGCAGCAAAACGTTAGCATGCTGAGCAGCCTGTCAGGCGTGATGCTCATCCGCATGGTGCACGCAGCAGTCGATGTCGACCTCAATGCGGCTACTAGCGCATCATGGCTGTTGCCACTGGTCAGGAGCTGCGGCGCTGCACAGCTTGCACTCTGTGTCCGCGCTGTGCCTAAAGAGCAAACGCCTCGTGGTGCACACCAACACCAGTGGTCATTGCGCGCGCTGCTGCTGCTTCAGCTGAACCAGCCGGGAGCTGACGCATGCGAGGGGCGCGGGGTATGCAGGACGAGTGCCATGCGACGGGGTTCATGGGGCCGACGGGCAGGGGCACCGACGAGCACTGGGGCATCCTGGGCCAGGTGGACATCGTCAACTCCACGCTCGGCAAGGCCATGGGCGGCGCGACGGGCGCGCCCCCGGCCTCCCGCCCCGTGCGCGCGCGTGCGCAGACGAACGCGCGGGCCGCGGCAGCTCTTAGCGCTGCACACATGTTCGCGCCTCTTCACTCCTCTCGGCGGTGTCATTTAATGGCACCCCCAGCGCGCCCGGCGACAGCAGCCACGCGCGCGTGCTATGCTGGTGCGCGTGGGCTGTCTGTGGCGCGACGCCAAGGCGCGCCACGCGCGGCAGGCGGCTACACGGCGGCGAGCGCGGCGGTGGTGGACATCCTGCGCCAGCGCTCGCGGCCGTACTTGTTCAGCAACACGGTCGCGCCGGCGGTGGTGGGCGCGAGCCTGGAGGCGCTGGCGCTGCTGCAGGAGTCCACCGCGCTGCGCGATCGGCTCATGGCCAACACGGCGCGCTTCCGGCACGCCATGACCGCGGCGCGCGCCTGACCCGGCTCATCCCCGGCGCGCTGGCGTGTGGGCCTGTGTACACCAACGGGATACACTGGCTGTGTAGCAGGTACGGAGAGGCAGTGTTCCCATGTTCTGCTGTGCATATGACATCAGGACAGTGTCGGTCACTGTCCTGGGCGATGTCAACAGAACAGCAAAGACTGGTTGTGGGCACCAGAGAGCTGGGGGGACACCAGAGAGCTGGCCTGGCTGTGCCGCTGCCTCGCATGGCGGGCTGGTGTGCCGTGGGCATGAGCAGCCCATGGCGTGCAGCGCGCACCACAGTGACGCATACCAGGTAGTGCGCGACCGCGCATCTGCGCCATGCTGCGATGAGAGAACAGCCCGCAGGCATGCTTGCCCTCGCGAGTGCGCCTGCGGTCCCGACACGCGCCCCTGCCGCGGCAGGCGGGCTTCGAGCTCAAGAAGGGCAGCCACCCCATCGTGCCCATCATGCTGTACGACGCCGCGCTGGCGAGCGAGTTTGCACAGAAGCTGCTGCAGCGCGGCATCTTTGTCGTGGGCTTTTCGTACCCGGTGCGGGCGGGTGCCGCCGCATGGTCCGGGCTGCGCATGCTGGCCACATGCGCTGCTGAGGTCGGCGCCGGTATGCCAGTCATATGTGACATCTGAGTCCCAGCGCACATGCAGGTCTGTTCTGTGCTTGCAAGGGCTCCTGCGCAGGAGGCAGCGCTCTCACGCGCGACAGCGAGCGAGGCACAGCCAGTAGGATACCAGCAACAAGAGAACAAGCAAGGGTTGGCGCCCTTGCTTGGTTGGCGCAGCACCTTGTGGCCCCACTGGGTGATGAGCTGCGCGCGGCGGCCAGGTGGTGCCCAAGGGCCAGGCGCGCATCCGGGTGCAGCTGTCGGCCGCGCACACGGAGGCGCACCTGCAGACTGCGGTCGCCGCGTTCACGGAGGTCGGGCGCGAGCTGGGCATCATCAGCGATGAATGACGGCCACGGAGCTTGGCGTGCCGAAGGTCGCAGCGGGTCGGACGCCCTCTTGGCGGGGGCGTGGCGAGCCTGGCCCTGTTGTGTGACGGGCCCGCCGGGCCCCGAGTGGACCGTCGAGCGTCTTGGCAGACTCTTGAGTGTGTTAGTTGTCCGGGTTGTAAGTGTCCTGCTCGCCCTGTAGCCGTGTGCTAGTGTAACTTATATGTGTTCACCGACTTTTAGGTGCTGCAGTCTGCAGCGCTCTGCCGTGACAGATCTCCTTTGTATGAGCTCGCTGTGCACTGTTGACGTACCGTGGTAGCCATAAGCACACCTGCCTGTTGCCCAGTGTGCCTGAGGATATCAAGCTGACAATTGTTGCCGCGTCTGTGCGGGTGCACTACAAACGACACGCCGCCCAGCCAATTTACAGCCGGCTAAGTGGTGCAGCAGGACCCCAGCATGCATGACCAAGCCGCATCCTGCACAGACTGCAGCGCTTGCTGGTGCCGATGCTACACCGCCACTCAGCGGCGCTCGTCACAGCAGTGCAGCAGTGCTCTGGCCCGTTCATTGCAAAGTCATTGCAAGGGACCCCCCCACACGCTGCTCGGACGCGAGGTCTGATAAACATGGGTAGGGTACAAGACCAGGCTTCGCCAGGCCTGGCATAAAACTGTGAAAGGCCATGGCGCCCAGCTACGCCAGGCATGGCAGAAAACTGTAAAAAGCTATCCCCTGCCATGGCATGCACGTCTGGGCGCGAGGGAAAGGGGCAGGGCGCTGCCGTCGGGCGGCCGGCCAGAGAAAAGCATTGGGTGGCGGGCATGGGGAACGCGCGCACGTGCGCTCCGCCCCATGCTATCTCAAGGGGTAGAGCAAGGCCGTCAGCAGGGCACCCACAGCTACAGCAATCCGAGGACGTGACGGACGCGCCAGCCCACACCGCCACATGCATTCCGGAAACGTACAAGCGGGCCCCGGGCGCGCTGAGAACTGCAATCCCCAGTGCAAATTTGCGCGCCACGCTGCGCCGGCGGCAGGCAGGCGGCAGACACGTCATCATTGGGCGCTCCCAGCGCCCAGCACAGGCCCAGGGGTGAGCAGTTAGCATGCAATTGCATGTCGAGAGCAATACACGCTGCAAAATCTTGACCTCCCCAGTGGCTGGCCTCCCTCCACAACAGATCAACGGCAGCCAAAAAGGGTGCACAGTTAGTCCGGCCCGCGTCATGGGTTTGCTACAGCACCACGCCAGTTTGCTGCAGTAGGGGGTGGCTTTGCGGCGCAGCTCTAACGAGGTGACCGGTGGTGTCACCATCACGACCGCACGCGTGCCATGCACGCGCGAGAGCAGCTCCAGCCGCTTGCTTGCCAAAAAGGCACGGCCCCGAAAGCCCTCCTGTCCTGCGCCAACTGCTAGGATGCTGCGGCAGACCCCTGCTTTACAAAATGTTCCACAGCAGCCAGCCCCTCGCCCCTGCAGCAGAGGTGCGGGCAAGCCGCCCGCTGCCACTGTTGCGTGAGGCACTCTGGGCGTCCTGCACAGTGCGACCGCCCCTGTCAAGCGCAGCAGAGTTGGCAGTACAGGCAGGCTTTGTCAGGTGGCGGCTGCACAAGTACTACGTGGGTGAGGGCTCGCACCTGACACATCTAACGCAGCAGCTGGCAGATGCGCCGGCGCTTGCCCAGCTCGCGCCGCAGCGCAGGCGTGTCGGCGCTGGCGCACTCGTGCTCGCAGATGGCCAGCAGGGCTGCCGCCACCCCGCGCGGGTGCAGGCGCCCATTCAGGCGCGCGCAGCGCAGCGCGGCCACCAGAACCGCGTCGTTGTCAATGACGGCCGCATCCAGAGCCAGCGCGCACGGCGCGCCCGCCGTAGCCAGCTTCTGAACCTCTCTCGCCAGGCGCGTCGCCCGCGCGGCCCCCGCGCGGCGCCTGGCCTGTATCAGGGCATCTACGCCCTCGCCCAGCCAAGCGTCGCAGGCCGCGCGCCGCTGCGCACGCGTCCGAGAGGCAGCCGCCGCCGTGCGGCCGGCCGCGCCGAGCAGCGCCGCGAATGCGGCCATGTCGCCGCACTCTGCCGCCACGTTCAGGGCCTTGACCAGCGCCCAGCAGCGCTCAGGGCCGGCGTGCACCAGGCCGCGGTGAGGGTAGGGCGCGCGCCCACTGCGCTGGGGCGCCGCCTTGTACCCCGAGCTATGCATGGCCTGCATGCACAGCAAAGCACCGCTTCAATATCGGCTTCCCGCCCCAGCAGCCGAGTTTAGAAGCATATCAGCACCAAATACGGTGCAAGAGCGACCAGTGTGTGTGCGGCAGGTCGGAGCCGCTAGCGCAGTGAGAAGGTCGCACCAGGAGCCGATGAGCTTGCCGGCAAGGCCAGGGCAGAGGATGACGCGATCAGGAACCGAAAAGCGACAAGGAGACGTGAAAGGTGGGGAGACAGGGAAGGACACGGCAGCAGCTGCGATCGCGACTTGACCACAAAGCGTCGGTTGGTCTCCCAGGGTTTCCGAAGTATCGATTCAAGCCGTTGCTGCGCCCAAGCCGCTCCGTAACTACGCAGGTGCTTCAACAGCCTCCTCTCAGCGCAGCCTCTCACGAGCTTCCTCTGTGTCTGCGGCCGTGAGGTGATACGACAGGTGCGTGCCATCTTCCAATATACATTGTTCCGTTTCCCATAGGGCCCAGGTTGGGCACTTACTGAGACTCGGGCTTGCTACGGAATCTAACAATGTGCTGCAGGCACCAGGTCCCGCCGTCAGCTTGCAAGCAAATGCTGGAAGACGCGCGCAGACCTGTCTGACTCTGCCAGGCTGGCAACAGAGCATGGCGATGGGGAGTTGAGCGCGGACTGGAGACTGTCACACCGGCGCCGCACTCGCTTCACCCCCACCGTGTGCGACCTCGTGCAGCAGGTGCAAGAGCAGCTCCTTCGGCAGCCCCTGCACGGAGTCCAGGGCGCTGTGCATCCGCAGGATGCGCGGCGCGACCAGCGGGTGCTCCACCATCAGCGCGCCCGCGCACCGCATGACCTCGCCCCCCTCCACCAACGCCGCCACCACGTCCGGCTCGAGCGGCCCAAAGTGCACCTGCCGCACCACGGCGCGACGTCCGGCTCACGACTGACCCTTCCACAGACCGTTTGGACAATCACAGGCACCGCAGCGTGTTGCTTGCCTCACAGCCAGCGCCGCTGCCCTGGCGCATGCAGATTGCAAGCTGTCAGCCGCGCCGCAGAAGCGCCTCACTGTGGAAAGTGTGCCTGGGTGTCAGTGAAGTAGGGCATGGCAGATATCCCATCAGCGCCCAGTATCCATCCAGGCACTGTCGCAGCGCACCTCCGCCCTGTCCAGCCCCTCACAGGCGAGCCCGGTCCGCAGGTCGGTGACCACCACGGCGCCCACCGTGGCCGCAGAGCCCTGCGAGTAGCCCTCCAGGAATGCGCGCGCCTGGCGCCCCGACCCAATACGGGCGCATCACAAAGCGGCCTGGCAGCAAGCGCGAGGAGCTCGTCTGCATCGAAACCGCCGGTCTACACCGTGCATTCAATCAGTGCTGCCGCGGGCTCCGTCTGGCGCCCCAAAGCCTGCTTGCAATGCTGTGATGCCGCTGTGGCGCCGCCGGGCCACTGCTGGACCGGCACCTCCCCCCGCGCTGGGCCCGGCACACGCAGCCCATCGGGGTCCGCGTGGCAGGGCTGCGCGGGCGCGCGCTGGCACGCAGGGCCTGCCCTCCCAGCCGCGCAGCCGCCCTTTACGGCCGCCCCCTGGCGCGGCCGTGTGTGCGCCGCACGGCACGGCGGCCGGGCCGGTGCGCCTCACCCTAACCCTACACTGCGCGCCTGAGCGGGCGAGGCTGGCTTCTCCAGCACGCGCCCGCCGCACACGACCACCTGGTCGCAGGTCACCAGCAGCCCGCCCAGCCGCCCGCTCGCGCCCGCGGCGCGCGCGTTGGGCCCGAGCCCTGCGCGGCGCTCCCGGGTTGGCGCTCGCCCTGCCGGTGGGCGGCGCGCGTGCGCCAGCCCCCCGGCTGTGGCAACAGGACTATGGGCGGCGTGCATCTGTGCAAAGGCGGCCTTGCCGCTCAACAAACATGGCGGCCCACCCCTGCACCTGATGGGGCCTCTCACCAGCAAGGAGCCAATGGAAGCACCGAGCGGAGGACGCGGGAGACGCGAGCCACGAACGATGCGGGGTGTCCGTTACATGAGATGCGCACCTGCAGCCGGGCCGTCAGCGGCGGCACGCGCGCCCGGCCCCGCCTGTGGCCCTGCAGGGCCCCCCGCGGGCCCCGCCGCGGCCGCCTCACCTCCGCGACCGGCCGTGCGCTCCCCAGCGCGCTCCGCGAGCGCCGCGGTCTGCGGCGCGCTGCACGCGCTGCCGCCCGGGCCGGGCCGCGCCGCAGCCTCGAGCCGGCCCTGCAGCGCCGCGGCCTTGGCGCGCGCGAGCAGCATCACCAGCTCGGCCGGGCCGGCCGCGCCCGCGCCCAGCGCGCGCTCGTCCAGGTCGGCCGCCTGCACGGCGTAGGCAAAGCCCAGCTCGGCCGCAAGCTCGTCCATGATCTCTGCGAGCGGCGGCAAGCAAGTCACAGCCTCGGGTGGACCAGGCTGCTGTGGGGACACAGCAGAGCTCGGAGGGTCCAGCGGCAATCACAATGCCACTCGGGCGCACTTCGGCGGGAGTAGGAGGCGCTGCCCAGGATGACCTGCGGCTGGCGCCGCAGCAGGGCGCCCAGCGCCGCCCGGTCCCGGACGCCATCGCCTGGCGTCGCCTCCATGCGCGCCGAAGTGCGCGCGCCCGGACCTGGCCGAAGCAGTGCGCAGACAGGCCTGTGTGTGATGCAGACAGGGAGCAGTCTGTGCACCAACATCGCCCAGCCGATGCCTGGCCTGTTTGACAGGGACTTGCTAGGGGAGATCAGCCCTCGGGAGCCCGTTTATCTGCAATCTGATCCCAGAGAGCATATACAAAGTCTGTGGGCAGTGCCTGTAGGTCGACGTTGCGAGACTCCCAGTGCCGTGCTTGCAGCCATGGCGTGCGCGTTCGTGGCGGTTCCGACCAGCACGAAGGCCGGCCTGACGCCGCGGTGCTGTTGCGGGGCGTGCTGCTGCTGCGGCGCGTGTTGAGAGCGCGCCGCAGAGGGCCGCCGTCTCCGGCTCTGCGCCTGTGGTGAGCAATGCGCTGCACACCTGTGAGCCATACGCCGCGTGTGGCCGGCAGCGGCGCAGCGCGGGAGCGCGCCGCGCCGCGCGCGTCACGCGCTCCCGCGCGCCCGGCCGCGGCCGGCGTGCTCGCGCCCGCCGCGCCGGCGCGCTGGGCCGCGCTGCGGCGCCCGCGGCGCAGCCAGCGCGCGCAGCCATGCCGCGTGGCGACGCTGGAGGCGCAGCCGGGCGCCGCGCCCGCGGCGCCCGCCGAGGCGCCGGCCGGCAGCCTGGTGCAGGCGGAGGAGATCATGTACCTGACGCGCTTGATTGCGCGCCTGGCGCGCGCGCACGGCGCCGACGAGCAGGTGCGCGGCGGGCTGCAATTGCTGGCTAGCAAGCGCGGCCTGTGCAGTGCAACCTTGGACGTGCCTCGGCGCTGCCGGCGCTGTACTGCCACCCCAGCATATGCCCGCTCATTGTGTAGCCACACAGAAGCCCCCCTCCCCGAGTCCCGCAATGCACCCGGCACGCCTTCCCGCGCCGCGCGCTTGACATGGCCTGCTGCTGCGCAGCTCGCGCTGCTGCGGGACTGCGAGCGAGTGCGCGCCTACTCCAGGAGCTGCAGGTGCGGTCCGGCGGCGGGCCTGCAGTCTTTATTGGACCAGGTCGTGTGAGCAACACAGCTCTGAGCAACAGATTCCCAAAGCAGAGCCCAGGTCAGTGCGGCTGTGTGTGCGCGTGAGTGTGTGCACGCGCGGGTGCATGCTCTTGTGCCAGCGCACGCCAGCGCACGCCGGAGGCGCATATCAACTCCGCGCCAGCACTGACGTGCGCCGCGTGGTCCGCCGCCAGCCTGGCGCCGGCGGTGCTGGCGGAGGCGGCGGCGCTGCCGGCGGAGCAGGCGCTGCCGCTGCTGCTGCTGCCGGCCATCGGCCAGGCGCACGTGCTCGCGCTGCCGCCCCCGCCCGGCGGTGCGGAGCCCCTGCTGCGTTTGCAAGCTTGCTGTGCACCTCGTCAAGCGCTGCACCTGTGCGCTTGTGCTGCGGCTGCAAGTGTGCAGTAACTGCTCTTCCCCTGAGGGAGTCTGGCCGCTTTGGCACAGTGTTGCTCGGCCTGGCTGCCAGTATGGTAGCCCGCCGTCCGCCGCGCAGCTGCCGTGGCTGCAAGACGGGCCTCTTGGACTGAAGGCAGGGGCATTGGCGCGCGTGCGCGCATCAAAAGATTGGCCCAGCCAGGCCGCGCATGCAAGGCAGCCCTGCCCTGAGGGCCGCGCGCCGCGCGCAGGCGAGCCGCTGGGCGCGGCGCTGGCGCGGCTGGGCGAGGCGCTCGCGCGCGTGCACGCGTTCTACGACGCCATCGGCGGCCTGCCGGGCTACCAGCGGCGCTGCCTGCAGATGATCGCCGACGGGCGCGGCGCCGCCGCGGGCGGCGACGGCGCGGAGGGGGCGCATGGTAGGGTTAGGGTTAGGGCAGAGGGCACGGACGACGACGCCGCGCTGCGCTTCCACCGCCCGCGCGGGCTGGACTTGGCGGGCGCGGACGGGCGCGCCCTGGCGGCGGCGGCGGCCGCGGCGGGCCTGGAGGCGCTGCCGCACATGGCAGAGATCTACCCGCTGGGCGGTGCGCCCGTGGGCCGCCCGGTGTGGGTCCGGGGCGGGAAGGCCGGCACGGTATGTTTATACAGTACCCATGCCGGGCCCTCGGCATTGTGTCGGTGCGCCGGACCGAGTGGCGCGCTGGCGCTGTCGTCAGCCCGCGCGCGCAACACCGCCCTGAGGCCCGGCGCGCGCGGCGCGCGCGCAGGCGCGGGCGACCGGCTGGGCCTGCGCTGCGACGTGACGGGCGACAGCGTGCCCACCGCCCTGCTGCCCTACTGCGGCCGCACGCTGCTGGAGGGCCTGCTGCGCGACCTGCAGGCGCGGGCCCGCCCCGCGCGCCCACCCGCATCGCCTTGATTATCTTCTTCATTTGTGGAGCGTCTGCCACGCCATTGTGCCTGCTGAGGGTCCCATGTCTGGACGCCCGCACCAGAGCGACCGAATCGCTGCACCAGAGCGACTGGACTCCCGCATCAGAGCGCCTGAATGCGTGCACTGGCGCAGCTGGGCGCGCACCTGAGCTGGTGCCTGCCACGTGACTTGGGCGATGCGCCGTATGCGTGCCATGCGCGTGCAGCCTGACAGACCAGGCGTAGGCTGTTGGGTAGTTGAGCAGGCGCTGCTGGCAGCCTGGAGGAGAGGTGGCCAATGGCGTGCTTGGCATATGCGCAGGCGCGCGAGTACCTGTTCTGGCGCCTGCACGGCGTGCAGCACACCACGCCCGTGGCCCTCATGACCAGCGACGCCAAGGGCAACCACGGCCGCGTGCGCGACCTGCTCGCCCAGCTCGGCCACTTCGGCCGCGGCGCGCACTCGTTCAGGTGACCGTCCTGGGCTGCGGCGGACAGGAGCTGCCTAGCAGTGTATGACTAGCTGCCGGCTGTCCAAAATGGGAGCTTGCACGAGCGTCACTTTTAGATGCGCCAGTTTCTGAACGCCCACGCCGTGCATGGAGTCTGGCGTTTGAGCAGCTGCTACTGCAGGTTGCAGGCGGCTCTTAAACATGCACAAGCCACACATAAGTGCTCAGGCCGCCCGGTGCGTGTTGGCTCGCGAGTGTGGAAACGCCAGAGCCGTCCATGGCAGCAGCCTCGCCCGGGCCCGCTCGGCGGCGGCGGCCGGCGCGCCCCCCCGACGGGCGCGGTCGGCGGCGCGCGCAGGCTGTTCCGGCAGCAGCTGATGCCGCTGGTGGGCGCGGTCGGCGGGCCACCCCGAGTAGGGTAGGGTAGCTTACCATATACCGGCGGGCCGCGCAGGCTGTTCCGGCAGCCGCTGGTGCCGCTGGTGGGCGCGGCCGACGGGCGCTGGCTGCTGCCGGCGCCGCTGGCGCCGCTGCTCAAGCCGGGCGGGCACGGCGCGATCTGGAAGCTGATGCACGACCAGGGCGTGTTCGCCTGGCTGGCCGGCTGCGGGCGCGAGGCCGCGCTCGTGCGCCAGATCAGGCGCGCGCGCGGCCGGGGCCGGGCCCCTGGACATTGATGGCTGCCAGTGTCGGGCTGCGGCGCGGGGCCGCCGCTGCGGCGCCGCTTGGAAGCCGGGCCGGAGGCGCGGCGTCCGGCGCTGCGAGGCGAGGCTGCCCGGGTGGCAGCCGGTCGGCAGCATGGGCCCAGTGCCGCTCTCGTAGATCTCGCAGCGTATGAAACGCTGTCTCTGGCAGTTGACGGAAGCGCTTTGCGTCGAGCGCAGGGGGTGTGCTGGCGGGGCACAGCGTGCCGTCACAGTGACAGGGGCTAACCGCATGCGGTGCGTGGCGCAGCAACCCGATGGCGGGCGTGGACGCGACGCTGCTGGCGCTGAGCGGAACGGGCTACGCGGACGGCCGCTCGTTCGGCTTCGCCAGCTGCGAGCGCGCCGTCGGCGCCGCCGAGGCGCGGCCCACGCTCGGCGCTGCCGCAGTGGCGCATTGAGGTTGTGCTGCCCATGGCATGCCTGAGACATGCGGCTCAAGACTCTTGAGCGCCAACCCGGGGAGCGAGCGGCGCTGCACTGTATCCAAGCAGCGCACACGAGCCGCCGCCCGGGGCTGGGAGGATAGGCTTAGGGTAGGCGGCCGCCTGTGGCTGGGCTGGCGGGCGCGCAGCTCAGCAGGGGCCCCAGCGGCGCCCGAGCGCGCGCCGCGGCCGGCAGGGCATCAACGTGCTGGCGGAGCGGCGGCGGCGGCGCGCCGACGGGCGCGGCTGGGAGTGGGCGTACAACGTGGCCAACGTGGAGTACACCGAGTTCGAGCGCCTGGGCGTGCCGGACGAGGCGGCCGCCGGCAGCGCGCTCTCGCGCTTCCCCGCCAACACCAACGTCCTGTACGTGGGCCTGCAGGCGCGCGCGCTACGTAAACGGGCGCCGGCCGCCGGCGGCCTCGCCGTCGTGCTGTGTGTAGGGTTGGTTTGTGTTGGGTTTGACGCGCACGCGGAGGGTGACAGTCTGAGCTGCTGCAGCCATTCTGCTGCGGGAGCTGCGCGCGACCGCCGCGTGGCGGGCGCGGCGCGCGCGCGGCCGAGCGCGTGCGCTTGCGATGCAGTGTTTGGAGCTGACGCACGGTTTTGGGCATGCACCAAGTGATGTGGCAGACATCCTTGGTCTTTGTTAAGCACACCCAGTTCGCCTTTGGGTGGCCACGATGGGCGCCCGCCTGCGCGCCATTCGCGCCCCATGGGAGTTAAGTGCCGGCGCCGCGCCGCGCCGCGCAGGCCGCAGAGGGTGCCGTGCGCGCGGGCATCGCGGCGGGCGGCGGCGCGGCGCTGCCGGCGCCCGTGTTCAACCTGCGCAAGCGCTTCGAGTACACGTGCGCGCTCGCGGGCGAGCGCCGCAGCGTGGTCGCCGGGCGCATGGAGTGCACGATGCAGGTGCCGCCGCGGCGCCCCGCGCCCCTCCGGGGCGGCATGCCCGGGCCGCGGGCAGTGTCGTGCCTATCGAGGGTGCCTGATCTGGCGCGGGGAGTGTGAGTGCCTTGCGCGCGAGTCTGCCGGGCGCGAGCCTAAGCTATTTCCGCGCGCACCCAAGCGTAACGTCATATGACTTTGCAAAAAGATGTAGTGGGCAGGCCCATGGTGGCCCAAAGCGCGCCGGCGCGCACCCGGCGGCGGCCCCCATCTCATTCAGGCGCGCGCGCCGCAGGGCCTGGTGGACAGCCTGGCGCAGCGCTTTGACGCGCCGCTGCCGGAGGAGCGCCACGCGCAGCTCAGCACGTTCGCGGTGTTCAACCGGCGGCGCAAGGTCACGTCGTCGGCCAAGCGCCGGCGCGAGCCGGGCAGCACGCGCGTCGCGCAGACGCCCGACGGCTCCTTCCTGGACCTCATGCGCAACGCGGCCGAGCTGCTGGCGCGCTGCGGCATGGCCGCGCCCGAGGCGCGCGCCCGCGCCCCGCGCGCCCGGCGGGTTCGGGGGTGCCTCCTATCCAAAGAGTGGGCGGCTGGCTGCAAGGCTCTGGGCCACTGCGCAGTGTATGTCAGGCGTGAAGGAGCCTGAGAGTCCGAGAGCGAGCAGAGCAGCGGGCAGTGGTCTGAAAGAGGCTTACAGGTTGTGACATGCCGCTGTTCACAGACAGCGCACCTTTTCAAGCCTTGCACATCGGCAGGCAGTGCACTTTGAGTCGTGCCAGTCGGCTCCAGGGCGCCGGAGGCCTGAGCGGCAGCCCTCGCGCGCGCGCAGGTGGGCAGCGTGGAGGCGTACCTGGCGCGCGGGCCGGGCTTCCTGTTCCTGTTCCACCCGGCGCTGGGGCCGCTGTGGGACGTGGTCGCGCAGAAGCTGCGCGGCGGCGCGCTCGCGCCGGGCGCCGAGCTCGTGCTCGAGGCGCGCCCCCGCGCCCGGCGACGCGAGCGGCGGCGGAGGCAGTGCACAGTCAGTGGTTTCTTGGCAGGCTAGCGCCGCCAGTGCGCCGCACGGCGAGGCGCAGGTGTCGCCAAGAACGGCAGGACGAGTGGCGCGGCAACTCCAGCCCAACAATAAGACGTTGACCCAACCCATGGCCGCGCCTAGTGCCGAGACGACCCGCCGCGCGCAGGTGGCCGAGGCCGCGCTGACCGACGTGCGCGTGGAGGGCAGCCTGCTGGTGAGCGCCGACTGCGTCGTCGGCGCGCTGGAGGCGCCGGCAGGCGGCAGCGCGGCCAGCGCGCCGCCGGCGCCTGCGCCCGCGGGCGACCTGCACATGCGCTGCCCAGACGGCCACACAGCCGTCTGGCCCGCCGCGGAGGGTGGCCGCGACGCCGCCGGCGCGGCGGCCGCGCGGCCCTGGCGGCCCGGCGCGCCCGTGGGCGCCGGCGAGCGCCTCGTGTTCAGCGACCGGTGCGCGCTGACGCCGCGCGCGTCCGCTCTGCAGTTGGGCCCTGTGTGCAGCCTCGCGCATGCGCTCCTGGTCAGGTGAGTCGCTTGGGGCGGCGCCCGTGCGCCCGGCGAGCGGGGAAGGTGACCGGCAGGCCCACTGCTGTCTTGCTGAGTGCGAGGCCTTCCTCCAGTGTGTGGCACTCGAGCAGGCGCTGATCATCACGTCGAGGTCGGCGGCCCGTCTGCCAAGCTTATGAGCGCTCTGCTGGCCGTCCGGCCCTGTGCTCCTGCAGGCGAGCTTCTACTGCACATCGTACCACCTCATCCTCTGTGCCTGTCGCACGAGGGGCTCAAATGGCTCGTGAGGGGCGGCAGCCGGCGGGGGCAGGTGTGCGCGCGTGCGGCTGACGGGCGTCATCGTGCGCAACGCGGGCGTTGACTGGGCCGCGCCGGGCAACTGCTACTGGCGGCACCAGGTGGCGCGCCGCGAGGCCGCGCGCGTCGTGCTGCACGGCCAGGCCGAGTTCGAGGCGTCGCACGTTGTGCTGTCCGGCGACCAGACGTTTGAGGCGCGGGCCCCGGCCGCACGGCCGCCGGCGCTGAGCAGCCGTTATGCAGGAAAGTGCTCCTCACTTGCTTAGTGTCGGCTGATCGACACGCTGCGGCCATCGCAGCTGCGCCAGCCGCTGCTTCTTGCGTTTGCAGAACAGTCGACGACATGCTTGCGCATGCCGGGTCTGGAGGGACGGGCCGTCGTGGCGCCGGGGGGGTGCCGCATGGCGGCGGCGGCGGGCGCAGTTGAAAGAGCACTGCGTATAGGGTAGGGTAGTGTAGGGTCGCCTGCTCATTGCGCTTGCAGAGCGCGGCGCGGCGGGCGCAGGTGCCGGACGGGTACCGCATGGTGGTGACGGCGGGCCCGGGCGGCGCGCCGCGGCGCACCCTGCAGCCGCTGCCGTTGCGCCGGCCCAGCTGGACGTGGCGCTACGCGCTTGGGCCGGCCGGCGCGCTGCGGCTGACGCTGGACGACGCGGCGGCGCGGCGCAGCGGCGCCGGCGGCTGCCGCCCGGCCGAGCCCGCGCCCGCGCCCGAGCCGCCCTTCTGCTATGTCATCTAGCCGGCCGGCGGCCGCGCGGCGGCGCGCCGGCCCGCGGTCTTATCGTGGCCGTCCTCGCCCCTGCGTGGTGTTAGGCGCCAAGCCCGGTGCCCGGCCTCGTTTTTGGCCGCACCCCAAGTCCTGATATATATATATATATATATATCTTGAGGCGCCTCTGCATGGCAGTGGCCGCTCCCTTGCGCCGCCTGCACTCGGTAGCAGGCTCCCACGGCCTGGCGCCTTGCGCCGCAATCACGGAAAATTTCCAGCTTTTAACATCACGCCGACCAGCTGGCTGCAGTGCGTCAGTAGAGCCTTGGTGCCGGCGGCTGTATTCATCACTGTGGGAGCCTGCATGGTGCTGGGCCTCCTTTTGGGCTGCAAAAATGTTCGAAGGCCCCCTCTTGCAATGCTGCCCCTGTTCTGTGGCGGCACTGGCCGAATGCCATGTCAAGTTAAGAGCGGCATGGCGCCTGTGAGATGGGCGCCACCATTGCGTCCGTCCAGGTCACAAGCGTGTGTGGATTTGTGAGTGGAGTGTTAGGTAGGGCTATGTGCCCGCGCGCCTGGAGCTGCACCGTGGTGCCGAGGCCTGGGACGGTCTGTTGTTCGCTCGCAGGGCGCGGCACAAGGGCGTCCTGCATTGCATGAAGTGCATCAAGTGTCGACCCGCGTCAAGAGTGCGGGCGCAGCGCCGCGCGCATGCCAGGAAAAGCAGTGGAGGCGGGTGAGTGAGAGTATCGGATGTAATAGCTAGAGGCAAGTGCTGTACTGGCCACAGCCATTTGGATTTGAGGTGCAACGCTGAAAAGCCTTGGCAAGGGAACAAACGATGTTGGAATTTGCGGGCTATATCACTTGTCTTACTAGGTGGTTGTCAGTGGCCACCGCCACCGAGTCTGTGTATGTCAGTGGCCACTGAGTCTGAGCAGGCCGCAAAAGTGTGCACACAACTTAATTTGCTTACAGAACTTCTCCCATGAACGAGGCACAGCCGTGTAGATGCTACGCGCTCAAGCCTCCATCAGTTCCAGACAGCAGCCAACCAAAGTCGCCTCCCATGTCGCCACCAAGTTCCTGTGGCCTGCACCAAGAACGGTGGGCTGCGCTGCATGACACAAGTAACTTGTGTTGAGTTGTTGTAGAGCAACACCCTCATTAACAGCCTTCTCAGATGCTCTGTGGCTCGCATGCAAACGCGAATTCAGGTACTTGTCCCCCAAACGTCCACCGAGACCACGCCCCTGACGCTGGGCTGGGTCGGTGCAGAGCAGCGCGGACATACACACCTCTACCCTGCTCTGCCAACCTACTGGCCATCATCCTGCAACCCATGGCCCCTGTCCAGCAGCCCCGGCCCCCGCCCTAAGCCCGCCATGCTGAGCCACACCTTCCCCAGCAGGATCGGACTCGGGCGCTCCGCAGCGCGGCCCAGCACCCGCCCACAAGGCTGGCAGCGGTCGCCAGCCCAGCCTGCGCCAGACGCGCCCCGCCCACGCCACAGCCACCAGTGCAGCAGCCGGCGGCACCACACGACTGCCCCGCCGCGAGCCTCGGACGGCTGAGCCGGCCTCCGCACGGGCGCGGGCGCCCAGCGCGCGCATACGCGGCGCGAGCCCAACTCCGACCGCGCGCCGTGCCGTGACGCAGCGACTGCCTGCAAGCCCGCGGCCGCGGCCCGCCCCCGCGCTCCATCCCCTGGGCCCCTCGAGCCGGACCTTGACCGAGAAGCCCGCCGCCCGCGCCCTACCAGTTGTCGCGGCGGCCGCCGACGCGGCTGAAGCGCACCTGGTCGTCCAGGTCGGTGCTGAGCCGCTCCAGCGCCGCCTCCAGATCGCCCAGCTCCTCGGCGACCGTGCGCGCCGGCCCCGGGGCGCCCCCCTCCGCGGCCTCGCCCTCCCCCACCCCGCCCTCGCCCTGCGCAGCCTCCGCGCCCGCCCCGGCGCCCGCGCCGCCCGGCTCGGCGGCGCTCGCGTCCGCCGACGCCGGCTCGCCGGCGACTTCTGACTCGGCAGCGGCGACGGGCGGCTCGGCCGCTTCGGACGCAGGGTCGGCGTCCGGCGCGGCGCCATTGGCGGCCGCGGCGCGCGGCGGCGCGGGCGCGTCGGCCTCGCCAGCCTCGGCGCGCGCGCGCAGCGCCGCGATGCGCTCGCGCAGCTCGCGCTCCTCGTCGCTCTCCGGCCTGGCGCCGCACGCAGCAGCCCTTGGGGCGCCGCAGCGCGGCCGGACGCATGCAAGCTGGAAGCAGACAAGCCAGCCGTCGCCTGCTATTAGGCTTGACGGCCTGCCCTGCGCTGATGGTCGGCAGGGTACGAGGCGCGCGGGCGCAGTCCAGGGACGGCACCGCGAGCCAGGCCAGGGCAAAGCAGCGCGGGCCGTGCACACCAGCAACACCTCGGCGTCCCAACACAGCTGCGGAAATGGGACTCAGCCCAGTTTGGCCGCCAACGGCTCTTCTGCGGCAAGCGTCACACACACCCTCGCGCGCTCACCGCTCTGGGTCCGCGCGAAGTCAGCACGCGCCGGGGGCACCGCAACTGGGCATCGCGAGCCGCACCGGTCGATGGTGCGCCGCTGCGCCTCCTCCTTGCGCCAGTCGCGCCCCTGCTCCCGCAGCACCTCCTCGCGCGGCCGCGCCGCACCAAACGGGTTGGCCTTGGGCTTGGGCGGCCCCGCCGGCTCGGGCTCGGGCGCCGGCTCGGCCGACTCGGAGGACGCGGTCGAGCGCGGCGCCGCGCTTGCCTCCGCCACCTGGCCCGCCGCGCGCCCGCCCCAGTCGCCCCCTTTCCTGTCGTCTTTGGTGACACGAACCCCCAAACCGCCAGCAGAGGGGTGCATGCAGCGCAGCCCGCGCGACCGGCGCTCCGCGCCCGCCCCGTCCCGCTGCAAGCACAGGAGCAGGGCCGGCGGAGCTCCCTCAAACGACGTGGGCGGCCGGCGCGCCTTCAGCTCGGGCGTTGGCAGCGTGCGCTTGGCCAGATTGAGCCGCGGGCGGCCGCCGGCAGGCGCGCCGCCGCCGGTCGGCGAGCCGCTGCGCGGCGCGTCGCGGTCGCCGCCCTCAAAGCCGCCGCGCCGCGGGCCGCCCCAGCGGTCCTCAAAGCCGCCGCCGCCGCCGCCGCCGCCGCCGCCGCCGAAGCTGCCGCCGCCGCCGCGCGCTGGCGGCTCGCTGGGCGTGAACTTCTTGGCGCCCCAGCGGTCCTCCGTGTCGGCGCGCGAGGGGCCGAGGTCACGGTCTGCGTCGCGGTCGCGGTCGTGGTCGTCGGACCGGAAACCGCCGCCGCCGCCGCCGCCGCCGCTGCCGCCGCCGCCGCCGCCGGCGGGCTCGTACGGCTTGCGGTCGGCGCCCCAGCTGCGCGACTCGTCCGCGCGCGAGGGCCCCAGCGCCTCGCGGTCCTCGCGGCCGCCTGCGCGCGCGCGTGCGGGCCGCTCGCACGCGCCAGAGGCCCAGCGGCCGCGAGGCGGCAGTGGGTGCGCTCGCAGCAAGCCCTGCCCAAGTCCTCCGTGAGGCCAGCAGCTGGGCAGTCTTGCAAGAATGCGCGCGGCCGGCAGTGCGATGCAAGCCACCCGTGCAGCGCATCACTCTCACTCAGCGCCAGGAAGGAGCGCAGTGAGGCTGCAGGACTCCCCAGCAGCCTTGTAAGCAACAGCAAGGCAGGCTGCCTGAGCGGCGGCCGTGTGACAGCGCTCGACGCACAGCGAGCGTCACGCGCGTGCAGCCGCGCAGCGCACCAGAGCTGTCGCGGCGCTGGCCCTCACCCCGACGGAGCCACACGCCCCAAGCCGGCCAACTGCAGCACCACCGTGCGGGCGGCGGCGCACCGTCGCGCCCGCGGTCGCCGCCGGGCCCGGAGGACACAAACTTGCGGTCCTTGCCCCAGTCGTCGGTCATGTCAGCGCGCGCAGGCGCGTCCGGGTCGAAGTGGTCCCCGTCCTGGCTACCATCCTGGCTGCCGCCGAAGCCACCGCTGCGCCCGCCAAAGCGGCCGCCGCGGTCACCGTCTGCGCGCGCGCGGCCCGCTGACACGCTGCACGGCCTGCACAGCCCGACTGCAGCGGCACGGGCCTGCCGAGGCCGCCGAGTGCGCCGACGCGGGCTCGCGGCCGCCGCACACGCGCGCGGCGCTGTCAGCGCCCTCACGGCTGCAACAAGCTCGAGCTTCGCAATGGCGGCGCTGCCGTGCCTTGCGCGATTGCTTTGCTGCCGTGCTAGCGGACACTCGCGCAGAAGCGAGCGGCTCTCTCCTGTCGCTGCTGTCACGCGGGCTGGAGCGGTGCAGTGCAGTTGCGTGTGTGTTGGGCACGCGTCGCAGGTCGAGAGGTCCGTGCGCACGCGCAGGGGCAAGCGGCACGGGGTCGCGGTGTCGCGCACCGCGACCGCCACGGTCGCCGCCGTACTCCCGGAACGCGCCGCCCATGCCAGAGCGTGGCTCATCATCGTCGCGTGCGCGCGGCCCCGACGGCAGGCTGGCCAGAATGTCCGCATCGCTCTGCGGTTTGGCGCTCGGCCGCGGCGCCTGCGACCGACTCAAATAAGCTTACCACTTCCTGTACTGTGCAGGGCAGGCTGGAGCAAAGCGCACACACGGTGGCAGAGTGTGCTCCGGCACACATCCCGTCCCATCAGCACGTCCGGCCTCGCATTGATGAGCTCGCCGGGAGGGGGCGGCCGCGCGCGGCGGACCTTGTACGCGCCGGACTGGAAGTCCTTGAGGCTGACCGTCTGCTTGGCCTTGCGGTCGCGCTTGCTGATCTTCTTGGTCACGGCCTCGCCGAGCGAGGGGAAGGCCTCCTCGCCGCCCAGCGAGGCGGGCACCGCGGGCGCCGGCTTGGGCTCGGCCGGCGCGGGCCCGAGCGCCGCATCGCCGCCCTCCTCCGCCTCGTCCACCTGCTGCGCCCACGCGCCGCTCTTGGACGCCCAGGCCATGCCTGCGCGCCTGCCTGCTCCGTGCTGCACGCCCCCGCCTGGCGGCCACTCAGCTTCGTGCTGATGTGACCCTGCCCTACTGTGCCTGGATCATCTACATTTCTTTTTTTTGGCCACCTGTTCTGACTAAGAGCTTCTGACTTCCCTTTTGCATCGTCTCTCCAGCCTCCACCATGTTTGTGCTTGTTGTTGGCGTGCCAGAAGTTAAATGGAAAATGGTGCTAAGCACTCGGTGCTTAGCACTGCCAGGGAGCGCCAAGGTTCCGGCAACATGCTTTGTTGCAGGCTGCCACCCCAGGAGCTGAAACTGTCCATGCACTGTACGCCTGAATAGCACACCATGTCAACATGCGGTTATACAGGCTGTGACATACTGGCAACGTGAATGTAAGGGAAAAGCACAGTGCGGCTTCCCGATGCTCAAAACATCACAAGCTCTCCAAGGCGCAGCTGCCCCATACTTGCGCGCCCCCCCCCCGTGACAGGCGCTCGCTGCCGCGCACGACTTCACGCGGTGCTCCACTGCGTCGGCATCATTTTACGACCAGAACGGGTACCTTGCAGTGGTGCCTGCGCAAGACGCTCATAGGTGCAAGAAGGCAGCGTGCAGGCCTGCATGACATGCGTGCAGGCGAGAGCAGGTGCCGGCAGCCTCGCGGCAAGACCAGCGACTGACAGGCACCTTGACATGCCTGCCACATGCAGTGTGGCGTTGCAGCCTCCCACATGTCCAAGTTGGAACGCCTAGGTACAGGTATCACACCCTTGTTCGGCCTGGATACATGCAAACTCCACACGCAGACGCGCAAGCGCGCAAACACGACCGCACGCGGTCTCGAGGCTGAACAGGGGGGCCGATCCAGGGGTGCCATGGGCCGGGCAGCGCGGGCGCGCGCGTGCAGTAGTTGGTCACGGAGCCCAGGAAGAACTCGGTGAGCTTGCTGCGCGTGTGCGAGGCCATGACGACCGCGGCCGCGTCCACCTCGCGCGCCTTGCGGCAGATCACGTTGCCGATGCTGTCCGTGTCCACCTCGCCCTGCGCGCCGGTGCAACTGCGTGTGCAGCCCGTCGGCCGTCGCGCCCTTGCGCCCGCCTTCTCAGCGGGCTCTGGCGCTGCTGGGCACGCAGGGGCGGACTGCGGGAGCGAACGGGGCTCCGGGATGCGCCGTGCAGCGCACACCCCTTGTAACAGCATCCCAGTGGCGGAGCGCTCTGCCGGCGCAAGGCATGCTGCCAGCAGATATTGCATCGCGTCAACCACCAAACGGGCTGGCAGCTGCCACCCGTGGCTTGACGCACGCTTGCGGCGGGCCCCCATGGCAAGGTGTCGGCCACTTGGCTAAGACCCGCCGCGCGAGTCTGACCCGAGCCACCCCAGCTCACACGCAGCTGGAGGACGTTTGACGACTGCCCACGCGCTTCGTCTAAGCAGTGCACAAGTGCGGCGCGCGTGAGCGGCTCCCCATGGAGCGGGCGCGCCCCGCCTGGCCGCGCGGCGCGGGCGGCGCGGGCCGGGCGCGCGCCTTGACGATGTGGACGACCGGGTCGGGCTGCATGCTGCCGAGCTTGGGCAGGAAGCGGTCGGTGATGAAGTGCTCCGCGTTCTGGAGCAGCTGCTCGTACGCGACCGGGTCCTGGCGCGGCAGGAAGTCCACCGGCGGCGCGCCGAACATCGCGGCCACCTGCGCCTTGGGCAGCACGTGCACCAGGTGCAGGCAGTCGCCCGGCCTGCGCGCCGCGCGCGGCGCGCTCGGCGGCCCGGCTGGTGCTGGGTCACATGCAGCGGCGCTCGGCGGCCCGGCCGGCGCTGGGCCGCGCGCAGCGGCTCCGTAGGCGCTGGGCCTACACAGTCAGACCGGTCCTGCTTCCCGACCTGGGGAAGAAAACACGGCAGGCGACTGCTCCCAGACACCAAGCTGGCTTCCACAGAGCGCCGGCTGCTCTGCGCGGGACTCGTTGTAGCGCGAAATGTGTGCGCAAAGGCGCCAAGCAGTGCGGTGTGAACAGCACGAGACGCGAGCTCCGTCTTTGACAGCTGCTGCACTTGGCAGCGTTGTTAACAGCATCCTGTGCAGGCGCCGGCGGAGCAGCGAAGGGCTGCACACCTATAGAGCTCGCGCAGGGCCCGTCCCAGCGCGCTCTCGCACTCGGCGCTGTCGTCCACGGCGATCAGCAGCTTCCTGCCAGAGCTGCTGGGCGCCGAGCTGCCGGGCTCGTCCGGCATGCCGGACTAGCAAGCTTGCTCAGCGCTCCTCAGATATTGATCGGTGTGGGACTTACGCACAGGCTCTGACACGGTGCACTTGAACAGGGGCGGAAGGGGTGACCACCAACTGCCAGGCAACCTCCACACCAGTCTGGCAAGCAACTACCCAGCTTTTGCAGTACACAGTGGGCTGTGAGACTTTCAGGTGCGTGGATTGGATGGCCCTCGAGCTGAACATCAAAATCACATCAAGGCAGCTTGCCCACGTGCGGGAACCCTCCCGAGGTCACTTGCGCAGCCAGGCACAGGGACTCAAGGGAGGGCGGGTGCGAAGGCAACACGCGAAGGTCAGACTGCCGGCGATGGACGAGAGCAGCTCAGAGGACGGTGGCTCACCCGGGCCTGAGGTAAAGTACTTCTGTGCTTGCACTCCAAGCAGTCTGCCTCGTGCTGCACTTGAGCAGCAAACAGGGAACACCCGCAGATTCTGAGAACTCTGCACACCCATGCACAAACTTGCAGCTCCGGCTCTTGTCGAGCTCCCAGCCGTGCTGTGCAGGCGAGCGAGGCGCAGCTCGGGCCGTCCGCGAACGGCAGGGGACAGGCAGGCGCGCAGGAAGGAGCCTTGCCGGGCGCCTATGCACTGGTGCGGCACGTCAGTGAGCGTACCTGTCATGCCGCAGTGAGCAGGCTCTTCTGGGCAGCCCCCTTGCTGTAGGTTGGGAAGGTCCTGTACGTTGCCCTGTGCCTCTCCTGGGTGCCTTGGTGGGACTGTGGCGGCTGTGACAAGTCTCCTGTCTATTTACGCCCACACTGGAAGAGCCTTCTACCTGGAGCTGCCTGGGCTGCAAGACGGCCTTTGTGATATCGCGTCCAGCTTGCCCACTGGCACAGCATCCTGCTTGCTGGCGGCACTGCTGGCCTGACGCGTGCGGAGGCAAGCAGGCTTAGCGCAAGGTACGGCGCACGGCAGCTTTTCCAAGGGGCGGCAGCTCGGATGGGGAGGGGCTGCCGGCGGGCTGCAGGCGCAGGCCTATCAGGGAGGGTGGGCTTGCCGGGAGGCCTTCTCTCCAGCGGGCAGCAGGAGCTGAGCCGCGCCGGGGCGCAGGACCTGCGCGGGGCCGCCGACGGCAACTCGACCGACGAGGAGTCGTCCGACGACACCGGCGACTCCGGCGAGGAGGCCGAGGCGCTGGCGGCGGCGCAGGCGCGCGCGGCGGCCGCGCCCGGCGCCGGTCGGCCCGCCATCTACAACACGGACGCGCTGCACAGCGCGCTGGAGGACATCGCCTGGCCGGACGCGGCGGCCTGGGAGGAGTCGCTGGCGGTGACCGGGGACGACGCGGAGCAGGCACGACGCGCCTGGACCCCTCAGCACTAGGGTTAGCGAAACCCCTGATCCTAGGGTAGGCCTGTGAACGATGGTGCGCTAACGGGTGCTTGTTCGCGGCGCCCGCATTGACAGGCGCGCTTGGTCAACCACCCCCATGCTTGCCTTGGCGGCACGCAGCGAGCCTGTGCTGCGCGGCTGGCGGAGCGGCTGCGCTGTGGCTCATGCACGCTCGCTCGCTGCGCGGCAGGTGGCGGACGTGGACGACGACCTCACCCGCGAGCTGGCCTTTTACAACCAGGCAATGTCCCCCTCCATCCACGCCTGACGACTACCCAGCGTCGCCATGGACGCAGCAGACGTCCCAGCATGCACCCACCCTGCTAGCACCCGACACAGCAACGTTCCGATGCAAGAGAATGCCTGCCCCTTTCGCTCTGCAGCACCCGTTCGCTGTGGAGGGCACTCGGCGGAGAAGATGCAGGCTCGGCACATCCTGCATGGCATCTGAGCGATGCTTGGAACCGCTGCTTGAGACTGGCGCTGGTTCCCAGCAGGACTGGCGTGGCACACATTGCGCGCCCTGCTTGCGCCATAGCTAAGTGGCACTCCCGCGAGGCGGCTCGCGCACACAGGCGCTGGCGGCAGCGAAGGCGGCGCTGGAGCGCCTAGACGCGGCGGGGGTGCCCTGGCGGCGCCCGGCCGACTACTACGCGGAGATGGTGAAGAGCGACGCGCACATGGCGCGCGTCAAGGCGCAGCTCATGCACGAACAGGCGCAGATCGAGGCGGCCGACGAGCGGTGCGCGCCGCGGGCGCCCGGCGCCGCCGCCGGGGACGCCCCCCGCGTCGGGGCGCCCTGACGCGGCTGCTTCATGCCGCTGCTTGCGGTCTCCTCTATGAGCCGCTTGCTGCCGCGTGCTTGCGTGCTTGTCCGCGTGCCCGCGTCGAGTCTTTGGCATGTCTGGACGAGGCAACTTGCGGCGAACGAGCATGCCATTGCATGCGTAAGCACGGCAAGGCGCTCTGCGCATGCGCCCTTGCTTGAGCTGGGCGTGCCCACATCCATGTTTCGAAATTACAAACGGTGCCGTACATGCGAGCGGTGAGCACGCCGACCGACGGGCACGCGGCTGCGCGAACGTGCAGGCGCAAGCAGCGCGACAGCAAGAAGTTCTCCAAGCAGGTTATGGCGGAGAAGAAGAAGGAGAAGGCGCAGAGCCGCAAGGCCGCCGTCGCGGACGTCTCGCGCCTGCGCCGGCAGCGCGCGCGCCAGGGCTACGCGGGCGAGCTGGACGTGGACAAGGAGCTCGCGGCCATGGCGCGCGCGCCGCACGCGCCCGGCCAGCGCTTCAGGCCTGGTGCGCGCCCCCCCGCCTGCGCCGGCGCCGCGCGGCTGGCTGGGCGGGTGCCGGCACCTTGTCCATGCCGCTGGGGCTCTGGCGGTGGAGCCGCGAGCGCAGCGACAGGCAGTGCAAGCCGGTGCTGAGTAAATGTGATCATCAAGAACACTCCACTGCTGCTCCTCCGCAGTCTCTCCAGCAACGCACCGCGCAAAGCCTGACTGCATTCCGCACGCATCCGAGGCGCACCTCCACCCGCGCGCACCACGCCTGGCTGCTTTCGCAGCAGACCAGCCGCACACAGGACGGATGCGATGCCTTGGTGCTGCCAGAGTATGTCGGTCACAGGCATGCGCGTGAAGCTGCTGAGTGCCTGGGTGCGCGGGGCCAGACGAGAGCAAGGTGAGCAAGCGGCGCGAGTACAAGGACGCCAAGTTTGGCTTTGGCGGCCCCAAGCGCCGCCTGAAGCAGAACGACGCGGCCAGCGCGGCCGACATGGAGGGCTACCAGCCGGGCCGCTTCAGCGACGGCTTTGGCGGGGGGTCTCGCGGGCGGGGCGGCGGTTCGCGTGGGCGTGGCGGCGGATCGCGCGGGCGCAGCGGCGGCCGAGGCGGCGGGCGCGACGGCGGATTCGGCGGCGGGCGCATCGGTGGGCGCGGCCGCGGGCGCGGCGGCGGGCGGGGCGGCGGCCCTGGCCGGGGCATGGGGGCGCGGGGCGGCGGTGTGCGGAAGCCTGCCGGCGCGCAGCGGCCGGGCAAGGCGCGGCGCGCGGCCGCGGGGCGCGGCGGCAGGTAGCCGGCGCTGCATGCGCGTCGGGAGGCCTTTTGCAGACGGCCGGCTGGAGGCGCGGTGCACAGCGGGGCGTGGCGCCAGAGGATTGGACCTGCATGCACATTTTAGAGCTGCATAAGAGTCCACTTTGGCTGGTGACGCATGCGTTGACGGGTATCCGCGCTTGCTCCTGTTTCTCGTGCGCACATGGGCTATGTGCGACCTTTGTCATGTTGACAGCTTTGCTTTTGGCTGCTGTCGCTTATGCCGTCTGAGCAGATTCCCTCATCACTGGTGTGTGTGCATGAGGTGCACACCTGATGCGTGGAGACACATTGCAACATTCACCATGCGTTAACTAGCTACCCGAATACCTTTATAGGCACAGTTGTTCTGACACACAGCAGTTGCCATGTGCTCTGTGATATCGAGTTCAACATACTGGACAGATGGGGAGGTGAAGAAAGGGCGGGCGCTCTGTTCTGGGGCAACCAATACAGAGATGGTGCAACCAGCTCTACTCTCTAGACTTTTCTGTTGTACACCTACGGGGGCGCCGCGCGCGCAAACATAGACGCGATGGTGAGCTGCCGCGCGTCGCCGGCGGCGCCGCGCCCGCGCCCGCGCCCGCGCTTGCCGCCGCCGCTGCCACCGCCGAGAGGGTCGCCGCCGCGTTTGGGGTTGCCGCCGGCGCCCGCGGCGCCCGCCGCGTCGGCGCCGCGCGCGCCGCCCCGCGCCTGGATGTCGCGCAGGATCCGCTCCTGCTGCGCCAGGTCCACGCCCCCCAGGTCCACGACATCTCCGCGCCCGGCCGGCTCTGCCGGCGCCCCGCTGCGGCCTGCGCCCGGCGCTGCCGCCGCGGGCAGGCCGCCCGGCGCGCCGCCGGCCGCCCCGCTGTCCGGCCCGCTGCCTTGCGCCGCCGTCGCGCCGGCGCCGCCGGGGCTCGCAGGCGCGGACGGGGCAGCGGGCGACTGATCCGCAGGGCTGTTCGGCGGCCGGCCGCTGCCGCAGACCGGCGTCCCGCCGCCGTTGCTGGCCGCCACGCCTGAGGCGGCGCCGTCTGCTTCCGGCGCGCTGCGCGCGTCGCGTTCGCGCACATCGCACGCGCGCGCCGCCCCTGAGCGCGCTGCGTGTGCTGGCCCAGCCGGGGAGCGCGCGGCCGCCAGCTCGCTTGCGGGGCGGTCGCCGGGACCCTGTCGCGCCCCACCATGCGCTGCCCGCCACGGCAGCTCGCCGTCGCCGCTGGCCGCGCCGGAGCCGCTTGCAGGCGCGCTGGCCGCTGCGGGCGCCGCTGCACCGCTCGGGCCACCGCTAGCCCCTGTATGCGCAGCCTCGAGCTGCGCCTGCGCATCGGCAGGGCGGCCGCTATCCGCCTGTCCGCAAGGCCTGGGGCTCGCATGCGCAGCTGCGACCTCCCCCTGCGCTGCGGAGGCCCGGCCTGGCGCGCCGCTTGGCGGGCGCTCGTCTGCTGCGCCGCCGGGCGCGTCTCGCGGAGCGGACGGCTCCGAGGCTGGGTCGGCAGGAGCGCCAGCACTGGCGCGGCCGCCTTCGCCGCGCGGGGTCGCGCGCCTGAACAGGCTCTCGATGCTGCCGCGGGTGCGTGCCGGCGGCGGCGATGCGGCCTGCGGCGACGCACCGGCCGCCCCTGCCGCCGCCGCACAGCATGCTGCTGGGAGCAAAGTCGCCTTGGAATGCGCGGAAATGCCCAGCGGCAGCACGTCAGTGCTGTCAGGTATTGAGCAGAGCTAGCCGCAGCTGCCAGCGCTGTGCGCATACTGTACTGGTATGCAGCTCTGCTCTGCTTGCAAGGTGCATGGCGCGTCGCGCACCTCTGCCGCCGCCGCCGCCGCCGTCGCCGTCGCAGGCGCCGGCGCTGGCACTGCCGCAGGCGCTGCCGGCGCCGCCAGCGCCGCCGCGGCCGGGCGCCGCGGCCGGGAAGAAGCGCGCGATGCTGCCCTGCTCGACGCTGAGCGCGGCGGGCGTGAAGTCGCCGACGGTGACCGCCAGCCGCGCGCACGGCAGCGCGTCGGGCGCGCGCCGCAGCAGCGCCGCCGCCGCGTCCGCCAGCACCTCGGCGCTGTACAGCCCGCCGCGGCCCGCGCGCGGCATCGGGCCCGACTTGCTGCGGTCGCCCGGCGCGTACGCGCCGTCGATGGTGCCCCTGCGCGCACGGGTATAGGGTTGGCTATACCGCGGGCAGTTCGGCGCCGCCCGCTGACGCCGCAGGCCCACCGCCCAGCAGAGGCTCGCGCTCCCCAGCTCGGACGCGTGCATGCGCCCGACCCCGCCGGCCTGCACCGCTTTCTATCAATGTCAATGTGCGAGCGCGGCCTTGCGCGCCTCCCCGCTATGCACCCATGCGCCATGCAGCGCGGCTCAAGCGGCGGAGGGCAAGCGCTGGCGGGGCAACGGCAGGTGCAGTCGCCCCGATCACGCTAGTGTTAAGGGTGCACAGCAGCGTGACCAGGTCCTTCTGTTCTCCGCCGCGCCACTCCACGCGTGCGCTCGACCTGGACCAAGCCAGCTCCAGCGCGGCGCCGCGCGCCCCGGCTGCGCGCCTGTAGGTGACAGAGAGCGAGCGCGGGCGGCGCGCGTGCTCGGCGCCGTCGACCGCCAGGCGCTCGGCGAGCTCCTCGGCGAGGATGCGCAACCAGCGCGCGATGGCCGCCGGGCTGCCCGTGCGCTCGAACGACTTGGCCGCCAGCATCGTCTTGGGCAGCTCGCGCACCTGCGCGCCGCGGCAGCATCGCAGGGCCGCGGAGCACGCACGGCGGACGGCCTGATCCCTGACGCGCTCGACCGGCTGCTATGCGTTCGTTGCAGCGAGCGGGTGGAGTGCAGGAGAGCGCGCTGCGGCCAATCACGCCGCAGCGAGGGCGCTCTTGCCTCGCCCGTGCAAACGACACCGCATCACTGGACTGCAAGCCATGTCAGTGCCCGCACAGCACCCTCGCTGCACGCCCTTGCGCTCGGCACGGCTTATGCGCAAGTCAGGATGCATGCATTGTAGACGATCGGCCGCTCGCCTTGCATGCACAGGCTGCGGGGCCAGGGGCCGCACGGTGACGGGCTCGTCGCTGCAGCCGCGCATGGCGGCCGCGATGAGCCCGGCGCGCTGCGGCCCGAAGCGCTTCTCCAGCGCGCCAGCCGGCAGCGCGGCCACCTGCCCGGCTGTGCCGCAGCCCAGCTCGGCCAGCTCTGCGCCCAGCTTGCCGCCGAAGTTGCGCAGCTTCTTCAGCGGCAGGTCCGCCATTAGGCCCGCGACCGCCCTGCGTGGCAGCGGCCGCTTGCAGTGAGTGTCTGGCAGCGAGGGCCTGCAGTGGCGGTGCGGCAGCGGCGCAGATGCGTGGACAGGGTCCGGGCCCTGGGGTCCAGGGGCGCGCGGGCTCCCGGCACAGGCAGGGCTCTGTCGTCGGACACAACATGGGAGTCGGCGTGTCCGCGCGGAGGCTGGCGCCCCGCCTCGAGCAGACGACCCTCTGCTGTGCGCTCACGTGACACACAGGCCGCCTGCAGGCAAGCGAGCGGCACAGGCTGCAGCACTGCTCTCTTCATACGCACGCTGTCCGATCAGGCAGCTTGCCCAAACTGCTGCCCAAATTTTATCACACGCCTAGATTCTAAGCAGACGAGCCTGCTGCAGGGTGGCAAGCCCCTCAGTGACCAGGTCTGCGGGGGCAGCGGTGCCGGGGCGCGCGCCGCGGCGGCACCACAGTCTGCTGGTTGGGCTTGTTCAGCGCAGAGGCCACCTTGGCCAGCAGCTTGTTGCACGCCACGCCCGCCGAGCATGTGAAGCCTGCGTGTGCGCGCGCCCTCGTTATCGGGAGCAAACGGCCCCAGCAGGAGCACATGCGCACCTACAGGCCTCAATCGTCCTCCAGCATCTGCAGTGCAAGTGGCGAACTCAAACAGGCAAGCAACCTCCCTGCGTCATAATCATAGCGTATGTGAAATCTGCAAGACATCCTGTGATGCAAGGTGGCTAAATGGCTAGCAGGCCGCATGTGCTTTGCCCCGGCACCAAGCAAACGGTCCTGGCATTCCGGAAAAAACTACACGCCGGCACTCCTTCGATCCATGTTCCCAGCTTTTCATGCCGGCCAAGGGCGCACCCAGCTGCTGACGCACGGCGCCGCGCAGGCGGCACGCGATCTGCGCGCCGACCGCCAGCCGCCGCTCCCACTCGTCGCCCGGGTCCAGTGGCCCGCCCAGCACGATGCTGCCCCAGCCGAACGCGTCGAGCTCGCCCGCGCCGCCGCGCCCGCCCTCGTCCGCCTCGGCGCGCTCCTGCGCAGCGGCCGGGGCTGCGTGGTCAGCACGCCTGCAAGCGTCCTCAACTGTCTTTGAACCTGATAGGTTCAAAGGGATGCACACGAGATGCACAACCTGCGCTCAGGGAGTGCGTGCTGTCAGGGAACAGCTTTCTCGCCTGCCACCTTCTTGAGAACCAACCGGCCCCGCGGAGCTCGTGTGCACTGCTAGCATGTCAGACAGCCGGGCACGCGAGCTACGGGGCTGCGGACTGCCCCGGACGTCTGGCCAGGGCGCGACGGGTCCTTGTGACGACAAAGGCGGCGCGCGAGCGATGGGAGCTCGCCTGCAGCTCGTTGTCGACAAGCGCCGTGACGTCCATGTAGACCTCGTCGATGCTCGCCTTCTCCAGCACCGCGGCCGGCGCGGTCTTGTGCAGCACCGCGATGATCTCGCGCGAGGCGCTCCGGTACCGCTCCAGGCATGCTTTCTGAGCACCTCTCCCAAATGGCTCAGCAGCAGCTCTATTTCGCACAATTGCTTATTTGGCGGCAGGAACATTGACCCGACGTAGAGATGCCCCGGTCATGGGCGTCAATGCGCCGCATGCACATGCAATGGGGTCACCGTCTACTCAAGGGCTGCTTCCATAGGCCTGAGGCGCATGAGGGCGCGCCTGGCTGAGCCGGTCCCGAACCCCAGCAGAACCTGTGTTGCCTTCGGAGCGCGTGTTGCCGCCCTCCAGGCCGTCTTCTGCGCCGATTACCTCCACATGCACCTGCGCGTGCGCAGGTCAGCTGTCCGGAGCTTGCGTACTGGAGCAGCGCATGGATCATGGTGGCAGCTCCTAGCGCAGCCTGCAGCAGCTCAGGAAACGCGCCCAAGCACCCCTTGGCCATGCGCCTGATTGAGGAGCAGGGGGCGCATGCTCCGCACCAGCTTGAGCTCAGGGCAGTGCTTCTTGGCCTCATGGACGCGCATGTGCCGCGTGATGCCGGCCGCTCGCGCCGCATAGTTAACCGCGATCAAGCCCTCCCTGGTCACCGGTCGCCTCTCTTACATGGTGTAATCAAAAGTCCAAAAGGGACGCAGTCCAGCCAAAGTTAACGCACGCCAGCGTCAAATCATCACACGGTTTGCCCGGTGCCCTCACGCCCTTGCAAGCCCTACAGCGAGCACGCCGCGGTGCCCCCCCGTGACTTACAATGTGAGCACACTGCCGCATATACATGTGAGGCAAATGCATCTGTGTGAATGGCAGATGCGTCTGTCTGAAGCAAGCACTGCCTGAAGCCCGGAGTCTGATGGCTCTGCTCCCTTGTAGTGCAAAACGGGCCTTGGACCCAGTGCATGACTGCAGGAGGGCAGCGCGGACCGCACCACTGCTGCACCGCGCACGGCGTGTCCGCCGGGATGTTGCAGCGCTTCTGCTCCACCTGACCTGCGTATCTCCCGTACGACGTCACTGCCAATACCCCAGGGACCCTGATGCGCGAGCACTACATAGGCCTCAGGCGCTGGACTGCCATGACGCATCTGCTTGTGCAGGCTTGCGGGCAAGCTGGCAGCCTCCTCATCTGCCGCCGCATACTTGCGCACGCGGCTCAACGCAACCCATTGCCACGTGCGACACAGGCAGCAGCAGTGCAGGGTATGCTCGTGCGTGGAGAGGAGGACGCACAGTAGTAGCAGTCAAGGTCCAGGTGCAGAATGCAACGCGTGTCGCCAGGTGCCCCACGCTGCATTCCCGCTCAACGCGCGGCCCTGCAGACCTGCACACACGGTTTACCAGCCTGGTGGCGTTGACAGTGTGCCTGCGGTCAGGGACAGCAACACCAAATACTGGCCCTCGCTGCAGGAGGCTTTCTCTGGTCTGTTGTCAGTGGAGACACACACACCCCAAGGTGCAAGGACTTCACTATCTAAGTAAACACGCTGCTCACCTCATACACGCGAGTGAGCTGACAGGCCACTGCAGAAGCAAACAGTGAAAGGCACGCAGCGCGCACGCCTAGGCAGCTGCCCGTTTTGCCTGCTCACTTGCTCGCTGCGGCGCCAAGCGCTCAGCATGCAGCTTGCAGCCTCCCTCTGGCTTGGAGGCTGTCAAGTCGAGCCCTGCTGCATGCTGCAGGTCGCCAGTGGCTCTGCCTGCTCCAGCTCGTCATAAGAGGCTTGCTGTCAGCAGGGTCGCGGAAGTGTTGCAACGCATATGACAATGGGCGCCTCCTCTCTCCGCAGCGCTTCCAGGTTTCCTGGTTTCCTGTCGCAAGCAGGGACGCAGTATGTTACTGACAGGTACAGGCACCAGCTGTGAACTCCCCAACTCGCACAAGTGACACGCGCACATGCTTGCTGTCGCTGGGCTTGCTTGCAGCCGGCAGCAAAGCAGTAGGCAGGAGCTGCACTTGTCGCGCAAGTTGCAGACCGCACATAGCAATACTGACACTTGTGGGTAAACAATGTGCGCTCGAAACAAGTTTGGGAAGCCTGCAGCCGGCCTACTTGCCTGCTTGTCCGTCCTCTCCTTGATCCTTGGTGCCATCACCAAGCTGTGTCTCTTCGAAAACAGCTGTTTGTGGAGCCTCTTTGCCAATGCAGCTGCTTCAAGGCAAGCCATATTAAACTTCTTTATATTTCCAATTACTGAGCGTCTGCAATGCATGTAAACCGTCACCGACAATTTAAAGTCAGCAATGAGCCCGTAAGCAAGCGCATGCCGAGCATATGGCACGGGCTTGCAACTGAACTGGACAAGCGCTCGTGTGCATCTCGCTGGTACCGCCATGCTAGGCACATACGAGTTCAACTCAGCTGGGCTTGCACCGCTGGTGCATGCAATGCAGGCACTGCGCACTTTGTAGGCGTGAAACTAATGACAGCCAAGCAATACTCCCCAGACAGGACAAGCATTATATGCAAGATAAAATATATGCAGGTAGTAGAAATCTAGGCGCGGCCCTCACTTTCTTGCAGACAAAGGAGCAAGTGCGTCGGGCAGTGCAAGTGGTTGGGCTGGTCAGGTTGGCGCTCACCACGTGTGGGCAACCCCGGCAGACGTGTTCCGACACACAGCGGGCACTTCAGGCTCCTTGCGCGCCCAGGTGCAGGCGGGCAGCAGCGACAGTGCCCCAAAACTGCAGAGAGCGCATGCACACTGCGGCCTGGCGGGGGCCAGGTCAGCGCGCGCGCCCCGGACATGGGCCCCGGCAGTACATAGCAGCAGGGCTCAGGTCACTTCAGCAAACCTGTGTGGCATTCATCAACTGCCCAACAGGCTTGGTGATCCCTTTCCGCGGCAGACATAGCATCACAGACATGTGGCAACAGAGATCGCTCGACACCGAAGGCCTCAGGACTGCACGCCGACCCAGACGGGCGGTCCCTGAGCGGGCTGGCTGGGCACGGTTTCCTGGGCCTGCCGGGCGGCCTGCGCGGCGTGACCCAGCGCAGCCAGTTCATGCAGATGCATGGCGGGGTGCGGTGCCCGGGTCGCCTGGCCGGGGGCGGCCTCGCTGTCCACGAACCCGGCGGGCTGCCCTGCCTGGGCCATCTGGCTAGGGGCGGCCTCACTGTGCACAAGCGCGGCGGCCCCCCCTGCCTGACTAACATGGCCGGGGGCGGCCTCGCTGTGCACAAGCCCGGCGGGCTGCCCTGTCTCAGCCACCTGGCCATGGGCAGCCTCACTGTACACCAGCGCGGCATGCCGCCCGGCCAGGGCGGCCTGGCCGGGGGCGGCCTCGCGGCTCACAGGCACAGCGGGCTGCCCTGCCTGGGCCGCCTGGCCGGGCGCAGCCTCGCTGTGTATGAGCGCGGCCAGCCCCGCCTGGGCGCCCGGGTTGGTGGTGGGCACCAGGTCTGTGGGCACGGCGGGCCGCCCTGCCTGGGCGGCCTGGCCGGGCGCGGCCTCGCTGTGCACGAGCGCGGCTGGCCCTGCCTGGGCCGCCGGGCCGGCGGTGGCCACCAGATCCGTGGGCACGGCTGGCCGCCCTGCCTGGGCTGCCGGGCCGTGCCCGGCCTCATGGCGCGCGAGCGCGGCCAGGCCCGCCTTGGCCGCCCTGCCGAGCGCCGCCTCGGCGCGGCTGGGCACCTGCGCGGCCTGCGTCTGCGCAGGCGCGGCGGGCGCGCGCCCTGCGCCCAGCGCGGCTTCCGCCAGGCCGGGCGTGGCCGTCTGGCGCAGGTGCAGGGCCGCGTGCGCTCTGGGCGCGCCGCGCCGGGGCGCGCTGTGCCGCGTGACGACCTCCCCGTCCTTGTCGACCTGCGAGGCGGGGGGCATCAGGCGAGGCCTTGCGGCGGCGCGCCAGGGGTGTGCAGACGTATGTCAGGCTTGGGTGTCCACAGCCTGGTCCCGCTGGCATGCATCGCACATGCATGGGCCGGCTGCCATGCAGCGGCCCAGCCAGTGGGTGCCACATACCACTCTGACACCTGACATGGCCTTGGCTGCCCGTACTCATGGGGAGGCACCGGCGAGGCGCATGTGCGCAGGCAGACACCTACCCAGCCAACACACATCTGCGGGGTGCAGCGTTGGGCGTGCCTGGACGTATGCATACTCCAAACAGTCATGCCCATTGTTGCCCCACCACACCTGATGCGCAGCACACGGAACAGTCAGCCCTCCTGCGTCCAGGCTGGTACAATCTGGCTGCGAATGCTACAGGAGCCGCCTGGAAGACGTGAATTCCAAGCTGTGCAGGCACTCGATGTCTCTTGCCGGTCTGGGGCCCTGTCGCGCCGGCAGCTACACGAGCTGGGCGAGCGACAGCTGTGCACAGCTTCTTGGGTACCCCCCTTGCCAGCCGCGCGGCGCGCGGGCGCACGTTCGGCTCGACGGAGAAGACGCGCAGGCCGCGCTGGCGCAGCCCGCGCAGCACGCCCAGCATGGTCGGCGGGTGCGTGCGGCTGTCGTTGGGCCAGAAGTGGAACTCCACCTGCACGCCGGGCGCAGCCCCCCCACTCAGCCGCTCGACAGCCTGGCGGGCTGGCAGCAGGGGGGCAGGCGCGCGCTGGCGGGCGCGCTGCCGCGCGCGCGCACCGGCGGCGCCTGGGCGCCAGGCCTGGCATGCGGCCGGCTTGCTGAGCTTGGCCCGGCACAGCTCGCGGGTTCCAAAACTTCTGCCACCTGATAGGAATCAGGGGGGCGAGCCCCGCGCGGCGCGCCTGCATCTGCGTGAACGGCAGCGGCGCGTGCGGCGCCTCGGCCAGCAGGCCGGCGAGCGCGGCCCACTCGGCGCCCTCCACGTCCACCTTGAGCAGGTCCACCCAGTCGTGGCCCAGCTCGCGCATGACGCTCGTCAGGCGCCGCACGGCCAGGCTGGCCTTGTTGTGCCGGCCCATGGTTGCGTGGCCCGACACCACGGGCACCTGCGCGCGCTGCACGTGAGAAGCCGCCCTGAGGGGTGCTGAAGCCCAGCGTGTGGAAAGCAGCCCAGCATGCGGAGAGCAGCCAGCATGACCGCACCAACAAGCGGCAAGCAGGCACGCAGGGCCAGGCGCCCCATGGGCTCTGCGCCCAGCGGCAGCCAGCAGCGGGCGCACGACGCCTCCCCAGCTGTGGCACCAAGTCGCCGCATGCGCTGGGTGCCACCAGGGAGCGCTGGCTGCGAAACCACGAACATTGGACACAGCGCAGCACACGCGGCAAGGGCCGCGCGCCTCGCTGTCAGACACGCCGATGCCGTACTCGTGGAAGGTGATGCCCGGCAGCGACCGCATGAACAGGGTCTGCTGGGGCGTCAGGGTCGGGTCAAACACGTGCATCTCGCACCTGCGCGCCGGGCGGCGCGCCGCGCCCGTCAGCGACGCGGCGCGGCGCGGGCACGCGCTGCAAGCTCCCCCGCCTGACACGCCTGGTCTGGTCTGGCCGTGCGGCGAGTGCCCAGCGGCTGACAGGGCCGCCGCGGCAGCGCGAGGCTTCAGGGCTGCTGCTCTGACAGCTCTTTGGCACCGGCCAAGCACGCCGCCAGGCGCACCCCGTGGCCGCCACCAGGTTGAGCTCGAAGTTGGCCTCGCCGTTGGAGCCGAAGGAGTACACCACGCAGGGCTTCTGCTGCAGCAGCGTGCGCACGCCGCAGACCCACTTCCCTCCGTCGCCCAGCCCGCCCTGCAGCCCCCGCTCTGGGTCTTCCCTCTCGTGTCAACACGCGGACGCCACGAGTGCTGCGCAACTGGTTGCCAGACGTTGCACAGGCGCTGGCAAACGTGCGAGTGGTGGCGGCTGTGCCAGCGGCAGCACCGCCAGCCAGGTATGTGCCGTGCCTCGCACTCTCAACCTTCTTTGCTTGCACATACAGGCTGAGTGCTCTTTGTAATAACGTGGATGTTACGCAGCGCTGGTCACCACACCACATACGCAAGTGCTGGCCAGTGCGAGGCTGCCAGCAGCGTGCCAGCGGGGCCAAAGACGCTCACCAGGAGGCCAACCTTCTCGCGCAGCGGGCAGGTATAGCTGGGCGGGAAGAAGTCCCACAGGTACTTGACAGCCTGAGTTGGAAAGTCGTTTGGCCGGATGGCAATGCCGTCCGTGAAGGTGCCGGGGGGCTGCCGCGCCAGGTCCTCCTCCTGCTGGCGCTCAGCGTCCTGCACGGCGCTGCTCCTCACAGTGCGGCACTGTGTTGCAGCGTGAGTATAAGCCTGACCAGAGCGCAAGCACATATATTCTTGGACCCTGCCAAGCGAGGTGCACGCGCCGCGTGTATTGCTTCCATCAGCCGCCGCTGCTCCTGATCAACGCAGACATCTGCTGCTCGCACGCTGCGTATGCCTGCGCATGCGAAGCACAGCACTGCGATGGCTCCGGCAAGCATCCGCATCGAGCAAGAGCCAGGCAGTTGACTCTGCAGTTGTGCATATAGAGCAGCAAGGCAAATTCTCTGGCAAGGGGTGATGTCTTCCTGCGTGCGCAAGAGCTCCTGCTGCACATATATCCAGTTGCCTTGCCTGTTTGAATTCAGGCCCAACTAGCTTGATTAGGCGTCCAGACCGTGACAGTCGTTGCATCTCATGCATGCATGGATTTGGTCCCCTTGCACGCCGGTGAGCTGGACGCCCTATCCCAGGCAGTGCATGTCAGCATGGCATGTACTGTAGCCCCGGCTCCGTGAGACGTCACATAAGTGTGACAGCAGCCTTGCCAGGCGGCTGGGCTCCGGCCGGGGTTCACCCCTCCCCTTCTGGTGTGCCGAAGAGTATAGGCTGACCTGAGAATCACAGATAAGTGATCACGGAGTCTTGAGCCTGCATGACGTCGCTTAGCAGCTCCTGCAGCCCGGACAAGTGCAAACATGACATACCAACCTGACCCCCCACTGTGTTCTCAGCCTGCTCTATTGATAGCCAGCCAGGAGTGGTATGTTACATTTAGCTGGCGCGCACTGCGACTTGCCAGAGCAGGGCACTCCTGGTTCTGTCTGCCTGTTCAGGTGTTTGCAGGAACCAGCCTATCCAGAGGAGCACCACCCATGACCAGCCCCCTCGCCCCCGCGCGTGGCTAGGCCTCGCTCTCCTTCTCCTTCTGCGTCTCGGCGTTCACCGCGTCCAGCAGCGGCTTCAGCTCCTCCGCCTCGAAGATGCGGTGCTCCACCTGCGCGCCCAGGGCCGGCCTGCCGCGTCACTGCCGCCCGCTGCCCACCCGCGCACAGCTGCACAGCCGCACGGCTCGCAGTCGCAGAGAGGCTGTCCATGCATGCGGCCCCGCAGGCACTGAGCCGCACGCCCCCAACAGGGCACTCACTACCAAAAATAGACACTTTATGTAGAGCGGGTCAACGCTTGGATGAGCCCGGAGGCCCAGAAAGGGCCTGCACCAGGCCGGTCTCCGCGTTGACCGCGAGCGTGGACAGCTCGACCTTGTCAGGCGTCAGCGTCGTGCTGTCCATGGTCTTGCTGAGGATCTGCGCGCGCGCCGCACATGCATGCCATAAGATGACCAGCTGGGCGGCTCGGCAGCGTGCTGTGATACCAGCCCCTCTGGCACCAGGTGCTGGTGTGATGAGATCCACCCTGTCTGGCTCCCAAGCCGTGGCCGTCCTCCCGCCGCCCTCCAGCCAGCTAGATAGGTTAATGGTTCAAAACATACATTGCCTGCTAGGCAGCAAAACTCTTTCTCTGTCTGCCACTCGCAAGCTGCAAGGATGGGTGCAGGCATGCAGCCACAGCTGCACGGCAGGAGGGACTTGCAGTCATAGACACCCGTGCAATCGTCCTGCCCACTACACAGGGGCCGCGCCTGGATGACCAGCTTGACTGCCGCGTCGAGCTTGATGTCGTCCTTGTAGTCCTGCTTGAGCAGGTTGGTCGCGCCCTGGTGCCCCGCGCCAATCGCAGTGGCCTTCCAGCCGCCGTAGTTGCCGCTGGGGTCGCTCTCGTACAGCTGGAACTGCCGCTCCTCGTCCCTGCCGCGCGCCCCGCGCTCTCCGTCCGTCAGGGCATGCGCGTCCAGTCTCAAGGGGAACTGCATGTCTCCGCTTGCGCTTGCGCCTGCGCCTGCGTGACGCCGTGTCTGGTCGCTGTTGGATAGTACCTGCGCTTTTGACAGCTCACGTACGCAGCGCTGCGTCACGTGACTTGGCGGCTAGCACAGGCCATGCGTACAAGACTTCTTGATACTAGGTTGCAGACTCAGACACACAGCACGCCGAGCAGGAGTGACACGCAAGCCCTGCGGGCGCAGCGGGCGCCCTGCCGCGGGCGCCGCACCAGCCCGCGTACAGCAGCGACACGCCGAACGGGCGCAGCCCGCCGAACTGCGTGTAGCCCTGCTTGCTGTCGCAGACGGCGCGCACGAGCTGCTCCACAGGGATGGGCTCCTGGTACTGGAAGCGGTACTGCTGCGCCGCCAGGCGGCAGCGGTTGATCAAGATGTTGGCGTCCGCTGCGCCGCCGGGCGCCGCGCCGTCAGTGCGCACTCTTATTGGTGCTGCAGGCTCTGCAGACCACGTCAAGCCTCCCACATCCGCTTGCCTGTGAGCTTGCCTGTGTGCTGCCACAAATGAGGCAGTGATTCCAAGCAGACGGAGCACCAGCACGCCAGAGCGCTGGTTGCAAGAGCTGCTTCTACGCAGTGCAAGCAGACGCCTTTGCGCTTGTGCGGCAGGACAGCGCAACAGAGGCGCAGCAGCGCGCGCACCGGTGATGCCCGCCACCGCGCACGCCACGTGCTCGTCCAGTTTGTACATCTTTTCTCGCCTTACGCCCACCGCGTCTGTGTCCAGCAGCTGCGGGCGCTTGCCGAGGTCAGCGACGCGCTCCTGTTGTCTGCACGCGCACCTGAGCTATGCAAAAGACACCACCAGGCACACCTTTGAGGTGATCCGCTTCTCCGCGCCCAGCACAACGCCGTCTGTGGCGAGCACGCCTATGGCCGCGCCGGCGTTGGAGATGGCCTCCATCGCATACTCCACCTGGTAGAGCCTGCCCTCTGGACTGAAGATGGTGGTCCTGCTGTCATAGCGGCGCGCCATGGCGGTCCAGCGCCCGCAGGTGCCAGAGCGGGGAACTCGGAGCAGGCCAGGCACAGGACACAGATCGCACAGACGGTACCTGTGAGTTTAACAGAGGGATACAGGCTCCTGAGACTACGTCTGATTGAGGACCGAGCCTGCTTCTACAGGCAAGGCCCGACACCAGCCTTCCCTCTCGAGGCTGAAGAGCTTAGGTCACGTGTAGGTCCAGGGCTGTGAAACCGCTCCCAAGGTGTCCAAGATGCATTAAACTTGGACGTGTGCGCACGCCGGTCGCCTGACCAGACTGGCAGGCGCCAGCAGCGGTGCGCGCCAGCGTGCCGGCTTTGCGCCTGGCTTGAGCGACCGCGCTGACAAGCATGCATGCTGCAAGTCGGGGCGTGCTTGGACATGGCCATTGCTGCTGGGCTTTGCGCAGCTCTGCCACCCAGCTTCGCCTTGCACAGCACATCACAGTCCTCCTAAGCGCACAGGACGCTCGACTCGGGAGATGCACATGCTTCGACACAGCACGTCACAGTACTCCTGACCGTGCCGGCCACTCGACTCAGGGCATGCACGTGCTTTGGCACAGTCGTTACAAAGAACCAAACAGCCCCGTTGTCTGCGGCCTCAGCCTGCGGGCGCCGCAGGCTGGTAGTGATCGCGCACGGTCAGCTCGGCAAACTCGCCAAAGGTGAGGCCGGGCCGCCAGCGCGGCACGCCCACGTGCGCGGCCGCGGCGCCTGGCGGCGCATTAAGCGGCTCGTCCCACCTGCGGGCGCCGGGAGAGCGTCAGGACAGGGCTTTCAGCAAGCCCCGTCAGCCGACTGCCGTTGCCGTGCTGCCCGCCGTTGCCGCGCCGTCCGGCGCGGCTCAGCGCGCGCCGCGCGTCGCACGCAGCCGAGCAGGCGGCCGCGAGCGCCGGGCGGCCTCGCGCCGCGCACCGCGGCTGCATGAAGACGGCAAACGCGTTGCGCGCGACGCCCGCCGCGGCCGTCCCTGTGGCCGCGCGCACGCAGTGCGGCGTCGCCTGCAGCGCGCCGCCCGACTGCACCTGCGCGCCCGCCGCACCACGCTGGTGCCACGCGCCCCTGACACGCCTAGTTGCACTTTTTTTTTATCCATAACTGGCTCATGAGCAGCCAGCAAGCAGCAGCGGAGCGCATTGGGTGCCAGGCGGCCAGCAGCAGCCCTTCCTGCTCTGGTCCCAGGCGGCACCGCGCGCGCCCAGGCAGCGAGGGAGGCAGCATCAGAGGCGGTGCACGCGTGCGCGGACGCATGCCGGCGCGGCAGCGGCGGGCGCGCCGCCGCGCCGCGCCTGCATGGCCTCGCCCAGCTGGAAGGCCAGGTGCTCGGGCGGCAGCGCCACGCGCACGACGCGCCCGCAGCGGCCGCGGATGTGCAGCCCGGCGGCCGCGCCGGGCGCGGCCGCCGGCGCGCCGCCGCGCGTGTACAGCGCGCTCGTCAGGCCTGCACACGGGGATGCAGGGTCGCTGCGGCTGCGCGAGCGCGTGCTCCCCGGCGTGCGCTCCCTGGCGTGCGCTCATGCACTCTGCGCTGGCGTGCCCGGATGCGAGCCCCCTTGCGCTCGCGGCAGCGAGTGAGCACATGCGCATGCACTCATGCACCGGCGTGTGCAAATGCCAGCCCTCTCGAGCTCATGGCAGTCACTGGAACCATGTGGGCCCCTCCCCGCCTTCAGGACATGATCGACAGGGTCCTGGCCACCCCGCACGTGGAGTCTGCGCAGCGATGCAGGTGGCGTTGTATGTCTAGGAAGAGCATGGAAGCGTCACGCGCGGATTCCTGCGTGACTGCACAGGATGGCCCCCTGCAGCGCTGGAATAGCGGCCTCCGTGCGCGGCGCCGGGCCGCGCCTGTGAGCGAGCCGTGGTCGCGGTGCCAGCCGCACCACTCGTCCGCGGCCGCCTCCGGCGCGCCGGCCTCGCCGCCCGCGCCCGCCTCCCCACAGGCCTCGCTCCCGAGCGCGCCCTCGCCGTCCCCCGCACATGTGCCGCCCGCGTCCGCGCTGCCGGCCCCGTCGCTCCCGTCGCGGGCGCCGCAACCGGGCGCGGCGGCCAAGGCGGGTGGCAGTGGGTAGTAGTGCAGCAGGCGGCCCTTGTGGCAGGGCGAGCGCGCCAGCACGTCGTGCAAGCCCAGGCACGGCCGCGCCGCAGCGCCCGGCCCAGCGCACGGCGGCGCCGCCTGCCGCGCAGCCGCACAGCTTGTCGCGCCCGCCCGAACGCACATGCATGTGCTCGAGGCGTGCCGAGGAGGCTGCTGGCGGACACGACGGGCTGCGGCTGAGCGCCGTCCGCGGGCCAAGCGGCACGGACGCGCGCTCGTCCGAAGCAACAGCCGCTGCACGGCGCAGCACGGGACAGCGCGGCCGGCCGCACGCGCCCTGGCTTTCATAGGTGCAAAGCAAAGCGGTGAGGCAAGGGGGGCACCGCGCTGGCGCGGCCGGCGGCGTAGGCGTCGCAGCGCCGCGCGAGCAGCAGCCCGGCCGCGACGACCAGGCGGCCCAGCGCCTGGAACGCCGGCCGCAGCTCCGGCAGCTCCGCGTCCGGCCACAGGTTGGGCCTGCCGGGCGTGGGGCCGGGCGCGGTCGCCGCACCAAATGACGGCTGGCGCAGCGCATGGCGGCTGCGCACAACGTCCGGCTCGTCCTAGTGGATGCAGACCTGGCTGGGGTGCATAACAGGTTGCTGACGAGCGGTCTGCAGGGCTTTGCCAGAAGTTACGCCTGGGCATCCACCGGTGGACTCTGCATGCATCTCACGCATCAGGCTGTAATATGATCAGCTTGCAGTCTCACACTCGGGGTTTCACATCTGGAGCAAGCCCTGGGTCCGGCCGCATGTTAAGTCTGCCCACGTGATCGGGCGCTAGCAGGATGCAGGCCAATACAGGGCACGTCCGCACAGGAGTGTTTCCCTCGTGGGTCGCCCGCATGGCGCCGCTCGCGGCCGCTCACGCGCGCTTTTTACAGGCTCTTGCAATGCACGCCCAGCCATGCCACCAGGCCCCGGGGGCGCCGCGCCGCGCGCCGCACCGGCAGTAGCTGGGGTAGCGCGCGGCCGCGGCCGCGTCGGCGTCGGGGCGGTCCAGGCAGGGGTTGGCGTAGAAGGAGGCCTTGTGCGCGTCGGGGCGGCCGTCCGCGAGCGCCTCGCGCCCGCGGCTCCAGCCGACATTCCACAGGCTGGCCGGGTCCTCCAGGCGCGCCGCGGCCTCTGGCGGCAGCGCCTGCGCGCCCCGGCGCCGGCGGGGCTTGCCTCGGGGGGGCTGGTGCGCCCGCTGGCGCGGACGCTTGGGACAAGCGTCCGTGCCAGTCCAATATCTCCAGCGGCGCTGCGCAGCTCGGCCGCAGCATGGACTGCAGGAACTTTGTGCCCTGCAGTGCACGCCCGGCGCGGCAGGCGCGCGCTGGCCTGGCCAGCAGGAGTGGCGCCTGCGCTCCGTCTCCGGCCGCCTCGCCGCCACGTGTGCCCGGGCCACCTGCGCATGGCTGCGCTGCGCCAAGCAGGGACCCCGCGCAGTGCCCGGGCCGGACCGCACGCGCCCTGCAACAGCCGATGCTGTGCGCTCAGCGGCGGGGCGGCGCCACGCACCGCCAGGCGCTCGGCGAGCAGCAGCAGGCGCTCGCGCAGCGCCGGGTACCCCGGCACGCCCTCCACGGCTATGATGCCCAGGCCATCCGGCCCGAACGCCTGCGTTGCCGGCGATCCGGTCCCGAAACATGTGCACCGGGCAGGCTGGATGTGCCCAACATATGCGTGCTTGCGCTGTCACCGCGTGCCCGCACAGAGAGCGCGCACCCGCTCTATGTCCTGGGACACGTCGCCTTGGGAAGAGTTATCCAGGTCGCTATAGCGCACGGTGACAACGCGTTCGGTTGCGCCCGCGCCCGCCGCCCCCGCGCCTCCCATCGCGCACGCTCTACCAAGTGCTTGCCTCTTTCAGTTCAAGTCCCAGAAAGCCTGTGGGGTTTTCGTACAGGCTCCACCTGTCCCGAGAACAAGCTGTCGACAGCTTGGCTGGGAAGCAGGAGAGCTCTGCCGGACAGTTCATTCATTATTTCATTCCAACTGCGAGCTTTTGTGCCAGGCTGTATCCATACCAGAGCACTGCAGGAGCCTGCACTCGCCGTGCTGCAATCAGATCAGCCCGACACTTCGGAGCCCGCGTCTGTGCAAGCACAGCACTGTGACCAGGCGAGCCTGCTCGCCGTGCCTCTCACCTTGCCTTTGTGTGAGGATGCTTGCACGGTCCTTCCGCGCGGCGCTGCATGGGCAGCCGTGTTGATTTGTGATCTGCCTCCTTTGTGGACGAGCTCGCCTTGGCAAAGATCTGCTTTCAGCTGCCACTGTTGACCGCTGCCGACGGTGCACGACACATTGGCAGCGCCTCACGATCCACCGCCTCCCAACCAACTCGACATTGACGCAGCTGCGGAGTGACAGTTTCTGGCACTGACGCCGCCTCCACCTGTCCGCGCAGGCAGCGCCTCAGCGCCAGCTACTCCCCGCAGTATGAGGGGCCGCCACGCAGCAGTGGCGCTGGCATGCGCCTGCCTCGTCGCGCTCGCGCCGGCCGCGGCGGGCGCGCGGGCGCTCGCGCCCGCGCCGGCGCAGGCGCTGGCGGCGGTGGTGGACTCCACGCACCCGCTGGACGGGCCCGTGGGACCCGCTGCCCGGCCTGCCGGACGTGAAGGACATCTTCCACCTGCCGCCGCTCCCCGACTTTCTCGGCCTGCACAAGAACAAGGACCAGGACCAGGGCGTCGTCGTGGAGAGCGCGCCGACGACGAGCGGCAACGGCGGCTCGGTCAACATAAACGGTGCGCCCGGGCCCACTAGCGTACAGCGCGAGGGCGAGCCCTATGCAGGGTAGCACCAGCAGGACGAGAAAGCCTGCTCCACCGTGCACATGGTGCCGGTTGAGGATGGTTTGCTAAACGCAGCTCCTGAGCGCAGCCTGCACTGTTTGCTTCCTGCAGTCAATCACAGCTCTGGCTAGCTTGCAGGCATGATTTGCTTGTAACGTGCTGAGGGTCCCGCGCCCTGCGAGCACTGAAGTCTGCACTCAGCTGCACGCCCCGTCCGGCAGCGCCCTCCCACTGTGCCCTGCAGGGTGTCAGGCGGTTGCCAGCCAGCGCGCAGCGCTTGCTGACTCTCGCGTGCGCGCGTGCGCCAGGAAAAGACAACTGTGACGGATCGAAATCGTGTCAGGGGCTCGCTCAGGGCGGCTCCGGTGACGGGGATTCCAACTCGGGCCCCGGCGGCGGCCCGGGCGGGTTCAAAAACAACGGAGGCAGCGCAAACATTAACGGTGCGACCCGCGCCTCTGGCTCGGCTTGCATGCTGCATGTCCCTTGGGGCTCTGCGGGACTAC
>JAABUV010000520.1_pt1 | contig 58090 bp, 53 predicted proteins | sample 5559971 | NCBI WGS metagenome assembly JAABUV01 (sample SAMN10711881, study PRJNA513362) | rock metagenome | isolation source: Antarctica rocks | place: Antarctica: Victoria Land, Knobhead nord | collected 2015-12-19 | reverse complement strand
CTTGATGAAGCTGTACACGACTTTGCTTTGAAGAGCTTTGCCTGCTGGTGTTCGGTCTAATATGTCCCCGCTGTTTAGAAGCCAGCGGTATATGCGAGCGATTGCCTGAAGTTTGAAGTTGAGCTTGGAGTCCAGGTCTGTTTGGGCAATGCTTGCGCTTTGCTTCTGAGCTTGGGTGGTACTGTTACGAGGGTTAACGTTGATGGAATTTTCCGTGGCAGTAGAGGGGGTGATAGTGGAGATCATGCAGCTGATTTTAGTGAATATTCTCGAGAGTATGGTGATGAATTGTTGAGACCTGATCTCTTGCAGGAGATAATCGTTGTGAAGAAGAGTGGTGGCTAACATATCAGATTCGAGCTTCTTCTGGACGGCGAAGGGCATCTTACTATATGTGCCGGAAGCTGAATCCTCCCATTCATCCATAAACACAGAGAGTAAGGTATCTTCGGACTGTGCAGTCGCCGTTGTCCTAGCTTGCTTTAAAACCGTACTATTCGAGCTCTCTGTAAATTCAGCCACCACTCTCTTTCGTTTCTTCTGCGACGCAGCAACCGTCGACATCTGGTTCATCTGTGCATCCTGCCTCTCACATCTTCGTTCCAACTCAACGACCTTGGCCCGTAGCTCCATCACTGTCTTCTCGGATCTTTTGTGCGCGTCTCTCCAGAACTTCAGAGTGTGGATGTTCATTGAAGTATCTGTTCGCCGACCTTGCTTTATCCATGAGCGTAGCTGTGAAAGATAATCTAAAGAGTATCATGAGATGCGATGTTAAGTCGGTGGAGTGGTTAAAGTGAATACCTCGGACTGATATGTTGGCGGTCTTGGACTTGACAATGAATAGGGCGATTATGAAATAGAGTAATTGCGGTTTAGAAGGTGTCGCTTGACTCGCATTGTTAGATGCCATTCTACTTACAACGACTGATGCAGAGTAATCTTATGAATGAGCTATGTTGTCATGATTTTTGTTGAAAACAATTTCTTAAAATTGATCAACTCTGATAGAAAACATGATGTTATGAATGTGCCGGAATTGACTAGGGCCAAAGATCTAACCCTACCTTACCTAATCAATTCATACCGTAACCAACGCTAGCGAGTTGGTTGTGTAATGATTAGGGCAAGCCAAAGATCTGACCTAGATCTGGCCAAGATTTGGCCCAGCACCTGTCATTCCCTAGCACTTTCTAAACCAGCTTCTATTGCCTTCTAGGCAAACACACTCCTTTGTGTTACGGGTATCTTCTATGGCAAACACATTCCTACATGCCTCTCTACCCTCGTGTCCTCGTATACCAAGAGGTTATGAGCCCAGGTTAGCTCTATTCCGCTACCGCAAATAACAAAGGGCAGAAGCATCGAACTCGCTGTCACCAAAATCGGCGGATATTTCCCCTATCGACCAATATCCCCTCCATACCTCAATCACAATGGAAGGTTCTGATACGTATCAGTTCCCTAAGCTAAAGGGGAGCGAGAATTACGAGTCATGGAGGATAGACGCCATCAGTGCTCTGAAATCCAAAGGTCTCTGATGATTCACCTCGGGGAAGCTGGAGAAATCGGAAATCCCGAATCCCTGTTGGAATACGAGGTCATATGGGGTATATTGGTATTTTGGTTGTTGTTGTTCGGAGGCTATCTATGAGGTGGAAGGTGAAAACTCTACTGGCGGGCCCCAGCCCTACCAGCCCTATGAGGCGGAGGTTACCAACTCCCCTATTTCCAACACTCCCCTTTGGGAATCGGAGCCTCCAAACTCCCCTTGCTCCTACACGGAGCAGTACTATACGAAGCTGATCAGGCTTCTAGAGGCCTGCCCACGTGTTCCAGATGGCTATACTTTTATATACCGTTTAGTCCCCGCCCGAGGCCATCCACGGTTGGCTATGCTTTTTTATACCATTTGTCCCCGCCCGAGGCCATCCACGGTCCCCAGGTGGCTATGCTTTTATATACCGTTTGCCCTCGCCCGAGGCCCTTCCACGGTTTCCATTTGGATCCACCGCTACCCTCGCTTCGAAGGCATACATTCACGGCTTAATCTGATCCATCCAGGATGACCTCGTTTCTGCGTCGTTTCTGTCTCGTTTCTGGCATCTTAGCCTCGTTTCTGGCTCGTTTCTGGCTCGTTTCTGGCTCGTTTCTGGCTCGTTTCTGGTCCATCCTGATATAACTGGTGCATCGCTTCATCTATCCACGATGACTGACTTTCTTCGGCTCAGTAGCAATCGACTACCTGAACCTGACTTGACTGCACCGCTTCCCTCCATCGGAGGAACATATCCACGGTGTTTCTGATTGGCTCTATCGCATAGAGGCTTGAATTATCGACGTTGGGCTCTATCACGTAGAGGCTTCCGAGTAAAGACGTCGACGACGATAGACATGGTCGGTGAGTTCACGTACTCACGAACGGAACAACAACTTAAGCAGCTTGCGCTAACCCGGGCTCATAACCTGTTGGAATACGAGGTCATATGGGGTATATTGGTATTTTGGTTGTTGTTGTTCGGAGGCTATCTATGAGGTGGAAGGTGAAAACTCTACTGGCGGGCCCCAGCCCTACCAGCCCTATGAGGCGGAGGTTACCAACTCCCCTATTTCCAACAATCCCAACGCCAAGGCAGCAGCCAAAAAGGAGTACGCCAGTGCTATTAACCACTGGAAAGCTAAGAACGAAAGGGCCTGCGGTATGATTAACTTCAGTATCGAGCAGGGACCTAGAATACACGTAGGCAACATAGAGATTACTATGTGGGCCATACGAACAGTCGAATCTTACTACTCTTACTACTCTACACCTGGCAATTAGAGAGCTCACCCAATCAAAGCATTCAGACGGTAACTTCCTATGAGGCGTGGCATGGCAAGAAGCCTGACCTTAGCTACCTACATACATTAGGATGCACAGCCTATCACCATATGAAGGGAGCTCGCCGGAAACTCGATGACAAGAGCTTGAAATGTCAGTTCTTGGGCTACGAGGAAGCTGGCTGGTTGCTGTCAAGAGGGAGCTGGCTGATTGCTGGAGTTCCGAAAGGGAACAACAATGGAAGCTCGCCTACAGGGCTAGAGCCAGTCCCGATAGGGAACATTGTTTGTTACTCAGCCGGTACTGCTGAGCTGGGGCTTCGATATGAACCTTCCAAGATGGAGGGAGTCGGGGGAGCTGATTTCAACCCCGTCAATCACCCCTGGACTCAGGCAAATTCCTAAGGTTCAGGTCAATCATAGGACTAGCTTCGAACGGTGAAGCTACCCCCGCCGAGCATGGCGCCGGCGAGTAAAAGAGCATGAATATACAGTCAGTAGAGGGTCTGGATAGCTTGGTATAGAGCTCCAATTTCTAAGAGGGAGTGTTGGAAATAGGGAACAGTACTGGAACAGTAGTGTTACCCCTGTGATTAGTGATCTCCGCATTCATCCGGCGCTGCATTCATCCGGCGCTAGTGGATTCAGGTATTTACCCTTCGCCCACTTCTTTCCTTCCTCCATAGTTCCTACCTACTAGATAGTTTAGTCAATATATCTACATGCCTCTCTACCCTTGTGTCCTCGTATACCAAGACAATGTGACCAAGCTTGAACCTGGCTTACAGGCTCTCAGGCAGCAGACGGGGTTCCGACACCTTTTCATTCAGCGAAGTCATTCATTCATGAACGGGGGATTCCTTTCATTCTGATGAATGAGTGGCGATCTAACGTAGCTAGACATTCACCTTAAATAATCGCGAAAGGTTAATCGGCACACTATAGATACGGTACTCTGGCAACTGCATATCAGAGAATCCCCATTAAGAAGGGATGAGCAGAACTACCTACATAAATCCACCGATGAGGAGCAGCTGGGACAGCATAAAGACAACAGGGACAACAACTCAAAGAAGCATGAGAAGAAACATCATCGTTCCTTGTCCCACAAGTAAACGAACGCCCTTCGGCCTGTCTTGACAACATCATTCTCTATTTGATGCTAGCCCCTTACCTTTGGGTATCACGATGGCTTTTTTGCACAGCTTGCACGGAGCAGTGGAATGAAAGAGGGTCAATGGCAGAGGAAGCCGCTGTGTACTGCTATGGCATGCAAACCTACTTTATTATGAATCAATTATGTATAACGTAAGGTCATCTTCTAGATCTGCATCCTAATATGATTCATGCCCACAAACTTGACCATGCAGGCGCTTCTAGGTCGTGAAACTCCACTTAACGTCGTGGTAACGGCCAGTGTTAGTAGTCGCGCCTAGATCAGCAAAGAGATGATCTGAGAGATCGATGGATTGGCCACCGCACGCCGGGCACTTGTCGACGAGCTTGCCGATGGCGGTCTTGCCATCGAGTGTGATGGTAGCCATGCGGCCGCAATAGGGGTTCCCGTTCGACTGATCGCCCATCATGCCTGCGAAGGAGATTACTTGAACGGTAAGAGAAGAGGGGGGTTGGATGGATGACTCACCATGTGCAAGAGCAAAGACATTCTCATAAGTGCCATTGTTAAGCCATCCGCAAGCGCCGAAGCCGCTTTTTTGAAATACCTCGGGAGTGAGTCCGGCGGTGGTATCGTAGACGGTGATGTCACCCGAGCAGGCGCCACCGATTTGGCCGCAGGCGCCACTGCCAGATGCATTTGAAGTGCTGAGTGATTGGGCGAAGGCTGTGGCTGAAGCGACGGCAGCGAGCGTAGAAGCTATGTTTGGGGCGATTGATGCGAGCGTGGAGCTGGTTTCTAGCAAGGGAGATGTTGTGCTGATAAGATTATTAGCCTGCTTCTGAACGGCAGAAGAAGTTTGCCGCGAAGCTGGTGCTGAAGCGACGGTAGCGATCGAAGCGACAACGGGAGATGGGATTGTGAATGTTGAGGTGGTTGTAGGTGCTATGTATGCGACGATTGGTGCAGGCGTAGAGCTGGTTCCTGACGAGATAGAGGGAAGAGATGTGATGCTTGAGATGGAAGGAACCTCAACTGATCCCAGAGCCTGTGAATTGTCAGCCTTCTTCTGGACGATAAGAGAAGTCGGGGCATGCGAAGTCTGTCCAGTGACCCAGGCTGTGATTGTAACTCCGACGGTTCGAACACAACTTTCATTAACCACATATTTTTTCTTCAACGGAGAGGTGATGACAAAGGTCAAGAATGCGGCGAAGACGCCGATGCTAATGTATCTCATTTCTGCCAAACACTATTCATGATGAGTATGTAAACGAGATATATATTAAATTAGTGACGGGAATGTTCAGTAAAACAGCATGACTGCCGAGCCATCAGCGTATACTTCGTGTATGCATTGCTGACGATAATCATAGTCAAAGTAGCAGAATGCTTGAAGTTTGGTTGCTAACACTGTTTCTCGTGTTAACCCTTTCCCCATTATCCTCCTCACTCTCCACCCCAACCCCCCATTACCTTTTTTTCTTTCTAGATCCTTCGTATTTGATTGCCTGTGTCAACGACGCATTAAACTTGTGGAAGCCCGATGTTCGGCCTATCGGAGATCCTTGTAAGCTACACCTGGCGACTCGAGAATATGGTCTCGGTGAGATGACAGTTCTGTAGTAATTATTTACTCTATGCACTACGTTTTGTTGAAAAAAAGGGAAGTTAGGTAGATCAACAGCAAGTTCTGAATTGCTTGACTGGTTGAATACACAAAGGCCTTGAAGGGGGGTAACTGTTTTTTGGTTGAGGATCATTACTTTCTAGCGACTTAATGCTTTAACATAGTGCTATGGTAGCAGGTGGACTTTGTGGTCCCTAGTCAACACAGTCCGCATGTGGTCTGAACTGTGCTCTCCGTTTTCATCCAGCCCGAACGGGAGGCAACGCAGACGGCAATGACAACAAGGCAACAGCAAAAGTACCAAGGATTCGGACTCAGTCATGCTTTCCAGAGCTGCAGAAGGCTGTCGGTGATCGCTACCATGTTCAATGCCAGGTGGATCCGACGACACCAGACTCCGGAGAGGTGGAAATTTATGGTCTGCAAAAGGCGAATGAAAGGGCTTGTCGCAGATTCCTTGATAATGCGGTTAATGCTATCAGCAATGGAAGGGCCTGGTCAGTGCTATCGTCGTGCGGCAGAGTTACATGGGCTGGACGCAAGGCTTAGGGAGGCACTTCATTGTGAGGGTTTTGACGAGAAAGTGTGGCATGAAAGGGGTACAGCCGATAAAGACGACTGGCTTACTATGAAAGCTTGAGCTTAGGAGAAGAACCATACGCTTCACCCTTGCACACTATGATATTGCAGAAAATCTTCCACACCGTAGCAACGCCACACCTTATAGACCGGAAAAATGAAAAAAGACGGATACATTTAGACCATGTGCACCGCAATCTCCAGCCGTATCAATCCATACTCGTGCTAAGGCGAACAGAAGCTTGATGAAACAAGAGCTCAATGCGGAGCGTGTGCGCATATTAAACAAAAACGGCCGCTCTCAAAGTAAAGGTCCTTCCCAATCTTCCTCATGCTCTTCGGACAGTGATCGGTTTGAGCCTCATACTTGTATAGAAAAGCGGCGAAATCGTCCGTGTCCCTTCAATGCTCCATGCTTTTATTCGAAATACGTAGTAGACGCTTGAGAAGGTCCCACTGCTTTTAGTTTGATTCTGGCCCATATTGCATGAACACATATATCTTGGAGCGGCAGGAATGGAAGGCATGGTGCCTCTTGTTTGATTTCTCGATTTCTTGCGTTTCGCACTGAATGACATCAAACTTACCTTGCAAAGGTCTATAGCCTTGGGGACCAGGGAGGGGTGGGTCATGAGGAATCGCTAAACGCTGGCAATTATGAGGGTCAGAGCGAATATGTGCATATAGATATATTGACTGAATCTAGGTATCTAGTAGGTAAATACCCATCCACTAGCGCCGGATCAATCCGGATCAATGCGGAGAATACTAACCACAGGGGTAACAGTACTGTTCCCTGTTTCCAACAAATTAAATCCCCGACCACCTTCCTGTCTCCTCAAACCTCCTTTGCCAAACCCCTTCCTATCGAAGTCTGATTTTCCTCCTCCGCCTATTACGCCTCTACCGCCAAGGGTTGATCGCGCTTTGGCCTTGGGCTGTACGCCCTCAAACGATGGAAACAGTTTCAAAGCCATTGTTGTACTTCTGAATCGCAAAGATTGCGAGTAGCTCTTACTGATTGTGTGTAATACGATATCTGAAAGCGATGCGAAGGTTGATGTATGAGATATATGAGAAGGCTTCGAAGAAGGTAGCCTTCGAAGCAGAGGTATGAGGTGACTTCGTAGAGGCGGGATAGGCTTCGAAGCATGAGGTAGGTTCCGATTCGGGCTTAGGTAGAACAAAGGGTAGAGCATCAACCGTGTGATCTTAGTATTCTTGTTGTACGGCCGAATGCAAAGGCGAAGGCGAGGTCTATGAGGGCGGCGAGGTGTTTAGGTAGCCGCATGGTCTTACGAGGTAGTAATGAATATCCGACGTTATAGTTCCTTATTTTCTTTATTTCCTTAGTTTCTTATTTCCTTATTTCCTTAAAAAATGAAAAAAATGAACAATGCTCGGGTTCGAACGAAATCCTGATTGGTCAGACTTACCGAATCCAGGAAGACAGTTTTGCCGCCGACCTTCGAAGGAACCGCTTTAGGGGACGCTGGTACGAAGGCTTTGGTAGAGGCCGAAACCGAGGTTTCGGCAGAGAAGCGATAGGTGGGGTCAGGAAAGGCGCGTGGCTTCGAAGTCTACCTTCTACGATACTTCGCCATCTAGCTATTGACCTACTGGCTGGTCATTATCTCTACCTTCGCCCTCGGATACCTCGTCATCTAGCTATCGACCTACTGACTAGTCATTACCTTCGCCTTCGCCCTCGGAAACCTCATCATCTAGCTATCGTTCTATGTTATGAACGTGTCAGAAAGTTTCTAAAGCTCTATTGAACTGTTAAGATCCAGCTCAGATTGAGCTTGACGACTTATGCAAACTGCATTTCATGCCGCTGTGGAAAGAGAGTCTAGAGTGAGAGTACAACACACTTAAAGAAACCATTCGAGACTATGCTGTTCTTTTTTCTGAGAATCCTGAATAGCTGAAAGCCATCGATTCGATGGTGAAAGGTTTGTCTGACATGAATGTCTGGACAGTCGGTCTCTGGCTTTGCCAGGCAAAAGCCCAACGCTATGAGTGCTTCATCAGATTGCTCGAGCTTCCTCTTATTCCTGCGGTCGTTCATTATTACATTCGGGGAAGTTTGTTAGCACAGATTGAGAGAATACCTACGCTGGAGGACTTCTGCGCCAAATTCCACAAGTCACTATTTTGGGATGGCAAACCGGAGAAGTTAGAGGCAGTTGATGTTTCTGTGGAAGAATGGGTTCGGCCGAATAATCCTAAGTTGGCTGAGAGGCTCAGTGCTCGAAGGTTTAAATGGCAGAAATATCTCCTTCAGGATCTTCTATTTGGTGGCTTTAGATTGAGCGTCGAAATTCTCAGGAGCAAGTCGACTTTGATGCACAACTCTCGAAATTGGAATTAATGCTGAAGCAGGAGCAGCAGACATTTGTCAACGCATACTTAGATCGCGAAAGTTTTAACAGGGCCAGGTCAGAAGAAGGGACCTGGCGACAGCAGCCCTCCGAACGGCATTTCCAGATGATGGTACGGGCAGAAGCTAAGTAATTGGGTGGAGATGAATTCGAATGGAGCGTCGTGATCTTTTCAATCCTCGCGCATCAAAGACTTTTCTCTGATTCTGAAACCACCACGACGAGATTGTTCTTGAAGAAATCGGAGTAAAAGCTATTAAGGGCGCATTGTGACTGCTTCAGTGAAATATTCTGATATTCATGAAACCGTCGAGCCTGGAGACTAGTACACTAGAGAAAGACGAGCCAGTGACAAACGCGGTCACCAGGCGCTTCAACGAACGAAGATCAGCTATACAGGAAGCCCTGACACCATTGAACATCAGGCACGGTAAACCATCCATCACAAATACAGTATATGTCCCGGGGCCGACACCTTCGAACCTCGTAGAATACCTGGATGCTAAAGACGAGTCCTCTTTAAACATCGAGATGAAGGTCAGCGACGTCAACAAAGGATTAGACGGGTCTGAGGGCGTCGCCGAAGGCGAATCAGGAGTACAGAGACTCAGAAGGGTTCATGATGGTTCAGACACCATCAAAGAAAAGAAAGGCTCTCAACGAGATCGAGTCTGGCGAACCCACGCAGGCACGCCCCCAAGGCAATGAGGCTCTCTCAGAAAGAGGACGGACAGCGGACGCTTCAAACGGGGCTGAGGCGGACGGTTTCGGCTGAGGGTCGGGCTATAACCTCGTTCCAACGGGAGAAAATCCGTGCGAGTCCTACATGTATGTCCCTGACCAGCCCCATCCAGTCGTTTTGAAACCGATACCAATCTTATCGCTCTAAGTTCAACTGGATAGTAATGTAGAGATCCAGGAAGTACATCTGCTGCTTCTGGAACGAGGACCCATTCTGCCATCAGAGGCGACAACGTTGTTGAATCGTAGTCTCTGAACCGTCTATTTCGTATCACTGAACGATGCCTCCGCCGTTGCGAGGTTTGCTTATTCTCAGCTCATGTTGATGATCGATCTTTGACCGTTCGTGAAATGTTGTGTTCTGATGTATTTTTCTTGATGTATGTATGCACTGTAGCAAAAGCCTCCCCTGAGCGACCACCCAAATATCTGATTACACCAGTCTTTCAGGCCCCCGAGTTGTGGTCTTGCACCACTGATTCGTAGACACGTAGGCTTGATCCTCGTCCTTGTTAAATGTGTGTTTCTGATTCTGTTCGAACTTCCTGTTGAAGGTACGCGTCGTCAGTCGCGTAGTTCACTCGGCTAGATTTGCAGCAGCGGTATCGATTGAATTGAATTCATCCTTTGACCCCGTAGAATTATCGATATGGCTTGGATTAGGAGGCTGCTGGGCGTGTTCCTGATCCATTTGGAGCGATTCGAGCTGGCGTAACGCGTACTAATGTTTTGTCGTCGTAATCGGGGGCTCGCTTATGACGACAGTGAGGTCTCTTGGCTCTCCTGACTAGCAGGAGGTTCGTAGCCGGCAGCATGTACAGCTGGACCTCGAGCCAGCCCGGTGGGAGCAGGAGGAGTAGTCGTTCAATTAGGAACATAGTTGTTGCAGTTGTCGTTGGAGAGTTATATTATATTAGGTTCGATTCCTAACAGCGCTGGTACAATGGTGTTGTGGTTGTCTTTTCTCTTTGGCAGTGTCATTACACTGTCCGCTAGCCTGGCAAGGCTAGCGTCAATTGCCGCACAAAACATACCGTAGATAGCTTACTGCTGTAGAATACACACCTTTACTTTCTAGTCAATCATCAGATCTACACTTCATCAGGTTATGAGTACCGGAAGCGTTGACTGTGCAACCAAGCAGTAGATCTGACTATTGCCAGCTTGAATAAGCAATTCAACTTCGCTGTCGCCGCCAGTCTCCCTTGGGGAACTGTGTTAGTACCGGCTCCCAGCAAAACAAGATTTTCCTTCTGCACCAAGCCGTCAAGATGGCCAAGGAAGATGAGGCACGCACGTTTCCTAAGCTGAAGGGGAGTGACAACTACAAAGAATGGGCACGTGAGATGGAGTTTGCTCTTAAACAGGTTGGATTGATGGGATTAGTCAATGGCGACAGGATTCGACCACTTCCACATACGGAAGAACAAAAGGAGGCTATACTTCAAAAGGACGAAGATGAAAGAATTGAGAAACGTGAAGAAGCCATAGAGAAATGGGATTTGATTTGATTTGATTTATTTCATACACCCTTGTGACATCGGTTTAAGCCCGACCCATGGGGGATGCTATGCTATGTGTATCGAACGGACAAAACCCTCTGGACCCTCTGGGGGAGAAAACCACTCGCCGGCTACACGGCGACTGCACGCCGCCGAGACATTAACGCTGAGACTGTGTACCATTCATGAACCTATAGCTTCTATCCAGCGCGTGACGCTCGAGTAAACTCTTAATGCGTGTCTGTGCTGTTTCCTTGCTATGCATCGTTCTTGCCCTGCTCTTCATTGATGATATCCTATACAACGATGTCCCGGTCTCCGATCGCGAAGACCATGATTCCTTTGCACCCGTGGTGCTCGTGGTTATAACGTAGAAATACTGTTCTTCTGCTTGATGATTGCCATTCATCGAGCAGAGAAATATGTGGTGGAAGAGAGGCGCGAACGATGAGGAGGTAGAGTGTGGTTGTATTGATGACCCTATCCTGCTCTTGTCTTGTGTCACGTATGCTGAATAAGTTGCTGTATAGGCGTGCGGTCGCAGTCGTTTGATGCTTAGCCCTGATTGATAGCAGAGGATGCGGTCTGCCCGGAATCACTACGATCCTGGTCGTCCTCTTGTGCTATCGATCGCCCACGTAGATAGATGCACAACTTGTCGTTATAAGTAAAGAAATTGGGCTCGGTGAGCCCCCTCAGTATACCAGCGCAGTCGACGAGTCACTACTTCGACCACTTGTAGTCACGAACTCGAGACACTCCTGAACTTACACAGAATGGTTATTCTACCGGTATCTTTCCATCACTTACTAATAACGGCACTGTCGATGAGTAGAGAAGTCGAGCTCGGTGAGCCCCTCCAGTATACCAGCGCAGTCAACGGGTCACAACTTCTTCGACCACTTGTAGTCACAATCTCAAGGCTCGTCACCTGAATCATCTATTCTACTAGTAGTATCTTTCCATCTCTTACTGACGACTTGTCATTAGTCCTCTTCGTGGGTTGTAGCTGTTAGGAAGGGTGTTGTCGCATGGCGGCGTGGATGAAAACTCTGCACGGCAGCTTTCACGACCACGCAATGTCCTAACTTCGTTTGAACTGCGTCGGATTGAGATCTCTTGGCTTTTCTGACTTCTATTCGAGAATAGAATCAAAAGGTTTGTAGCCGGCACCACGTACAGGTGAATCTCGTTGCCGGCCAATATCAAACATGTTCATCGATGTTTACCCCAAAAGGTCTACAACCTCTTCTACTGAAGCCCCATCCTCGTATTCTACATCTAAAACAGCGACCCAATTGTTGATCCACTCCTGAGCTGGTTAATTTGAAGCCTTTCGCAATAGCTTGGTTCCATTTAATCCGAGCATTTGCATCCCGCTTCTCCTCTCGCTCCGATGCTCGGACCCGTTTTTTTCGCTCCTCCTCCACCCCAGCAGTGATTTTACCCCTTGCCTGCCGAACGGTTATTACCCCCCCCTTCTGAGCAACAGATCCACCGAGTTTGTCCCTTTTAGCCTTCGCTTTACTGTGATTGTGAGTCGCTTCAATGTCGCGTTCGGCCAAAGCAAGCGAGCTAGCCCCCACTAAAGATCCCTTTATGTATCGACCAAACTTTTCGCGTAGCTCTTCCGATATGTCGTAGTCATCTAAATCGTCTTGAAGCTCTGTACCAAGCTTCTGAATCTCTCTATAGGGGAGGAGGATAGAAAAGGGTCTCGTGGAGGGGTTGACTCGGGGGGTTGCCAGGCCCTCACCTTTTCCAGCACCACTTTTGGTGAATATGGAACAAGCCCAGTCTGTTTGAAAGCCGACCGTATATTCGACTCAGTGAAGGCCTTGGCTCGTAGACTGGTGAAGGAAGCAAGAAAGTCCTGTTTGTTGAAACTCGTTGATCCGAGCCGAATTGTCTCATCAATCACCTCTGAATGATAATGCTTCATGGGCTGAAATATTCCCACATCCAATGGCTGCGTAACGTGTAGAATGCGGGGGAAGGGTGAATATCACGATATTATGGAAATCGGCGTACTGTAGGAACTCGTAGGATCAGGAGTCTATGAGCTCCTACCTGAGCCTTTCGACTATGAAAATCGAAGTGCTTCAGCCAGTCAAAGGCCTTTTCATCGAATGATGAGCATGGGGGGAATCTTTCCTCCCCCAGCACTAATCGCCTCCACGTCACTCACTAAATCCCCCACCCCCGGATCAATTGCACGAAGAGGTCTCTTTTTGATCAATGTAATCACTAAATGACCTCTTTCAACTCCGATACGAAAGCCTGATTCGTCCATGTTCCATATGTCATTCGGTTGAATCGCATATTTGATCAGCACATCTCGAAAATCATAGAAATGTTGCTTTGCCACCTCAACAGTCAGAGAAGTCTTTCTATCAGCGGCAAGAGGAGTTTGTTTTCTCTTGAAAAACTGAGGCTTTTGCTGTAGAAATCGTAATGGCCAGTGCTGTTCAACTCGGGGAGGATCCACGGGATTTGCCTGCTGCAGTAGAAAATTTGCTGCTCCCCGAAGATGCCTCAGCCGAGCAGGAATCGACAGCTTGTCCAGGCGTGTCAAATATATACATATAGCCTCCCTTTGCTCAGTATTCAGAACATATCCATGTGGTTCCCGTTCAAATAATGAGGTGTGAGTTCCGGCTAGTCGTCTTGCGTTCGGACAGGAACTCCAAATGCCTGAGCTGCAGTGCTTGCAAACTTGTATTCGCCGTCATGAAATGCATCTGTAGCCTCTTCTATACGATACTCCAAATTAATATAGTACTCAGACATGATGTGGTTGAGTGGTGGAGGTGGGGGGGGTTGGGGGAAAAAACATCATTTGGGGGGTGTAGAATATTAGAAAGCTATCGAATCCTTGGCATCGCAATTGTCGCGCCCCCCCAAATTTGTATAGACCTTTCGACATTTCAACCTCTCAACATCTATTATCGCACCGGAACAACAGCAAACAGGTGAAAATGAAACTGTTCAGACTTCTTCGCTTATACTGACGTGTTTTCAGCAGCTCAGCAGCTATGACCGGCCCTCTAGCCCCTGCTCTTCGCTCCAAAATATTACGGCTTCTGCTGCTTCACTGGTGCCCCAAAGCTATCGCCCAAGAGGTTCACTGTCACTTCGATACCGTCTATAGAATTCAGGAGAATCTCTTCATGTATGGCTTTCCCTTTAGACCTCAGTTTCGTCCGAATGGCGCCCCCCGAAAGGTCTTTCCAGCCGCTGAAGACTCCCCAATTACATATCTGGAGCAACAGCCATGGGCCATGCAGAAAGAGATGGTGTGGTTTCTATGGGAAGAGTGGGGTTTATACGTGCATCAGTCCACGATATCGAGGATTCTGAAGAGAAGGCGCTGGAGCAATAAAAAGGGGCAGCGTGTGGGCATCAGACAGAACGATGAGCTGCGATTAAATTGGGTTGCCGACCTGTTGCAGCTGACGACTTCAACGAGACTACGGGGTGGCGTCATCAAGCCTATGCACCAGTGGTGAGTCAGCTCGCTATCAAGCCTCTAGAAAGAGAGGGCATTGCTGGAGTGTTCTTCCGGCTTACACGATAGATGACTATCTACCCTGTACCGGTATTCGTGAAGGCTGGTTCAACGGCGAGGCTTTCTTTCGATGGCTAGCAGATGAATTGCTACCTCTGCCTTCAAAATGGGGTCATATCTTCTTGAAATGTCGTCTGACCCAGGCCTTCAAAACGCTAAAACTGAGCTCGATGAGGTTGAAATCTGGCGAATATGAAGGCAGATACCGTACCTCACATTCGTGTGAGATAATGAGTTCCTCGATACGAGCGTTACAGTGTATGCTGGCGTTATCCATGACGATCACACTCTTCGGGGCCGGAAAGGGACTGCATTACGCTGTCGAAAGAAGCAGATGTGACAGCATTTCAAGCATAGCGCTGAAGATTATATCTTTGAAGCTGATATTAGAGCCTTGGAAAGAGATCTTGAAGCTGGTACTATAGATTTTGATTAGTAGTGTCTGAATAGCTTCATATTCATCTATTTGAGCCTGTTGAGGGGTTGAAATGTCGAAAGGTCTATACAAATTTGGGGGGGAGGATTCGATACCTTTCTGCACACGCTAATATCCGCATAGCTTCACCGACGAAAGCCGTTGGACAAAAGCTGTTTTCTTCATCCATGGTTTCGCTTTGACCACTTATCCATGTCTCCTGGGTATGCGGCAGCACGCTGCCTTGTAGGTAGGAAGACGTAATTGAAGAATTGGCCGCTGACGAGAAAGGCCAGATAAAGAGATCCGAACTAGATGGAATATCTAAACTAGGGAGAACCCCGCCAACGAGCTCCTTTACTCTTCAGCATTACATCGAAACCGCGCATCTCGCGGAATGCGATACACTAGATTTCCTTACGGGGGATAGTGAGGCCACAATATTGCAATGAAGCTGAGGGTCTGTTGACGGACCAAAGGTGATTATGGTTGCCGAATATGCGGGCATACTCGGTATGCTAGACATATCACACAATCAAAGTTAACTGATTTTGTTTTGGGCGAACTTGCTTTAGCGAAAGATGAAGTTTTTTAATAAAACTTGGTTAGTTGCATTATGATTCACTCGAGTGGAACGTTTCGTCCATGTCCTTTTAAGGCTTTTAATAAACCCACAATATTGAACCCAGCATGGCTCTTTAGCAATCCCTATCTCAGCCGATAGAATCCAAGATATGCCTTGAACGGCTTCACTGGCTTTAGAAGACGCATGGATCGATGATGGAGCGTTCCGTCGTACTCGTCATCATCGTCATCATTCTGCTCGTCGTTGATGACACACTAAGGCAGCTAGGGTCATTGCGAGCTGCTCGGTTCTTTGAGAATTCCGAAGATCCCCAACCAATTGTTGATATAGCTTCAAACCGTCGACTGAGCTTGCTCATTCACTAAGTACTCGGAGAGGCTGACCGTGAACTATTGAGCTCCAAGTCAGAAGCAATGATACATTGTTCTCTGACTTTCGAAGGGATGAACGTTGGTGGTAAATTTGCTCACTGCCTCCCATTAGTATTACTCTTCTGTATTCGCAGGAAGACGGCTTACAGATGTATGCGAACTAGATCCACCTGCCCTGAGCCTAACCTGCATAGAACCTGCGACGGAAGATCCTAGCAACATTAGCATTAATTAGGTCCGCCCTTTCAGATATCGTACCAAATATCCCTCCGGAAAGCCAATGGGAAGGAAGTCCATTAATTGCATACTCCATTCCACTGTATCCAGCGTGCTGATATCTGGGTCTTCAGCGAAAATTTCGGATTTCGAAAGCGCACCGTGCATTTGCTTCGAATCAAAACTTCCAAACGGGTTTGTACCGGCGATGCCGATAAGAAGGCCAAATAGATTGACGTTGTCGCTGATCGAATGTTCTGGGTCGAGCGCATGTTGTCGGCGTTCCACCCTACCGCCAGAAAATTCCAGCAGGCATCGGAGTAGTGAAATGTTGTGAAGCTCCAAGCCTTCTAACATCTTCATCGATGCCTCGGTCTCTGATGCAGCCTCGAATAGAACTCTACGACCCTTCCAGAAAGGTTGAAGCAAATCGTCTTCGTCTTTTGCCAGGAGCTCGAGGGTAAGACGAGAATCATAACTTCCCAGCAAGTTCAAACCAAGGAACACAAGACATCGCGTAAACTGTTTGCGAACTTGATGATCAGATCTCTAAAGGATGTTAATGGAATTCCTAGCCCAATGAGCGAAGAGCCTACCAAGATGTCGTGGTTTAGGATGGCTCTTTCAAGTGATATTGCTAGGCCATTTGATCGGGCAATACCACGATAACATTCCTCGAGTCCTCGACCGCGCCCAGAACGGATCGCATTTACAGCGTTGAGGAGAAAATGAGCATGGGCCCTCCTTGTCGCGTCCCAGATACCATGGACCGATATGTCTTTCTCTGTTGGCGTCGTTGGATTATAGTCGAGGTTTAGCTCGAGCCCATGAAAGAATAGCCATGGAAGATATAGGCTATGGACAGCAACATCGTAATATCCGCCGTCATTACTTTTCCCAGCAACGTTGATTTCCGGCTTTGATCTTACTAGGTACCAGTTGGAATTGCTTGACTCGATTTGATTCGCTGGTGCGCAGCCAAGCTTCCATGGCCCATTTCTTAGGTCCGTACTAAGCTCCTCGACGTCAGATCGAATCGGTCCTGAGACCTATACCTCGCACTAGGAAATCTAAATATTAATTTCCAAGTCCCTATTGGCCTGGTTAGTCATCTCCCGTGGCTCCCTAGTACCATAATAGGTAAGGTGGCCGTAATCCTGGGGTGGCTACTCGTAATGACGGTTTAAGGGCAGGGAATGCTCGAAGCTTCATGTCTCTAACATCAGTAATCCTTGAAGGGGTCAGCCAGCCATTTCCCCAACATGGAGCTGACTCGAAAGTATACGGGCCGTTGTGTCACATGTTACAAGCAGTTCTACACAACTAGGCAGGACAGGAATCTGCACAGGTATATTGATGCAACCATAGCTAATTTGAATTGCCCTCACTGACAGTCCCCCAACAGGTCCCGTCGGATCCCAATCCCTTTTCTCCAGGTCTGCAAACATTTTGACTTGGTCCAAGCCCAATCGACGTGTCATGCATATATACGAGCAGCTTCGAATCTCCGTGGTCTTCACGTCTGTCGTTATCGAATTCCATATACCGCACAGCGATCTGACACTGGGGGAACACAACGCGAACGCGCCGGGACCGACAACACGCCTCCCCGAGTCGGTTGGGAGGGCCAGTGAGGCCGCGGATCTTCGAGTACTCGGAAAGCTCCTCCTCAATAGGACGAGCCGCCACCCCGGAACAACGGATCGGATCTTGGTGCGAACGACGACGGAGAATACATCGATGCATCGCCGATCCGGCATGAAGGATCTCGTAGCTGGTGATCTTGTAGACGCCGTCGTATCGGAGGCCTTTGGAGGGGCGGTAGTTGTTGTCTTTTACCAAGATCGCCGAACGCAGAACAGGAACGTCCTTCGCGTCCTCTCAGGCTTTCTTCAACATCTTGGTCCCCGCCGAAGCTTCTCCAGTGACCTCCACCAGCGCCCGACGTCCCACAGTACTTGACCATACCTTATTGCTCTCGTCGACGTCAGAGTAACCGCCTCCGCCAAGGACAATCGAGTATGCCCACTTGCCCGGCTGGCCATGAATTCCTCCTTCAAGCTCACCGTGAGCTCCGTCCCTCACCGCACAGATCTGTAATGGCCGCCATTACCCATGACGAGGTTACCCTCACCGATGTAGTTGCAGGATTTTTTTCAGAGGATAGCCTGTCTCTAAGTTGCGAGACATGAAGTTGTTACCTTTGGCGTTCTTGCCCTTTTTAGTATCAATATCACGTAAGAGATTAGAGCGTCGGAACGGATGTCGCAAAGGATATTCTCGATTATGCAATCGAGCTTGTTCACTGTTGAAAACGGGGCACGGACATCCCTTACGAGGGGGTCGCCATTTCCGATGGATGCACTACGTTTTATTAGTTATGCACAAATAATGCAAAATTCGTAGAAATCAATAGGCACTTCGTATATGATCTTAATGTCATACAGAGCTTTATAGATGTCATACAATGCTTTATACATGCTTCACACATCTACTCAGTGCCCCATATGTGGCCTATTCAGTGATTCATATGTGACGTATTCAGTGCTCCATATGCGGTATATTCAGTGCTTCGTGTGACCTATCGGAAGTCAATGAGAAAGTTAAGGAGGTAGCCAATGGGGAAGCCAATGGGAAAGCCAATGGGAAGCAGAGGACCCGTTATCGTTATTCCAAGCTCTTCTCCATAACAATGGTTGATGTAGTTCTTTCTTCAATGCGAAACAGATAAGACGAAGAACTCGATGCGATGGGGAAGCAGACGAAGGTGTAAATAGGGAAAGCAATGAAGAAGCTAATGGGATAGGAAGTCATTGTTTGAAGCACTATTTGACGCGTGTCATGCGCTCGACCGAAGCGTGTTTCGAAGCATATAGCGACTTTGGTAGGTAGGGAGCCATGGAGGGAGCCATGAAGGGAGCCATGTAGGGTGTTTGATAGGAAGCTGTAGGGCGTTTGGTGGGGAGTTTGGTCAAGCTAATTAGCATGTTTGGTAGGGCGTTTGGTAGGGAACTTGATAGTTTGGTAGAGTGTTCGGTATCGATTCATGAAGAGTGCTTGCTATTGAACTAATCAGCTTGACCTGATCTACAGCTTCACACGAAGCGACTGCTGCAGTGCCTTGCTCCTTGCAGGCTTATCTGACCCGTGAAAAGGCGGACGGGGACGAGGTGGCAATGTCATGTTGCCGGACTTGGTTTTGAAGCTCTTGCATTGCGCGAAAGGCTTCGACTGTAGAAGGTTGGTGTTATTACTTGATAGGATCTAGGTACAGGACAATATCCAGAATTCCCTTACGCTGGAGATTATTTCCTAGTGCGGGGGAAAGGAAAATAGGGGTTTCTCCGCAATAATCCCCAATTGCTTCAAAATTCAATGAAACTCCCCTCCCATCTCCCTGTGTATGCCCCCTCCCCCCTTCCTAGGTATGCATGTAGAGCCTCCCAGCAGGCCTTAGTGTTTAGCCCCGCACACTGTTCAGAAGCGCACCCAAACCAGGTTTGAACAGTACGTTTTCGTTGTTTGACCATTACCAGTCACCTCGCTCAATGCCTTACGTTTGACCCCTTTACCAGCTCCTGAAGTGAACCTTTTGACTCTATTGCACGGGGTGCAATAGGACTTTGTAGAAAGGTATTTCCAACGATGTTCCTGAGCTGAATGAAGGTGAAATCGATGGATTCGAATTGCTGAAGTCGTAGGGTCGTTTACGAATCGATCCAGCTGGGTTTCGCATCAGCGGAGTAGCCACCTCCTTCCGAAATCGAGCACGTGTCATTTTGCTTGTAGGATAACTGAGCTTGTAGATGAGGTGTTGGCATTCAGAACAGCTGCATCTAAATGAAACAGAAACAGGGACCACCAATAACGTCGACATCGATGTTTGGCGGGGGAATATTTTTCCCTTTACTGAGCATTTCCGTCGACTCCCCCCATGTGTAATTTGTAGTCCACCACTGCACGTGGAAAGGGTAAAAATTGATTGTTTTCTGAATCGAGCTGGACGAAGTCTTCAGGAATATGGTGTCTGGATCGAGGATCTCTGGGAACGATTTTTTGAGCTTACGCGTCGCATAGTGGTGGCCACGATTAGTATGACTTAAAAACCTAGGTACGTTCTAAACCGGGGCACCTGAGCTTTCTACCGAGCTTCCGAAATTCTACATGACTTTCTACCTACTTTCCACTCTACATGCTCAGATGGGCATGTAGAGTAGTGAGTGTTGGGACCGTGGACCACGTACCGGAATCCCTAGGGCCTACGAAGTACCTTACTTGCATAATTTCTTCGCACTTCCTAAATCGAGCATTTGATTGTTAATTTGTTATCCACAGACCGAGATTTGTCGAGGGATAGGGTACAGGTGCGGTATATTCGGAATCAACAGGGCGAGCACGAACACATGCAACGGTCGATCTAGTAGGTAGGTAGATCCAGGAGGTAGGCTAGATACAGATGGGGAGCACGGGTGGGTTGGTAGATAGGTGCCTCGATGTAGAAGAGCAGGTCTTGGACAACGGTAGAGTAGCAATGCTCCTATATATCACTGATGCGCTTCATTGAGTGTTCTCTCGCGAGTCCTCAAGTGCTCTTGACGCGCTTGCGTGGCCGCACCTCGTCTGCTACCTCGCACTGTTCAAACGCATCAGTAGGTACTCCGTAGGGCACAAGCTACTACTTACAAGATGGCCCAGTAATGTTGTTGGGCTCGCGTAGCCCTTTTCTGAGCCTGTTCTGTCGAGGGTGGTTGGCAACCTCCGCCTAATAGGGTTGGTAAGGCTGGGGTTCATTCGCCTGGCACCTCCTAGATACTCGTAGCCTTCTAACAGAAACAACATCTCGTATTCCAACAGAATCTTTGCCTCTAATCAGGTATTCTTCATCTTTGATTCGCCGTATGACTTCTATTTCGCTCGCTCTATCGTAGTCTGTTGAAAAATCAGCAGTAGAGTCGTACGTCGAGTGCACTGACGCAACAGCTTGGCAAATCTTCGTAGCTTGCCTGAATATTCCTCCCGATGTGCAAGCCAAATCGATCGGCGTAAGATGCATGCTTCAAATCCTGTTGATTCCGAAGCTCCCCATACCGCACCTGTATCCTATCCCTCGACAACAGCATAGTCACTGCTATGGATTTATGTTGAGAATGCCGAACGATGAACACTTTTGCTATCGATGTCTCATCGCAAATTTCGATGTACGAGGGCGAGCACGAACACATGCAACGGTCGATCTAGTAGAAGAGTAAGTGCCCGTGTAGAAAAGAGGTGAAAGGTGGTGAAATCTTCGCATCCATCCGGCGCCGCATTCATCCGGCGCTAGTGAACTTCCTTCCGTAGGTAATTCCTACATACCTACCTAGGTACTTCGTACTAGATACCTAGTTCAGTTACATGCCTATCTACGAGGTCAGGAAACAAAGTATTCGGAATGGCCTCCGTACCGCAACTGCACCTTCACGAAAATCAAACGAACACGCAAATAGTCAAATGTAATTACAATAGCACGAATTATACGTAGAAATGTTGGATGATATCAATTATAATATATATCTATTCATGAAAGTGATTGTCATGCTTTTTAAGAACAATCCGATCCGCCCAATGCTTCTGATTCAAAATCAAAGGTCTGTTGTTTCATTGCGAGGTGTGATTTGAGGCTTCATCCTGCATTAAAAAGCCCTGTTTGCATGCGAAGCCTTGAAATTCTGATAGGCGAGTAAAAGAAGAGGCTGAAGAATACAGCTACTATAGCGATACCAGTCAATCCCTTCGCGTGCAGAACGCTCACATGAAGGTAGAATAGTGATAATAAGATGAAATTCTGAATAGATGATGGGTGCGGATAAACTACGGCAGCCGTACGGCAGCCAGTTGCGGAATCCGAATACTTTCTTTCCTGACCTCGTACCCTCGTTTCCTCGTATACCAAGAGTGAAGAAGAAAACTCCGCTCGGGAAGCCCCTATATAGATGGTAGCCAATATCTCCGTGAACCTGAAGGTGCGGGAAACCCCTATAAATGGTAGCCAATATCTCCGTGAACCCTGACGGTGCGGCCGGATCAATACGACTTCTTCCCTATCGAACCCCACTCGTAACGTGCTGTAGAATGATCTCGCACGGCGAAGTTCTCTTGATAAACGATCTTTGATGCTTCTCTCGTAGCTCTGGAGGATGCGCGCGTACAAGTACCTTAGGTCTGCCCGAGCAAGTCTGTTACCAATGAAAAGCAACGCAGTTTTGAGCTATTGCTGACCCAGAACTTATTGATTATTGCGATCGTGTAATAGGTTTGATTTGATTTGATTTGACCATGGGGGAAACTATGCTATGTGTATCGAACGGACAAAACCCCCTGGGACCCTCTGGGGGAGAAAACCGCTCGCCGACTACACAGCGACTTCGCGCCGCCGAGACAATAGAGTGAGACAATGTACCATTCATGAACCTATCGCTCGAGTAAACCTTTAATGAGTTTTCTTGCAATGCATCGTCCGTGCCCTGCTCTTCATTGGCGATATTCTATACAACGATGTCCCGGTCTTTGATCTTCGGTCGCGAAGACGAAAGACGTCTCCTTTGCACCCGTGGTGCTCGTGGTTGTAACGTAGAAACTGTGTTCTTCTGATGATTGCCATTCATCGAGCAGAGAAATATGTGATGGAAGAGAGGCGCGAACGATGAGTTGTATTGAACGACCCTGCTCTTGACTTGTGTCACGTAGACGTTGAATAGATTGTTCAATCGTTCGATGCTTAGCTCTGATCGATAGTAGAGGATGCGTTCTGATCGTTCTCATGCGCTCTCGATTTTCCACGTAGATAGATGTATGACTTGGCGTTAAGTAGAGAAGGTGGGCTCAATGACATCTTTCCATCAATTACTCAATGGCACTGTCGATGTGGTGAAGACACCGGCGCAGTCGACGGGTGACCGCGTCACCAGTCCTTCGGCTACTTGTAGTCACAACCTCAGGCTCGTCACCTGGATCGACTTATCCACTGAGTAGCTTTCCATCTCTTACTGACTTCGACATGCTTCGTAGATCAATTGTGGCTGTTAGGGAGGGTATTGTCGCGTAGGTGAAAACTCTGCACGGCAGCTTTCCTGGCCACGCAACGTTCTAACATCGATCTTCATCGAGCGATGTGCGACTGTTACAACGATCATCGAAGCCATCGAGCAAGGGGCAAGATACTGCGTCCTCACCACACGGCTTATATAACCTCAATGTCGAAGTTCTATCGATAGGGACTCTCAGTGATCTTCGACGGTTAAGCTCTCGAGGCTTATTCGACTGCGTTTTGTTCAAATCACTGCTCTGTTGGGAAAGAGACTGGCTCTTGGATTCAGGGCCCACTACGATGGAAGGTATACAAGTTGGTTGGAAAATTGGAATGCTCAGGAAGAGGGGGAATCAAGACTTAACGACGTGTCATTTGAGAGCCAGGGACTGTGCAGGACTGGATTCAATGTCAGTCTCCCTCATACGCCTCTATACCTAGAGACATCGATGCATTTCTACGTTTTAGAGTTTCCACCGAATAAAAAATCGATGGTTTTTCGTTCCCGTGAGACTATTCTACAAAGGCCAGCTATTCTGAAGTACTGAAGAAGGGGGTACGAATAGAAGAAATTTCATGTATTGAGAACCTGTCTTGAGAATGGTACAGTTCGATGGCGATTGTATAATCTGTGGGTAATCAGACCTACATATATTTAGCGAGTGTCTATTGTGACTTATTTAGCTTCGCACTCGAGTTAATAAAAGAACCATCATTATGTTATACATACTTGAATAGGATTGTTCCAAAATGTGTTCACATTTTGGTCGATTCATAAACCAACAAGGGCCAGGAGAGTTGAGGAGCGTTGTCTGAAAACAACGACAGTAGGAATATATGAAATACTTGGAGGGAGGAAGAGCTTTTTGGGTGAAGGAAGCTGTCATCATGAACAATACAAGCAAAGTTCTGCATCATCTCGTACTCCGGACTCGTATTCGTGTATTTGCGTGAGTGAAATGGGCGAATTCCTAACGGCCGCAGCGGCGACAGCCAACGAAATGGCTTATTTGAGGATCAATGGAGAAGAGACCTGGTTGGTGGACCCTCGAGTCACCCATCGTTGCGCGCCATACTCAATGTGCCGTTCACAACCAACGACCCAACCGAAGTACCGAACATGGCAGCCATTAGCTTGACATGGCAGCTAGCTTGACTGGCAGCTACAGGTCCTTCCTGCAGCGAGTTGAACATTGCATTAGCTCACCTGGCTAGTAAGGTACTACCCCTACTGATTTTAACCAATAATTCAACGAAATTTGATGCGTTAATCAGCTTCCAAATCGGGCAATTACTGACATTCGATTAGATGAGCTCGCTTATTTAAGCATTCAGGCCATTAAGGCCACCAATCAGGCCATCATATTCTATTACTTCTCATCGTCACCAACCTCACTACCCTACTAGCTTGATAGCTGAGCTCGCCGATGACCTTCATAATATGGATCTCATCGATACTTCTCATCGCCACCAGCCTCACTACCCTACTAGCTTGGTAGCTGAGCTCGCCGATGATCTTCTTAATATGAAACTCATCGAAATATCACTGTTATGCCTCTAAATGAGGGAAATTAGAAGGAATTTCGGCCTGCCTGAGCTCGAAAACAGGAGAATCAGGGGAATTATGTCTCGTATTGTTACCGAAAGTGAGGTTTTACCCGTTCAATGCTGACCAGCAATAGAAGTGAGAATCGGAGAAAAATACCTCAATTTGACTATAAAAAGGTGAGGTTTCTCCAAGCAAATCCTCAGCATCAACCACCGAATATCCAGCATCAAATTATCAGTCAGTCTACTACTCACTACTTTGTACTTCGTACCCATAGAACTATTCTAGCAATGTCTTCCACCGAATCCAGCTCTGATTTTAGCACTTCGACCCCGATTTTCATCGAACCTACAAACGATGGCCTTCCAAGACCTACCGCCTATCGCAGCACCAACATCATTCAGCGATCCATTTATGTAGACTTACCGTCTACTAGGTTCATCCAGCCATCGAGCTATCTGTGACCCGACGAAACGAACTTCAATTTCGACTCCAATCCGGAACAATCAATGACTTCGCTTCAACGAGATGATTTTAGCAAATTCAATGCTATTATGACCGATTTGACCAGAACCACCCCTTATGTCAACACCACTGGTGTTGCTGAATCAACAACATGCACTCAAATCGAATCAAAGCAACGAACAGTGATCAAAGCTCTTCGTCATTATGGTAATATGACGCTTCGTCGAATTGCTCACCTGACCAAGCTACCTCTCAGCACCGTAGGTTTTATATGCAACGAGTCGATGACTCCCAGTCGTGAACCTGAACGCCCTTCAGTGATAACTACACCTATCATCTGTCGAGTTTTGGACTACGTCACATCAAGCGCCGAGCATCGTCAATTGACTTATCGAGAGATCAGCGAACATCTGGGCCTGAATCTATCGGTCACTACTATTCGGAAGATACTCAACGATAATGAATACCATCGACGTGTAGCCGTTGCGAAGCCTTTTCTTACCGATAATGCCATGGCCAAACGACTAGCTTTTGCTCAGAAATACAGGCACTGGGACAAATTGAACTGGTCCCGTGTCATTTTTACCGACGAAGCCGCCATACAGAATGGAGGTAGCAATCGTCGCTGAATCACTCGAAAGCCCGATGAGGCCTATACTCGTGACTGCATTCGTCCGAAATTCCGAAGAGTGTCCTACTGCATGTGCTGAGGGTCTATATGTGAGGGTATCAAAGGTTCAATGATAATATGGGATAAAAAGGCTTGGGGTAATATTACTTCCAAATTCTTCGTCGAACACATTCTTCCCGTGAGTATTGTCAGCGAGCCTATCATATTTGTACTAATCACAGACAGACACTTCGAGATTTTTGGATGGATTGCAATGAGGACCACGAACCTTTCATGCCTCTGGGTGAAACATGCCCCGTACAAATGGATAAGGCCCCCGCTCACAACGCTCTCAATTCACGAGCGGCTATAGCTACCGAGGGAATAACCTTACTGAATTGGCCCGGAAACAGCCCTGACCTCAATGTCATCGAGGGTGTTTGGGGCCTGCTCAAGCTACGAATCAATAAACTCCGCCCCCGACCTTTGACTACACCTCAGATACAGGTAGCTCTTGAGAATGCCTGGAACGAGCTGAAGCCGGAGGATTTTGTAAATATGATAGACTCAATGCCCGATCGAATTCAGGCTGTTTTGGCTGCTGAGGGGGGGCCTACTCGCTTTTAGGATTTCTGATATAGTCGGATGTTCGAATGTTCGTTTTCTTCTTCATAGATCGCTCAATTAGGCCTAGTTTTATATAATACCCTTGCACACCCCCTTGATGTTCAATATTCTGATATGCTGGTAATCTTACCATTTCAGGCTACCGCTGGTTCAAACGCTAATGCAATGTTCAACCCGCTGCAGGAAGGACCTGTACAAGTAGCTCGGTTAGTGTATGCGGCTACCTAATCTGCGATGTGACTGCACCCCTTCCTGGCCTGCGCTTGTCCGGGGCTGGTGAGATGCACCGAACAACGAATGAAATGCCCCCGTCTGGACGAGGCCAATCCCTGCGTGCTTCTGCATGGGTACATCATCGACAAGGCTACAGCAAAAAATCAATCCCGTGCGCATGAACTTTCAATCACGTGCTGCCGGACCGATATCTGCCTTCCAGTAATGTACTTTCACGTTTCAACGCTCAGAACTGTTGGTTGCTATCGCTATCAATTACATGGAAAAGAAGGACTAGAGGCCGGTTTAATTGCATGGAGGCGAACGACTTCGTCAATCACGTCGACTAAGAAGACCTTCAAAAGCGAAGGGATCGATTGGATACCTGGCGTCACAGAATCAGACAAGAGGAAAATTAGAAATGTGACAGCCGAGAATCAAGAACTCAAGACTGATGATTGCGTAACCGAGGCCAAGAATAAAGATAACACATCAGCAGCAAGAAAACGTTCAAGAGAGGGGGACAATGCTCATCGGGTTACTTGGAAAAAGGCCAAAGGGATCTAAAGGTCTTTCCTCAAGCTCACAAGGATCGGAGCACTTAGTTTCAAAGACCTGAATATGACGTACTGAAGTTATGTACGGTTACCGCCAAACACTTCATGTATGATTACTACTTAGAATGGAGTTATCCGTGCCCCCCACTTTCGCTCAGTTCTTCGCTTAGTGCTCACCAGCCATGCACCACTTCCAGCCATACACCACTAAATTCAACTACCCATTATATACACGTCGATTTTTGAGCAATTGCTTCAAAATAACCCGCCATTTCTTCTGATAGGCCTGGACGAACTTAATGCGAGCAGCCCTATGAGGCTTAGTAGCCCTGTAGCACTTCTTTAGTGCATTTAAATACCGCTTTTCCCAGGCCTCTTCGCGCTGCTGCTGCCTCTCGTCCTCCAATTTCTGTCTATCTTGAGTCATACTTCGAGCATCTTTGACGTACAAGATGCCTTCGATTTTGAGAATCTTATTAGACTGCTTTTTGCGTGCTTTGCGAGCATTTTCAGCGGCTTCTATTTGACTTAATTGATCCTGCAGCAACTTCATTTTACGAGTCATTGCATTAGCGTCTTTTCAGAATGTACAAAGCTTTGTAGTAAATCCTTCTGATGTCGATTCATCAGTTAGCTCAAGCAGCTGATTTTCAAGTGCTGCTCGACTAGTAGAAGTCTTTCAAATGATCGAATCGTCTATAGTAGATGAAGATGTAATAGATCGATTCGAATGTTCAATAATTTGAACTTTATTCAGTACTATCTTTGAATCAAAAGAAATTAAGCCAGTATGCTTTCATGCAGATCGAATGATAGATTCTTTGAAGACTTTGATTTGAAATTCGTTGAAGACAGTCAAAAATTCAACTTTTGAAAAGATCTCGTCACTCATTTGAACAGCTCGATTAATCGTCTTCGAATGTCAATGCTTTAATGACTGAAATACATACACATCTAGCGATTGAAGCAGATGAGTAGTATGCGAAGATAAGTCAAAGAGTATAATCTTGTGATTCTCACAGTAGGATAGAAATTCGCGTGTATGATGAGATTCATAGTCATTCATCACAAGCATTCTTCAAGCTCTCTTTTGATGCTTTTGACTAAAGCGATCGAAGTGCTTCAGTCATTGAAGGAAAATTCAGTGGTTTGAATAGTCTGTATCAGAGATAGTGATTAACACGTCGTCTTCAAGATCGTTGTTAAAATGAGACGTCAAAAGTTGAACTTCAGTCATAATTAGCATTGACGATATATTCTTGTCTTCTTCGCTGATGCATTCGATGCTCGTCAATGACTCTCTATTATTCGAATTCTTGAAGTAGATTCTTCTATTTGAATCTACAGTAACAACTCAATCGAAGCGTGCAATGCTCATACGATAGCCGATTTCGTCGAAATTTCATGTATCATTCTTCGTTATATCATATTGAATCATCATCTCTTTAAACTCATCAAAATGAGTCTGTAGTACTTTCGAATCATGCGCGTTCTTTCTTTCAGCTGCTAAAGACTTTCGTTTAGCTTTGAAGAGATCTGACTGACGATCTAACCATCGTTTGACTCATCGAGCGTTCAGTAGAGGTGAAGAATTTCAACGAGCAAAGTCTTGAGCACGAAGAACGTTTGCCGTTGATTGCATCATGTGTAGTCTAGCTGACAGGCCTAACTGATTCACTGTAGTTAAGTATTGTCGTAAAGCTGACTTCTGATCAGGTTTTAAAGCTCTGTTATGCAGTTCTCGTACTGCTGTTTTGGACTGATAATCTCGTAGTCTAGATTGAAGTCGGTCATATGAAACACGAAACTCGCGCGCAATTTCGGCTCGATTAGGATTTTCACGCGTGTTTATGGCGTCAATAGCCTTCTGAATGCGACCCTCGATGATAGCGTAAGTAGCAGCCATGTGGTTGAAATTTGGTGGATTTTTGAAGGTGGTGGATCAAAAATATGAAGTTTAGTGGTGTATGGCTGGAAGTGGTGCATGGCTGGTGAGCACTAAGCGAAGAACTGAGCGAAAGTGGGGGGCACGGATAGCTGAGGGACGGAACTCGATTCTAAAGTTTGATTCCGAGTAACAATCTAGAATGTCATTCAAGTTCATCTGCATGACCTTGAATTATTACATGGCGATTTGCAATCTTCCTCCCGGGGTTATCTTATGACATGCCGAGATGATAGGCCTGGATGACAGAACGACTAGATGACAGGACTACTATGGTAGTTGGGGAACTATTGCCACAGCCAGGGTTTGATTCCGCTGTGCTGCCCAATAGATCACGTTCATTGATTCCCCAAATACCACAGTACTAGATGGCAGGACCAGCTGACGGAAATAGTAACCAGAAATAACAGAACTTCTGCCTCGATGACCTGCCTTGATGACCTGCCTCGATGACTTGCATCGACCTGACTAGCTGACAGGACTAGCTGACATATGACAGAGCATTATCTAGATAACAGAACTAATTGAACGTTAGTCTTCTGGTGAACTAAGATGTGTGTAGTAGTTAGCACTCAAGCCCAGTCAGCATTACCTATTACTTTCCCAAAACGTGAAGGGTCAGAATTGAGAAACGGAATGTGATTTGAGCCGCCGGTCTCACAAGAAGGTCTAGTACGGCTTAGAGACAACCAATCACAGATTCCGCTGCATCTAAAATTGATCGCTTGCGAAATGAGATAAGCCTCCACGGATTCTTGAAGAGGCGGATGACTGAACGCGCAGATCGGACTGAAAAAAGTCGTTGCGCACCAAAATGAACTATGAGAATTGGAAATTTCTTCAAAGTAGCTGGAAATGCCTCTTAATAAGTAGTTCATAGCATGAAGAGTTCTCTCGGCCGTCAAATATCTTCTAGCCAACTATCCTGACGACCTTGCCAATCTCTCCGACGTGCACACTTTCGCAAGCACAATTATCAAGTCGCGGAGGACAATATCCCGAAGATTACTGAAGATGGTTACGAGAGGACTTTCCAAGTCAATCATATCTCCCACACGGCACTAGTCCTACGACTCCTCGGCAGCTTTGGCTCGCATGGCGGCCGGGTGGTGGTGTTTTATTGGCATTCATTTTCGCTCTGCCCCACGGTGATCCGTTTATAGGAGGAATTCGAAAATCAACCCCCCCCCCCCCCCCCCCCCCCAATTGCCCAAATTCGCTCAAAATTGAAGCTATTCAGACCTCTTTGTTTGTTGATGTTCCTGTAACCAATGCCTCAACGTCGAAGTCAAAATCTACCTCTAGATGATTTTCTCACCCCCTCTACCCCTCATCCCCTCTAGAGCATTCGGAAGACTCTAATAGAATTGAGTCGTTAAATAGAGTCAAATTCCTGATTTTCTATCTTCAATTTCCGAATTTCCCGTTTCAAAGCTCTGATATCTGCCTCAAAAATGTAGCCTGAATGCTTGAAGTACTGCCTCGAATATCTATCACATCTGCTTCGTTCAACAGTGTAATGAAGAAAGTCATCAAAAATGCCTTCAAAATGAAGCCATATCTAGTCAAAATGCCTACGAACCCAGGTCTTTACATCTCTGAATCTCATTGAGTGCCTAATCATGTAATTAGTCGGTAAATTAGGCGAATTATCATTTTGGCCGACCCCTCATCTTATAAGATGACTTTGGCGTGATTAGTCGCAAGCGCATGTCTAATGGCGCAAATGGCACCGTTTATCACATTGACATCGTTTATCACATTGACATCGTTTATCACATTGACATCGTTTATCACATTGTCATTGTTCATCGTATAAACATCATTGATCACGATGAAATCATTCATTCAGGTAGCATAATCTACGAAATTGACAGTCAACATCTTCTTTTTGTTTTTGATGTTGCATATGTTAACAATATATTTGATTCGACTGTCATGATCTTCAAAGTAAACATTCATTATATATCATGTATCTATATTCTCAAACTCGTCATCTCATTACTTTGCATGTTGCTCGTCAATTTAACATTTTATCAGAGTTGAATAACAACTATACAAACAATGATTGCTTTAGTGAACATCGATCTAACATGAATCAGAATTCATGATATATTTGTTGCAGTCAACTCAACAGTCATGAACGAGTTCTACAGCTAAATGTTGCCTAGAAAGCCGCCTTGAGATGTCAAACACTATCATTATCTAGGCGACTTGCCTATGAAGTGAAGGTGAAGCGACAGCGAGTTTGAAGCCGAATCTTAGAAGGCGAGCGAAGAAACAGAAACAAATGAAGAAGGAAACAGAAGAGGAGCGAAGCGTCTATGTATCTCGTTTTACCCGCCATGTTCAATGTCTGTTCGTAGTTGAAGTCAGAAGTGACTATCCCTTCTATATCGTTTCATGATTCTTCCTCTTCTTCTTCACCCCCTTCACATGCCGAAAGCCTATCGTCAAGCCGAACCTTCAAAGGTAGAAGCACTATGGTTACCTACTGTGAAGATTCTCACTGACTAGGACCGCCTGTTGATACTGTCACCGACTTCGTTCGTCGCACACGATTCCGCATACGTCGATATTCATCCTCATCATTCAGAATGTTGTCTTTCACAACGCTCTCTATGTCGTACCATAGATTAGTAGTTGTATCCTTCATTTTCACCCCACATGCTTCAAGGAATCCTAAATAACTTAGTTCGTAACTCAAGGCAGTGCTCTCATCAGTGTCCGCGTTATTTAATGTATATTGATCTTCTTCAAGAGATAAACTGAACTTCGGAACGTTTGTCAAAGGATCGATGAATTTCTTTTCGTTGACAACTCTTGGTTTCTATATGTTGCTTAATGTCGTACCATGATTTAGGGTTTGAAAGTGAGACTTCTTACCTTTTTCGTGCGACCCGAAGCCCTTGCAGCCAGATCGATCAATGAACTTGATGTAGAAGGCAGATCCGTCAATGAACTTGATGTACAAGGCTGAGATAACGACGTGGAATCGAAGATTGCTGCCGATGACGACGACACTGACACACTTGAAGTCTCGTCATCGTTCATAAGTTTCATCAAGTCGTCTAATCTATGATGGTACGAATCGACATGCAACTTCATCGCGCTCTGGTTCGTCGATTTCTTGAAACCCACTTGTTGTTCAGCTTGCTTTCGAAGGTAAGTTAGAATTCAGATTTGTCTTTCCTTACCCAGGTGCTTGATTTTGAGCGCGTTGAGAAACCTTTCGTAGGCGTCTAAAGAAGTTAGGTTAATAATATGCGAAAGGCATTCTTCCCTTATTCTAGCGAAAGCAAAACGTACGTGTAACAGAAGGTTCTTCAAATTTTAGTAGATTCAACTTCTCTTCTGTCTCGTATTCTCGAATCGAGTGTCATATCGCGATGACAATAAAGGCCACTGTCTCTATTCGCAGTGGGTTGAAGTATGTATTCGTTAGGTGATGACGATCTAAACTACTCTCTGTAGCAAAATAACAATGTTCAATCGACGCGTATATGATTTCGGCGCAAAAACGCTGTTTCCCTGGCTGATGATCAATTAGCTATGTCTCGTATTATGCATACTACGTACTCTGATGATATCTGAAGCGATAAAGTTGTCTTCGTTTAAAAGGTTCGCTACGTAGTCTCGCATATTCGACGCTTTGGCGAATTTGTAATGACTGTCGATAAGTTCTTTAATCTTGAAAGTTATCTGGTGACGTGTATCTTCAATGCAATCATACATCTGCTTCTCAGATGACATTAGTGCATGATCAGAAATATAACTTTGTTTGGTACAACAATACCTTGCGTCCCTCGAAATCTTTTGGATGAGAAGCAGGCTCGCGCTTGATCCATCCTATTCCTCTCAGTACACGACACTGAGCTCGTCAGATTTCCCTAATAAGATCACTGAGCATGACCTTTCGAGCCTCAGGCCATGAAGAGTCGACTTTGACCACATCATCCTTCTTCGAATTTAGTATAACGTAGGATTCTGAGAATACCGCGACTCTGAGTATGGGTATACATACGGCCATAATCATTTGATGACTATCTGCTGACAGATTATCCCTCGCGTTGACTCGAGAAAGATTACCTCATACTAATTGAATCGCTTCGATGTCGCTTGCGTCCTCTTTCCTGATCTTCCTCTTTGTGTAACGATCGTGGTTTTCTTCATCTGCTTCAAGGCGAAGATTCTTATCCGTGTCTTCGAGCTCGTAGCTGATGCCAGGTTCGCATGTACTCGCCATTGCAGGGTACTTCCCCTTAGGTCGAATACTGTTTGACGCGTGATTGAGACGTTCACTGTCTCGAGACCTCGATGCATCGAGCGTTTCTGCGTTGTTCTACGTATGTCTTATTGTCAGAACTCATGGGAAACAAGACAGATTAATAGTATCTTAAAACAACTTACTAAGAGTCTCAATCTACTTGGAAAATTCAACGAATCTTTCGAGAACGTCGCTCGATTTCGCTTTGAACCTGGTAGAATGAGACCATCGTCTTCTTCGATTGACTCAGGAGTGCGGCTATGCTTTCGGGGAGGCAAAATGGGTTCAGCTTCTTCTTCCGACGCGTCGAGCGTGAGTGTGTGTACTCTATGCACACTCGGTTTCTAGGTCGACAATCATCGGGTTAACACCTTCGTCTTTGTTGAGGACTGTGAATGAAAATACCTTTAGTGTGCTTCTCACTTTATCTGCTCCTCGATGATCGATGAAGCGTTCTGAGTTTGTCTCTCTAGGTTTAACCATTGCTGTGATGTAAAGATAATGTTCATAAGAAAGATTGCAGAATTCGGGGGATAAACAGTAGCAGATCGCGAATCTCTGCTTTGTTGTGGTCAGGATCGACAGCCATTGGTTAGAATCGGAACTACTAAGTTAGTTGAGTCAATTTCGTGATTGCGCGATGAATCGCGCTAGGTCGTGTTAGCCTAGGTTAGTTGAAGTTAGCCTACCTACCTTACTTTGCCAATTCGCTCATCAACAATTTGCAATTTCAACAGAATCAACACAGTTGTTGATAGTGTGAATTAGTTCAAGTTAGCCTAACATTTTGTCATTAGGAAAAGCTCTTGACCATCAGAATATCAAAGAGATTTGATGTTAGAATGTCATAATGAGTCGCACTATATCGTGTTAGCCTAACATACTGTGCAGACTGAGTTAGTCTGGGTTAGTTTAACCTACTGTGCAGACTGAGTTAGTCTGAATTAGCCTAACATACTGTGCAGACTGCGATAGTCTGAGTTAGTTGAAGTTAGCCTATCTATCGTATCTTTCAAGTCTAACATTTCGACAAACCTGACGCAGCTGTCGGTAATGTAGGTTAGTCTATAGCCTAATATTCTGTGAAGCATTTGACCATCAGAATATCGTGAATGTTTGATGTTAGAGTAGCATAGACTATCTGTCTCTTCTTTCAAGTCTTGCAGATCAAGTCAAACTCTTTTCATTTCCCTTCTTGTTAACCTCTTTCTCACGGCATTGACGACCATAGTCAATCACTACAAACAGCAGTTCATGAAGTAAGTCGTAATGATAATATCAAACCGTGACAGATGATTGATGTTCTGATTTCTGTTACCTTCGTACATCATCATTTTCAAAGTTTTTTCCGGTTGAGTCGAGCACATGAATCTCGTTGTTCTTTCCAGTGATTTTCATCGCAGGTCGATCATTCATTCAAGAAGAGTCGCCTTCGACCTCGAATTAGAAACAAGATGAGCCTGCATCTTGGCATGGTCTAACCGTTCGATCGAGTCGCGCACATGAATAACGTTGTTTCTTTCAGGAAACCGATGTAGCTTGATCTTCATCGCAGGCCAGTCATTTCTTTCAAGAAGAGTCGCCTTCGACCTCGAATTGAAAACAAGATGAGTCTGCATCTTGGCATGGTCTAACCGTCCGGTCGAGTCGAGCACATGAATAACGTTGTTCCTTTCAGGAAACCGATGTAGCTTGATCTTCATCGCAGGCCAGTCATTCCTTTCAAGAAGAGTCGCCTTCGACCTCGAATTGAGAACAAGATGAGTCTGCATCTTGGTATGATCTACTCGTTCACAGCAGACTTCTGTATCTGCGCTGTCACTGACAAGCACGATGTCATCATCGTCACCTAGATATAGTCTCAATACATAGGGCTCTGCGGCTTTTTAGAAAGTCCCTACCGCTCGTTCAATCTACTACAGCGTTGATAGGTATAGAGTTCTTCTGTTCTTCCTTTTCTTTCTCTTCAAATACTCTTCAGAATCTTGCTTCCCACTCAAAAGCGACCTTTCGATGCTCGTCACCGTCAACAAGATCGTTATTCTCGATCTTATGTTTCTTGATCGGTCACTTCTCATGATCGATGATGTTATGTATTCGCTCAATGAGGTTACTCTGACCCTGACCTTTGAAATCTTTTTGGTCGCGCTTGCCTCTTTCATTATGATGTGCGACTAGCACGTTCTGCTGCCGAGGATATGAGGCGTGATAGTCATGCGGAGAAGCAAGATCTGCTGCCGGGAAGATGAGGGGTGAGAGTCGTGCGGAGAAGCAAGATCTGCTGCCGGGGAGATGAGGGGTGAGAGTCATGCGGAGAAGCAAGATCTGCTGCCGGGAAGATGAGGGGTGAGAGTCATGCGGAGAAGCAAGATCTGCTGCCGGGGAGATGAGGGGTGAGAGTCGTGCGGAGAAGCAAGATCTGCTGCCGGGAAGATGAGGGGTGAGAGTCGTGCGAAGAAGCAAGATCTGCTGCCGAAGAGATGAGAGATGAGAGTTGTGCGAAGAAGCAAGATCTGCTGCCGGGAAGATGAGGGGTGAGAGTCATGCGAAGAAGCAAATGCGCTTGCCTATTCCCTTAGAATATCGATCTGACCCTATAATTTCTACTGTAGTTGAATAGTTGAACGACAGCTCTTATTGAACTTGTGACGTTTGTCTTGCACTTGTAGATAGACCTTGTTCCCTGATAGCATAAAATTGCTGCCTTTTCGTTTTCGGTTTCGTAGTGATCTCTTCGACTGTATGGGTATTATCATATTATTACTGGTTTCGATGACGACTTTCGTATTATTTAGATCTACTTGTCCGTTCGAATCAAATGGTGAGGTGATGTCTACTGAAATCGTTGACGAGACAGTGATGAGGCCTGCATGAGTACATATTAATAGAGCCTTGTACCTGAATCACTATCTTTGTTGTCTCACCTGTGTCTGATTCCTTAATGTTGAAACAAAAACGACTTTGACCTCGTGCATGCATTTCTACAAGTGCTTCTCTTCATGCTCGCTCGATGGTTATCTCAATTGAGTTTTTGCCACCGATGTATACAATAACGTCGTGAAGATCATCATAAGCAATATTCTCCTTTAAAACCATCTTTCATTTATCAAAGTTCAGATTCATGGCTTCAATGATGTTTATCTTCTTGGTTTCTTTCGTAATGTCACTGGTTGAACAGAAAGAGCTACTTGTGCCCTGCGATTTCGTTGCAAAAAGCGTACCCCTTTCAAAGAAATTTGAATAAGTCACTTCTGACATATTGATTTTCATGTCGATCGAGATTTCTTGTGACGCAAGAATTGACGAGTGTATTGTTGATGCTTTTCTTACACTAAGACGCTTAACATTAAAGTTGACTCGACGTGTCATGCTCGATAATGCTTGATTAAATCAGTGTCGTGATATATCAAAGTCTATACGATCTGTCTTGATGTTCTGCAGTACCGTTTGCAACTGAAGTCAAACCTCTTGAGTGCTAAGATTTTTCCTCAGAAGATCTGCAACCCTCATCGCCTGCTTTATAGTGATGCTCAGCTGCTCGTATTCTTTGTCCGTCAGACGCATTCCCTTCATCACAATCACTTTTGTTCAATTTCTCTGTTTCTGATTGTAAAACTCAGGATTCGGCAATGAGAGTTGTGAATCAAGTTCGAGGTTTGTTGAATTCATTGTTGATTCAAGAATGTACTCTGTTAGATCGTGACTAGATTAGAAACAGTCATCAAAACAAAGCAAGCAAATGATTTTGCTTAAGAAACAGTCGTTAGAAACGTACTGGTCTGCGTTTGACAACTGCGATAAGACTAGAAAGGCGATGCGATGAGAAGAATGTTAAGTAGGCATGATCTGATTGAGGAATAATCAAGACGATGATTGATAGAATTATTGATCATATTGTGACGCGATCGCGATCATCTAATGTTTACATAGAAGTGAAGATTATGATATCATTAGGCTAGCAGAATGCAGATATTCTATTCGTCAAATCGTTAGACTAGCACGTATTCTATGTGTTGCATTTCTATGTGTTTCATTTTCGCAATTTACAGATGCTATTTAAACATTCAACTTGCATCGTTGCTTGATAACAGAGTACATGTAATTGTATAAGTGATCATTGAAGAACTTTATGTGCTCTCTTTTAATGCTAATAAAGATTCTGATATCGTTAGACTAGCATGTATTCTATTCGTATCCTGACGATGCTGCACTGTACTGCTTATCATAAGGTATAATATTTTGACCAGAACAAATCAACAATCTCTTTCAACTATGCTGACATAAAACAGACAGCTACTACAGATATGTGATCAAGAATTCTGTTGACATTCTAACATCATACACCTTATAGTAACGCTAGTTCTGCATGTAATCTAAATATTCATTTGATCATGTTTTTGCATCAATTGCATTATAGTTCTTCATTCTTCATCTCGTTCGACTACCTTAGTCAACGTAACTTTTTCTTCGATCTGCCAGATACGTGTTCTCTCATATTGAGTCTATGATAATAGAGTTATAAAACCGTTAGCATATAATCTGATGTACCTGCCTGGTCTCTGCGTTTCAACAATGTCTGCTTCTGCATGTAAGTTGCTATTCAATAAACAGTCTATACTGGTATAAATAAGCATTTCATTTGGTATGCGATCTTAGGCTTCATGACATAAATAACTACGAAATAAACTACTAAACTTTTAGGTATGGTGTCATATCTGTATTGCTCGCTACCAGTCCCTCATCCTTTCGCACATCAGCAGCCATGACGATGAATTGAGCTCTGATGTCCGCTTTACGGACTACCCCTTTCTCTACCGAATGGTTTAGACAAATTAATCGATAGCAAAAAGTTTCTTTCTTGATACCAATCCGATGCGCTCGTTTTTTTGCCTGGTTCTTCACATTCATCGTGAATTGAGGTTCCATAATAATGATGTAACGGGCACGATGCATCGTGTACCTCACACCCATCACTTGAAATCCTTCAACGATTATCTCGAGACCATCTTCATCTTCCTGAAAGGTATCTACCAGCTTTTGATGATCATCGATGCTGAGTTGTGAATGCATTCATTCAACTTTCCGCCCGATATTTAATAGACACTGTTGTAAGATTAGCTATTCCTTCGCTAACGAAAATGTAATAATGTGCGTGATAATCAGCAAAGCTAAGCAGGGTTGATAGATGAGAAGTAGAAATCAGAAGACTTATCAACCATATCACGAAGCACACTACAGAGCATACGAAGAATATGATGAATCGATTTGACTGCTCGCTCTCATTCTTACGATTTTTCCGAAGGAATTGAACCAACCACTGTATTTTAGAACTTTCCTTGACCAGTGTATTCAAGTTTTGATGATAGAAGGAGTCCGTATCTAGATCAGCGATGCGTCAGCCTTTTTCTTCGATTTCTTTTGCGATTTCAGTTACTTGACCGGATTCTAGCAATGTTGCTAGTCAGAGCAATGTGACGACGCTTCGCGCGTCATTGGTCTTCTTCCGATATTGTGATATGTTCAATACGGGCTTCGACCCTCTTGTACTGAAATCTCGCTTATTTCACGCTTTCAGCTTCTTGACATAGATCTGCTTCAGTTCGACAATTATTCTGTTCATTTCAGTCTTTTCCTGAGTTGCATATTTGGCATTGACACTGATTTTGATATTGAATTGATGTTGCACAGGTAGACCAAGGATGAATCTGCCATTTAGGAACCATATGATTCTGTCATCAAATCGTATCATCAGTGTGACCATGATGGCAGTTAATGCCTGAGCGCAAGATTTCATTTCATCTGACTGTTCACTTTCCTTCTCTAATCTCTTGTATTTGATATCAAGGGCGGTTAGTACATCTGTCGTACAGAGGTTTAGCTTCGAATCCTTCGACCATGACTCTCTTTCAAGACATGCGATCGGCCCTGTCACATTCCCCGGCCCTCGGAACATTGGGGTTTCGAAGAGAAACCATGTCAATGATCGCTTGTTTCTTAAGAGTTCTAACATTATTCGAGGTGATTCGATCGTTATCTTATGGTTCCGATCGAATTCATCTTGATAGAAGAAGCTTCAGGCGATTGATGATATCTCATACTTGAAATCGTATGAGTACGATCCCGTCTTGGTATTGATAATCATTCTCGTCTCTCGATCGAATATGCGGTCCGTCTCACTCTTACGAATGTTTTTCGCCACCCATGTAGCATATGACCCTGGCGTCGTTATCACTACGAAGCGTTCCTGTTCAAGTAAACCACGATGTTTGTGATCGAATAACAGCGATGTTAGTTCAGTCGAAGTCATTCTAGTATCAACTTTACCATCACCATGCGTCAAATGATATCTTAAGGTCACATTTTTATTATCAACATCGATACAAGTCTTTCATTCCTTTATTCAATTACGAACCAGTGATTTAGAGACAAAGACCAGGACTGGTTCACGCTCAAGAGTATTTGTTCAAGCCGCCGCCGTCGAGACGTCCTCACATGAACACTCAAACGGCCATGAATTGTTGAACGAGCATCGTGTTCCTTGCTCTTGAGGCGCATCAATGGTGTCCTTTGCGAGATGCGTATGGTTCCCGAGGGTTCTTCGCGTCAACATGATGATCTCCTTGACTATGTGAAGCCAACGGTTCAGCACGATGTGAGTAAAGGTTATGAATGTCTAAGGTTTTAAAGAAGTTAGATCGCACTCTTCATTATAATTATAACGATTCATACCTTGCCATATCCCATGTTCATTCCTAAAATACCACCGTGAGCCTTCGAGTAATCCCTTTCGAGCATTCAAAAGACGACGTAAAGCTGGTAGCGAAATGAATTTCGCTTCATTTCAGAGATCACTTTGTCTTTGGTCGTTGAACTACGCTCATCAGGATTCAATCCTAATCACGCGCAGCATCGTCGAATTCGATCATCATCTAACTGCTCGCAGACTTTCGAGGCAGCGATGATCGCCAATCTAATGCATCTCATTAGTTATCACTTACATCGAACCCAGATATCATGACACGCACCTATTCTCCATGGTCAGGAAATTCGGATCATCAACTTTCATCGAGGTTTCTAGAACCACACCTGAATCACTCAACAACGATTCAGAGCGCGATCGCTGCAACTTGTCACCATCAGTACTAATTGCGATATAGTTATTTTCCATAGAGCTGTCTTCATTCTGTGATTCAGCGGTATCATCATGTGATTCAGCGATATCATCCCGTGATTCAGCGATATTATCTATGTTTTTCTCTACACTTAACCGTTCTTCAGCTTCCGATCCAACCACGTCTTCTTGAGTAGGTTTGAGAGTTGAGAGTTGAGGAAAGACAGTCTGCTCCTGCGATTGTACGGTGAATACTACCTTGCGACAACCTTCCTGATGCTTGCTGCCAATGATCACTCTTCAGAACATCTCGTTGAACACTGGTGTTAATACTCTCTCCCACTTCGTTCAGATCTGATCGTTCTTCTCGAAACTCAGCTGTTCGCCTATTATCGTTCGGAACCTCTGGTAGTCAAGATGAATGGGCCGGCTGGGCTTCTCAACACTCTGCCTGGCAACTTCTTCTGTGTTAAACATCGTACGTTGCTCGTGGGCCCAAACCTTCAGAATGAGTAGTTCAAAGGGAACAGGCAACCGCGAACCGAAGGATTTCATCGTCATCATGCTTGGGATTATGACAGGAGCGTCTCTTTTTGCGACTGGTGAAGGCGACTGAATATTCATCGACTCACTCTTTACACGTTTGAGGCTGTTGAAAACACGTAGGGCCATGGCTCTGAGCGCCCTCATCCGTCATTGCGCTGGGATCTGCCATCCTGCCTGATCGATGTGAATGTTCTCAAGAATGGTAGCTAATTTGACTTTAGAAGCATTGTAGATGAACTTTATCTTCGGATTCAACAGCTGCGCTTTCGCCATTTTCACTTGAATCTCTTCTTGAACGACATCGAATTGAGCTTTCGTTCATTCGAAACCTTTCAGGCAGGTCTTGATGACCACATTAGTCAAAGGATTGTCATATCAATTCTTGAATGACTGCGTCGAAAATTCCGCTAAGGCCGAAGACATCTAGGTATGAGTTGACTCACTGTACTTAGATGAAACTCTTCTACTGAAACTCACTTTCACCTCTGATGGTATCGAGTATTTGGTGACTGAAGAAAGCTGATAGAACTGAATTTAAGAAACACGACGAAATGCTCTAGACATCAGGTACAGTGCATATTCACATGACAGATACAAAATGTGAGCTGACGATGTTGTTGAAAGTGATGCAGAAAGTGAGTGAGTAAAGAAGTTGAAAGGAGTGAGTGAGATGGTTTAACAGCACTGAAGTTAGGGTTATGACGGCTAGGTTTGCTCTGCATATGATATGTCAAGCTGTGAGATCTGTAAGCAGCAATATCTGATACCATTCTTTTACTACGAGTATTCGTCTGTACTATATCAATCAGTTTGCCTTTCCATTGCAGATCATTGAAGGTACTAAGTATGAAAGTGCAAAGCAGATACAATGACTAATCTTCAGACTATATTACGCGTCTAGTCTGCATGAAGAAGCGAGCAGAATATACAGAATGAGGTAGAAAAGCTGAAGGGAATGAGCGAAACCATGCCGTTGAGTAATCTTATAGAATTTCCTTTATTTCTATTGAAGGTTATGATATTGTTAGGCTAGCATGTATTCTATCTGTCGCATTTCGACGTTCTGTCACATTTTCATATTTCAAGAATTCTCATGAAACATACATTCAACTTGCGTCTTTGCTTGATAACAGAATGCATGCAATCACATAACTGATTATTGAAGAACTTTCTGTGCTCTTTTCAGTTGTAGTAAAGGTTATGATATCGATAGGCTAGCAGACATTCTATTCGTCACATCATTAGACTAGCATGTACACTATTCGTTGCATTTCAACTTGCACTGTCTTGGCTCGGAACAAGATGTCTATATATAATAACAAATTGTGAAACTCTTCTAATGCTGGCATACAACAGACTGCTGCTATAGAAATGTAATGAAGAGTTCTGGTTTGATTCTATTGTAGTGTACATCATAGTAACGTTAGCCTAACAAGTAATGAAATAACCTGACTGACAATCTCTCTTGAACCTGGCATCGCAGCGTTGCTATGGTTTTTTTTTCAAAGGTCTGGGATCGCAATTGAAATAAATCCTCAAGAATTCTGTTTAAAGTATCATAAATATCGACTTCAATTACTGATATAATACAGATGAGCGGTTGGAAAGTCACATTGGCACTAGTCCGCAGTCTAGCAGGCATCGCGTCGAGTGCCTGTTTACCTCGTTGCTCAAGTAGCACATTCTTCTCTCAAAGATGGAACAGGATCGCGTTTGCGTGACCTGTGAAAAGTTATATACGACGGTAAGAGGTCTTGAACTACACGTCGCATTCTGTCGAGTACAAACTAAGAAAACCAACAAACGAGTGCCTAAAAGAACAACCAAGAACTTAGCTCTGCTTGCGACGAAGGCGTCTAGGAAAGAGACAGGAACAACACATGAATCGAATGATTATATATCAAAGAAAGAGAAGGTCTGAATTGATGTGTCATTTGAGTCAGAGGATAATAAACTCTTTGAGGCGCGTATTGCTGGGGCAATGGCCGGTAATTCGAACGAGAATTCGAATAACTTTTCTTGGGGTTCTGATATATTCTCGTCCTTCTCGTCAATCGACGTCAGAAGTTATATGGATGTCATGCAAAAGAAAGCAGGAAAGTCGCTCGATCATATTTCAAGGCAAAGAAGATTCATATATGGTTCAGCGACGGACGCGTTCATGAAGGAGAAGGATACATTCAATCGAATTTATTATCCCTTTGCATCAGCGGCGGACTACGCATTAGCCCATTGGTTTCTTCATTCTAGATGTACTCAAGGATTTATCAATCACTTCTTTCAAGACAAAAGACTTAAGGAGATACATGATCTCTTGAGCTTCAAAAACGCGAAACAACTGTATTGATTGATAAACAACATTTCAAGAGGCATTCTCGATGACAAGTGGCTTCGATATTCTTTCGAAATCACGTTCGAAGTCATCAACGTATCAGCGAAGAAATACTACGTCGAATATCGCGACGTGATGTCAGTCATACAATTTCTCATTGATCATCCGCCTTTTGCAGACAAATTGACATATGCATCAATTCAACAGTATAACACAAACGAGAGTCGAATATACAGCGAGATGCATACTGCGGACTGGTGATGGCACAGGCAGAATGATATTCCAACTGGCGGTACGATTGTTCCTGTGTTGCTCGGAACAGATAAGACTGTTCTAACTCAACATCATGGTGACGTCGCTGTGTGACCAATATATCTCACTATTGGCAATTTGACTCAAGAGACTCGACGAAGTCAAACCAGCCTCGGAACTCTGCTATTGAGGTTCATTTCAATAGTGAAAGAGATTGATAGAGAAACTAAGTTCAATATTTATCACACAGCTATGGCTAAAATTCTACAGCGTAAGTCAGACCTTTCGTGATTCTTTCAACAATGCTGAAGACGCTATGAATCATCACAGCACTAGAAACTTACGCAATCGAGGGCGTTTCTCTGCTATGTGCAGATGGTTTCACACGTCAGTGCTATTCTATACTTGGACCAATATTCGCGGACTACGAAGAGCAAGTACTTATTACCGAAGTCAAGGTCAATCAGCACTGTACACTTTGTACTGTACCTTCAAACAGACGTCAGAAACTTTGCAAACATTGGTCAAAGCGAACACATGAATACACACAGAGACTGATTCGAATTCAGCAAACTCAAGCAACTACAACTGAACAGAAGAGCGTCAACGACAATGATGACATATCGAACGACATGCGGGTTCATGTAGCAGATAACTTCGCATGAAGACATCACTTCGTTAACATTCACAATCTCATGGCTCTCGATCCTTTACATCAGCTGTACAAAGGATGAATTATGCAGCTGATGAAATACATAGAGAATCTGAACAATAAGCTATTGAAAGAAAACTTCGGTCGAAAACGGAAGCGAGAAGATCAAATAATCACGAAGAACCTCTCGGGTCTGAATCAACTGAATCATAGATTTCAACTCGTATCAGAATACTCGAATCTGAAGATGTTCAAGCATTATAGTACGGTTAAGCAATGAAGCGATAATAAACAGAAGAACATAGCGCGTCAGATTATATTCGTTATAGCTTCGATGTTCACAGCGTACCAACCGGCTGCAATGCATTGTGCCCGTGCTATTATCGACTTTATTGTAATAGCTCGTTACGCTTCTCATGACACAGAATTCTTGAAGTATCTTGATCATGCACTTTATTGCATTGACAAACTCAAAGGCGTCTTTAAAGACTCACGCCCAAAGGTTTCTCATAGAAAGACTGTAGATGATAGTGATGATGATAGCGTTGATTTGAAGAAGCGACATTTCAATTTCCCTAAGTTTCATGTTATATCACACTATAAAGAGCTGATTGAGCTTTACGGAAGCGTCGAAGGTTTCGACACCGGGCATTTCAAAGCGACACACAAGTACTTAGTAAAGTGCTTCTATCAACTCACGAACAAAAGAGAGGGCTTTGAAATTCAGATTATGCAACACAACACTCGATTAGTCAACATGTTGACTCTTGAAGATACGATAAGACATCAAAAATTCAGAAAGATATCGGCTGCGAAAGGTCGATTGCAGGTGCAAGTCGTCGCTTCGAGCGAACACATTAAGTTGAACAAGCTGAGCTGTCTACTCACTTCATACGAGCGATATAGCATGGAGGCTATCGGGCATCGCCTCCGTTTTGAACGAATATATATTATATGTGTTTGGGCAAACCCGGCGGCCCCTGGCGGTCTCCAGGGCTAAAATTTGCCCCGGAAGCCGCCCTGAGGTGCCAAGCACTCCCTCTATCTAAGCGACTGAGTCTATGGAGTGGGTGGGTGGGGCAAAAGCGCGTTTCTGGCTGAATCCTAAGGGATGGAGAAACAGGAAGAGATGATGGGGGAAACAGAAGGGTAAACGGCCTATTTATCCCCTTTTTCCCTGCTTAATCTCCTTGTTCTCTAGCGGCCGGCATTGGCCGAGCCAAGCCGGCTAGCCACCTTCGCTTGCCGATAGCCTCCAGTCAAGCTGGACCTTTTTGCCAGAAAGCTTCTTCTGCAACCAATGCAGCCGAAAAAACACTCCCTCTGACCAATTAGCTCCCTCTGAAGCCATGTAACCTGCTATTTGCCATAGGTGTTGACGTTGACCGAAGCCATCCTAGCTCCTATTGAATGAACCTTCCTGATCCAGTCAATGCCTTTTGTTGAGGACTTTGTATTGACCGAAGCCATCCTAGCTTTTATTGACCGAAGTCATGTTGGAATTCGAGGTCAAATGGGGCATTTTGGTATGTAGGTTGTTGCTGTTAGGAGTCTATCTAGGAGCGAGCAGGTGAAAACTCTACTAGCGGGCCCCAGCCCTATCAGCCCTATGAAGGCGGAGATGACCATCTCCTCTATTTCCAACAGATTGTTCCAAAGTGCGTTCACCTTTTGGTCGATTCGTCAACTAACATGATCTACAAGCTTGACAGATTGAACCTTTGCTCGTAATAGCAGCCTCAGTCCTTGTGCTGCTTGGTCATATCGTCATTCAGGTCTATGGCATGATAGATTCCACCAGTCAACATCCCAAACAATCATGTGCATTTGAGGGCTTCAAGTGATAGCACCATACCTTTCGTTGGCCATATCAGCTGAACAAAAGATAGCCTACTTCGCCGCCAATAGCGATGATATTGAACGCGGTCGCCAAAATTGTTACCTGGTACTTGTACTTGAGGTTGATAGAGTACGCCTTCGAGAACATTCCCACGCCCACGGTATTCGCCACTCTAGCCAGTGATCTCACGACTAACGTCACATCGTCGTCAAGCTCGGCCACATGTGCTCCCACGGGTTATGAACCATGCTGCCCCAATTGCGATGACAATGCCGTGGTAACAAATGTAAAGGGAATCCTAAGGCGAACAACCTTCGGGCAGGTTGTCCTTGTGTTGACGATGGTCCGCCTCCATATAAGACTTACTTCAATGATAGTCAAGGATATTCGACGCTCAGGCTCTGTTTCTCTGTTTGGCAACCTCTCAGACCTTGGGAGTTCTGACTCCTGGACTGCCAAATTTTTTCGACGAGGTTACGTGTACTTCCCCGAGTACGATGGCTTGCGCGAGTTATAACCATAAGGCCAGAAGAGGTATTATCCCTGATGCGACCACAGCATCGGAATTGATGGGACGGCAAGGTCCTGGCTTAACTTATATCGGGCAATGTCCTCAACCCAACCCCTGCAGGTCCAGCAGTTACGTGTAGCTGTGTTGCTTAGGCTTAGAAATATATGCCATTGCGAAATATTTGAAACGGGCAAAGAAAGGACAGCGGCCTGGAGCAAGTTGTTCAATACTCGCCTAGCTGTCTGCTTCGCATCATGTAGCTCTTGCCCATAATCCGCCCTGTATATCTTGCAATGATACACTTGTCTCGGTTTCTACCCGTATTGACTTTGAAATCGTCTGTGGCCAGGTTTCTGCGGTCGCTCAGGTTGGGAAAAACACCTAAGATATTGTCAATTGCGAAGAGCCTTGCATGAGGTCGAGGGCAGGGCCGGGGGCCCAGCGGAGCATGACTTCATTCGGCTCAGGCGGCGATGTATTGCTGGCTTTGTGCTGTATCAGTATATTTATCTAGGGCATTTTTCCCGTGAGGGAGGAAAATAGGAAGGAGGAAGAGAGGGGGTTAGTTGGGTGGTTTGGTGGGTGGGAGGGACATGGCAGGAGGGAAATGGGAGGAGAAGGGATGTTATCGGCGCTGTTGAGGGTGTTGGAGGTGTTTTGAAGGAAGCCTTTGTTTGGCGCGATGCCGAGGGAGAGGAAGAAGTGTTTGGTTGCGGCAATCGTTGTTTGCCAATAGCTTGATGTTGATATTATTGTGGCAGCAGTGTGGAGGTGAAGGAGTTGGAAAGATTGGAGAAGTACGTAGTTCCTTCCCATGGACAATGCCGTGTAGAGTATTTACTTTACCCTGAAGAGTGGGTGTGGGGGCAACATGCCTGCCGGTGGGACATGGCAAGCTCACTGACAATGAGAGTGCATAGTGAAAGCAAGCGGTTGTGAATCTTCGCGGTCCGTTGCCCAAATGGTGTTTGCTCGGATTCATCTTCTTTTCTTGGGCCTATCAAATCAAATCAAATCAATTATATACCGCAGGGCGGCAAAGTCCGTCTAGTCGCACCGACTAGATAGTTCGCTGCCTGCTGTTCACCTTGACTGTACTGCATTTGTTCATTGGAAAGTCGCTAGGAGGCTGGTTCTTTGAAGGACAAAGAAAGAAGTCAAATCTGCAACTGCAGCACCATCATTGCCGTCCCACTTTGCGAATCTAAGAGGTCTTTCACCATACTGAATTGGTCCCTTTCTAGTCACTTAGTTGAACCATCGAGCTTTCCTGCCAGTTTTTCTCTGATAAACCATCCATCTCCTCTAATGATGTTCTTACCATCATCTTCCCCCCATTCCTCCCTTTCGGAAATGCCGGCCTTGCAATCAGAGTGCTGGCAAGATACCTCGCCACATAGATCGCTAGCAATCAAGGATTAGCTTCCTGTGTATCACTATCGTTGCTACTCGCCCTCCCTCCGTCTACCACAACCAAAGAAAGTGGGGAATAGGGGTTTTAGGATGGAACAGCAGGTAAGGAGGATGATATACCGTAAAGATACCACTGGTAATTGGCTGCGTTCTGCATAGCAGCAGCTTGGTTCAAATCGCCCAATGAGTTGGCGTTCTGCGCGTTGTAAATCGCTACCGCGCTTGTCGGATAATTGCCGTTGTAGGTTGGGGTGCCCAAGACATTGACATCTTCCCAGGTAAGGTCGTCGATGTGGCGGCGGTTTCCTTGTTCGACTGTATATGTGAAAGGATCAGATGGTTAGCGACAACGAGTTTTTACATGGTTGAGGAAGATAGGGGATGGATGGTTGGGGGCCTTGTTTACAATTGTTATCTCGGAAATGGGTTATTTCATGCGCAATGGACATTCCGCGGTTAGTCGTTACCCTCAAAACATTGAAATCATTGTTGTCGCCCGGTAAGAAACTTCACGCTTCGAGGTCGGGGTGGCTTGGGACGAAAAACCCAGGGTAGATGGTCAGGGTACGCCCTGTGATCGAGGCCATGCTGTGGGGCCACCAGACTTATCAGCAGTGCCTATTATTCTTTGGTGTAGTTGCTGTCGAGATTCATTACGAATTTGGATGACCGTCTGGCATGACAGTCTGTGCAGGAATAATCAGTTGCGCAGTCTTGTATTTGATTTTCTCATTTACACAAGACTTACAGTATAGACGACAAAGCCAATTATTCGACGGTAGCTAGCCCATGTCAGAATTTCGGAGCTCAATGGAAGAAAGCATGTTCGCCAACCTCGAATTGCAGCCATGTTGCCGTCCGTGTAGTGGTTTCCGAAATAAGTGCGGAATTGAGGCGAGAGTTGATTTATAGAAGTCAAACCCTGAAGCTGCTGAAAGTTCATCTGATCAAGCCATGCAGCATTCTCGATTGCGCGTCGCACAATTGCAATCTGTGCGTTGGTGAAACCGATAAAGTGTATCGCCTGCGGGGGCTGGGTTGCGCGAGGTTCAAGCTTCGATATTCTCTCAGGAAGCTCAATGGCTTCGACTGATGCGTCAATGGAAGACGTTCGGGTGGGTACTGCAAAGACGGATATGATGCTGCCAGCGACGGAGACCCATTGAAGCAGGGCTTTGAGCAGCATATTTGCTTTCAATAGAATTGAGGTGGATAAAACGAAGATTTCGAAGCTGAAGAGTTAGCGATAACTATCAGATGCGGGCCTGAGATATATCGAGAAGTACGGTGGTCAGTGAACCATAGGTATGACGAACTTGTTTCCCTTGTTTTAAAATGCAAAGCGCCGTGATGAACTTATATGCAAGATAAGATGGGGTGACCAGCTATAATGACTTTCCAAGGCCTAACGAAAGTCCCAATTGGCGAAGATGTTTTCCCGGACTGGGGGTCATCGTCGGGTATTTTCGACCAAAAGTGTAGCATACCTTTACAGCAGTCAGCTTAAATCGTTGAAGTGGCGGACGTTGCGCATCCCTAGTGATTTTGTTCCGGTCAGCATACCAATGATGATAATAGAGATTGCTATCGTTTAACCATCTAGTATGATAACCAGAACGAGCGCGCGGCCAGTAAAGGATCAAAATTCGGTACATGTTGAGATGACTGAACTTGTGGCAAGTAACGAACTAGGTACAACGTTGATCGTATTCAGTAATCAGAAATCTTTTAGAATACGTGAAGATCATGAGAAGAACTTTCTCACCTCGTGAGACGTCGAAACGAGGACAAAGTTATTAAAGCATCTCGGCTTGTTTATGAATCATGTGGAAACAAACATTGTTAATTTCGATCAGTCAACAAAAATTAATTACTTCAAGGTCGAGCGATGATTTTCTCGAACCGTGCGACGCGGAACGGTGACAGAGAGAAGCAAGCTTACCATGCAGTAAGTAAGACGACTCGTGCTTCAGTCAGACAAGTGTCGTCGCACTTGTCATTTACACTGTATATCTATTCTTGAGAAGCAACTTGGTTGACATCATCATGAATCTCACTGTTCTTGTGAACCGATATATATTAAAAAGCTTTCTCGATTCTGTTGTCTTGAATCTCATTATAAAGACAGAAAGAAATTTGTCGCTATCTTCACACTTTCTTTTCTTCGCATTCACTTCTTCATCAACTCTATAAGTCAACTCTTCATCGTCATGTATTGCAAAGCCGCTACATTTTTTGCCTTTGCGCTTGCTTGAAGCTGAATTCTTTCAGTCACGACGTAAGCTGAGAAATTTGATACGCAGATACTGCACGAGAATTCAACGAGCAGTTTTAGCTAATGCTTTGCTGCAGGCTACAGCTGTGATATCGACGCAACTGAAAAAGACAGCAATTGAGAAAGCGCAATGCATAGCGAGCTTCTGAACATATTCATCAAGACGTACAGCATGATCAATGCAATGTGCAATTCAGGCTCAACATCGTTCAGTCAATTCTGAAACTGTACTAAAGCTTTTAATACTCTCTCACATTGTAAATTCACTGTCAATACACTGTCGTACAACTTGATCTTCAAGATGTGAACGAATGAAGAAGAATTTTCTATGTGCAGCAATGTGATGATATGTGAACAATTTTGCAGATGAAAGCTAGAAGATGCTCTTTGCAATTTTGACTGACAACAACGATACAAAGCAAATAATCAATGATTTTTGCATATCGAGTCAATCATCTCATCAGAGTTTCGACTTTTATCACTTTTCATTGAACAACTACAATCTTGCAATCACTTTCAATGCTTTGTTCATCACATGCAATTCTGATAGTCTGTCATCTGAAAATTCAACATCTTTGATGAAAAGTCTTGATCAAGCTTTATGTGATGCAGACGTCTGCAACTATGATGAGAATACGTCAGAGTGTGATCGACAGACGCGCTCTTTTACGAAATACTATATAAAGTTGAAAGGTCAGAATATTGACTTAAGTGACAGATCTCGCTGTGAATTGATCGTGATGTGTTGTCATTTATCTTGTCACGACTCATTGAAAATGAAGCTGACTCAAGATTCAGAATGAACTTGTATCATGATGTGTTCAGAATTAGGAAAAAGTCGATGACTCATGAAGATTTGAAGACTCTGTTGATCAGAAGTACTACGAAATGAACTGAGTCAATGATTATTTTCAAGATCTCGACTTCATCAACGACTCAGATTTGACTCACAAGTCGATTTTAACAGAATTATAAGAATGCACACTCAGCTATCATTATATAGTATGATACTGATTCTCTCATAAGAATCTAGTTGTGATCAGTAGAATCATGTATTGTGTATAAATTTACCTGAAATATATTCTCAACTCTTTTTCTTCAACAAAACATAATCGAGAGTATTTGATGTTTGTTCAACGTACACGTATCATTTCTTCTAGAGTTTCACAATCAACAGGTAAACTTTATTAAAAGTAAGAAAGACAGAGACATGACAGCATAATCAGATCAAAGATTACTATAAATATCTAGAATTTACTCACAAGCTTTCATCATTGTTTTTCAATTTCTCTCTCTTCATTTATTCAAATTCTTCAAATTTGCTGTGATCACAAATATCTTATTTGCTCAGAAATACATGAAACAATATTCACTTAAGTTGCGAGAGTCATTTGATGAAGCGCTTGATTCAAAAGATATTTATTAATGCTTCATCAACAATAAAATTCAGATGTTGAAGATTTTCACAACATATTTAACTAGCTTCAAGACTCTTTATTAAGCAGCTTTTCAATTTGTCAAAGTGAGATTGAGTACTGTCTTGACAATTATCAGATTCTTTATGTTTTTCGATGATGATTCAACTGAATACATGTGATTGACTCAAGAGTTCTTGAACTCAAGTCATTAAAGTTGTTTTATATAATATGTTTTCTGACAATCATTGATAGTCGACACAAACTTTTGTTCAAACAGAAGTCAGTATTAGAAAGTATGCATAACTACATGATGAAGATTGTTCTTCACGTCGTGATTTAGCTAGAAATTGAGTGCAAGATGAAAAGCTTTGAAAGAGACTTCAACAAGCTCAAGCTCTTGAGTGATTAAGATTTCTTCAAGCAATATCTACATCATATCTACAATAAAGCTATATAAGAAGCACAAGAAACATTAAACACAGTTGCATCTTTTTTGTACTGCTCATACACAACAAGATTAAATCGTTGACAGCAAGAAAGCATTTGAAATATTGAAGATGAATATGAGAATGAAAATAATGAGAGAAGTTGAAAAGAAGAGAGATTGGTAAAAGAGAAATATAAAAATAGAAAAGACAAACTTGTCTTGCATCTACTTTCACCTTGTAGCACTCTCTCATTATGACATCACTTTCATGAAAGAGAAAATTGAAAAACGTGAGAAAGCTATGAAAAAAGTTGAGAAAGATGTCGAAAATGAATAAATTATGAAGATCAATGTTTTCTTTTAAATATCAAACTTTCATCATCATTTTGCATCACTGCAGTTGAGATGATCATGTGAAATACGATGCATCTCTTGACTCACTTGACTTTCTCTTGCGTTTCTGTTGTTGAAAGTCAAGAACTCAATCATCATGCGTGAATAAATTGTTACACTCAAATTATTCATCAATTTCTCTTTCATGCAACATTCTGTTCATCAGTCACTCACTTCACTCTCTACTTCTCTGTCTCATTCAATGCTCTTTCTTAACTCTTTCTTTTCAGCTTGACTCTTCAATTCAAAGCAATCAAGTCTGAGCAACAACGTTTCACAAGATGCAGCTGCAATATTGTGCAGAAATAGAGTTTCTGAACATCATGATCTGCAAAGAAATTCTTTATTCTAAGACAATGTATCATTGCAATATTTAATCTTAAGCTGAAGCAGAAGCTATGTAGTTGATGAACATTGAAAGATGATACAAAATTGTAGTGTATAAAGTTTCTTGATAATAGTTGCTGACGACTGTAAACTCATCATAAAAATAGTCAGTAGATTTGATGATAATTAAATCTTCTTTCTTTAACATTTTAGTATTGTTGTCTTCAGAAACTCTTGACGTTGAACATGATTTTCTGCGTTGAGTCAACTGTAAGATGATGATTATCATCTTCGTTTAGCAAAAACATAGTATTCTCTCTTTCTCATCTCACTCGACGTGAGTGTAACTAAGTTAGTCGCTGTATTTAACATCATGATTCTTCATCTTTTCTTGATTTAACTCTAGAAATATGTTTCAGAATAAAAGCAATCGTCTCTGTTGCTTGATCATTACTGAACAGATGCACTCTTTTAGCAGTCAGCATTTCTGTCATATTGTTTACTTCTCGCTGCACATCATCATTATTGTTCTCAACTATTAGTTTTGAGCATTTGATGATGCATCAATGTTGTTGTATATACATAGATATTTCAATTGATTGATCTCGACTTCAACTGATAGTCTTCAGAGCAAACAATGAGTTCAGCAAATGCTCATTGACGTCAAGAACTGTCTCTATCTAAAGATTGAGTTAAAACAGTGAGTGAATAAGCGAAAGTGTAAATCAAGCTGATTTACTTCTAAAGCTCATTCAATGAATTTTCAGAAAGAATTTCATATTACTGATATTACATCTGATGACTACTCATAGCTTGTTGAAGATTTGAGATCATGATAAAACTCAAATGATATAAGCATGTCTTACAAGAATAAAACATCGTATCAAGATGTAAAAATGCTTTTCAAAGAAAAGATGAAATGATGATTTTAGTAAAATGCTTCAAGACTTGTGAAGATCATACTCAGTGAAGAACGTAAACAGTCTGAAGATTTTCTCTTTAATGCAAACAAGAAATGAGTATTGAACAGAGTGAATGTTGAAATGCTTTCTACACAATGCAAGATTCAAGACAACATGAAAAAATGCAAACATTACTTAGTACATTGACAAAAGCTGAAAGAAAATCTTCAGTATCACTCTTTAATACACATGTTTTCGTTCATCATTTCATTAAAGTTTAAACGAAAAATTGAGTCATCAAGCATGTCTATAAACTTTTTAATAAATTTATTCATACATGAAAAGCAAAGTATTTCTTTGCATTTCTTGATTGTGTCTCAATTTCTTAAACTAATATTTTGTATTCATCATAAACATGATATATAGTAGAAGAAACACAATTGAAAGTATTCATGTCAAAGTATGCTGCATTCTTCTAAATTTGCAATTCAGACTTTTCTCACTTTCTCTTTTATTGTTTCTTTCATGCAATTATTGAAACTTCAGAAAATATTAAGACTCATTTCATGTTCTTGCATGACTTTCAAGTTGAAAATTTAAGCATCTTTGAAAGCACTTTTATGAGTGAGTGATATTCAAGTTGAAACTCTAAGTTCTTTGAATTTGATAACATGTTTGCTCATTAACTTTATTAATGTTGCTTTTCTGCATTTATCAGAGAACAGTTAATTTCATTAAAATTACAAATATTATCTTTGTAAATATTATACTTCGTAATTGTATCTCTTATGCATTGAAATCACGCTTGAATAAGCTTTGAATCTTTGCATTTTGCTCATTGATAATCATATTTTCGATTATATTTTGAGTTAAGCATATCATGATGATTGATAAACTTTCGTACTCAGTTTTGATTAACTGATGATAGACATGTAAAGTGATTGATTTAAAACGTTGCATGACTAGAAGATGTATCATTTCTTGTACAATCATGATTTTAGATTATGTATCGCGTTGATTCATCAATAATGTTTATTGTATAAGACTTTTCTCTTTGATAAACGTAAGAAAATGTTTCTTTGAGATAGAATTTAGTTTTGATGATATATTGATTATACGTTGTTGTAAAGATTTTCAAAGAACGTTGTACACTTTTGCTGTGATGATAGAAGTTGAAAATTGAGTTTTTTGAGTAGATTTGAAGAGTTAGTTTGAGTCTATCTTCTTTTTATATCATTGATTGTCGTTGTGATGTTATCATGATGAGTATGAAATAGTATTGTAAGAACAACGCGATACGTCTTGATGAAGTGATCATTAGAAAGTGCAAGTCATTAGAAAGTACTTACATATTGTAGATCATGTTAAGTGAGCAAAGTTGCAAGATACAATCATTTATTAATCAAAGTGAAGAACATGTCTTTCAAAATACTATCTGACTGTCATACTTCTACACAAGATCATCAAAGCATTCTGCACTGAATTCAGATCATCACGTTAAGCTCACTTTTAACTTGACAGCATTCTCAAGCTGAGACGAGAAACAATTCAAGAAAGCGCTTGTATAACAAGAAGTTGCATGAGAAGTTGAGTGATAACAAAGCGTTGAAGCATCAAAAAACACTTGCTGAATCTAGTGATAATATCATAACACTTAATGTGAATGATTCAAAGACAATCAGACGATCAAGAAGATTAAAGAATGACAACGCATCATTGTTTATCTTTCAGAAGCTTAAGCAGTTCACTGTTACAGACTTCACTCACATTCAAAATGATGAAAATGATGATGAGACTTTTAAGATCTCATCACATATGTTGCTTCAATTGAACAATTAAACATTTTTACTTCAACTTTCATTCTTCAATCTTAAATCATTCAATGTGTCTTTGATTTCTTCTTGAAGTTTCTCAGTCTTTTGAAGCTCAATCAATGAGCAAAGCATTAAATTCAGAAACTCAATTAAAACAATGATGAATCTTTGATTCTTGCAAAGACAAACTTTCTTCAAGAGTCTGAATGAGCAAAGCATGATAAAAACTGATAAAAAGATATTTAAGAAGTATTTGATACTGATAGAGACTAGTCAAGAAGTTGAAGTTATATTCAGATTGTTTAAAATATTCATTTCAGAAATGAGTATCATAATAGTATGTAATTAATGTGCTTTATCTTGCAGTCTTTCGTTCAAAAACATCTTCATCAAGTTAACTGATCAACAGATCATGTGTACTTCTTGTTGATTTCTATTAATTCAGATACACAGACAAGTGACATTAAACTTGATGATCAAGCGCTGAACATATACAAGAACATTAATACATGTGAGAAAAACAATGCTTTGAAGTCAAAGTGAAATACATATGTACATTTAAAGCTTTTAGATCTGATCATTAAATCATACAAAGATACTGTGAGCAGTCTGAACATGTATGTCTTCAAACCTTCAAGCTTTTCTCAACTAACATGCATTCAGAATGAGTGTTCAGATTTCATCAGTAAACTTGTTAATTTCTCACACAATTGACATTAAAATGCAAGTCAAAATGATTGATTTTTACGTTTATCTTTAACTTAATACTCAGATGAAGACTCAAATTTACAGAAGTCTCATTAAGCTATTTGTGAAATGTTAAACTGTTAATCAAATAAACATTTTTCAGCTGTGCATATATTTTATTGTCATTAATATTGAGATCAAAATTCTCTTCAATGATGAAGAAACAGTTGATGTGCAGTTGACTGTGTAAACTGAAGCAGATTTAATGAAGATTAAACAGTTATTGACAGTCAACAATTGAGTCAAGACACAAATTTTAACTATGTCAATGATACAAATGCATAAGCACGATGTGCATCTTCTGATTTTCAAGAAACAGAAAGACAAGAATGTAAGTTAACTTTTTTAATATTTCTGTCTCTTTATGTGCAGTGAATATATTTTCAGTCTCAATGATCTTTACTTTACTCTTCAAATCTTTAATCAACAACATTCAAATATCAATCTTCTCATTCTGCTTCTTCATCATTGCTTTCATTTTCTTCATTCTTATTAAGCACAATTTGAGAAAAGACGTTAATGAAATATTTAAATCATGTATGAAAGACTGAGACTGAGTGAAATAAATACACTTTCAGAAATTTTTCAGATTATCAAGAGCTTAAGTCTTCTGATTGATCAAGTTGATATCAACTATCATAGTTAATATCAGAACAATGTTCTGATTTTTAAATAGTCACAACATGAAATTAAACAGAAACAATTGATTTACATTCTTTAATGATGCTGAATGCTTAATGAATAAATGATAGCTGCGCTTTAGTCTGATGAGTGATGTATTAAATGAAATGACAATGATAATGAAAATAATAATAGAATTGAGAAGCTTTTTCTGAAGCATTCTTCAATCTGACTGTCAAAGCAATCAGATCATGCTGAGTTTTGCAACGCTGATTAGCACTGACAATGTTGCATGAATTAAGTCAATTTATATGTAAATGATAATTATCATAATAAATGACAGAGTTGTAAACAATCTGATCTGATAAGATCATTGAAAATTAAGATTGAGAAACTAATCTTATTTTATTTATTTTTATTAACTGCTGACTAATCATCATTTTTGTTTATTTACTTTTGTTTTATTATTTTGTCTTTTATCATTCATTCTATTCTTTTACATCTCAGCACTTACTTTTGTACAGCTTAATATGTTCAACAGATTTGCAATTTATAATAATGAATTTGAGTGTATCACAAGCATAAGCAGTGTCAGCATCTGACTTTGCAATCTGTTTAATTTCAAGAATCACAGCTACGATAAAAATCTGTCATCTTAACTATCAGTTAAGCGCAAGAGATAAAAAGAGTGTAAGAAGTTGCAAAACTTATTTAAAAGACAAAGATTGATTGATATCTTTGATAATAGTATGACATCATTTTATTAAACTTCTTTTAAAAAGATTGTTAATTCAAATTTATCATCAACATTCTTAAATTCTTCTTGACGTCAAAGATGCTTTGAAAAGTCTGCTTTTCTTCTCTTTACTTTTATCTTTCAATGCATTGATTCATCAACTCATTCTGATGAAGAGTTAACGTCAAGATCAGAATATTAAAATACAATATTAAAGTTTACTTTTTCTTTCACTGCTTATATTCTTGCACAGTCAGTTTCATCTTAATGCTCAATCGTCTTTTCATCTTCTTGCTCAGATACAATTGCATCATTTTGCAATGACATTCAATCTGAAAGTTTGATGAAACGCATAAATGATTTTCAACTTTTGAACACTACCTCGTATTCCCGACCGTCACCGCTGGGGTGACGCTTTCAACCCCCCCCGGCGGCGATCCGCTTGGCACGTCGATCCGTCACCCCACCCCCGGTCAATCCGTCACCCCACCCGAACGCCCCCTAAACGCGCTCGAGCCCGATACTTTCTATGACACGAATTGTCG